>Ga0206116_1000025_pt1 | contig 338656 bp, 263 predicted proteins | sample 3A1Ametagenome_FD_178000 | JGI IMG/M metagenome (GOLD analysis project Ga0206116, IMG submission 178000) | Enriched microbial communities from leaf-cutter ant dump, University of Wisconsin, Madison, United States - 3A1A | ecosystem: Environmental > Terrestrial > Nest > Insects nest > Nest dump... | reverse complement strand
TTATAACACCATAATAGTGCTTCAGACATGGTTGCTGTGCCGCTCCGTGTTGATGTGGTACGTATAGTTGGTACTCACAACTATGTCGTTCGAATCAAAATGTTTAACGAGGCCGTTTGTTTCTAATTTTCTCATATGTACGGATTTGCTATTTTCCCAAATCCTTGTTAAATAGAAAAGAAATGTGATTGAAGTCACGATTGTTATTGCTACTATATAATGGGTTGATATATAGCATTTTAAATCGAAATTATAATATTTAACTCGTTGTTATATAATCTATTATGAAATAATAATTTCGTTAGTTCTATTGACAAATATTCGTAGGTAATATACCTTACCCCTATATCATTCTTAAAAAATACAGAACCTATGAAAAAGTTATTCATCATTTTAGCGGTATCAGGTTTGGCGTTTGGAGCTACTGCCTGTAAGAAAGAGAGAACGTGTCAGTGTACATTTAATAACGGCAGCGGCGTCGCTGTAAGCAAAAACCTGGGTAAAGGTAAACTCAACGATCAAAAGCAACAATGTGAGCGACTGACTACAGATGCTTATACCTGTTCTTTGGATCTTCTGTAGTAATCCATAAGGTTATGAAATATAAGGTCATCCGTGAGGATGGCCTTATTTTTTTGTTTAACCTACTTCTTCGAGCAAGTTTAATCTGATAAAATTAAGCATGCGTTCGAAGGCTTGCCTGCCCTGATCGGTATTGAAAAAGAAATGAGGTACACCATGTGGGAGGTCATACCAGTGATCTTCCAGTTTAGCCCCTAATTGCTTTTTGAGCTTTTGAACTCTTCCCTTAGGACAGAAAGGATCTATATTGACAAAATGCCCCTGGATCTGTTGTTCAACGAGCACAGCGCAATGAGAGGGAATACCGCTGCCTCTTTGCCCGAAAGAATGGTGGAATACGACCGGTGCTTTGATATCATTCCGGATAGCAGCATGCAGCACGAATCCGCCTGTAAGACATTGGCCTACAATACCCAGCTTATGACCGTTTATACCCGGAAGTGTTTTTACAAAGTTGATGATTTCCTGTATCTCTTCCAGGTGCGGGTTATCTGTGTCTTCGTTGTTCCGGATAGCTGCAGTGAAAAGTGTTCTCACGCAATATTGAGCGCCTTTACCCCCTGTAAAAAGATCCGGGAGCAGGACATGCACTCCTATGGCTGCCAGGGCTTTGGCTGTTTGCCTGGTCGCCGGCACGATACCGATCAGATCGTGCAAAAAAATCACTGCGGGTCTTTCTCCTTCGCCGGCACTGTAAAATTCCAGGTTGATCGTCCTGCTGGAGATAGGGGCTTGTATTAATTCCATTTCCGGGTATTTCTGCTACAAAATACAAAGCATTTGAAATTATTGTGCTGTCTGTCAGTTTTTGTGCGCTGTCTGAGTTTCCCAGAGTTGAGCATAGAGACCCCGCTGAGCAACCAATTCAGCATGGGTGCCTTGTTCAGCCACTTTGCCATTGTTCAGGATGATGATATTGTCAGCGCTGCTAATCGTAGAAAGCCGGTGGGCGATCATAATAGCTGTCCGGTCCCGGGTCAGAATATCCAGATTCTCCTGGATGATCTTTTCTGTTTCCGTATCTACCGCACTGGTCGCTTCATCCAGGATAATGATCGGTGCATCCTTCAGGATGGCGCGGGCAATGCTCAGCCGTTGTTTCTGTCCTCCGCTGAGCTTGATCCCTCTTTCTCCTACAATAGTATCATATTGATGAGGAAGTGACAGCACATAATCATGAAGTGCGGCTTTCTTCGCTGCGTCAATGATTTCCTGATTGCCGGCATCCGCTTTGCCATATGCAATATTTTCACGTATGGTTCCGTGAAAAAGGTAGACATCCTGACTCACCCAGGCAATGTGCCGGCGAAGCGCCTGCTTGTTAATATCCGACATGGGAAGGTCATCAATATAGATTTCTCCTTTGTCCGGTTCATAAAATCCCATCAATAATTTGATCAGAGAGGTTTTCCCGGCTCCTGTAGGTCCTGCGATACCTGTTACGGTTCCGGCAGGAATGTCAAGCGTTATATTCCCGAGCACCTGCAATCCTTCAGCCTGGTATCTGAAAGATACATTGTCCAATCGTATACCTTTCTGAAGTTTGGGAATATCGAGGATCTGCCCCTTATCCGGTTCATTTTCAGATTCCAGTAATGCAGATACCCTTTGAGCGCCTGCCTGTGTTCTTTGCCATTCGTTGAATACAGTTCCCAGGCGGGTCAACGGCCATAGCAGTCTTTGAATCAACATACCGTATAATGCGAGTTGGCCGATAGTGATATCATCCGAGCCGTCGAGGATCCAGTAGGATGCCATCAGGAGCACGCCTCCGAAGCCGAAGGCTACCAGCATCCTGATCAGCGGTGTGTAGCTCACCTGTTTCCTGATTGCTGCATAATTGGCCTGTCTGTATGCGTCAGAGGCAGCGTTTACCCTGTTTGCTTCAAATTCTTCCGTAACAAAGCTCCTGATCACTTGTATACCGGCCAGGTTATTTTCCAGCCTGGAGTTCAGCGCACCTGCTTCTTCCCTGATGCGTTTATAAAAGGGACCGATCCATTTCTGATAATAGATGCTTCCTGCAATGATAAAAGGTATCGGTATCAGACCAATAAACGCCAGTTTCCAGGAAACGGCAAAAAATGCAATTGTTGAGAAGATCAGCAGGACAGCAATCTGTAGCAGCTCGCTATAGACATCGCTCAGGAACCGCTCCATTCTGTTGATGTCATCATTGAGGATGGAAAGCAGGTTGCCGGTCCTGTTGTTCTCAAAAAAGCTGATGGGTTTGATCTGCAGCATTTTATAGGTATCCAGCCGGATCCTGTGTTGCATGTCCTGAGCTATGTTCAGGAATCCTTTCTGGAATATCCATTCCGTCAGACTTTCCAGTGCAAAGATCACAACTATTGCAACCGCGATGAAGATCGCTCCTGACCATGCGTCGTTGTTAGTATAAGGTCTCAGCCAGGAAGGAGAATGACCACTGACGATGTCAACCAGCCAGCCTACCAGCAGCGGAGGCATCAGGTCCAGCACTTTATTGGTAATACTGGCTGCCGTTGCCAGGTAGAAACGTCCTTTGTAATAATTGAGATAGCTCAATAACCTTTTCATGAAACAAAGCTAGGCTTTCTTCCTTAGTTGCGCGCGTAATGAAATGGTGAATACCTGGGTAAATATTGCTACCGGTTCCTTCCGGGGAATCCGAATCCGAATCCCATTCTCAGGATCAGTGGCAGGTTGCCGAACATACCCGTGTATATTGATTCATCGGAGTCCAGTACGTTAAAAAGTGCGGAGATATAAAAGTGTCCGGCTTGTCCGACCGGTTGAATGTAGCCGCCTCCCAGCAGGAGATGAGATACATTGACCCTGTCAGTTGAGAAGTAGGATTCTTTATTGATGAGCTCATATTCGCCGTGAGCAAAGATGCCTCGCCAGATCACATAGTCTGTAAATACACCACCACCATATAAGAAGCTTTTCCAGTGTGTATTATCGATGTAACGGACATTCTGATAAATGAATTTGGTACTGATACCAGTCTGGAATTTTTCCGGTAATATCCAGTAGCTGAAGGCAGGCGATACTTCCACATAGGTTACAGAACCGAAACTGAGACCGAAATTACCTCCTATCCTGAAGTCTTCCCATTTCCATTTTTTATCATTTTTTTCAAGATTGGTACTTTCTTTTGCTGTACTTTTTCTGTTTGTAGCTGTATCTGTTTCTGCCTGTTGTTCCGGCTCATAACTCCCCCGTTTTACAGGTTGATATTCTTGCTCCTGCGCATACAGTGTACTGATGAACCCGGTGAACAGGACAAAGGTGATCGCTGATAATAGACGCATGCTGTCGATGGGTTTTGATTTATTTTGACAATGTAGCAGGTTATCTGTTGTCTGAATGTTCAGCTGTTTCTGATAGTTACCCGGATTTGGTCTGTCTTTTGCCGTTTGGGTAGTCCTGGACATTGCCTTGCTAAAGGTAAATTATTTGTAAATCTCTACGTTATATTTAACTCCATAATTGATAAAAGCTTGTACGGTCATCATGAAAAATACCCTTTTTCTTTTTTTGTTAATAATGTCATACTCTTTGTCCGCCCAACCGGCATTTACACTGGAAGATATCTTTATCCATAAGCGTTTTGAACCTAAAAAACTGAATGGCCTTCGTTTTATCAGCGACAGTCTTTACCTGACGCAGGAAGTGTCTCCGGATCAGCTATCCAGCCAGGTGGTAGAACATGAATTACACAGTGACCGGAAAAGAGTGATACTGGATACCCGTATATTGGAGCAGGTTCCGGCACTGAAAAATTACAGGGTAGATGCTTATACAAAGATTACAGACCGGTTGTTCCTCGTTAGCCTGGGTACGGAAAAAATCTACAGGCATTCATCAAAGGCATCGTATTATCTTATTGATCTGTCTGCACGAAAGGTAATAGCTATTGCGGACGGGCAAAAGATCATGTATCCTGCGTGCTCTCCGGATGGGAGCAAGATTGCATATGTGCTGAATAATGATCTGTATTATACTGACATTGCCAGGAATAAAATGGTCCGCTTAACAAATGACGGGCAATACAATCATGTTATCAATGGAGCGAGCGACTGGGTATACGAAGAAGAGTTCAGTATGACCAGCGCATTTGAATGGTCTCCAGATAGTAAATATATCGCTTATCTGAGGTTTGATGAATCCGGCGTAAAAGAAACCGGTTTTGACATCTATAGAGGGAGTTATCCTGAGCGATATACTTTCAAATATCCGCGGGCCGGGGAAGAAAACAGTCAGGTCAGTGTGCGGATCGCGGATGTGAAAAAAAAGAAATCCTGGTCGTTACCGATCGAGGCTGAATACTTTCCGCTGATGCGATGGAGAGATGCGGATGCATTGGCAGTGGTTACAATGCCCCGCTGGCAGAATGAGCTGGTTGTATCGATTTATTCGCCGTCTGCTAAAGCTGTAGATACTCTCTACAAGGAGGAAGACCGGCGATATGTAGAGCTTCCTTCCTTATTTGCTTTTTTACCGGACGGAGAGCTGCTCATTACTTCTGAACAGTCGGGGTACAATCATTTTTATATGGTAGGAAAGGATAAGCAGGTGCATCAGGTGACTAAAGGGAGCTTCGATATCACGGAAGTGCTGCGGGTGGATATGACGGATAGTCTTGTATTCTTCCAGGCGCATCTGCCTTCTCCGGATAAAAAGAGCGTTGCAGTATGGGATATGCGTACAGAGCGCTTGTCTTATGTGACAGATACTTCCGGTACGGCCAAGGTGTCTATGATCGGTGGTGGAAATTTCCTGGAAACTTTCAGCAGCACTACTGTCCGGAATAAGGTCGTTGTGAAGTCCATGAAGAACAAGACCTCGCATGTTCTGATCCATGACGTGCGGGCGGAAGATACTATTCTGGGGCAGAAGATATTTTTTGATATTCCCCTGGAAGGATATACGCTGAATGCCTGGAAGATCTTGCCGCCGGATTTTGATTCGACCTGTGTATACCCTGTGTTGTTCTATTTGTATGGCGGACCAGGCTCACAAACCGTGAAAAATGAATGGGGAAGGTCTCAGGATCAATGGTTGCGCTATATGGCTCAATCAGGATATATTGTCATTTCGGTAGATAACAGAGGCACGGGTGGAAGAGGTGCTGAATTCAAGAAGATGACATATATGAAATTAGGTCAGCTGGAAGTAGAAGATCAGCTGGCTGCTGCCCGGTATATCGGTTCCTTACCTTATGTGGATGAGACACGCATGAGCATATTTGGCTGGAGCTACGGCGGATATATGGCACTCCTGAGCATGATGCAGGGGCAAAAGGTCTTTAAAGGAGGAATCAGTGTCGCTCCGGTGACGGACTGGGAATTCTATGACACGATCTACAGCGAGCGATATCTGAGAAGTCCCAAAAGCAATCCGAGCGGATACCGGAATACTTCTCCGCTGCAACAGGCAGGAAAACTGGAAGGGGAACACCTGTTAGTTCATGGAACTGCAGATGATAATGTTCACTTCCAGAACAGTATTGAACTGGTTAAGAGGTTAACTGCCTCAGAAAAGTCCTTTCGCTTTATGGCTTATCCTAACGCGGATCATGGTATAGGAGGAGTTAAAAACAGTATGCATCTTTACCGCATGCTGACGGATTTTCTGTTGGAAATGGCCAGATGATATTACTCTGTGATAGTTTCCTGTAACCTGGTATTGTGCAGTGCTACCTGCCGGTTCATGATCCTGAACCACAGTGGCGGGATGAAGGCAATGGCCATCATGCCCGGATATCCGGTAGGCATCTGGGGAGAATCATCGAAATGTCTGAGGATCTGATACTTTCTTCCTGCATTATAATGATGATCACTGTGCCGGGTAAGCTCAAAAAGCAATAACCGTCCCAGCATATGGTTAGAATTCCAGGAGTGTATAGGTTTTACTTTCTCAAACCTGCCGGGAGAAATTTCTTTTCTCAACAGGCCGTAGTGCTCGATATAGTTAACCGTCTCCAGGAGCAGGGCTCCGACCAGGGCACTTATAATGAATCCTGTCGTTACAGCAAGACCAGACCATATCCCGTGCGGGCCGGTGAAGGAGAAAAAGATCAGCAACAGCAATAAAAATCCACCCTGGTAAACCTGTATCCGGAGCATTTCATTCTGCCAGGAAAAGTTGGAAATGCCCAGCTTCTGGAGCCGGTGTGCTTCAAGATGCCAGGCAGAGAACCATCCGTCCCGCATGCTCCTTAGCCAGAAATCATAGAGCGATTCATTCATTCGCGAGGTAGCAGGATCAAGTGCGGTGGCTATGTTCTTGTGATGGCCGCGGTTATGTTCGATAAAGAAATGCATATACAGGGAGCTCAACAGCAGCATTTTGGCCATTTTCTGTTCATATTTTTTAGATCTGTGCCCCAGCTCGTGGCCGAGATTGATCCCTATAATTCCGCAGGCCAGTCCGAGTGACCAGGTCATACCGATATATTCATACCATTTCAGATCCAGGAAGCTGATCCGCCAGCCGTAGAAGAAGATCAGTACAAACTGGATGGGAACCAGCACGTACAGCATGAGATCATAGCTTCTCTTTTTCCGTGCTGCCTGTTCCTCCTCCGCGGAGAGATTGTCGGTATAACCTTTGAAAAACAGCTCAATAAAGGGAATAAGTCCGAAAGCGACCAATATGGGGTAAAACGATGCATATCCTCCCCAGTAAATGGATGTAAATACGAAGGTGGGAAGGAGAATGACCGGCAAGGCATATTGGAATTCTCTGAACATATGCTGGTATTAATGTTAATCTTAAGTTAGTAAAATTTGTCTAATCTTCATAAACTATAAATTTTAAAATAGTTTGGATAATACTTTGGAAATTTAGGACATGGGACGAAAATCAGTTACTAAAAAAAGAAATACCAATCCACAAAAAAGAGAAAAATACATCAAACTGCTCATGCCGATCTTCCAGATGCATGGATTAAATAAATACACTATGGATGATATAGCGTTCGAACTGGGCATCAGTAAAGCTACCTTATATCATTATTTCAGCTCCAAAGATGAGATCATAGCAGATATTGTTAAGCAGGTTCTTCTGGGCATCAAAGAGTTTGAGCCCATTGTCATGAATGAGGAAATGGATTTCGTGGACAGGTATTTTATGTCCCTCAAAGTTTTATTTCAACATACGGAGGGGATCTCAAATATCTTTTTGAAAGATCTTAAAGACGGGTATCCTCAGCTTTGGTCTATGATCGATCAGTTTGTGGATTTCTGCCTGCAGATACTTAAACGGTTTTATGAACTGGGGAAAAAACATGGCCGTATCAATACGATCCATACGGCAGTACTGATGGCATCAGACCGTATGCTGTTCAACGTGCTGCTGAACCCGGAGTTTTTGTCTGCCAACAATCTTACCTTATCCGAAGCGTTTGAAGAATTTTTCAAGCTCAAATGTTTTGGCATGCTTCAGAATCCCGACAGGGAAGAAATGGACAGGATCTTCAGGGTCATAGATTACAAGGTCTAATTCCCGGCCGGCTGATATAAGGATATTTGCGCTTCACTGGTGGCCACGATCTGCGGTTTGCCTTTATAGAGTTGTACTTTACCCCTGATACAGATCAGTTTGTCCCTGAGATAGATCTCCGGCTCATAGGTGAAATGTATACGATCTTTTCCGAAGATGACAGCGGTAAAAGGTGAGTTGGGATAAGGCTCATCAAAGTTGATATAAGTGATCTTCGTTTCTGTTTGCTTATTATATCTTGTTCCTACCACTTTGCCACAGACATTGCATTCCGTACCAATGAAATAGCTCGCCTGCTTAGTCGGTACATGATCCAGGTCGTATCTGAATCCCGGCGCTTTTGAAAGTGCTGTACTAGTGATCTGCCAGGCGGATAAGTCAGCTGTTTTCTCCAGTGTTTCTGCCTGTGCCAGGTTGGGGAAAAAGTTTATACCTGTCAGTTGTTCGATGCTGTCGATTGTGACAACATATTTTTCCGGCTCGTACTTTACATTCTTATTTGGGAACAGGAACGAAATGGCTTTTATTTCGGGATCTGTCAGGTCAACGATGATCTTGTAATAAGCTTCCGGGATACTGACCCTGTAAGAGCCTTGCTGTATTTTGGGAAGTTCCGGGTGCAGGACCGGCCCGGTGATGATGATCAGTTCGTCATTGTCCACCACCCATTCCCGGATCTGGTTTTCCAGTTTGGCCCAGGCGTCCCTGTTCAGATCGTGGTTCTGCGGACTCATATTACTATAATAGTAGGACTCACTCAGCGCATTTTTGCTCCACCTGAAATCGGCGGAAGGAGCCATATGCCCCCTGTCGTAACCACTGTCCCAGTAATCTTCCACGTCTGCGCTACCGGTACTTACTTTAGGATCCGGCCTGAAGTCATTGCTTCTGGTGGCGGTACCGGTGATCACATCTTTAGGAATGATATGCATGACCCAATTTGCCTGTTCATGGTCTTCATTATAACTGATGGTCATGGCAGTGTGTTCGATGATCTCGTGCTTTCCGGCATCTTTAGGCAAGTACTTCCGCAGGCTCTCCCGTATTTTCTGGAGCTTGAGCTGTTCGATCTCTTCCAGGATATCCTGTACTTGTCCCTGTTGATCTTTAAGCTTTTCCTGCTGGGATTGGATAAGGTCATCTACACTTTGACCCTGGCAGGAAATACAGGATAAACAGAGGATCAGCCATGCACCGATAATTCCGCCCAGGTTTATTTTCATGATCTGCATACTGCTTGAAAGATTATTATGAAGGGTCTGGCAGACAAGATAATGATTTTAATGGCGCAGGGTCTTGTCGGGAGCAACAAAAAAGCCCCGGTGAGTGCCGGGGCTGATATGATCTGGAAGATCCGGTCGCTTATTCGCCGTAGATCTCCGCAATTTCGCGGGCATATTTTTCAGCGATTACCTTACGCTTGATCTTCATGGTCGGTGTCAGCTCTTTAGTGTCTACCGTCCACTCGTTGGCCAACAACTTGAATTTCTTGATCTGTTCAATATGGTTGAAATTAGGATTCAGCTCCTTCACCAGGTCTTCATACAGTTTGACAACCTTAGGATGGTTGATGAGCTCATTATTATCCTTATAAGTCACGCCATGGTCTTTAGCCCACTCATGGAGTGCCTGATATGCCGGTACGATCAGTGCAGAAACGAATTTCTTACCTTCTCCTACCACCATGATCTGCTCTACAAAGAAGGATTCTCTGAACAAGCTCTCGATCGGAGCAGGCGCTACATATTTACCGCCGGAAGTTTTCAGCAGCTCTTTCTTACGGTCAGTGATCTTTAAGAACTTATTACCATTAGCGCCGGTCAGGAATGTTCCCACATCACCGGTGTGGAACCAGTCGCCTGTCATGACCTCAGCGGTTTTTTCAGGTTCTTTGTAGTAACCCATCATGATGTTCGGACCTTTGGCGAGGATTTCTCCGTCCTCGGCGATTTTTACTTCCACACCTTCGATAGGCATTCCTACCGTACCGAGCATAGAACCGCCTTCCTGGAACCTGTTGAAGGTAATGACCGGGGAAGTTTCTGTAAGACCGTAACCTTCCCTGATCGGAACGCCTGCGGCAGAGAATACCCTGGCGATCTTAAGCGGGCAGGCAGCAGATCCGGATACAATACCTACGATCCGTCCGCCCAAAGCATCTCTCCATTTGCTGAAGATCAGCTTGTCAGCGATTTTCATCTGCAATCCCGGCTGTTTGTCGTATTCGTAATTATCTGTCAGGCTCAGTGCCCAGAAGAACAGTTTCTTTTTCAGTCCGGTCAGCTCCAGTCCTTTGTTGACGATTTTCTCATACACCTTTTCGAGCAGGCGCGGTACGGTTGTAAAGAAGTGCGGTCTGACGGTTTGCAGTTTCTCTGCGAGTGTATCGATGTCGGAGTAATAGATATTCGCTCCTTTGTAGAAATAAGTGTAGATCACCATTCTTTCGAATACGTGACAAAGCGGCAGGAAGCTCAGAGACACCTGGCCCGGCTCGATCGGAAGTTCTTTAGAGACGGCTTTTACGTTGGAAATAATGTTGTTGTGCGAAAGCATAACGCCTTTTGGCAGACCAGTGGTGCCGGAAGTATAGATGATAGTGGCCATATCAGAACCTTTGATGGCGTCACTTCTTTCTTTGATCTTCTGAACGTCTTTTCCTTCACCCAGCTTCAGGATCTCTTCCCAGTTGCTGGCAGAGGAGACATCCTCCCAGGTATAGACATTCTGCAAAGTAGGAACACGGTCTTTAGCGGCCATGACCTTTTTGTAGAGTCCTTCATCGGAAACGATACATAACTTGGCTTCAGCATGGTTGAGAATATACTCATATTCTCCCTGGCTGATCGTCGGATACAACGGAACGTTAATAGCACCTATCTGACCAATTGCGATATCGCAGATATTCCACTCGGGGCGGTTGGCACTGGTAACGGTTGCGATTTTATCACCCGGTTGAATCCCCAGTTCCAAAAGACCTAAACTGAGTTTGTTGGCCAGGTTGATCACTTCCGTAGTGCTGTATTTTACCCAATGGCCATTTTTAACACCAGCCACGCAGACATCCTGAGGATTATTAACTGCCTGATACTGAATTACGTCAAAAAGTCTTGTAACGTTCATATTTCCGATTGTTTGTCTAGTTATTCGTAAAAACCGTCTATGGTTTTGTGATATTTCTCTTGAATAAATTTGCGTTTCAGTTTCATGGTCGGAGTGAGTTCTCCGCTCTCCACCGTCCACTCTTTAGGTAGCAAAGCTATCTTTTTTATTTGTTCTACTTTCCCAAAAATAACATTGTATTCATTTACTAATGCTAAAAACATTTTTTTTACCCGGTCATCCAGTATCATTGTTTCCGGTGAAGTATAGGGTATACCTTGTTTTTGGCACCAGCTGCTGAGATTTTCAAAATTGGGAATAATAAGTGCTGATACGAATTTGCGTCCGTCACCGACCAAAGCGATCTGCTCGATGTAAGGAGATTCCTTCATTTTATTCTCGATCGGAGCCGGTGCAACATATTTCCCCCCGGAAGTTTTGAAAAGCTCTTTCTTCCGGTCTGTTATTTTTAGATAGTGATCTTCCGTGAATTCGCCGATGTCACCGGTCTTTAACCAGCCTTCTTCATCAAAGGAAAGCTTAGTATTTTTTTCATCCTTATAATAGCCCATCATGACATTGGGACCTTTGACAAGGATCTCTCCGTCTTCGGCGATCTTTACGGTTACAGAAGGCAGCAGCTGACCTACCGTACCTGCTTTGATAGCGTATTTGCGGAGCGGATTGACGGCCAGCACCGGGGAGGTTTCTGTGAGCCCGTATCCTTCCAGTACCGGGATTCCTGCATTAATGAAAATGATGGCTAATCTGGGCTGCAGCGGAGCAGATCCGCAGATCACCGCTTTGATCCTGCCTCCCAGCGCGGCCCTCCATTTACTGTAAATGAGCTTATCGGCAACCGCGAGCTGAATTTTCTGACGAAGCGTAGCTGTTCCGTCTATAGGTGTTTCTTTAGCCAGGTTCAGTGACCAGTTAAAGATCTTCTTCTGTGCAGGTTTTAGGCTCTTTGCTTTTCGCTGGATGGCTTCGTACACTTTTTCCATCAGCCGGGGAACAGATGCAAAATAATGCGGCCGCACATCTGCCATGTTAACGGTGATCGTTTCCAGGCCGTCAGCAAAGTAAATGGAAGCACCGGCCAGCATATAGGTGTAATTCAGTATCCGCTCAAATACGTGGCAGAGCGGCAGGAAGCTCAGCGTCACATCACCGTGCCGGATCGGAACCATCCGGATACAGTCTTTCACATTGCTCACTATATTATGGTGGGAAAGCATAACCCCTTTAGGTTGCCCGGTGGTACCGGATGTGTAGATGATGGTTGCCAGCTGATCAGGTGTGATCTTTTTACTGATCTCTCTGACCTGTTCCGCGTATGGCTCTTCATCTGTCAACAGCTCCGTCCAGGAAGGTAAGCCTTCGACCGGATCGAAAGCATAGATCGCCTGAAGGGAGCTTACTTTATCTTCAATCTGCCTGATCTTCCGATACAACATCTTATCAGACAGAAATATGATCTTGATATCTGAATGATGGAGAATATACTCATATTCGTTCGGACTGATTGTCGGGTAGATCGGTACGTTTACTATGCCTGTCTGAAGTGTTGCCCTGTCTACGAAATGCCATTCCGGCCTGTTGGTGGTAGATATGATAGCAACTTTATCTCCCGGTTGCAGCCCGGCCTTCAGAAGCCCGGCGCTCAGGTGGTCGGAGGTCTTTTTAAAGTCTTCTGAGCTGTACCGCTTCCAGTTTTTTTTATCCTCCCTCCGGGCCAGGCAATCATCCAGCCGATGATCCGCTAACTGTTGGTCAAGAATATCAAAAATGCGTTGACAGTCCAAAATGTCCTCGTTTTTTCAGGCTAAGAAATGATGAAAATAAAAAGATTAAAGGAAATTTCACCTAAAGTTTGCCTGACTTATACCTTATTTTAATAGTAATTTAAAGCCGGCGCTGTTTTTAGAGGTTGTTAAATCTTGTTGTTTTTCAACCAGAAAAAGATAAGCGGATCAGTTGATGGCTGTAATATAACGGAAGAAAGTACGGGTTGCCGGTCTGAAAAGCAGGAGGGTAGTTTATTGGGCAACTACTTTATCAGAGATATTCTCCGATCAACCCGCCAACATGCTCAAAAACGAGCACCTGGTCTTTTAAAGATATCAATTGATGATTCTCGAGAGCGATCTCTCCGCTGATCTTCCAGGTTTGTAGATCCTCTGTCAATATCAACCGGGCTCCCTGAGCGACCCATTTTTTCCAGCCGTCAGCCGGAGATATCCATTTTCTTTTTACAGATATCGCGACCAGAAAATTTCTTGCAGCCGGCACCATATCATTGTACAATGCTGATATCTCCTTATCGTTTTGTCCCAGCAAATAAACAGGTTTCCTGTACTGCATAATGGAATCGAGGAGGTATTGCCTGGGTTCAGCTGCTATCCATTCTACAGGATAACAGGCTTCCAGGAGTTGCTTCAGCTCAGTTGTCTGCGTTTTTGTAACAACTTTATCGATCTTGATCCGGAGAGACAGCAGCAGTTCCACGGCATTTTCGCCCGCTATTACCGCAGGACTCCATTCCAGTAATGTTCCGAGCGTTTCCAGGCAGAGGTCATTGCCCAGGATCCAGACATCAGGTTCCTGTCCTTCTCTTACAAAATGATGTGAAGACATGCCGCTGTGTTGAAAATGAATGGTAAAGGTGCTGAAATTCCTGTAAAGATAATATGGTGATCCGTGGAGCTGCCCTGTTCTGTAATAAAACTGTTGCGGATATGCTTATATTGACCTGTAATCCTTGATTTCCGAATGGAAGCATCTAAACTGACACTTTGTAAGGCATCTGCAGGCTCCGGGAAGACTTTTACGCTGGCTAAGTCTTATATCAAGATCGTACTCAGGAATCCTAAGGTGTACGATCGTATCCTGGCCGTGACTTTCACAAATAAAGCTACCGAAGAGATGAAGACCAGGATACTGAATTTCCTGACCGAGATCAGTAAGGTGGATTCTGAACAGGCACTGGAAGCCAGCAGTATTACCAGGGTGCTGCTGAGTGAGATGCCTGGCTGGGATTACAGGAGCATTGCGTTTGCAGCCCGCCAGGCATTGAGTAATATTTTGCATGATTATTCTCACTTTTCGATCCTGACCATTGATAAATTCTTCAACCGGATGGTCAGGTCCTTTGTGTATGAGCTGAAATTGCAGAATGCGGCCAACGTAAGCATGGATACGGAGCTGGCTATGGATGCAGCTGTCGCAGAGATCATGGCTGAATACAGTCACGGAGGTAATGAGCTGATCAGCAGATGGCTCAGGGACATAGCGATGGAAAACCTGGAAGACGGTAAGAAATGGCAGCCTGCAGATACTATCAGGAAATTATCGGGTGAGTTGCTGAAGGAACGAACCGCCCACCTGGATATCCATTATCCGGCCGACAGGGTAGCAGCGCTCCTGGAACAACTCCGGGAAAGAGAGGCCCGTTTCAAGACTGTGGTAGCCGGGCTGGCGGAAAAGGTTAATACGCTCCTGGTCGGCAATGCAATGAATAACGGCTTCTTTCCTTCTAACTATTTCCCAAAACAGACAGCAAAGATGATCCGGGAACCGGCCTCCATGGCCTACTCAGAGTCTGTGTTGAAAATGATCGGAGGAGAGGAGAACCCGTTTACCAGGACTGCTCAGAAAAGGCCGGAGGCAGCGGAATACCTGCAGATATGGGAATCGCAGATCAGACCGGTCACCCAGGACCTGGTCAGGTATCATACGGACAATATCACTGAATACAGGACGATCCAGGCCCTGAAAAGACACCTCAGAAGTGTAGCCTTGCTGGCAGCGGTGGCAGATAAGATGAAGGATTACCGGGAAAGGCAGGGCGTTTTCCTGATCTCCGATAATAACCAGCTGATCAATAAGATCATCCGGAATGCAGATGCTCCTTTCCTATATGAAAAACTGGGCAATAAGTTCCGGTATATCATGCTGGACGAATTCCAGGACACTTCTGATCTTCAGTGGAAGAATTTTTTGCCCTTATTTACAGAAGTATTATCTCACAATGAAGATAGCCAGGTGTTGATCGTAGGAGATGCCAAGCAGGCGATCTATCGCTGGCGGGGCGGCAACCTCCACCTGATCCAGAAAGGTGTGGAAGAAGACCTGCCGCAATTCTGGAAGGGAGCAGACAGCGAGCTGATCCTGGGTAATAATTTCAGGAGCCGTTCTGAGATCGTGGCCTTCAATAATGATCTTTTCGAGCCAGCTGCTTTGTTGGCGCAGGAGCTCATTATGGATAAGTACGGTATAGATCCGCGAACGACGGAGGATTGGAATACACTGATCCGGCTTTTTGATAAACGGACATCAGTACAAGAGCCTAAAGGAGATCCCGGCGGTTTTATAGAGCTGAAATTTTTTCTGAAAGAAAATAACCGTAGTAACCAGGAGGAAGATGCGATCTCTGAGGAAGAGGTGCAGCTTGCCTATCTCAAAAATACCATAGAAGAGCTGATCAGCATCTATGAATACCGGCTGAATGATATTGCAGTACTGGTGAGGAAAAACGGAGAAGCAGTGCAGATCGCTCAGCATCTTTCGGAGTGGGGATACCAGGTGTTGACAGCAGATGCCCTATTATTTAATAAGCATCCTGCCATCCGGCTCATCCTGGACGCCTTGAGATTTATAGAATATCCTAAAGAGGAATTGTTCAGGACAGCTTTATTATACCGCTATGCAAAGCTGCACCGGTTGGATGAAGCATATCCGGATCTGTTGGAAAAAGATGCCAGGGAACAATATTTCCGGCGATGGTTATCTGCGTTGAATAATGAGGAAACGGTCAGAGTACTAGGTGCGTTGTCACTTTCCCAGATCGTGAGAAGACTGATGGATATACTGGATGTGCATCCGTTCAGAGATGTGTACACAGAGCAGTTCCTGGATGTACTGCACGGTTTCGAGATGTCGTCCTATAGCGTATCTGTTACAGGCTTCCTGGAGTGGTGGGGAGAAAAAGAGCGGTCGGTCACCATATCCGGAGATGCCAATGCCATACAGGTTGTCACCATACACCGGTCAAAAGGATTGGAGTATAAGGTCGTGATACTGCCGTATTTCAACTGGAAAGTTGTGGAAGATAACTATCAGACCCAACCGATCCTGTGGCCCGAGATCAGCAGTGATCTGGACCTTACGGATTTTCAGACATTACCTGTAAACTTCCTGGATGCAAGAGATACCTGGTTTACCAGGGATTTCCAGCAGGAAGTGATCCTACAGGCCTGTGATAACCTCAATATTACCTATGTGGCCCTTACCCGCGCCATAGATAAGCTGTATGTTATGGCAGATATCCATATGCTTAAGGACGGTTCTGTGAAATCGGACCGGGTAGGCGGGTTGATCTATAACAGTTTAAGAGCGGCTCAGCCGGGTGCTTTTATCGATGATCTTTTGTTCCGGAAAGGAACCCTGGAAGCAAAGGAGGAAAAGCGGACAGCCCGGGAAAAAAGCACATATGTTCTGGAGATCGGAAAACAGAGCCGGCAGGAACGGGTGCCGCTGGCGCCACTGACACTGCAGTCTTCAGAATCGTTTCTGGGGGAGGTCATTCATGAGGTCATTGCGCAATACAGGCCAAAAATTGCTGTTGACCAGCTGCTGGATGCTTATCTCTACAGGAACGGGTTAGCGGCTGAAGTTGCCGGTCCGATGATGGAACGGATCCATCGCTTTTTTACTCATCCTGAAATTGTCCGGCTTTATACACAACCCGGATGGATACTGACGGAGCGGGAAATCTTTTACAAAGGTGTATCGTATCGTTTCGACGTATTGATCGTTAATGATAATAATGGAAAGTTGTACGACTTCAAGACCGGTGCGGTTAAGAAAACATATGAGAAGCAACTGAAGATCTACAAGGAAGCATTGGAAGCGACGGGACTGAATATTGTAGAAGCCGCACTGATTTATATCGATGAAGCCGGCAACCCGATTTTTCAATATATCTGATAGAGCTATGAGTAATTATGCTGTAGAAAAGACCCGGATTGACGGATTTGAAGTCGTCGAGCTGTACGATAGTGATAACCGGATCGCTATTGCTGTTGATATAGGTAATACGCTGTATAACTGGATATGGAAAGGACAATCTGTGATATGGTTTCCGTACTCACTGGCCGCGTATGCCGATAATGACCGCCTGGCAGGAAATCCGTTTTTGTATCCCTGGGCTAACCGGCTGCAGGAAGATGCCATACCAGTAGATGGCCGTATGTACGATTTTGACCATGCGGATATATACAGGGATAGCAATGGCCTGCCTTTACACGGCCTTCTGCTGAAATCAGCCCGTTGGGAAACCGTAAAGCTGGAAGTTTCTGCAATTGATGCCCGGCATGTTGCTGAATTGAACTTCCCGGAAACAGTAAACGGGGTCAATGTCTTTCCTTTTAAGCACCGGCTGAGAATGGAGCACCTGCTCAACGAAACGGGACTTTGGATATCCGTAACGGTAGTGAATGACGATAGTAAACCTTTGCCTTTGTCCTTCGGATTTCATCCTTACTTTAGTTTTGGGGATACCGACAGATCCCGTGTCCGGCTTTCCTTGCCTTTTACTGAACATTATATCACAGACCAGCGATTGCTGCCTGACGGGCGCCTGGAACCGGTTACTGATCTTTTTACCGGCAGATCCTTCCTGCTGGATAATACTTTCCTGGACGATGGCTTTACAGATGTGGAAGGAGATCCTGTTATGAAGGTCGAAATGGATCAATGGCGGGCAAAGGTGAATCTGGGAGATGATTATCCGGTCGGAATGGTATATGCTCCTGTGTCTAAGGAAAGTGCATATATCTGTCTCGAGCCCATGCTACAACCTACGAATGCCCTGCACCTGGCTCATCAGAAAAAGATTGCTCCGTTACAATATGTTGCCTCCGGAGAACAAAAAACTGTCACATTCGGGATCAGCCTGGAATCAGTGTAAGATCTGTTTCAGCACTTCCAGTGAAGCCATCTGGGAAAAGCCCGGAATGTGTACTCTGAAATAGGAGACCAGTGTATCTGTGAGCAGCTGTCTTTCATTGGAACGGAATTTAGGTGCCGCTGAGCTCATGAGCTGTAATAAAAGCCCGGAGGTGTTTTTGTCCAGTGATAGGCCATCTATTCCCGGCATCGGTTCAAAAGCCCCTGCTTCCAGGTTGAAATAAAGATCTGTTTCCGGATTTTTTGGAAAAAGCGGGGCAAATCCCAGGATATGGCTGAACTGAAGCAAAAGCCGTTGCGGTGCCAGAACGTCTTGTTTTTCATTAAGATCTGTCTCCAGTAAGAATTTTCGCACATAGTCATACAGGTCAGTATTGACCTCATGTTCATGAATACATTTGGAGAGCGCTTCGATCGTGAAAAGAGCAATACTTTGCTTAAGTATATCCATGTACAGGCTGTGGTAGATATACGCCGGTCTGAACTCTTTAAGCTTTAGCAGTTTCTTATTGGGATGATAATAGATGTCCAGCTCCAGGAACTGTAAAGGCTGGAACAGGCTGCCTTTGGATTTGTTTTTAGTACTTCGTACACCCGGTACCATGAAGCTGAGCTCGCCGAATTCCCGGGTGAAGATGCGGGTGATCACGGAACTTTCCGAGTAGCGTATGGTTTTCAGTACGATTCCTTCCGATTTTCCGAGCATCAGCGTATGAAAGCAAGCTTGGTGACTACCTTATCTTTTTTATCGGCACTGGTTGCCAGGATGTAATAGATTCCTGAAGTGACCCGGTTCCCGGACCGGTCATTGCCGTCCCAAACCAGCTGGCCTCCGCTTGCAGTAGTTTCCATAACCAGCTTCCCGGAGATATCTACGATCTTGACATTGCTGTTATTCGGAAGATTTCTGACCGCTATAGTGCCTTTATAGTCTGGCCGGACCGGGTTAGGATAGGCGTAAGGTTTACCACTGTTGCTGCCGGTCTCGGTAGCGTCTGCTCTGTAAGAGATGATGCCGCTTTCCGTACAGATGAATAGTTCTCCGTTTTCCGGGTTGATACCTAAAGAACGAATCCGGTTGGACAAAAGCGGGCTGTTGCTTTCGCTGAAATAATGAATGTTTTTATACCCGTCTTCAGACTGCAAAAACAGTCCGTTAGAGGTGCCGAACCACTTTCTGTTGGCCGGATCTACCAGGATGGTATTGACATTTTCTGTTTCCAGGAGAATGTCGCAGAAATTTGTACCGTCATTCCTCGGAACACAGATCTGCTGGGCATCACATTCCCTGTTGAATACCGAACCGGGGCAAGGTACATATACTACGCCCTGTGTTGAGCCGATCCAGACTTGTCCGTCCAGGTCTGTTGCGATGCTGGTTACGGAATTAGTAGGCAGTCCGCCTGCGCCCGGCGTAGTGGTAAAAGTGATGAACTGGTCATCTGATTTATCATCCAGGGAATTTCCATAGCTGAATACAACCACGCCGCCGTCTGCTATTGTCATCCAGACCTGGTTGAAGTCGTCTACGGTAATGCCGTGTACCAGTTTGTTGTTGATCAGCGAAGAGCTGAAGGTGATATATTCTCCACCTGGTTTCCTGCAGATAAGTGGCTGATTGGAATAGGCGTTGGTGATCCAGAGGTTGTCATAGATGTCCCTGTGGGCAGCTGTTATCCGCATATTGGAAGTTGCTCCCGGTAAATTGGTGATGAATTTAGCGCGGTTGGTAGCCGGATTATACTCGACCATCCCTGTGTTGTTAGCGCCCATGAAAACAAGCCCTTCTGACGGAAGCGCTTTAACGACAGCAATATCATAAGCGCCTTTGATGTCTTCCAGGTTATTGCCGTTGCGGGTGCTCCAGAAATAGTCTTTGGCAAAATAAAATCCATCGGCATTGAACGTCGGGTACCATCCTGCGCTGATCGGAGAAGATCCGATGTACACCGTCTGGTCCAGGAAATCGATGCCCTTGCTGTTAGGCCGGGCCGGGCCGTTAGGCAGAATGGGAGACTGTGAAGACGGACTGTCATACCGGACCACACACCTGTAAAGGTCAGCATAGTATACCTCTCCATTGTCGGTCTCCAGGATCTGCAAAGGCCTGGCGATGTAATATACGCCGCTTGCAATAGTCGGACTGCCGTTGTCGGGGATGAATGCGATCCGGTCATTCTGACACGCGATTAACCTGTTTGGACTTTTATACATCCCGTTGATCTCATTGGCCGGCATGTTATAGTAAGGCATCCAGAGATCGTCTTCATACCGGTAGATAACAGAACCTACCGCAGCGAATACATCCTTTTCTCTTCCTGCAACGGCCGTGCTGCTGCCGGTAGCAATACCTTCCGCCGGACCGAATTTCTTCCAGTTCTGAAGATTGACAAGGTTGACAGTGCCGTCATTCCTGCCCTGGTACAGGCCATTGACAGAAGCAGCATAGATATACTCATCATTCGCCCATACATCATGGACTTTAAAATTGCTGGCGCCGTCATTGAAGAAATAGCTGTCCCCGATTTCCTGCTTCTCCAGGTTGAGTCGTACTACACCGAAGCCTGTCGCGAGATAAGCAACACCTCTATAGGCGAAAATCCGGGTGATTTGCTTGCTCCCGAGAATGTTGGCATTCATGATATAAGGTAGGTTCATCACCTTGCCGTCCCGGAGAATATCGATATTGGAATTGGTATAGGCGATTACCAGGGAGCTGGTCGTCGTGTCATAGGCGATAGCCGATACGCCTACGTCAGACAGACCTTCTGCCTTTGTGAATTTTTTGATGCTGCCATCTGCGAGACTGTAAGAGAATACCGCACTTTCCGACGCACCGTACAGGTAGTTCTTGCTGTGGGCGACAGATACGGCATTCGCATACGGTAAATGGGTCTGCCAGGTGCCGATCGGTACATTCTGACCGTGGGAAGGCAGCAGGCAGGCTATCCAGATAAGGCAGGTGAAAATATATCTTGACATCTATTCCAAAGATAAAAATATCGGTATCGTTTGTGAAATGATTTTTTAGCCTTGATCCATGCCCGGATCTGCTGTGCAGGCTGCAGAAAGATCTGTCTCCTGTCGTTATATTATTTGTATGCTTGTTCTTACGATTTCTTATTTTTGCAGATTCTAAAATTGAAGCGTTAGCATTCTATAGGGTATCCATTCAGTTATGACAAAAACGAGTAAGAAATTCAGAGAGTCTAAATCATTGACACCTGCGCAGGTAGAGTCAGAGGTGATGGCGCTCTGGGCCAGGCATTCGACCTTTGCCGAAAGCATCAGCCAACGGGCCGGAAATGACAATTTTGTGTTTTATGAAGGTCCGCCTTCTGCGAATGGAATGCCTGGTATTCACCATGTAATGGCCCGTACGATCAAAGACCTGGTGTGCCGGTACAAAAGCCTTAAAGGATTCCATGTGGAACGTAAAGGCGGCTGGGATACACATGGCCTGCCGATAGAGCTGCAGGTAGAAAAAAAGCTGGGCATCACGAAGAAAGATATCGGTGTCAAGCTGACTGTAGCAGAATACAACAGTGAATGCCGCAGGGAGGTCATGAAATTCAAAGACTCCTGGGATGACCTGACGCAGCGGATGGGATACTGGGTAGACCTGGAGCATCCGTATATTACTTTCGAGAATGATTATATAGAAAGTATCTGGAGCCTTCTGAAGAAGCTTTATGATAAGAATTATCTCTACAAGGGATTGAAAATCCAACCTTTCTCACCTGCTGCCGGTACCGGATTGAGCTCCCACGAGCTGAACATGCCGGGAACTTACAGGAATGTGAAAGATGTGACAGCCGTAGCGCAGTTTAAATTACTGAAGTCCGATGCCGCAGGTTATCAGCAATTAGCAGCAACCCTGGAAGATGATCAGCAGGCAATCTATGCATTGGCCTGGACGACCACCCCATGGACGCTTCCTTCCAATACGGCCCTGGCTGTCGGTGCCAAAGTAGATTATGTGCTGGTCAGTACATTCAACCCATACACGCATTTGCCGGTCAATGTGATCCTCGCGAAAGACCTTTTAGGGAAATATTTCAAAGCAGAGCTCGAGAATGCACCTGCAGATACTTATAAAAATGACGGAAAAAACCTGCCTTACCGGATATTAACTCAGTTGAAGGGCCAGGACCTGGTCGGTTTGCGTTATGAGCAATTGCTGCCTTATGCGCAACCTGAAGAAGGTGATGCCTTCCGGGTTATAGCGGGAGATTTCGTGACCACCGAGGATGGAACAGGTATTGTTCATATCGCGCCGAGCTTTGGTGCGGATGACATGCGCGTTGCCAATGAGAACAGTATAGGTGCTCTAACGCTCGTTGACCGTCAGGGCAGGTTTGTCGGAGCAGTGACGGATTTTGCCGGAGAACCGGTTAAAGAAGCTTATCTGTCGGATGAGGAAAAAGAAATGGCCCGGCAAAAGCAGGGAAGGGATCGCTATCTATCTGTCGATGAGCGGATTGTGATCAAGCTGAAGACAGAGAACAAGTGTTTCAAATCTGAAAAATACGAACACTCCTATCCGCACTGCTGGCGGACGGACAAACCGGTTCTGTATTATCCGCTGGACTCCTGGTTCATCCGGGTCACAGCTGCCAAAGAGCGGATGGTAGAATTGAATAAAACGATCAACTGGAAGCCGAAAAGTACAGGAGAAGGACGTTTCGGACAGTGGCTCGAAAATCTCGTGGACTGGAACCTTTCCCGGTCCCGGTACTGGGGAACACCGTTGCCGGTTTGGCGTACGGAAGACGGGGAAGAGGAGCTTTGTATAGGTTCTGTCGCTGAATTGCAGGAAGAGATCCGCAAATCGCAAGCGGCAGGATTCATGAACAATTCTCCGTTCCTGACAGAAGAATATGATCTGCATAAACCTTACGTGGATGAGGTGGTATTGGTCGCTCCGTCCGGGAAGCCGATGTACCGGGAAGCTGACCTGATCGATGTCTGGTTCGATTCCGGGGCTATGCCTTATGCACAGTGGCATTATCCGTTCGAAAATGAAGAGATCTTCAAAAAATCTTTCCCGGCAGATTTCATTGCAGAAGGCGTGGACCAGACCCGCGGATGGTTTTACACCCTGCATGCGATCGCAGTGATGCTGTTCGATTCCGTAGCCTATAAAAATGTCATGTCTAATGGCCTGGTGCTGGATAAGAACGGCAATAAGATGTCCAAGCGGCTCAACAATGGAGTAGATCCTTTTGAGACGATCCGGAAATATGGCGCAGATGCTACCCGTTGGTATATGATCTCTAATTCTCAGCCCTGGGACAATCTCAAATTTGACCTGGAAGGTCTGGAAGAAGTGCAGCGCAAGCTGTTCAGTACGTTGTATAATACCTATTCCTTCTTTGCTTTATATGCGAATATCGACGGTTTCGATCCTGCAGCACCTGAAATCCCGGTCGCTGAACGTCCTGAGATCGACCGCTGGGTGATCTCCTGCCTGAATACACTGGTAAAAGAGGTGGGCGAAGCGATGGACGACTATGAGCCGACTAAAGCGGCCAGGGCTATCCAGGAATTTGTAAATGATCAGCTGAGCAACTGGTATGTCCGGCTGAGCCGCCGCAGATTCTGGAAAACAGATGATCCGGTAGATAAGCAGGCTGCTTACCAGACCTTGTATACCGCCTTGAAGACAGTCGCTCAGCTCATGTCGCCTGTAGCGCCGTTCTATAGTGACTGGTTGTACAGGAGCCTGACACAGGCAGAAGAGGCAGATGCTGTTTCTGTGCATTTGTCAGATTTCCCTATATCGGATGATGCACTGACAGACAAAATGCTCGAGAAGAAAATGGAGATAGCGCAACAATTATCTTCTATGGTGCTGTCTCTCCGCAAAAAGGAAAATATTAAGGTCCGGCAACCTTTAGCTAAGATCCTTGTTCCCATTATTGACACAAAACAGGAAGAAATGGTGGCCGCAGTACAGAACCTGATCCTTTCAGAGGTGAATGTGAAGCATATCGAATTTGTGAAAGATACTACAGGTATTGTAGCGAAGAAGGTCAAGCCGAACTTTAAGCTGCTCGGCAAGAAGCTGGGACCGCTCATGAAGGAAGCAGGTAATGCCATTGCCGGCCTTGACAACGAGCAGATCCGGCTGTTGGAAACTAAAGGTTCATGCGATATCAAAATGTCAGATGGAAATTATACATTGCTGCTCGAAGAAGTGGAGATCCTGACTGAAGATATTGCCGGATGGCTGGTGGCCAGTGAGAAAGGCTGGACCGTGGCATTGGACATCTCTCTTACAGAAGAACTGAAGAAGGAAGGCTATGCCCGAGAGATGGTGAATAAGATTCAGAATCAGCGGAAGGAAAATAACTATGAAGTAACCGATAAAATTATTATAAAAATTCAGGCACATCCCGTTATCGAGGCGGCAATAAATTCGTTTAAAGAGTATATCTGCAACGAAACGCTGGCCAATGATATCGTCGTTTCAGAAGTACTGGCTGATGGAAAACGATATGAGCTGAATGACCAGGAAATATTTATGGAGATCTCAAAATTGTAGGCAATGAGTGAACAAGAAATCGTACGTTATAGTGATGCGGACTTAGCGGAATTCCGTGAACTGATCCTGAATAAAATAGCGAAAGCACAGGAAGAACTGAGTTTCTACCAGGAGCAGATCAAATCTGCAGGTGAGGGTGAAAATAACTTCAATAACCTGGAAGACGGTTCCATCACACTGGAAAGGGAAAATATGAACCAGGTGGCATCAAGGTTAGTGAAGCATATCCAGCACCTGGAAAATGCGCTGATCCGCATTGAAAACAAGACTTATGGAATTTGCAGGGAAACAGGAAAGCTGATCCCTAAGGAACGTTTAAGGGCAGTGCCGCATGCAACATTGAGCATGGAGGCAAAAGTGAAGCAGAAATAAGTTCTGGTGAAGCATACAGGTCTTTATGTGGGATTGATGATCGCTGCTATATTGGTAGTGGATCAGTTAACAAAGTTTTGGGTCAAGCTGAGCTTTGTATATGGCGATGGCTTTGATTTGTTCGGGCTTTCGTGGGCCAGGATCCAGTTCGTGGAAAATGAAGGGATGGCCTTTGGATGGTTGCTGGGTGGCGCCATCGGTAAGCTCTTGCTCACCAGCTTCAGGCTCATTGCTGTTCCAGTAGGTATATATTTCATTTCTTATCTTATCAGGAATAATTACCATAAAGGATTGATCTTCTCAGTAGGGCTGATCGTTGCAGGTGCATTGGGCAACCTGATCGACAGTATCTTTTACGGGGTCATATTCAGCCACAGCTATGGACAGGTGGCGACTTTATTTCCGCCAGGTGGAGGATACGGCACGTTATTGCATGGAAGAGTAGTGGATATGTTCTATTTCCCTATGGTGGAGACAGTCTGGCCGAAATGGGTCCCGCTTGTGGGAGGAACGGAGCTGAGCTTCTTCCAGTACATCTTTAATGTAGCAGATGCCGCTATTTCCATAGGTGTAGTGTCGATATTATTATTCCAGGGTAAATTCCTGAAAGAAGAGTCAAAAAACAAAGCTGTTGTGGTACAAAATGAATAAGATCGCAGTTGTCAAAGATCTGATATTGAAAAGAGGCGGCTGTACATTACAACCGTCTCTTTCTTTTATCTGGGAATATGGTCAGCATTGGTGCGTGACCGGTGCGACGGGTTCCGGTAAAACTACCTTGCTGAAAACGCTCGCGGGGCACCTGCATGCCGCCGGAGCTGTGATTGATTTCCCGTATCTGGAAGCGCTGCGGGCTGCCTCAGCGGAGAAGCGTTACCTGTCGGATATGATCGCTTATGTTTCCCAGGAGGTGCAGATACCTGCCGGATATGTGGAAGATCTTTATTATCAGCGGAGATTCCAGGCGGCGGAGCAGGATGATATTCCTACGACCAGGGATATTCTGCTCAAAGCTGCAAAGAATGATGAGACGGATCTGCAGGATGCCGCCAGGTTAATGCACCTTACGGATTTGCTGGATCAACCCTTTGTTCAGCTGTCCAACGGACAGTCCAGGCGACTTATGATCGCATTGGCTCTGGTCAGGCGTCCGCGCCTGCTGATCCTGGATAATCCATATACCGGGCTGGATCAGCAGACCCGGCTGGAGTTGAATGAAGTGCTCAGGTCACTTACCGGGGAAGGCATCCATATCTTTATGGCGGCGCACGAGCATGAGCTCCGGACAATCGGTTTTATTACGAACGTGCTTCACTTTGAAAGCCGGGACAGTATTGAATCAGAGGAGACCTTTCCGGTTTTGCTTCAGGAAAATGTACAGACATTGGCACCGGATGCTACGGTCATAGAACTGGTTGATACGCATGTAACTTATGGCGATAAAGTAGTATTGAAGTCACTGAACTGGAAAGTAAATGCCCGGGACCGGTGGGTGGTAAAGGGCCCCAATGGCTCCGGTAAATCGACCTTGCTGACTTTAATATTTGCAGATCATCCCCAGGCTTATGCCAATACAATGTATCTCTTCGGACATAAAAGAGGTACAGGTGAAAGTATCTGGGATATCAAGAAACGGATAGGGTACTTCTCACCGGAATTATTGAGATATTATGAGTTGCAGGTTACTGCGCTGGAGGCTATTGCTTCCGGGGAAAATGATATTGTCGGTCAGGTAGGCTTCATCAGCGAGGCGAGAAGAGAAAGAGTGGCTGCACTGGCTTCCTGGCTGGGTATCACCTCTTTACTGCCTGTAAGGTTACATGAATTGTCAGCCGGTCAGCAAAAGATCGTCCTGCTGGCCAGGGCCATGATCAAGAATCCGCCGTTATTGATCCTGGATGAGCCGTTGCAGGGGCTGGACCTGAACTGGAGAGCGCACCTCAGGAAAAAGATCGATCAGTTTGCCCGGAATAAGGCATTGCTGTATGTCACGCATGATGAGGAAGAAATTCCGGAAGGAGAGTGGCAGGTACTGGAATTAAAGGTCAGCCGGTAAAGATCGGGGGGCCGTAATGGCTATACTTTTATTTATGTGATTCAGTATAAAGGACGCTGCGTATTGATATCCTTTCGGATTAAAATGTCCGTCACTTTGCCAGTACAGGTCTTTGAGCCGGAGATCTTTTTCCCGGATAAGTTGCTGATAATCGGAAAAGAGATCTATGAAAGGTACGTTGTTTTTGTCTAATGCCTGTTGAATAAGCTGAAACTTACGTTCATTGTTTTCCAGTTCCCATTGCGATGGCGTAGCTACGACCAGGAGCGGTGTTTGAGTAACAGATAGAATGGATTGATATTGACGGATAATCACATCAGCAATGGCCTGTTCGGCTTTGCGTTCATCCCACCGGATTTCCTCTTTTGTTCTTAAAGTTTGATCCAGGTGTAGAAGATCATGTACAATGACCCTGAAAATATAGGAGAGCGCATAGAATTTTTCTCCTATCGGGTGTCTCCCTTTTAATTCTCCCGACCGGTTGATATACTCAAAGAAATCACTGCTGTTAATACACAGGATGACGAGATCCGGTTGATATCGCTGCATCAGCCAGGTCAAAGAATAATACATGGTAAAGGCATCCGTGCCGGAACACCCCGCGTTGATATAATGTACGGGTGTTGATAGCCGGGCGCTCAGCTTTTCTTTTAACAGATGCGGCCATGTGGAGTCATTACTGGTTCCGACACCTTCCGTATAGGAATCTCCCAACGCAATGAACTGAAAATCATTCTTTTCATTCACAGGTTCCGGTCCTCTCAATCCCAGGCTGTTGATAGAATGTATGAAGGAGAAATCTTTATTGGAAACCACTATATCTGTACCGGGAGCATAGACGGTTTGCAACCTATCCTGGACCATATCTGTATATTTCTCTCCGTTTCCCACGGTGTTGGAAAAAAACTGTCCGGTACGCTCATGGTAAGTAAGATGCCGGTGCAAGATATACCTGATGCTGAATTCCAGGAACAGCAGGCTGACAATTGAACTGATCACAAGTAACCTGATGCCTTGCAGACTTATCTTTTTCTTTATTTCTATCTTCCTGAGCAGTCCTATACTTCCCAGTCCGGTCAGATAGTAAAATAAAACTGTCGTAATGAAAGAGGTCACACCATTGAAAAGAAAGAAAAGGTGAAGGAGTGCGATAGCAATAATGGATGCTCTAAATACCTTTAACATTTGCTCTGGTGAATTTCAGAATGCCCTGGAAAAGATACTTGAAAACTATGACTGTTGGTTATGAATTTTATTATTAAGTAAAAAGCTGTTATACGCTCGGTTATAGCAGATGCGATAAATCCTGAACATTTAAATCTGCAGATGCTGGATCCCATTTTCCCGGATATAAACTTGACCATTATTGATATTAAATGGAAAATCTGCGAATATTTAGGTATAGTTTACTATTTGTCAGCACCTTGCCCCGGAACAAAAAGGCCGTGCTGAATAGCAAAAACGATCAGTTCCGTTGTCTTCTTCAGTTTGAATTTACTCAGGATATTCTTGTGGTAGTATTGAATCGTATGCGGGCTCAGGTAGAGCTGACTGGCGATCTCCTTTATAGTCAGTCCGTTGCAGATCCCATTCAGTACATCCTGCTCGCGTTCAGAGAGATGCAGTATAATCTCTTCGTTTCCCAAAATGTTGTTGATCAGCCGGTCCCGTAAGCCTTTTTCGATATATTGCTTGCCGTTATTGATCTCCAGGACAGCCTCTTTCAGTTCTTCTGGAGATACATCTTTGGATAAATAACCTTTGGCGCCGGCTTTGAGCGCATTCTTGATGGTAGGAATGTCTCTCAGAGAGCTCAGGGCGATCATCTTGATCTTGTTCCCGTATTTCCTGACAGAAAGTTCCATAAGCTTAATTCCATTGATCCGGGGCATGATGATATCGACAAAGATGATGTCCGGAGGAGTGGTAGCCGTATATGCTTCCAGGAAGGAGTCAGGGTCATTGAAAGAATCAATCCTGACTGGTCCGAAAATGTCAGCCAGGAGCGTCTTTAATGCCCCTGATATTAGCTGCTGATCATCTATTATTGCGATTACCATGCCGGTACAAAGAAAGAGTTTTTATCTGTTATCTTCCTGTCTTTCTGTCATTTATCTAATCAAATTCTTGTTCTTGTAATAATTTGATAATTATTTTTGACGGCCGGATAATAGTAGCTTTATGATCTGTATCCCGGGTTGATTCATAATTGGATGTCCCGAATCAGCAAGGTGTGTGTTAACTGATTTTATGTTGAATATAATTAAGGGCTTTTAAGAGTACCTCCCAGGCTCGTCAGTGTATGAAGAAATCAATGAATAACCGGCAGGAGTATAAGATCTTTGCAATTGTCTTTATAGCATTTGCATTTGTGGCGGCGACAGGTGTAATGGCTTATATGAATCTCAGCAAGGTGGTCAATAACATTACAAAGGCCAGTAGCCCCGGGCTTAAGCTGCTATTGCTGGAATCGCTGACCTCGCACCTTTCGCATGCAGAGAGTAGCGTCAAGTCATATAACCTGACCCGGGATCCTCAATATATTCATGCGTATACAGATCTGTTAAGCGAAGTGTATGTGATCCTGGATTCTATACAGTCTAATATGAAGCCGGATGAGCAGGAGAAGATCCTGGGGGATTCGCTGGCTCTACTGGTGGACGAGAAACGGGATGTACTGGAATCTATTCTGCAGTTGCGTAATAATGAAGTTGTTACAGAAGAGTTGAGGCGGATCAATGATAAGCTGAAGATTGCAGACCAGGTCAACAAAAAGGTTAATAAATCCGGTAAGTTGTTCAAAAGCAAGGCAGAGCGGGAACGCATTAAAAAAGAAAAGGAAGCAGCCCGGGCCGAAAATGTTTTGGCCAAACTTAAGAATGAGCTCGGAAGTGAGATCTCAGGTGTCCGGCAGGAGCAGCTCTACCAGCTGAAGGATATTAAGCTGCAGGAATTTGATCTTCTGAGAAGGGATGAGCAGATCATGGTCAGTGCCCGTTCTGTTATTTTCCGGTTGCAGGAGATCGAAAAGCAGCAGATGGTACAGGAAACGCTGGATGCTTCAGAGCAGGCCGCCAAAACTTACAGGGTGATTGCGTTGTTCTGCTTACTGGCTACTTTACTGATGTTGGCAACGGCATACGTTATCATTTCATATATCGGAAAGAGTAAAAGATCTGCAGAGACCCTGAAAAAGGCGAATATAGAAATTGAGCGTTTTGCCAGGGCCAAAGAGTCGTTTCTGTATAATGTCAGCCATGAACTGAGAACACCGCTTAACGCTGTGATCGGATTTTCAGATCAGTTGAACAGGTACCATATCGAGGGAAAACCGGGAGAAATTGCCGGGATCATTTATAAATCCGCCGGGCACCTTCAGCAGGTGCTGAATGACATACTGGATATCAGTAAGCTGAACGCCGGTAAATTCTCATTTCATTCTGCAACTTTTTCTCTTCTCCGGCTGATGCAGGAAGTAGAGGTGATCATGCAAAAGAATAGCAGGGACAAAGGACTGGATTTCTCTCTGAAGGTGCAACCCGGCGTGCCCGCTTTTCTGAAAGGCGACGTGCTGAGGTTGCGCCAGATCCTGCTGAACATTATTGACAATGCTATCAAGTATACTTTAAAAGGATCGGTTGGTGTACAGGTGGATTTTGTTCCGCTATCAGACCAGAAAGGTCACTTGTCCGTAACAGTGACAGATACCGGTATTGGTATCTCAGAGAAAGATCTACAGCGGATCTTTAATGAATTTGAACAGGCGGCAACCCGGGTACGTGTCAATGTACGGGGAACAGGTCTGGGCCTGAGTATTACCAGAGAACTGATTGAACATCAGGGTGGTGAGATACAGATCCGCAGCAAAGTAGATGAAGGAACAACGATATCTTTTATAATTCCTTACATGATTGCTGATGAAAATGGTCTGAAAGACGAGGAAAAAGTGGGAGAGCAATATACCGGGTTGTGGAAAGGTATAAATATCCTGGCGGTAGATGATATCCGGGTCAACCTCCGGTTATTGCAGCATATCCTTCAGAAGCATGACGTCCGGTTGACAACGTTTGAGGATGGAAAAGCCGCACTGGAAGCCGTCCGGGAAAATACCTATGACCTTATTTTATTGGATATCAATATGGAAGGAATGGATGGCGTCGAGCTCTGCCGGGCAATCAGGGAAATGGAAGTCCCGAAGAGCAGCACGCCTGTCGTAGCGGTTACTGCAGATTATACCAGTTTTGAAGCTTATACGGAGATCGGTTTTGATGACGTGCTGGAAAAGCCGTATACAGAAAAAATGTTGCTTTCCATCTTACAGCGTAACCTGGACTACGAGGGACTGGCTTCTTCAGAGGAATATCCGGCATCCATTAACCTGGATGATCCGGCGAACGGACACCTCAGGAAAGAGCTGCTAAATACGATCTGTCGGGGACTTGCCGGAATGGAACAGGCGTTGAATCAGGGTAATGCTGTTGAATTGTCAGAAGAGCTGCATAAATTATTGCCTGTCTGTGGTTTTCTGCAGAATAACGAACTGAAGGCAGGATTGCGGACAGTGGAAAATAAATTGAAAACCGGCGGATCACCGGAAAATTGCCGGGATGAATTGCTGCAAATATTTGCGGTATTCCATGAAGCGAAAGAAAGATTATCCGGCTAATATTTAACAAGGAAGGTTAACAGTTCACCGTTTTGCTGCTTCCGGACAATCTATTTGCATATTTTCCTCATTCTCACATTATATTGACATATCGGCTCATTGCCGTATCAATTAACCCATTTGCTAATTAACCCAATTTTCACATTACCACATTAATCCCATTATCCCATTCCATCTCACAGGTACCTCGCCACGATCGGCAACCTTCTTCCCACACCGAAAGCCCTTCTGGTGACCCGGAGATAAGGTGGCGTCTGGAATCGTTTGAATTCAGCGTTATTGACCAGTTTCAGGATTCTTCGCACCAGCTGTTCTTCAAATCCCCGGGCGATGATCTCTTCCGGACCCTGGCATTCTTCTATATATTGATACAGGATCTGATCCAAAATGTCGTAATCTGGCAGGGAATCACTGTCCTTTTGGCCCGGTCTCAGCTCGGCAGAAGGTGCTTTTACCAGGATATTTTCGGGAATGATCTCTTTTTCCCGGTTGATATACCGGCAGAGCTCATAAACCCGGGTCTTATAGAGATCCCCTATCACGCCAATGGCGCCGCACATGTCTCCGTAAAGCGTACCGTAACCTACAGCAGCTTCACTCTTGTTAGAGGTGTTCAACAGGATATAGCCAAACTTGTTAGAGAGGGCCATCAGGTAATTTCCCCGGATCCTGGATTGGAGATTTTCTTCTGCGACGTTGGGACTGGTTCCTTTAAAATGCGGAGCCAGTGCTTTCTCAAAAGCCTGAAACACATCCTGGATAGGTAATATGGTATATGGAGCGTCGAGGTTATTGACCAGGGCGACGGAGTCATCTATGGAGTGATCACTGGAATATTGTGAAGGCATGAGCACGGAAAATACGTTTTCTGCTCCCAGCGCCCTGGCGGCCAGTGCTACGACTAAGGCAGAGTCCACTCCTCCGGACAGGCCGACGATAGCTTTTTTGAATCCTGATTTCCCGAAATAGTCCCTGATGCCCAGGATCAGCGCATCGTGTATCAGCGAGATGTCCTCCTGTTCGTTGGTCTGGTCGCTGTCTTTATATTGCATCACTTTGTCCAGATCATATACCTGCACGGCTGCTTCGAAATACGGAAATTCATCATATACTGCTCCGGAAGGGGAGCAGACCAGTGAGCCACCGTCGAAAATGATATCTGTCTGGGCACCATAATTATTGCAGTAAAATACCGGCAGGTTATAGGTGCTGGCATTTGCTTTAACCACCCGGTGCCTGCTTTTTACATGTCCGCTTGCAAAAGGTGAGGCTGACAGGTTCAGCATCAGATCAGGTTCCAGTCTGGCAATTTCTTCCATGGGGCTCATCGGATAGAGCGGGTTGTCATTCTCTATATCCCAGATATCCTCGCAGATGGTCAGCGCTATTTTTTTGCCTTTATATACTGCGACACCAAAATTTTTGGCCGGTTCGAAGTACCTGTACTCATCGAAAATGTCATAGGTCGGCAACAGTGTCTTATGTGCTGTGAACAGGACTTTTCCTTCTGTAATAAAACACGCCGAATTGAAAAGATCTTTCCCGTCTCTATCAGGATTAAAGGTAGGCGTTCCAACTACTACAGCGAGCTTGCCATTGGCATAGGCCGCTATCCTTTCTACGGAAGTCAGGGAGCGCCGGGTGAAATCTTTGTAATCCAGGAAATCCCGCGCCGGGTATCCGCAGACTGCCAGCTCGGAGAAAACCACGATATCTGCTTTGAGCAGGAAGGCCTGGTCGATCGCATCAAAGATCTTTCTGAGGTTGCCTTCAAAATCGCCTACAATATAATTTTGCTGTGCCAGTGCAATTTTCATTTCTTCAAGGTAAATAAATTCAACAAGCGAAGATCGTCAGATCATTTCAATAAGATGTTAAATCGGAAATCTCTTCAGCGGATGTCAAGCAGGAAAGAGGGAATGATATTGAAGATCTTATTAAACTATTGACAGGCAGCATAATATGATATTATATGTTTTTATTTGATAAATAAAATTAATTCTTTGTCTGTTTATTGTTTGGATTATTATAAGATTTTATATATTATTATCTACATTTATTTTTGAAAGATCTGGTAATGAGATTATATCTGCTATCCTTTATACTCTTATGTCTACCTGTTATAGTAAAGTCGCAGGTTGTTGTAGACCCGGCACTGTTGCATTATATGAGACAGCGGTACCCTGAAATGGTAATGGATAGCACACTGAATCTGGAATCGGGCATTGTAGAGAGCATTAATTCCTGGACAGGTGTTACAAAACGAATTATGTGGGCGTCAGGTGAGATTAGCAGTATTGATTATCAATAACCCGTAAAACTGGAACAATGAATAAAATATGGAAATATAGGATCATTAATCGAATACTAACTTACCTGTTTTGTATGATGGGTATCAATGTTGCTTATGGGCAAATGGGCAGTATTTTATTGATTACCCCTGGAGAATATAATACGTATACTCATCCTGTCTTTTCATGGAGCAATGTTTCCTGGTCAGGGCCGGAAACGGTAAAATATTCGGTAAAGCTGGTCGAACTGCTTTCCGGCCAGAACGGGACAGCAGGGATATATGCGGCTCTTCAGTATAATACACCGGTTTTTTACGTGGATGATCTGACTTCGACGTCTTTGTCTTATCCTGTCTCAGCACCATCCTTAAATGAATGTGGCCGTTATGCCTGGCAGGTACAGGCGTACATTGAACAAACTGTTGTGAACGGGGAATATTCGCAGACGGTCAAAGTGCCATTACAGTATAGGGGCGTTGCTCTTTTTCTTCATGATTGCAATACGCAGGAACCGGTATTTATGCGGTCACCGATGAGAAATTATATAATTCCTGATAAGAAGGTAGATCCGTTTGTATATAAGATAGACATTAATCAGGATACTTTGTACCTGAGATATAAGGATGAATACCTGGGAGATTCTATCCGGATACAATTGTATGCATACGAGGGGGATAGTGTGATGACTCAACTGCTTCCGGATTCATTTTATTATAAGATCCCTAATAGAATATATAATTATATCCATGTTCCTTTTAGCGCTTTTACCTCTTCTCCATCAGAGGATCAGCTTTACTTCCTGGAGGTAAAAGGGATTAAGGGAGATCTTTATCGGGCTAAACTGGAATTTGAAGAACAATAGAAGTATAAATAATGAAATACATAGTCTGCTTATTTACCTTTTTTAGTGTTGTTATACATTCTATATATGCACAAACAAGCGGGCCGGTGGCACCGGAGGTAAGAACCTTTTCTCCCGTAGAGGCTACAGATATGGTCAACCTGTTTACCGGAGATTTTAATTACAATATCCCTTTGTTTGAGCTTCCGGGACCATCGGGTGGATATCCTTTCAATATTTTTTATAATAGTGGCGTAACGGTGACTCAGGAAGCATCCTGGGTTGGATTGGGCTGGAACCTTAATCCCGGTGCTATTACGAGAACACTGCGGAACATACCGGATGAATTTGACGGAGATCCTATCAGTATTTATAAGGATATGGAGAATAGCTGGTCCGTAGGTGGATCCTTCTCAGCGAAGGATATTGAAATACTGGGTAAAGATTTGGGTTTCAGCCAGATGACTAAAGGGGCATCTTTCCAGATGGCATACAACAATATGAGCGGGCTGAGCATGGACCTGGGATTTAATCTGGGGTTTGCAAAAGGAGCTGGAGTAGGTTTTTCCAATAGTATGGCGATCAATTCCGGGAATCAAAGTGGATTGGGGTTCAATCCTTCCATAGGATTGTCTTTTAGTAGGGAGGTAAGTGAGGATGTATTTGCAACGAATGGATTCTCATTGGGTTTGAATTTTAATACCCTGCAGGGGATTAAAGGGATGAACTTTGGATATAACAGATCTTTGACATCAACAGCAGGAGCTTCTCCTAGAACAACAGCAACTGCCCAAGTAGGCGGCTCTGTTAGTTTTGCAGATGTCGCATTCAAATTGGGTATGGAGGATGAAATCAACGGAGGTACGGTTAATCTCCGTTTGAAATTAGGCCTGGAAGCACCGACCGTACATACCAATCTTGAATTTTCGGGTTTTTTTAGTATACAGAAGCTGAAGCATAAAGCCGAATGGCAAAGCTACAGATCATATGGATATAACAATCTTCAGAATAACAATTTCGACTGTACTTACGGATTTGATCATAACAAGGAAAGTACGTTGATGGATTTTGTCAGGGAAAAGGATGCGATGATCAGTGCCGATCGTCCTTTTCTGGCTACTCCTATACCGACTTATGATCTTTTTTCTATAGATGCGCAGGGCTTTAATGCCATGTTCCGGCCGGTCCGCTCGGATATAGGTTACTTTACGGATCCGTTTAGTAAATCTATTTCTGCAGAAATGGATTTAGGAGTAGAAGTGGGTTTCCTTACACCTATTTCTGTGAAAATAGGAGGGGATGCCAGTGGTTCGGGAACCTCTTCGAGATCTGAGATTTTTTGCATGGACCCCGATGATGATATGGATGTTTTTCCGCAATTTAGAAAAGATAATATCAGAAATACCGCAAATAAGGATACCTATTTCGAACCTTATTATTATCAGATATATGGAGAAAAGCATTCCATGAGTAAAGCTGATTTTAATAATCTGTATCATGGGGAAGCGGCTTCATATATACCGCTAAAGAAATGGCGATTGAATGAGTACAGCCCTACGGCGAGTATCAAATCCAAGTTATCTGGTATCTCTTATGCACAGCATGCATTTAATTTTAATAATACGGCGCTGTCTGAAAGAGCCTCCCGGTCGCAGATAGTACAGGCGTATAAGAATAGTGATGTGCGGCCTATGTTACAACCCATGAGTGGAATACCCGAGACAGACGGAATCCTTAACCAGTTTGATTTCTATTATTATGATGCAACTGATCTGACAGAGAGTACGGATTTTTTACAGGATGCCACTTTAAAGCACTCAAATGAACATCGTCTGAATTTTCCGGAGCATCATTTTGCCGGTATGGAAGTTACACAAGCTGGCGGAACGCGTTATGTATTTGGATTACCGGTATATGTAAATGAACAAATAGATGTGTCTTTCAGTACATATGGTTGCGATAATGTACCACAAGGAGCAAACTGTCCTTATACTACTTCTATTCCTTATGGGAATGTTGATGATCCTACCAGCATACAGGTAACGGATAGTTATAAGCATCTCGAAGTAAAGAAGATCCCTCAATACCCTGTTGCTTTCCTGTTAACTGCTGTATTAGGACCTGATTATGTAGATGTGACCAATGATGGACTGACAGATGATGATCTGGGTTATTGGGTCAGATTCAGTTATGTTAAGACATCAAATGACTATAAGTGGAAATTACCTTTTGCAGGTGCTAATTTTTTAAGAGGACAGGAATCTCTTACTGCAGATAACATGGCTGCGTTCACGGTCGGATCCAGGGAGACCTGGTATCTGGTATCTGCAGAGACAAAAACACATATTGCTGAATTTGAGCTTTCTCCAAGAGAGGATGGTTACGGTGCGCAACATTATTGTCAGAATAATAATGGATTAGGTGAAGTGGTATACAGATTGGATAAGATCTCGCTCTATGCCAAAAATGAACGGTTGGTCGACAACGAAAGGAATGAGAACGCTGTGCCTTTAAAAGAGGTAGCGTTTAATTATGAGACAGATGGGAATAAAGAACTTTGCCGGAACGTAAGCAATGCTCAGTCGGGACGAGGTAAATTGACATTAAAGTCAGTGGGATTCAAACATATGGGCAATCTGAGAGGATTTGAAAATCCTTACCGCTTCTTCTATAGCTATTCGAATGAGATAACGGCACAGGATAATCCTCCTTATGTAGCACATGAGGTAGATAGGTGGGGAGAATTTCAGCCGGATGAAGCAGATAGAAAAAATTATAAGTTTCCTTATACCAGGCAAGGATCAGTCACAAGATCCGGAGTTACTTATACTCCACAACAGAGGGCTGCTGCCTGGAACCTTAAACGAATACAACTTCCTGTAGGTTCGGAAATAAAAATAGATTATGAACCGGATGATTATGCATATGTGCAAAATAAGCCGGCTATGCAGATGTACAGAGTTATAGGAGTGAATAAAGAAAATGGTGTAGATAATGATTATTACAGGAATGATGATCATTACATCATGGTAGACATGCCGGAATTCCCGGAGGAAGGACTAAGCAATCAGGAGAAGACCAATATTCTTAATGCACATTTTAAAGATATAAAGCATTTATATTTTAGGCTGCAAACAGACCTGAACAAAACTCTATTTGATAATAACTGGGAAAATATATCCGGTTATTGTAAGGTGACCTCTATTGAACCCAATTATACCACAGGTAAACTGAAAATAAATGTTGAGAATGATGGAGGATTGTACCAGGGGGTGATCAAGCGGCATCCTTTTGTATTGGCTACATTTAATTATATCAAAGGTAACAGGACGGATCTGTTAACTTCTCCCTTTAATAATCCCCAGGAGCTGGATAATACCAATGGCTTACAAAAGCTTAAGGCGGTATCTTCTGTATTTACCAATATCATTCAGTTTTATGAATTGTTCTTAAATTTTGAGGCCAAGTGTGCTGAAAGAAGAATGGGGAAAGATCTGGATCTTTCGCAGACCTATGTGAAACTTCCTGTGATCAGTGGAAAGAAAAAAGGTGGCGGGGCTAGAGTCAGCAAGCTAACGATAAAAGAGAACCCGGGAGATGAAGATAGTGATGAAGTTGGTTCTGTTTATGAATACACTACCGATGAATTATTAACATATAGTGATGGCTCTTCAAGCGTGGTGCAGGTTAGTTCGGGGGTTGCAGCCAATGAGCCTAATATTGGAGGTGATGAGTCTGCTATACGATCATTCCTGGATTACCAAAGTAGGGTAGCCCTCTTCTCCAGGAAGACCGAATTTTGTGAACTTCCTATCAATGAGTCATTATATCCTTCTGCATCTGTAGGTTATTCTAAAGTGAAAGTCAGGTCCCTGGCTTCAGATAAAGCAGTTTCTGAAGCTGCCAGCACTACCTATCAGCCGGTGCTGACGAAGGGTCAGGCGGTGCACGAATTTTATACGGCCAGGGATTTTCCGGTTATTACAGACTTTACAACACTCTCAGGAGTTGGAGATAACGACAGACTGAGAGTAAAGAAGGGATATCCCATAGCGCCCGCATCTTTCCTGGAGATTATACGGAGTTACATATTTGCTTCACAGGGATATGCTATTGAGCTGAATGATATGCATGGTAAGCTTAAGCAGTTAAGCTATCATGAACAGGATGTCAGCGGAAATATTGTTCCCGAACCATATAGCTGGCGAAAATATAATTATAAGACAAAGTACACACCGCAAACAGTGAATGGCAGACCAGTACAATATAAGCTGGATAATGAAGTAGAATCTATGAGTTGTGAAGGTGTAAGGAATAATGCTCATTTGATAGGGGTTGATGTAGAGCAGTTTGTTGATCTGAGAAGAACAGAGACATACACAACTGATGTAGGTGTGGCAATCAACGGGGATGCAATCATTATCCTGGGAATTGTCATTCCTGCTCCTACGGTCTACCCGGTAGTGGCAAGGGAAGCTAAGAATGTTGCTTCTGTTGTGGTCAATAAAGTGGTGCACAGATTTGGACTCCTGGAAAGTGTAGAGACCTATGATCAGGGCGCATACATCAATACCCGTAATGAAGTATATGATGAGCTTACCGGAGCACCTGTATTGATGTCTGTCCGCAAGTCGGAAGAAGGGCCTGGTATGGATAAAACTTACCAGTATAATATACAGGGACACTGGATATATGCTGGTATGGATGGAGCCTATAAAAATATCGGGCACGTATTGGAGCCTTACCAAACGGATGATAAAATATGGATCGGACCGGTTATGCGTGCTGCCGGTACAGGAAAGGCAGAAATGGATTTAGGTGCCAGGGCAGAAGAGTATCTGAAATATTATCATCAGGGAGATGAGCTGTTGCTGTTCAAATGGGATGAGGTCAATGAACGTCCGGATAACAGTGTTGCAGTGAAAGGTATTGTTATGGGCACAGAGCAGAACAGGCTGCTGTTGGATATCGTTTCAGAGGTCGACGGAGAAAAATTGAGTGGATTGTGGTATCTCAAGGTGATAAGATCCGGTCGTCGGAATTTACCTGGTGTTGTGGTGGGGTCTATTGTGTCTAAAGAGGACCCGACACTGGGCAGAACTAACATTACTTGTACTGAAACCAATGAATAACATGAAAAGATATTTGTTAGTAGTGGTGTTATTACTGTCTATCAGCCAGATAGCTAATGCACAAAGGCTTTTGGAAATAAAAGGATTTACTATAGATGGTCCGTCTTTTCCACCCGGAATATATATTGTTGAGATATCATTGAATTTCAGGCATGTTCCTACAGATGCAAATGGCGATCCGATCAGCGCGGCCATCCCTTCAGTATTTGAAAGCGGAGGTACTGGAACGTATTCCCTGGCTGTTTCATCTACGAACGGGGTATTGTGGAATATTTTGGGAAAAATGCAAAGCCCATTTATATGTCTGGATTTAGGGTATTTAGCGGAACATCAGAAGTTTGATATAGAGATATCACAACTTCGGATATTAAGAGGAAACATTGAGATTGCAAATATTACCGATTTTTCGAAATCAGTAATAAGAGCGGATGGAGATGATCTGCTTAATATGAGTAATTTTTTTCTTTCCAACCTTACCCCATCGGGTATCTACAAGCTTACCTTCCCCAATATAAGTTACTGGGCGCCGGGCACAGCAGTAAATGTTTTACCACCTTTCCTCGATAGAAGCGCAAAGTACATGTATTCAGAATTGGACGAGCATTTCAGGATGAGGATCAGCCGAAGTAATTATAATATGCACAACCCTTCAGGAGATATCAATGGCTATTACCACAATTTCTTTACCAAGTTTAATGGAGAAAATATAGCCGGATTAACACCTGTTGTCGAAAATGTATCGTCAGATAATGTTATATATGAATGGCCTGCCACATATATTGATCCGGATAATGATGATTTTGAGACAAGCAACTCATATCATGATATTCATAAGGTATATACGGATTATAACATAAAGATGTGCCAGTTTGTGGAGTGTCAGGCTTCAAGTGGAGATTTTGAGGGCTGTTCTGCTGCTTTCCCGGGTGTGGGAGATAACCTGCAACGAAGTTCGCAAACTATAAACGTCAGGATTTACAGGCAGCTGGAATGGGTGAAAACTACTTATCAGAATCCATGTTTGACCGGGGGAACACCCGGATACCTGGATGTTTTCCTGGGGCGCAGGATTGGAGGATATGGAGAAGATCAGCCTTTTATCATGCAATTGTATAAAGACAACCAGCCCAATGGAATCTTTGAAGAAGGTTGTGAAACGCTGGTCAGGGAACTCAGGCAAAAAGATCCTTTTAACGGAGGCCCTCCTTCCGTGAGATTTTCAGGTCTGAGTAGTGGAGATTACAGGCTGGTGGTTACAAGTAATCCGGCGGTTATGGATTGCGGTGCTTACGAATATGACTTTACTTTGGTGGATCTGGCTACCGTCAAGCTGGAGATTACCCCGAATCCGGTTTTTGTTTGTCCGGGAAATACGGAGGTAGCTACTGCCACTGCCGGTTTTCAGAACTATTTATGGACCAGGATATGTGATAATACCACCAGTACCGGGTCCACATTAACAGTTGGAAGAAATCAGGGAGGATTATACAGGCTGACTGCTACCGATAATCAAGCTTGTTTACAGCAGGCTGATCTGGTAGTGGTAGATTTAAATATACCGGAGTTAACCCTTCCGCAGATCGATCAGGTCTTGGGCGTATCTGCTACAAAATATGAACATACCTCAACACCTGTTACAGCCGCGCTTTCCTGGAACAGTATTGAAGACATCAATTCTTTTTATGGAAAGAACTCATATATGTCTGGTAAAGCGGGTATCTATAAGGCGAAACAGACTTTTGATTACCTGGATGGTCGGGTGTCGCAGAGATTATCCGGCGGTACGCTTCCGCCAGGTGCCGAACATAATATGGATATCCAGAATAGCGGTTTTTTTGATGATCTGCATATTTTCCAATGGCAACATCCGGGTTTCCTGAAATGTGCTCCTAAATGGAAGTTAAATACCACGACCACTAAGTTTGGCCCTGACGGACAGGCTTTGGAAGTAAAAGATATCATGGGATTATATTCTTCTTCATTATATGCATATTCGAATACCGTCCCGGTCGCAGTAGCTCCTTTAGGCAGGTTACATGAAATCGCCTTTGAAAGCTTTGAAGAATATATGGATGATGAAGCTCAGGTGAACCAGTTGAATAACAGTACCGGGAATTTTGATTTTGTAAAAACTATCGTTTCAGGCCAGGTTCCTTTCTATGAAGAGTATGAGATAAAAGCCGGTATGGCTAATTACGGTATTGTCGCTGTTCCTTTGCCGGAAGATTGTTCGGATATCCCGTTTGAGGGAGAGGTGATTAATCGTAGTGTTCCGTCCGGTCTGGGATGTGACGCAGGTAAGATCACAGAAGGAGAAAATTATGTTACCGGTAATATCATGCTGGAAAACCCGTGCGTTTCACCAACCGGAACCTTGATTAAATTTGGGAAAGGGATACCCACCTTTTTATCAGAAAAAGAGTTTTACTGTACGTTCTGGACGGGAGTATTAAGACTTAAGAGACAACATTACTATACGGCTAAAACATATAGTTCCATAAGCTATACGGATGAAAAGGCTCATACCGGTCGTCGTTCCATGAAGATAATTCCATCTAATGAGCCGGTTGTTTTTGAGCATAAGGAGGTTCGTCTGGAGCCGGATAAAGAGTATGTATTAAGTATGTGGGTACATACAGAAGATAATCATGAACTGACACCAAAGGAGCTGGATATAGAAAATAAGGTTAATAAAGTTGAGGTGCGGCTTCAGGTTGGTAATAAGAATATGAGAGGGGTTTCTCATAGGCCGTCAGGACCTGTTATCAACGGCTGGCAGAAGCTGGAAGTCACTTTCAAAACGGACTATAAAGGCGGGACTTTATATACTGAATTTGATCCTCAGGTAGATATGTATATTGACGATATCAGGGTATCTCCGCTGAATAGCGGTATGCAAACTTATGTATATCATACCGGTAATTACCGGTTATTGGCCTCCCTCGATCAGAATAATTATGCGGTCTATTATAAGTATGATGACGAAGGAAACCTTTTCTCAGTTTCTAAGGAAACGGTAGAAGGAATCAAGACGATACAGGTTAACCAAAGCTATATTCCCAAATCGCAATAATGCTATGAAGTCTTTAGTGAAGATATATATACTGATCTTATTGGGTGTGCATACCGGAAATCTCTCTGCGCAGGGAGTTGATGAGATCTTTGACCGGATCAATGCTGTATATAAACAGGTAGGGGCTGTGGAGTATATTTCTGTTATTGAAGTTTATGATCACATGGGAATGACTTTACAAAGGGACTCTACCTTTTTAAAGCTATTACCGCCTTATTATTATATGCGTTCAGCTGATATGCGTATCGTATATAATGAAGCATATTATGTGATGGTGGACGATCATCAACGACGGATCATGTTCTTGGAGGGCGATCAGTTGGCAGTAAGAGATCAGGCTGCTGAATTCACGAAAGGCATGGCATTTTTCAAAAATGCATTGGATACATTATATCCTGTTGTTGCAGGGACCGGCGAAGCACTGGCCTATAGATTTGAACTGAATGACGCTTTATATAGTGCTGCCGAATTGTACCTGGATGAGCAGTGGAGAATAAAGCGGATCAAAGCTTATTACAGAGATAATGAGCAGTTATGCTGTTATGAACAACAGTATGTCTTATGGAATGAATCTCCTGATAACGATCTGGAGGAAAGGATGCACTCAATTATTATAAATACAGATAAAGGTCTGACAGCTGGTAAGAGTTGTGAAGGTTATGTTATAATGAACTCACCGATATCTGAATAAAATAGATGTATATGAATAGGTTGCGTATATATAGGGTTTTAATTTTTGTTTTGACGCTGATAACAGTATCGTCTGTTCAGGCTCAGACCATGCAGGGTGAATTAGAGATCACATTTGAGGGATGGTCTGAAACCTGGAGAGGAAGAAACCTGAATAATAATTTTATAATTCCTACACCATTTCTCTATATTAATGGTGTTAAAGTTATATTTCCCGAAGCAATCCAGACACCTGGTCATCTTAATACAGTAAGAACTTCTACTTTCTTCTGTGCAGACGAAAATGATATTTTAACCGGAGGAGTGCTCTTTGGTGCTGCAGATGCGGGATTGAATGGCAGTCCATATCTTGTCAATGGCACTTTATCCATCAATAATCGTATTCTCAGAGAAGGTGATGTAATATCACATTCAATTTCTTTTGAACATGATAAAGAAAGGCTGTATATGAACATGTATATACGCTATAAGAAAAAAGAGTGTTTATATATTGATATTGAAGACGAACATGTTATTTGTAATATTGGGAGTCTGACGCTAAGGGAACTCGTGATCCGTAATGGCGATAGGTTCCGTCAGAGTCTGAGCTCACCTGTAAGATGGTCCTATCGCCCTGCAGGCAGCAATGGAGCTTGGGTGTCTTTAACGGAATATCCACCCGCGCAAAGAGATGCCAGGCTCAGCTTTGATATGGTCAATCCTCTGTTACACCCTGCAGCAGGTGAGTATGAGTTTAGAATACAGGCGTATTCAGCAGAGGCGCGCTGCCCGGTAGAAAGAATTGTCAATGTAACAATTGTAGATAATCCTCCGGTTGCAGGAGCGTTAGCTCCTATGCCCAGAACGATGTGTGAGGGAGAACCTGTCCTTTTGACCGGACCTGTTGATATGGAGCGATATGAATGGTTCCGTGGTGGAGAGTTGTTGTCCTGCCGACCCCAGTACACCTTTTCTGCAGCTGGAGATTATTCGCTGACAGTGTTGTCAGAGGAGGGGTGTAAAGTGAATTACCCTTTCCAGCTGCTGCGCAATGAGCATGATCCTGTAACGCTTACAGAACCGGATGAAGGTTTCTTTTTGTGTGATGAGCTGGAACTGGTCATTCCGAATGCTGCAAGTTTTGAAGAGTTAATTGTAACACCGGGCGTGCTGTCAGGTTCACTGGTTCAGGTAAGTGAGGTGGGACGTTATATCCTGACCGGCAAAGATATAAATGGTTGCGTATCGGCTTATGAATGGGATGTGCAGGCTTGTAACGCCGTCAGTTGGGACGGAAGCGGCGGACGAACTATATCTTCAGGGATAGTAAGTAAGGATCAGTTACTGGATCCTAATACCAATGCTGGTCTGATAGTAGGAGATATCGGGACTTATCCTTTGGAAGAGGAACCTTTTTATGTTGCTTTCCCGGTGCTCAGATATGATGGAACAGATGAGGTTGGAAGTACGGCTGACTGGGAATTGCAGGTCACTTATGATTTATATGAAGACGGAATGCTTTCCCCTTTTATTACGGATCAGAAGCTCTCCATCAGACATCAGCCCGGAAATAAAATATACGAGGCATCGAACAGACATCATTTGTCTTCAGGGTCTGGCAAAGTCCTGGAGTTGGTAGTTACAGATATCACTTTCACAGGTACTTTGCCTGATAACCTTTACCTGGAGCAGGAGCTACGGGTATTATACCGTCCTGAATTATCATTGACCGGACAGGTTGATCTGCTCACTCATCAGTTGGATGATATTAATCATAAGGCCAGGTTACAATGGGATGATTTCCATGGTGCATATGAATACGAAGTGGAACTGGCCTGGCTGGATAAATACGCACAGGACTTTTCTGCTCCTGAGATGGATCGCGTATTTGGTGAATTCGGCTGGAGCTTTACCCTTTCACAATCCTGGACGGATATTGATCTGATTTATCCCGAGGGTAAGCTCTTTTACAGGGTCCGTCCTGTTGGCAGGCATGCTATAGAGCAGATCGGAGGTGTTAAGAGTATAAAAACCGGTTTATGGAGTGAGATAGGAAGCATACTGATAGAAGGAGGAAGTATTTCTGCATTTGAACCGGATAGGATCTGGCAAAGAAACGTTACTTATGCCGAAGAGGGTAAGAAAAAAGAAGTTGTATCTTATATGGATGCCCTGCTGAGAGGAAAGCAAGTCCAAACCAACCTGAATACAGATCAGACGACCCTGGTGGCAGAAACTTACTATGATTCGGAAAGTCGCCCTGTATTAAATATTCTACCGGTACCACTTAGAAAGAATCATCTTAAGTACGAGCCGGACCTGGCGGTGGTCAATACCTCTTCAGGGATAAGACCACTATTGAAGACAGATTTCGAACAGCGGGAACAGCCTGGATTGTCTACGCATGCCGGAGCAGCGAAGTACTATTCTTCTGCCAATCCTTTTAAAGGCCTGGATACTTATACTAATATAGATCTGTTGCCCAGTGCAGAAAAAGAAGGAGATCCTTCTGAGGCTTATGTGGCTGCTTTAATACAATATAAGCGGGATAATACCGGCAGGGTCAGCATATCGGGCGGGATAGGAGAAGCTTTCAGAGTAGGTTCTACAGCAACTGCAGGTATCCACCCGACCCGTTATATTTATGGCGATGCCGATAAAACAGAATTAAGGAGATTATTCGGTGCTTCTGTCTGGGATGCCCGGCAATATACCAAAGAGCTGATTATAGATCCTAACGGTCAACTGAGCTATAGCTATAAAGATATAGCCGGTCGTATAGTGGCGACATCACTGGCGGGTAATGCACCGGTCAACTTGCTCCCGCTCAGCAGTGTCCAGCAAAATCCGCTATACAGATCATTGGATAACGAGATCAATGCCGTTCCCAAGATTCGTACATCACAGTTTTCAAAGACGATTATTAATGACGCTGTCAATAAATCTTATGAGTTTGAGTATAGTTTAGAGGGTGTTGTAAATACTCTCGGACCCTTCGCTGAAGGAAATGTTACCATAGCAGAACATTGCAAGACTTGCGTATACAAAGTGGAGATATTTGTATTAGACCCTAACGGAGAGACTGTAAAGGGAGCAAACATTTCTGCTTTTACTTATGATTTACCTGGTTACAGCCAGGATCAGCTTCTTTCTTCTCAGTCTTCACCACCTTCTTTTACGCCGCTTTCTGTAAACGCTGAAGGTAAGATCCTGTATACTTTTGATAATGATGATGAACAGGATCCTGAATTGCCGGATTACAGCTGTCCGCGTTCAGAGCAGGAATACCACCGGGGCATACGATTCCTGGTGACGATGCCGGATATAGGCGCATATACAGTGATCCGGAAGCTCAGTGTAGACCCAGGGGATCTGAGTGTATACGGACAATCTTTGAAGCCTGGTTCTCCTGGCAGTCCTGCAACGATATTACCTGGACCGGACAGAAGCTGTTATATAGACATAGAATGTTCCTGCAACCAATGTATGTCAGAATGCTATGATTGGTTACAGCAGGAGTTTCCGGGTATAGATGTCTGTGCTGAGCAAAATACGTGGCCGACCGGGGCTGCTGACTTTTTCGAAAATTGTAATCAGCAATATTGTACCGCTGAGGGAATTCTTGATAATGACGGAGAGGAAATCTTACAGGAAGAGTGCAATATAGCCTTTTTAAACATGCAGAACCAGGTCTCACCGGGAGGGTACTGGTTTGAAATGGAGAATGATGTCAATACCCAGCAAAGTGGATTTGATGTGCTCATTGATAACTTGCCGGCTGCGGCCAAGGATGGACTGGCATATTATTTCCAGTCTGTTGATGAGGCTTTTAGCTGGGAATCTGCACAACATAATAATAAAGATTGGTTTGCCGCCCATTGGTCAGATCAGGTGGTTTCATTTCTGGTAGAAGGGCACCCTGAATATTGTCATAGTGCTATGTGTGAGAATGAGCATTATCTGGCCGGTAAGCTATATGACCTCCGGCTTGAAATAATGGATGTGCTGACCTCCGGACATGAAGATATAGTACTTGAAGATCCGATCCTGGATATGTTTGATAGTGAGTACCGGGAAGAGTTTATCAGGATTATTAACAGCAATTTTCCTTTGAGGGGCGATAAAGGAGAATTAATAGCCAATGGTTGCGGCCTTTTTTCATTATTGGATTATAACAATACAGGTAATTGCGGTAATACGGACGGATCTGTGTCAACCTTCCGTGACTATCTGTATAACGGTCTTACAGAGACAGCAGATAAAAACAAACGCAGATGGGATGCTTTTGTAGGCATGTATCGCTTTGCCAAGAGAGAGCTGATAGATAGATGGATAGAAGATCATATGGGGTGTCCGTTCTATTCTAAAAGTACCACTGCAACACTGTATAGTGAGTCTCCTGTATATCCACGGGCTGCAGATGCGATGTTCCCTACAGGCAATGATGATATGACAGGAGCCCAGGATGATTTGTTTGATGTGTTAAAGGAAAGTTGCGACCAGGTGGCCCGGTCTTATCTGGGTCGTTTACTGGATATGTGTAATATAGATCTGAGAAACTATCTGCCCAATCCTCCGCAGCACGTTATGACAGGGGAGTATCAGGATGCTTACCTGGCTTTATTTCAGCATACCCATGATAAGCTGGCTGATTTTTGTCGCCTGGCTGTTGATGTGAATAATCCCTTCGGATGGATTACACCTAGTGTTATGCAGGATTATAATAATAATGCTCTCGATCCTGCTAAAAGAGATGCTATCGAAGCTGTATTAGAGGCAATAGACGATGATATTGACAATATCATGGATAACCTGGAAACCTATCAGTTGCAGGAAAATATTACGCTGGATATTCCTTTAATTGATAACCAGTGTATCAAAAATAAGCTTTCGTCCGGGACAGATATCGGTGCTGATTGTGAACCGAATATTCAGTTGTTACCAGATCTTTCCTGCACGCCTGATTCTGAAGAACCTGTTGTGCAATGGCCGGAATGGGTTGAGGATGGATATACTTTCACGGTCTGTAATGTTGCCTGTATAGAGGAGGCCGTCAATTTTACCGGTAAGAAGGAAAATAAGGTAAGAGTGGATCCTTATGATATTTCATTGCCGGAACCCTGCAGCAGCTATAATAAAATAACGATCAGGGGAGATGCCTCTCCGGGACTATTCTGGGAAAGTTACCCGTCTTTGCCGTTCTATCGTGTCCTGCTGGATGGATTTACGCTGAATATGGGAGGAGATCTATTGCCTTGTCCTAATTGTAATGTACACTTCTTTTTTGTAGATGACCAGGGTCAGCGAATCACCAATATAGAATCCCTGGCCTCTCTGGGATACCTGGAGGAAGGACCGGTGACGCTTCCGGTTGCTCCAAATACAATGACTATTGTTCCCATGTTTACTCACCTGACCTATAATGCTACGGCATTTGAGCAAGGTCCGAACGGATGGAGCCGGATCACCCGGCAGGTATATCTGTATGCTATGGGATACAACCATCAGGGAGTCTGTGGATCTGAGCTGCTGGGAGTCTGTGATCAATTAACATATGATATTAATATCTGCTACCCGCCGGTGGAGTTGCCGGAGGAGCCTGATTGTGAGGACCGGCTGGCACTGTATTATGAGGGGATAGACAGGTTCGTTAATGGAAGAGACGCTGAAATTGCAGTGAATACCACCATTAACGAGCACGTCAACAATTGTCTGTCCTACAATGAGCACCTACGCTATTCGACATCCTTCAACGAATATCATTACACGTTGTATTACTACGACCGGGCAGGCAACCTGGTGGAGACGGTACCGCCTTCGGGTGTGTACCCGTTGAGCAATGGGGATGCGAATGCCTTGGCGCCACCGGATCCTTCGCATACCTTACAGACATACTATAAATACAACACACGCGGCCAGGTGACCTGGCAGAAGACGCCTGATGCGGGAGAGAGCCGCTTCTGGTACAACGACAAAGGGCTTCTGATCCTGTCTCAGAATGCCAGGCAGGCTACCCAGGGGGAATTCTCCTTTACCAACTATGACGGCCTGGGCCGGATCGTGCTGGTCGGCCAGCTGAATACAACAGGGACCACGCTTCGCAATACGGGTGAACCGTTGTCCGAGACAGCGATCGCTGCCACGGTGCAGGCGGAAGACTTTCCGTTCAACCTGGGTAATACGGCCATCCTGTCGGAGCTGACCCATACGGTATACGACAAGCCGGTGTATGTAGCCGGCATCGTGCAGCAGCACCTTTTGAACCGGGTATCGGCGACCTGGTACTACGAAGACTACAGTGCCCTGCAATCCAAAGACGGAAGAGGGACGATCTACAGCTATGATGAGCTGGGCAATGTGAAGACGTTGCTTCAGGATCTGTCCACGACGGATTATGCGCAATTGGCCCCTGACCGCAAGCGGGTGGACTATGAATATGACCTGGTGAGCGGGAAGGTGAACAAGGTGAAGTACCAGGCGGGCAAAGCGGATCAGTTCACACATAGATATGAATATGATGCGGATAACCGGATCACGGATGTGTATACGACCCGGGACGGAGTGATCGAGCACCATGATGCGAAATACTACTACTACCCGCATGGTCCGCTGGCGCGTGTAGAGCTGGGCACGGGCAAGGTACAGGGGCTGGATTACTACTATACGCTGCAAGGGTGGCTGAAAGGGATCAACAACCCTGCGGAGGGAGCAGACGCAGATGGCAGTGCGGGTCTGTTCTCCCGGGTGGGTAAGGACGAGCTGCAGCTCCAGCTGGGCTACTATGAAGGAGACTATCATCCGGTTGGTGGGATAGCGCCACCGGATATCCTGGCCCAGTACCAGTCAGCATATTACAATGCAGCTAACGCTGAAGATCAGGCTTTTTATGACAGCAGAGGCAAGGGACTGTACAATGGCAATATCGCATTGATGGCCACGGGCCTGGGAGCGTTCAGTGATCCGCTGTTCCCTGATGGGAAGTGGAAGGTGAACGAGTACCAGTATGATCAGCTGAACCGGATCAAGGCGATGAACAGCGTAGGACAATATGACCCAACCTCGGGCACGCCGTTTGCCAGTGCGATCAGCTCGTTAAAGACGAGATACAGCTATGATGGGAATGGAAACATCAGCCACCTGTCGCGCACGGCGTGGAAGACGGGCGAAGCAAACCCTGTGCTGATGGACAATATGACTTACCATTACCAATCAGGTACCAACAAGCTGCAGTATGTGACGGATCCTGTAGATAAGGATGCGTTCAAAGAAGATATAGACAACCAGCAGTCCGGGAACTATGAATATGACGCGATCGGCAACCTGACGGCTGATGAGCAGGAAGGGATCGAGGAGATCGAATGGAATGTGTACGGCAAGATAGCCGGAATAAAGTACAGCACCGGCAGGAACAAGGATGACCTTGCATTTTTGTATGATGCTACAGGTCAGCGGGTAGCTAAGATTGTGAAGAAGAAGGATACGAATGGAGAATATGACCCTCAGCTGTATACTTCGACGTGGTATATCCGGGATGCGCAGGGCAATGTGCTGTACACGGAGGTGAGGAAGCCGGAAGAGGAAGGCATCAGGGTGACGGATAAGGAATACCCGGTATATGGCAGCAGCAGACTGGGAATGTACCGGGAGCAGGACACGGACCCCGGAGCACCAGCGAGTGTGAATGACTATGAGCGAAGAGTAGGCAGCAGAGAATATGAGCTGACCAACCACCTGGGTAATGTGCTGGCGACGGTATCGGACTATAAGGTATACGATCAGGGTGAAGATGCATACTATGCCAGTGTATTGACGGCGCAGGATTACTATCCGTTTGGTATGCAGATACCCGGCCGGAGCTATCGTCCTGTGAGCTGTGAGGAGGTGGAGACGGAAGGCGCGGGAGTAGTGCAGCACACGGAAGGGTTTGAGGAGCTGACCACGACAGTGACTCCATGGACGGAAGGGATCTACAGTGGCGAGGTGATCAATGGCTGGGACAGCCGTCTGGGAGTCTATGTGCACCTGAGCACGATGCCTTTGGGAGAGATAGTGTGGGAGGAAGTGAGCGGGAACGGCAAGCTAAAATATACGGAGAGCCAGCTGATCGATGGGAGTTACCTGACGGTTGCGGCGAGGACGTATGAAGTGGAGCCATCGACTACCTACAGATTGAGCCTGGATGTATCGTCAACAGAGAGCTTTCAGTTGTTCATGGGTGTGGTAGATAAGGAGCTGCTGGAGACATACCTGGATATAGAGGCGATTGCACGGCTGGCGAGTGAGGATGCGACATCATCAGGCCCTGTGGAGCTGGAGTTCACGACGACGACGGAGGAAGAGGTGATCTTCTATGCGGTGTTGTTCAGGGCGGATGCGAATGATGAGGTATGGCTGGACAATGTGAAGCTGGAGAAGGTGACGGATGATGAGCCACCGGTGATCACGGTGGAAGTGAATGATGCCTTTGGGTCGGGCATAACGCCTTGGCGCAATACGATCCTGGAGGATCCGGATAGGGTGAACATACCGTTGGGTCTGCTGAGCTATGATGATACAGGTGAGCGGGTGAGAGTAGACCTGGTTCCGAACAACGATGATATGGGAACTCCGGAACCGGAGGATGATGATATCCGGATGACGGGTGTGATGATGCGCCTGTTCACGATGCAGCCGGACAAGAGATACCTGTTCAGTTATGACAGCAAGGATATGAACAACCTGTCACCGTCCATGCGGGTAGGACTGATCAGCAAAGCTACCCTGGACAGGGGGATATTTATCGACCTGGATCAGGTGTACCCGGTCACGGCTACAGCAGATCACTACGAGGTGGAGATCATACCTGCATCAGCAGAGATGTATGTTGTCATTATACAGGAACATGAGGGAGATAATGATCCGTATCACTATTATGTAGATAATATTCAACTAAGAGAAGGCTGGATAGTAAATACTGTTTGTGATGATCCGAATGATCCGGGTATTGCTAAAGGCCGATACAGGTATGGCTTCAATGGAATGGAGATGGATAGCGAGGTATCCGGAGATGGCAATAGCTATACTACTGAGTTCCGCCAGAATGATCCGAGATTGGGCGGACGCTGGTGGTCAAGAGATTTTATCATCAAACCATGGGAGAGCCCATATGCAGGGTATGGAAATAATCCTGTGCTTTTTGTAGATCCAAGTGGATTGGATCATTATGAGAGTAAGAAAGCACCTAAGGACGCAAAAGAAGGAGATACGTGGACCAAGAAAACCCGGAAAGGTGAATGGGATTATGAGTATAGGAATGGAGAGTGGCAAGGAAGTGGAGGTTCATTTGAGACAGATGAAATCATTGTAATAGCTCCGGAAAGAAAGCAAGGTGAACGTAGGAGTAAAGAACAAGGAGCTTTATGGGTGACAGATCTGGGCCGTGAAGCTATTTTTCCTAAGGGAATGGCTCCTCCGAGTGGATGGACATATTTGGGTACAGGTTTGTATAGTACGGCAGGCCGGTCAAATATGATACAGATCATGTATGACTATCCATTTACCTATCATCTATTTATGCCGCCTACTGCGTTGAGCTGGCAGATATCTGAGGAGTTCAGAAAGGGTGGTAGCGATGCGCGCATGGCATTTGAGGTGGCCATGGCTGTTCCTGCCCTTTTAGAGATTGGCTGGTCTGGTTTTATAAGATTCAGGCTCCTGACAGTTGCAAAGACTCCTGCTGTACAGGCTATTGAGGCTGGAGCTGGCCTTATTGATGATGCTGTTGGAATGGGAGATAATGTAGTATATCATTCAGTACAGAACGGTGTAACTCGATATGTAGGTATTACTAATAATCTAGCACGTAGGGCGGCTCAACATTTAGCCACGAAAGGAATTAATATTGAACCCTTAATGCAGGGGCTTTCAAGAGCAGATGCAAGAGCAGTTGAACAAGCATTAATCGAGATTCATGGGTTAGGTAAAAATGGAGGTACATTACTAAATAAAATAAATAGTATTGCAGTTTCTAATCCATCATATAGTGCTCAATTACAGAGAGGGTATGAATTGTTAAGTTCAATAGGGTATCGTTAAAATGGCAAAGATTAAAATTGGAGATATATTTGAGATCAACACTCCTAGAGGAATGGCTTATTTACACTATATTCATAAAGATGGTGTAACAGGAGAGTTGATAAGAGTCTTACAAGGATTATATTCTGAGAGGCCGGCAAACTTTGATGAATTAGCTGCTTCACAAGAACGCTACATTATTTCATTTCCACTTTCTGCAGCTGCAAAACAAAAAATTGTTGAATCCGTAGGTTACTATCCTGCATCTAACTTTAGTAAGCCTAAATTAATGAGAACTAAACATAATGTTCGTGGAGAGTTTTTAGGTTGGTATTTGGTGGATACTGAAACTTGGCATAGGCAATTGGTAAAAACACTGTCAGTAGAGCAGAAGAAGTTGTCTCCTTGGGGTATTTGGAATGATACGCTTTTAATTGAGAATCTAGTTAATGATTGGAGTCTGGAAAATTGGAGTTAATTTTGTATAATATTCTTGGATGATTGTAGGTAAATATATTATTGGATATAAGTCTCCTATTTCATTCTCATTTAATGTTTTCTTCTCTATTCTACTTAAACTCATTTCAGTATAATATTCACCGAGTATATTATCTAATAGAATAAATATGGCTCCTGTCCATTCTGCAGATTCATGGAATCCTCTAATGTTCAGTTCTAGTGCGATTTGTCCATTATCTTTTGCAAAGCGAAAAAATACATCATCAAAATTTACTATTAAATTATTGTATATGATTTGGGTTATTTCTTTACGTGGCTGTCTGAATGCTATAATATGCCATCTATCAAGTTTAGGTGCTTTTTTAACTAATTCATTTACAATAGGAAATACATTTTTAATTCCATCGGCAGAAATAATGAACTCCCTTTTGCCATCTTGTAATATTGGACTGAACTCAAAAACTAAGCTTGGATGGATTTTATTTAGTTCGTTTTTTAGTTGATAGAAATTAAAATCCTGATTTAGTTCAAAATTAAAATATGTATCACTGTTTGTCTTAAACCAGTGCCAAAAGTTATTTTGAATATCTTTTTTAGAGAATAATTTTTCGAACATTATAGGATGATTTAGAAAGTTAGAGTTTTTCTGATTAAAGTTAGTCAACCATTTTGTGATTTGCACCATCCGGTAGTGGGTAGTTCACCGGTCATGGATCAAAATAGTTGGTAAATCTGACAATCAAATAGTTATAAGGCTGCTAAGCATAAAAATCGGCTAAATGAGGTGACAAAAAGGACGCCTCATTTATTTTTAGCCCTTTAAAACAGGATCCATGTCCATAAATAGGTTAGGTGTATCAAAAGAGTTGGTAATCATTTGTATGACTAATAAGGATTGCTTATTTTATAGCAAGTTTTTTGAAAAGAGTTTTTGATTTAACTACTGCTAAAGATTTGAAAGACGGGCTTGGTCAAGTTTATCCAGAAATAACAGGAACTATAACTCTTGCTTCATAACGCCAGCATGGTTCTTCTTGTTCAGATGTTGTTCAGCAATTTTGTAAAATGCTTCCTAATATTACAATTCAAACATTAAATGGGCTTTAAGTATGTTTTTTAAACATAATAAAAATAAAGAAATTGGCTTTATTTGGAGATATGATGATGCTGAGTCAAAAGATGAAGATATATCAGATCTTCATATATCTATTTCTCAGGGTTATTTAATGGATTTTATTTCAAAGATTTTATCTCTCACAAAGGGAGAATCCATAGTGATAAAATTAGATGATTTACCTAAAGGCACCCCGTATAATTTGGACGACAAGAAAGACATCTTCAATAAGCTGAATCTTAAAACAAGATGGTATAATAATTTAGTTATTGAGAGTAGTTTGTATGAGGATAATGTAATTATAGAGGTCGATAAAGAAAGAGTAGTATTAGTATTCACCGAGACTACGATGTCTTTATTTGTTTTTTATTTATTAAAGACAAGAGTATTCGCTAATGTTTATGATTGGAAAATTTCAATTAACTTTCTTGAAAAGAAAGGATATAAAACAATAGCTTCATATGAGGCTAATTTAGTATTCTGGTGTAATGTTGAAGGCAAACCTGTATTTATACCCTAAACGATAATGTTATAAATTTCGAATGGATCATGTTTCTGCAAATAGCTGGTTTTAAAGACAATGAATGAAGATTACAGGGAAACGATATATTAGTTGATGATCATCGTACAGTAAAAATTGAAGGAGAATTAACTGATGCACCTGCTTTCTATGCAGATATGGATTCAGTTAGGAACTGGGATTTTTCTTATAAAAAGGAGATCGTGATTGATGAAGAAAAAAGAGAAATTGTCAGAAAAATTTTGGAATAATAATCCTGGTTTTTCGATAATTTTTGAACTGGATAATTGTTTATGAGGAAATATTGTTGCAGAAGATTTTAGGCTCTTGATTCTAATAATCCATTTTCACATTAGCTATCCCATTGCTACATCGACATATTGCCACATTAACTAACCATTTGCTAATTATTCAATTTTCACATTGCTACATTAACCCCCGTTTTCAATCTCATAATCCACACAAGCCCGGTCCGTCCGGACACCGCCGATAAATGCTGCAGCTGCTTTGTGTAAAGGATGCACCTGGTAAGCATCCAGCGCCGCTATATCTTCAAAGTCACTGTTGAGCACCACGTCCCAGTTGTCCTGCGGTGTTCCGTCCGTATTGATGCCGACTTCTATATGAAGTAATCCCGGAATTTTACCTTTCAGCGCTTCCAGGTCGGTTTTGATCTTTAGAGCGTTTTCTGCTTTATTTTCTGCCTTCAGCTTCCAGAATACGATATGCCTGATCATAGTAGAATAAATAATGATGAATAGATAATTGCTGTAAATTTAGCGCTAATAAGCATTAAAATGAGCGAATCAAAAAAGCAGCTGTACACCGTAGCTGTAATGTTTTACATAGCCTACATCACATTGATGTGGAAATGGGGACACCAGGGCGATATGGGTTTCTGGACCAACTGGTCCAAACATATTTTCCAGGAAGGGCTCACCAACGCTTACAAGGATGGCAGTATCAATTATTTTCCGGCCTACCTGTACTTTATCCGCTTCCATATTTTTATCCAAGGCAACCTGACAGATATCCTGGATAACCTTTATACGCTCAAATATTACACGCTGCTGTTTGATGTCCTGGGTGCTTTGCTGACAGTCCGGTTTGTCCGGGATGAAACGAAAAAGCTGTACTATTTCGTCCTGCTCATGCTCAATATCGCCTTCTTCTACAACACAGCGTTGTGGGGCCAGGTCGATGCCATATTTTCGTTCTGGGGATTTTCCGCGATCATCCTGGCCCTGGAGAGACGGCCTGTCTGGAGCATCCTGTTCTGGGTGGTCGCCCTGAATTTCAAGCTGCAGGCAGTGGTTTTCCTGCCGGTTTTGGGGTTGTTACTTCTGCCGCAGTTCACAGGCAGGCAGTGGAAGAGGCTGATCCCTGCAGCAGCAGGCGCAGTTGCTGTCCAGTTGCTGATCCTGAGCCCCTTTATCCTCAAAGGGACGGTCGGCCAGGTCTGGCGGGTGCTGACCAGCCTGGTGGATTTCTACCCGAGCCCCGCTTTGGGCGCATTCAATATCTGGTTCCTGTTGCTCCCGGATGTCAACCTGGAATCCATGATGAACCTGTCTGACCAGGCCAGGTTTGGAGCTTTCACCTATAAGCAGTGGGGATTGCTGATGTTCGCCGCAGCCATGTTGCTGAGCATCTGGCCTTACCTCAAATACCTGAAATTCCGCTATATCAACCGGATCGCAGCCGAATTTCCCTTGGAAAAGGTTTTTCTCATGACCGCACTGGTAGCGCTCAGCTTCTATTTCTTCAATACCCAGATGCATGAACGCTATGCCCATCCTGCTATGCTGCCGCTGGCAGCCTATACCTTTTTGACCCGCCGCTGGTGGCCGTTCATCATCATTTCCATTGCCTATGGATTGAACCTGGAGCGTATCTGCTGGTACCTGCACCTGCACAATGAGACCTACATGAATGCATGGTTCCTGAGCGAAAAGCCGATAGCGGTGCTTTACCTGGCGGGAATACTCCTGATGTTTTACCATTTATACACCGCAGAACGGAATGATCAGAAAGTGAGCATTTAAAGAAAAGAGGGCACGTCCTCTGCCTGCGGCAAGAGGTCAGGCTTTCGTTGCTGTATTCCATCCGGACGTCCCTTCACTCCATCCTTCGTGCGGCTGCGGCTTAGTGAGAGAGCTGCATCTCAACCAGCCTGCGGTAGTAGCCGCCGTCATTGATGCGCATGAGCTCCTCGTGATTGCCGGATTCTTTCAGTATGCCTTTATCCAGGACCAGTATCTTATCTGCATGCTGGATCGTGCTCAGCCGGTGCGCAATGATAATAGATGTTCTCCCCCTGACCAGCTTTTCTATCGCTTTCTGGATCATGATCTCTGACTCCGTATCTATCGAGGAAGTCGCCTCGTCCAGGATCAGGATCGCCGGATCATAGACCAGTGCGCGGATGAAAGAGATGAGCTGCCTTTGTCCGGCAGAAAGCGTTGCACCTCTCTCCATGACATTATAATCATAGCCGTCGGGCATCTCCATGATAAAGTCATGCGCGCCGACCAGTTTGGCGGCTTCTATCACCTTTTCGCGGGAGATAGCCGGGTTTTTGAGCGTGATATTTTCGTAAACGGAGCCTGAAAACAGGAATACATCCTGTAAGACCATACCGATAGACGATCGCAGGGCTGCCAGCCGGTATTCCCGGATCGATACATCGTCAATTTTGATAGCACCCTTCTGGATCTCATAGAAACGGTTCAGGATATTAATCGTGGAGGTTTTGCCGGATCCGGTCGCCCCTACGATCGCGAGAGTCTGTCCTTCCTGTACCTCAAAAGAAAGCCCTTTCAGCACATAATCGGTTTCATTATAGGCAAACCATACATCTTCGAAGGTGATCTTACCTTTTACCTTCTCCGGCCGGTAAGTGCCGTTGTCTTCGATCTTTTCATCTGTGTCCAGGATCTTGAAGACCCGGTCTGAAGCTACAAGACCCATCTGGAGCGTATTGAACTTATCCGCGAGCATCCTCAATGGCCTGAAGGCCAGGTTGAGATACTGGTAGAAGGCGATAAAGATACCTACATCTACCACCGATTCCGGCCGCATGATCAGCCGGGCGCCGTACCAGAGCATGATCGCTACCGCTATAGAGAGGATCACCTCCACCACAGGAAAGAAAATGGAAAAGTACCAGACAGATTTAAGGTTGGCATCCCGGTGATCCTTGTTGATCGCGTCAAAGCGGTCGGATTCTTTTTTCTGAGCATTGAAAATCTGTATGATCCGCATCCCGGTGATCCGTTCCTGGACGAAAGCGTTCATCTGTCCTACTTTCTCCCGGACCTCATTGAAAGAGCTTTTGACTGCTTCCTTGAAGATATAAGTGGCCCAGATGATAAAAGGAAAAGTGACCATGCACACCAGCGCCAGCTCCCAGTTCATGCCGAACATGAAGCCGATCACGATGAATAAGGTCAGCACATCCGAAATGATCGTAATGAAGCCTTCCGAGAAAATATTGCTGACCGCTTCCACGTCATTGATCGTCCGTGTGGTGACAATCCCGATCGGTGTCCTGTCAAAAAAGCGCAGCCGCATACTCTCTACATGATTGAAAACCTTTACCCGTAAATATTTGATGACTGATTGCCCGAGATTGGTGGTATAGAAGCTGAACAGGTATTTGGTCAGGAATTCCGCCACCAGGACCACCGATACGATGACCGCCATCCGGGTCAGCCCGTTCTGATCATAGTTCACGATATAGTCGTCCACCATAACCTGGGTCAGCTTGGGCCTTACAGACGTGAGCAGCGCGGAAACGATACCCATGACTACGCATGTCCAGAGTAGCGTCCGGAAAGGTTGTGACAGTTCCAGCACCCGTTTGAGAGTAGGCCAGTCTTTGATGATCGGTTTCGAAGGGTTATTGCTCACAGTGATGAAAAAGTGTTTTCCGGGTAATCAATAGACCACAAATGTAAGCCATGTGCAGGAGCTGTCATCGTTAAATGAAGGGTATGTTTTTGAGCGACTTGTGTTAAAAGTTCTTCCCGGCCGGCTTTGCCGCATCCCACCATCAGGGAAGCGCCGGTTATAGCCCGGACCATATTGCGCAGAAAACGGTTAGCCTGGATCTCAAACACCATACCTTCCGGGGTCGCGTGCCATTCTGCATGCATCAGTTGGCAGAGGGAATGCGCATTATCACTCCCTTTCTTCTCAAAAGAAGAGAAGTCTTCCAATTCCAGCAACGCTTTACAAAATTGATTCATTTCCGCAAGGTCAGGTTGAACAGCTTGTCTGAAATAGTAACTCCTGTCGGACAGGAAAGGTTCTTTCCTCGTATGGATAAAATACCGGTAAGACCTGGAAACAGCACTGAACCGGGCATGTGCCGTGGCGGCTGCTTCATGGATGCTGTAAATCGAAATATCTTCCGGCAGGATAGCATTCAGCGCATGCAGGAATGATGTGCCCTGGACCTGGTCCGTATCGAAATGAGCATAATAGGAGCGGGCATGCACACCTGTATCCGTCCTTCCGCAGCCGGTAACCTCCGTTGGAGTTCTGAGTAATGTGGACAAGGCGGCTTCTATACAACCCTGTACCGTCCGCGCATTTTCCTGGCGCTGCCAGCCATGATAATGAGTCCCTTTGTAGCAGAGATGGAGAAAATAGCGCATAGCTGTCAACCGGTTCTTTGACCTGTAAAGATAGCCAATCGCAATCTAAATGGACGAAAGGGATAAGTTTTACTATCTTTGGCACCGGCAAAAAAAGAAATATGATCCAGAGAATCCAGACGATATATCTCCTTTTAGCAGCATTGGCGCTCTTTGTTTTACTGGCATTGCCGGTCGGATACCAGGAAGCGGAATCGGGTATTGTGGTCAACGTAGGCGTTACTGAGAATATTCCTACGCTGGTGTTGAGCGTGTTGGGAGGGATAGTTTCCCTGGTGGCGATCTTCCTGTATAAAAGCAGGAAACTCCAATTGAGGATCACGATGATCGCTATCCTGCTTTCCCTGCTGACGCTGGTCAGCGCGCTGGTTTTTGATTACGTGACGGGAACGCAGCTGATCACCAGTCCAAACTTTATCGTGCTGGTTATGCCGGTCTTTTCATTTGTATTTAACCTGCTGGCGTACAGAGGCATTGATTCGGATGAGAAGCTGGTTCGTTCCATGGACAGGCTGCGCTAGCATCTTTGAGGACAGAACTATAGAAAAGCGGGAATCTTAAGGTTTCCGCTTTTTTTTGTGAATATTTTGTGAATCCGAAGGCCAGAAAAAATCCGTTGAACATGTGGACTTTATAATTGCGTATATTCATATAAAGAATGCTATGAAGACTCTTTTTGTCATCAGACATGCTAAATCGTCCTGGGAGAATCCGGACATTGATGATATGGTCAGACCGTTGAATCAACGGGGCAAGGAGTCTACGATACTGCTTGGTAATTGGTTGAAAAACCACAAGATCAAACCGGATTATTTCATTTCCAGCCCGGCGACCAGAGCGCTGCATACGGCGATCAACATTGCCTCCTGGATTTATTTTAACAAAGCAAAGATTGATATAGATGCTTCTATTTATTTCGGAGGAACCAAGGCCATCATCGACAAGCTTTTGTCGTTGGATAAGTTGAGTGCGGCTCCTGAAAGTGTGTTTATAGTAGGGCATGAACCTTATCTCGGTGAACTGGTCCAGCGGCTGACCAAAGATGAACTGGAAAAGTTTCCCACCTGTGCTATGTACCGCATACACTGGGATGCTGCTACATGGGCGGAAGCTATGCAGATGCAGGGCAGCAAGGTAGATTTCATTACGCCGAAAATGCTTTTAAATTAATATTGTTGAAAGACCGGCTGCAAAAGCCGGTTAAGGAGGATATCCATTATGACGCTGATCAAGAGATCACCTATTATTAATCGGGATTTAAGCTGGCTTTCTTTCAATGAGCGGGTGCTGCAGGAAGCGGAGTGCGATACCTTGCCGCTCCTGGAACGGCTCAAGTTCATCGGTATCTTTTCCAGCAACCTGGATGAATTCTTCAGGGTCCGGGTCGCTACGATCCGCCGGATGGCAGAATATAGTAAAGAAGCCCGGCAGGACCTGGGAGAAAGCCCGGAAGAGCTGCTGGATACGATCCAGGAAAGGGTATTGCAGCTGCAGAAGCGCTTTGATAAAGCTTATTTCAAGATCCTGGAAGAGATGGAAAAAGAGAACATCTTCATCCTGAATGAGCAGCAGCTGAACGAGGAACAGGCTGCATTTGTGCGCCGCTATTTTCACGACAAGGTCAGGCTGGAGATCTTCCCGATCATGATCGATAAGAATATTGATTTCCCGGTATTACAGGATTCGTCCATTTACCTGGCCGTCAGGTTCTCTAAAGAAAGTACCAAATCGGCTTACTATTCGTTGCTCGAGGTACCTACCTCTATGAATAGATTTGTCGTGCTCCCGTCAACAGATAACAGAATCAGCATCATGTTCCTGGATGATGTCATTCGTTTCAGCCTGGATGAGATCTACAAAATATATGATTACGACAGGATCGAAGCTTATACGATCAAATTCAATAAGGATGCCGAGCTGGATATCGATAACGATGTCTCTGAAAGCTTCCTGGAAACGGTAGAGCTCAGCCTGAAGCAGCGCAAGCACGCCAAGCCGCTCCGGCTGATTTACGATGCGGAGATGCCTGCTGAGTTTTTACAGTTCCTGCTGAAAAAGATGGACTTCAGCAAGCAGGGGCACGTGGCGCCCGGTGTACGGTATCACAATTTCAAGGACTTTATCCGTTTCCCGAAAATAGGTGCTGCACATTACTGGAGTGAGGTTAAGGCCCATATTCCGCATCCGCACCTGGAAAATTGCAGAAGCATTTTGGACAAGATCAAATCCAGGGACCTGTTATTGTACTATCCTTATCACAGTTTTGACCATTTCCTCGACCTTTTACGCGAAGCATCGATCGATCCCAATGTGTCCCATATCCGGATGACCGTTTACCGCTTGTCCAATAACAGCCACGTAGTGAAGTCATTGCTGACGGCGCTCAAAAATGGCAAGGACGTAACGATCATGATCGAGTTGAGGGCGCGTTTTGACGAAGAGGCAAATATTAAGTGGGCGAATAAGCTCAGGGAAGAAGGCGCCAAGGTGATCACAGGTGTCAATGGTCTGAAAGTACATTCCAAGATCTGCCTGATCACCCGCAGGGAGAAAGGTAAAAAGATCTATTACGGTTGTATAGGGACCGGTAATTTCCACGAAAATACAGCGAGGTTTTACACCGATGCCCTGTTGATGACTGCCGATCAGTCGGTTACACGGGAGATCCGGGAATTATTCAACTTCTTTGACCGGAACTATATCATCCCTAAAGTGCAGCGGCTCGTACTGGCACCGTTTAATCTCCGTTCCAGGATCTCCGGCCTGATCAACAGGGAAATACGCAATGCAAGAGCCGGTAAGCGTGCGGAGATCTTTATTAAGCTCAATAGTCTCGTAGATGAGGCCATTATACAAAAGCTTTACCTGGCCAGTAAGTCAGGCGTCAGGATCCGGCTCATTGTCAGGGGGATTTGTTCACTGATACCCGGCATTCCCAAGCTGAGCGAGAATATAGAGGCGATCAGCATTGTCGACCAGTTCCTGGAACACTCCCGGATTATGATCTTTTACAACAATGGCCGCCAGGAGGTTTATTTCGGTTCAGCAGACCTGATGGTCCGTAACCTCGACTACAGGATAGAAGTAGTCGCCCCGGTATTACACCCGGAGCTGCGTCAGCAGATGATCGACCTGATGGAGCTGCAGTGGCAGGATAATACAAAAGCCAGGGTCTTTGATGCCCGCCAGGACAATCATTTCAGGCCGGTAGGAGAGGACGTCCGGAAGATCCGGAGCCAGGAAGCCGCCTACGATTATTTTTTACATTTGTACCAATTGTCAAAATCCTCAGAAATTGAAATTAGCAGCTATTGATATCGGATCCAATGCCGTCCGGCTTCTGTTCATTAACGTGTATGAAACAAAAGATGGCCCCACTTATGTGAAAGATGCGCTCTACAGAGTGCCGTTGCGCTTAGGTGAAGATGTATTCACCAGGGGAAAGCTGTCGAAGACCAAGATCAGAGAGTTTGTCAACACTATGCAGGCTTTTAAAAAGCTGATCAAAGTGCATAAGCCGGCAGCCTATATGGCCTGTGCCACCTCTGCAATGCGGGATGCTGCCAATAGCGAGGAAGTGCTGGATAAGATCAGGAAAAAGACTGGTATCAAGATCAGGATCATTACAGGCCAAGAAGAGGCGGATATTTTGTTCTCTAACCATGTGGAGAAACTTCAGCCGGATCCCAAGCACAACTACCTGTTCATAGATGTGGGCGGCGGCAGTACGGAACTGATCCTCGTCAGCAAGGGCGAAATGGTAGACCGCAAATCTTTCAACATCGGTACGCTCCGCCTGAGAGATAATATGATCGATGAGAAGACCTGGAAAGAGCTGGATAAATGGCTGGACCGGTACAAAGATCAATACCCCGATTCTATTGCCGTAGGAACCGGCGGAAATATCAATACCATGCAGAAATACTTCAGCAAAAGTAAGAAGCTGGAAATGCCCTGCTCTGTGATCCGGTATACCTATGATACGCTTAAAGGCCTGGAGCTTGAGGAGCGGATACTGAAATACAGCCTGAAGCCTGACCGGGCGGATGTGATTGTACCTGCTGCACAGATCTATCTCAGGATCACTGCTGCGCTCGGAGTAGAAAACATCCTGGTGCCGAAGGTCGGGCTTGCTGACGGTATGGTCCACCAGATGTTTGAGCAGATCATGGAAGATATCGCTGATGAAAACTGATTCCGGGGCTTAGGTATTTTAACTACCTGCGTTTAGGTAATGACTTTTCAGAATGCTTTCTTTTAAGTATCGCATATACTGAAAATACCTTTGTAAATGGCATGGAATCATGACCTAACAGCGTATTTCTGGCCGGAGTGTTTTTATAAGGTCATCTGGTCAAAGTTTTATAGTACGGTTCAAGCTGGGTATTCTGTTCTGTCAGGTAGCTGAGCGATCTCTTTTCGCACAAGGATATTCTATTTTTGCCAATTATTTAGATTGATTCTAAATATATTGTCAATTTATCCATTATGATTAGAAGTAGGTTGGAACAGCTCAGAGTGTTTGTATTGTTTTTGATAACCATGGTGTCTTCAGAAGCTTTATTGGCAGATACGAAAAGAGACATTGTCGGGAAATTGATAGATGAAGATGAGCTGCCGGTTGAATTCGCTACGGTGGGTTTATATATTTCTGCCGATTCTTCTTTACTGAAGGGGTCGCTGACAGATGAAGAAGGTCGTTTCATAATAGGACAGGTGGATCCGGGAACCTATTATATCCGGGTCAGCTACCTGGGATACAATAATGCGATTTTTGAAGTGAGGGCTGAAACGGAAGGAGCTGCCATTGATATGGGGACTTTACAGATCTTTCCTGATGTGCACGAGCTGGCAACCACTGTCGTGACGGGTAGAAAGCAACTGGTTGTTCAGCAGGCGGATAAAATGGTGGTCAATGTAGCCAACAGCTTGCTTGCAGAAGGAAACAATGCCTTGGAGTTACTCGAAAAAGCGCCCGGCGTGAGCCTGGACGGGGACGATAATATACAGATCCGGGGCAAGGCAGGTGTGATCGTCATGATCAACGGTAAACGATCCTATCTCTCCCGGCAGGAACTGGCTACCTTTTTGAAGAGTATGCCGGCAGGCGCTATCAGTAAGCTGGAGATCATCACTAATCCGTCAGCCAGATATGATGCGGCGGGAAATCCCGGGATTATCAATATTGTGCTGAAAAAAAATGAAAATACCGGCTGGAATGGCAGCGTATATGCCAATTACGGCCGTAGCCGCAAGAACAGGACCGGATCCGGAGTCAATATTAACTACAGAGGTGGCTCTGTGAATGTGTTTGGCAGTTATGATTTTTCTTACCGGGGTGAAGAGGAGTACAGGGATAATATCCGGCGGTTTTATGAGGGTACCGGAAGTGTACCGGTCAGGACCTCTTTCCAGGAAACGGTAACAGATGAGCCGCTGCTGATCAATAATTTCAAGACAGGCATAGATTATTATATCAATGAAAAAAATACAATAGGAGCGGTGCTGTATGGTAATGTCGGATCCTATACCAACAACAGCCTGACTACCAACAAGCTCATCAGCGCCGGTGAGCTGCTGCTGTCGGATGCACTGACTGATAACCACAGCAGACAAACCTGGAACAGCTGGATCACTAATGTCAATTATACCCGCGTATTCAGCCAGGCCGGCCGTGAATTATCTGTCGATCTGGATTATTCTTATAATGATTTTATCTCCAGGCAACGTTTATCTACACAATACCTGGCCGGTACGGAATTGGGAGCGCATTTATGGTTCGATAGGAGAGGAAACATACCTTCAGCTACCCGGGTGTATGTAGCGAAAGCTGACTATGTACATCCTTTCAGGAAGGAAGCCCGGATAGAAGCAGGTATTAAAAGCAGCTTTGTAACGGTTGATAATGATCTCCGGTATGATACACTGCAAGGAATTACCTGGATCCCGGATGCTACTACTTCCAATCATTTTAAGTATAGAGAAAAGATCCTGGCGGCTTATGCGAGTTATTTTAAAGAGTGGAAAGGATTCAGCATCCAGGCCGGGTTACGGGGAGAATATACGGATACGGAAGGTATCCAGGTGACGACAGATTCCACCGTACGCAGGGATTATTTCCAACTCTTCCCAAGTGTGTTCCTGAATAAGCAACTGGGAGAATTCAACCAGTTGAGACTTTCATACAGCAGGCGGATCAACCGGCCGGATTATGATGATCTGAATCCGTTCCGGGTATTCACAGATCCCTACCTGTACTATGAAGGCAATCCTTATCTGCAACCGGAACTATCGCATGCTGTAGAATTGAGCCATACCTGGAAAGATAAGCTGGTCACTACCCTGAATTATAGCTACACCGCCGATGTGATCAATTGGCTGATGGGGCAGATCGATTCCATCAATACAACTTATCAGCGTCCTGAAAATCTCAGGAGCCAGGTCAATTTCGGGGTGAGTATCGGTTATAGCCAGGATATCTGTTCCTGGTGGAGCCATACCTCTTACGCGAATGTCTACTGGAATCAATATAAAGGTGGAGAGGCTAACAGAAGCCTGGATAACGGGATAGTCTCTTATAGCTTCAATTCGCAGAATACCTTCAGGTTAGGGAAAGGATTTTCAGCGGAGTTGAGCGGTTTCTATCGTTCTAAAACAGTATATGGAGTGTTCAGGTCAAGGCCCATGTATGCGGTATCTGCTGCGGTGCAGAAATTATTGCTGAATGAGAAGGCGACATTGAAGCTGGCCGTCAATGATATCTTTCTGACTTATAGAAGAAGGCAGACCGGCATATATGAGAACCTGGATATGAACAGCGATTACAGGTTTGATAACAGGGTGCTGACCTTTTCTTTCACCTACAGATTCGGAAAAGGGAATCTTAAATCCCGCGATAGAGACAGCGGCAGCGATGACATCCAGGATCGTGTGAAGAGCGGCGGGTAAAAGATACGAAACTAAATGCTATAGATATTTGTTGAATTAAATTTTATTTTATGAATAGTTAAACAAGATGACATGAGCATATTAGGCAACATTATCTGGCTATTATTTGGTGGTCTGGCGACGGCAATGGGATATTTCGCAGCCAGCATTCCCTTTTTCATTTCCATCATTGGCATACCTTTCGGTGTACAGGCTGTCAAGCTGGGTATCTTACAGCTATGGCCATTCGGCAGCAGGACATACCAATCAGAGCAGCATAGTGGCGGTCTGCTTTATACTATACTGAATGTAATATGGTTCATTATTGCAGGGATTCCTATCTGTCTGACCCATCTCTTTTTCGGAGTGCTTTTAGGTATCACGATCATCGGTATCCCGTTTGCAAAACAGCATTTCAAGATGGCCGGTCTGGCACTGAATCCTTTCGGCAAGAAGATAGCTTTCTCCTAACCTGTTCGAAAAAGTGTAAAGAATTTTCTGAATATTCGCTGGCAACGGGAAAAGAAACATATTGTAAAAACTTTATTATCTTTCTTTTTACTACGAAACGCGCTTGTCTTATGAGAAATCTTTTTACCCTGTATCTTTTAATAGCCTGCGTTATACCGGTTGGAGCGCAGATCACCCTGGTGAGAGCTGATTTCCCGGTCATGGATGATATGCTCCGGGTGACCGATACGGATGCCACCGGTCTGGATCTGGCAGCTACTGGTGCTGACTATACCTGGGATTTCTCCCGTTTGCCTGCCCGGGGACAGCAGATCATGGAATATAAGAACGCTCTGCATACAGACTACGCATTATTATTCCTGGGGCTGACTTATTTTGGTCTTAAAGTGGAAGATATCGGGATCGGAGGATATGGTTTTACGGATATCTATAACTTTTATGAAATAGATAATGGAAAATATGCGGTGAAAGGTATCGGGATGAAGTTCCAGAACATACCTGTTGCGGCAACTTATTCCAAAGTCGATAAGCTGTACAGTTTGCCGGTCCGTTTTAATAACAAGGAGACCAATGATTTTTCTTTTACAGTATCCTTGCCTTCCATCGGTTCTTATAAGAGTACCGGTAGCCGGACTACTGAAGTGGACGGATGGGGAAAGATCACTACGCCTTATGGAACCTTTGATTGCTTAAGGGTGAAATCTGTGGTGACTGGCACAGATAGCATTATCAGTAATATCGGAGGTTTTAATTTTGGCTTTGGTATCCCTGTAGAAAAAGTAGAATACCATTGGCTGGCAAAAGGACAGAAAGTTCCGGTCTTCTGTGTGGAGGGAAGGATGGTGGCAGGGAATTTTGTTCCGGTCAGAACCTATTACAGAGGTACGGAGATCCATAAGCCGACAGTTGTTTCTTCGGACAAAACTGCCCAGCAATGGAGTGCATTCCCTAATCCCGGAAAATCCGGTTGGCAGATGTCGCTTCCATTATCAGGGTGTGATTGGCAGTTGCTCATTTACGATACGAAAGGAAGCCTGGTTCGTCAGCAACAAGTTACCTCAGGATCCTGGTATGTAGATATGAATGGTGCTCAGTCCGGTCAATATGTTGCTGTACTGCAAAAAGAAAAGGAGCAGATCAGTAAGTTGCTGATGCTGCTCCCTTAAAAATATTCGTTGGATGATCAGTCTCCTCCTGTTCCCTTGAACTGGTCTTCTTTAAATCTGAATAAGACATTAAAGGAAGTAAGAGAACCGTAAATACGGGTAATATACTGTTGTAACTCAACCTTTTCCTCATCGCTGAGTTTAGAGGCATTGATCTTTTGCTCCATAACTCTCAGGCGGTCTCTGACCATCACGATCTTGTGAAAAAATGTCTCGACCGGGAGCTCTTTAGTCTGCAGATCTTTGTTGGCCGGCTGTAGGATCAGTTTTCCGTTGGCCCAGCGTTCACCGAGATATACTTTTTCTGAAGGTGCCGTGATCGGTTCCAGGATATCTCTGAGTATACGCTCGATCTGTTCCAGCGGAATAGCATCAGACGCTTCTTTTTCTACCAGCTTGACCACTACCAGGTTCTCAAAGCTCTTACTGATCTCCTTTTCCCCATGATCCGGGAAATAGATCTCGTAATAAGTTTCCTGTTCGCCGATGATAACGCCATTTCCGTATTTAGGATGGATCAACCGGGTACCTGTTGCAAATTCCATAGGATGATAGGGGTATAAAGCAGGTTATATAGTCATGATTTCTTCTTCCTTCTGGGCGAGCATTTTATCCACTTTAGCAATGTGCTCATTGGTGGCTTGCTGGATCGTTTCTTCAGACGATTTGGCCATATCTTCGGACAATCCTTCCTTCAGTAAGGCTTTGATCGCATCATTTCCTTCTTTCCTGGCGCCTCTGACAGATACTTTACAAACCTCACCGGCTTGCTTGGCTTGCTTGACAAGGTCTCTCCTGCGCTCCTCTGTCATAGGAGGAATGGTAATTCTGATATTTTCACCGTCGTTCTGCGGAGTTACACCGATATTGGCCTGGAAAATAGCTCTTTCGATGTCATTGATGAGTTTTCTTTCGAAAGGAGTGATCATCAATGTTCTGGCATCGAGCAGTTTAACGGAGGCTACCTGTTGCAGCGGAGTGGGCATACCATAATATTCAACCTTGATATGGCTCAGCATATCCGGACTGGCTTTTCCTGCACGCACTCTTCTGAGTTCTTCTTCCAGGTGTCTGAGCGCCTTCTTCATGGACTCTGTAGTCTCATCCAGGACAAACTCAACTTCTTCGTTCATACGCTTATGTCGTTTCTTTTATTGAACTAATGTACCGATTTTTTCACCTGCTAATATACGCAGGATATTACCCTTCTCTTTAATAGAAAAGACAACGATCGGTAAATTATTTTCTTTACAGAGGGTGAAAGAGGTCTGATCCATTACCCGCAGTTCACGGGAAATGACCTCCTGGTAGGAGATATGGTCGAATTTCGTAGCGGATGTGTCTTTTTTGGGATCAGCGGTATAGATACCGTCTACGCTGGTTCCTTTCAGGAGTGCATCTGCGCCGATTTCTACAGCCCGCAATGCTGCTGCGGAATCGGTCGTAAAGAATGGATTACCTGTTCCGGCGGCGATAATGATGACCCTGCCTTTCTCCAGGTGACGGACTGCTCTTCTCCGGATATACGGTTCACAAACCTGCTGGATGGAAATAGCTGACATGAGACGGGTATTGATCCCTCTCTTTTCCAGGACACCTTGGAGCGCCATGCCATTGATAACGGTAGCCAGCATGCCCATGTAATCGCCCTGAACGCGATCTATACCTAAATTGCCTGCCTGTAATCCTCTGAAAATGTTGCCACCACCGATGACAACGGCTACTTCATATCCTGCTGCTACCACATCTTTGATTTCGTCGCCGAAATGATCAATCATGCTAGGCTGGATGCCGAATTGTTGATCGCCCATCAGTGCTTCTCCACTGAGCTTGAGTAGGACGCGCTTATATTGTGCCATGCGAAAAATAAAATTATAAAAAAAAGGGAGAGAATTGCTCCTCTCCCTTTTAAATAGTTGATCTTATTAGGCTAAAGATACTCGTTTGTAACTTACTACCTGAAGGTCTTTGTCGACGGATTTGAGATACTGTTCTACAGTTTTGCTGCTGTCTTTTACGAACTGCTGGCTCAGTAAAGTAGCTTCTTTCAGCATAGAGTTTACTGCTCCTTCAGCGATTTTGTCCAGCAGGTTTTCCGGCTTGCCTGCAGCCAGCGCCTTTTCACGGGCGATAGCACGCTCACGGTCTTTCACGTCCTCGCTGACACCTGCAGCGTTGAGCGCGATAGGGTTCATAGCGGCGATCTGCATCGCTACGTCCTTGCCTGCAACTGTATTGGCTTCGTTCAGCTCCTGGTTGAGCTCTACCAGCACACCCATCCTGTAACCCATGTGGATGTACGGAACCAGGCCTTTACCTTCAAGGATTTCATATTTTTTCACTTCGATCTTCTCGCCGATCTTAGCTACTGTATCCAACAGAACGTCAGCAACGGTAGCGCCTTTAAACGGAGTCGCGTTCAGGGCAGCCAGGTCGGCAGGTTGGGTAGCCAGCGCCAGCTCAGCGATCTCTTTTGCTAAAGCGATGAAGTCTTCATTTTTGGCAACGAAGTCTGTTTCTGCGGACAGGTTCAGGATAATCCCGGTGGTTCCTTCAGGATTGGTCAGTGCAATCACAACACCTTCGTTAGCTTCACGTTCTGCTCTGTTGGCAGCGATCTTTGCACCTTTTTTACGAAGGAAGTCGATAGCGGCTTCAAAATCACCGTTGGTTTCTATCAACGCTTTCTTACAATCCATAAGGCCGGCACCTGTCTCCTGGCGGAGTTTGTTTACTTCTGCAGCACTAATTGACATAGATATATTGTTTTGAATAAATTCAGAATGTTATTATTCTCCGGCTTCTTCCTCTTCTTCTTCGGCAGTTTCTACCTCTTCTTCTGCTACCAGGGCTTCCTCTTCTTCTTCCTCTTCAGAATCTTTATCGCGTTTTCTGTCAGCCAGACCATCTTTAATAGCGGCTACCAGGTATTCGGTAATGATCTTGATAGATTTGGAAGCGTCGTCGTTACCCGGGATGGCGAAGTCGATAGAAGTAGGGTCGGAATTCGTATCAACGATACCAAAAGTTCTGATACCCAGTTTTTTAGCTTCAGCCAGAGCGATGTGCTCGTGAGAGATATCTACCATGAAGATCGCAGCAGGAACGCGGCCGAGGTTTTCAATACCACCTAATACCTTGTCCAGTTTAGCCTGCTGACGAGCCAGCATCAGGCGCTCTTTTTTAGTAATGTTGTTGAAAGATCCGTCGCTCAACATCTTTTCGATGTTCTGCTTTTTCTTGATAGACTTGCGGATAGTAGCGAAGTTGGTCAGCATACCACCTAACCAGCGCTCGGTAACATAAGGCATGTTCACACTGGTCGCCAGTTCGGCAACGATGTCTTTCGCTTGTTTTTTAGTCGCTACGAAGAGGATTTTCCTTCCTGATTTAGCGATCTGACGGAGTGCAGCTGCAGCCTCATCGAGTTTCTCCTGAGTTTTGTTCAAATCGATGATGTGGATGCCTTTGCGTTCCATGAATATATAGGGCAGCATTTTCGGATTCCACTTTTTCTTCAAGTGGCCGAAGTGAACACCTGCGTCCAATAATTGCTGCTGAGATATTTTTTCCATATTGCAGTTACAAATTGTTCTGTGAATAAATTAACGTTTGCTGAACTGGAAGCTCTTACGTGCTTTCTTACGACCGAATTTCTTACGCTCAACCATTCTAGGGTCGCGGGTAAGCAATTTTTCAGCTTTGAGAGCCGGCTTGTTCTCTTCGTTGATTTTAACGAGCGCACGAGCAATACCCAAAACAACTGCTTCAACTTGACCTTTGATACCACCGCCTTTTACGTTTACTTTTACATCATAAGCGCCAAGGACACCGGCTGCTTCTAAAGGTTGTGTTACTTTAACTACAAGGTGTGGTACAGGGAAATATGCTTTATAGTCTTTACCGTTTACTGTGATAGCACCGCTACCAGGTGAAAGATAAACCCTTGCAACAGAAGTTTTTCTTCTGCCTAATGCATTGGTATAAGTGATTGCCATTTCTTATTTCAGTTTTAAAGTTTCTGGTTTTTGTGCTTCATGTGGATGCTCGGCACCTACATATACGTGCAGTTTCTTGTACATTGCTCTGCCCAGTCTTGTTCTTGGAAGCATGTGTCTGACTGCATTCTCGATGATGAATTCAGGCTTCTTAGCCAGTGCTTCTCTCGGAGTTGTGAAACGCTGACCGCCCGGATAACCGGTGTGTCTGATGTAAACTTTGTCGTTCAATTTGTTACCGGTCAAAGCCACTTTCTCAGCATTGATGATGATCACGTGGTCACCAGTGTCGATGTGCGGAGTGTAGGTCGCTTTGTGTTTTCCCTGTAAAATATTGGCGATCTGTGAACTTAAACGACCTAAGGTCTGGTTCTCAGCATCTATTACCAACCATTTGCGCTCTACCTGGTGAGCCTTGGCTGATACCGTACGATAACTTAATGTATTCACGGAATTGATAAATTTTCTTTTAGACAATTTAGAATTGGACTGCGAAGATAGTTCTTTCTTCTGTATTATATATGCTTTGAAGTATAATCTGTCAAAATTATTTTTTAAATCAATTGATAATCAGTATTTAAATCGCACAACTTTTTTAATTGTTAATGTTTCGGCAAAATATAGGTCGCATAATTGTGGAATACAGTATTATCTAATAAGTGTCATATTTTCTAAAAACTTTCTAATATCGCCTGTATAAGCGTATTGTAGGGCCATCATTAACAAAGCCTTGTAATATTGTTTCAAACTGAGAACAAGCTAGAGCTTGAAGAAGTATATATGGGCCAGAGCTTTTCAACTTTGTTGTATTTTATCTTTATATATAAGAAATTTATAAAATAATTATTAGATTTAGTTTTTGTAACTAAAAAATAGTTGCAATCTTTCAAAAGAAATTTAACTTTGTATGAGCAGAATAGACAAGTTAATTGAGCGATTGCTTTCAAGACCAAAAGATTTTACATGGGATGAGATGATGAAAATCCTGAAACATTATGGTTATGAAGAAATCCCTCGGGGAAAAACTGGCGGCTCCAGACGTAAATTTGTTAATGAATATCATGAAATTATCAGCTTGCATGAACCTCATCCACAAAAGATCTTGAAATCATACCAGATAAATATTTTAATCGAACATTTAAAGCTTTAGAAGATGAAAAACTATCTGGAATACAAAGGGTATATCGGAACGATAGAATTTTCCGCTGAGGATAAAGTTTTTTACGGGAAAATTCAGGGCATCAACGATTTAGTGACATTTGAAGGTACTTCTGTGCATGAACTTGAAGAAGCCTTTGCTGAAGCTGTATCGGATTATTTAAAAATCTGTAAGGAGCTCAATAAAATTCCTGAGAAAGCATATAGAGGTTCTTTTAACGTGAGAGTTCCGAAAGAATTACATCAACAGACTGCACTTTTAGCTGTAAAGAAAGGAATGAACCTTAATGAGGTGGTAAAGATTGCATTGTCTTATGTTGTTGACCATGAGGAGATAATATCTCCAAACAGTGTTTAGACTCAAATTCTAATTATTTTAATAGGAAAAAGGTCGCAATTTGCGACCTTTTTATACTTTATTTTAAACTTAGTCCCTCCTGTTCAGCAGACTGATATAGTAAAGCAATTGGGCAAGAGAGGCGAGTGCTGCCACTACATACGTCATGGCGGCCCATTTCAGGGCATCTTTAGCTTTATCATGATATTGCCTGCTCAGGATACCTGCTCCGTCCAGCCACAACAATGCTCTGTTGGAGGCATCGAACTCAACCGGTAAAGTGACGAAAGTAAACAGTGTCGTCAGTGCGAACATGGCGATACCGATGATCAGCACTGTAGAATTACCGGAAGAGGCGTATAACAGTATACCACCCATGATCAGGAATGGCATCAGCCTGCTGGAAATATTCAATACCGGAACCATCTTGGAGCGGAATCCCAACCAGGTATAGGCATGGGCATGTTGTACAGCGTGTCCACATTCGTGTGCAGCCACAGCAGCGGCAGCCACATTGTTCTGGTCATAGACCCAGTCACTCAGGTTAACGGTTTTATCCGCAGGATTGTAGTGGTCCGTCAGTGCTCCCGGAGTAGAAATTACTTTAACGTCATGAATGCCGTTGTCTCTGAGCATTTTTTCAGCGACCTGCGCACCGGTCAGACCGATCGGCATCTGGGAATATTCCTTAAAACGGCTTTTCAGCGTGTGGCTGACGTACCAGCTAAGGCCTGTAAAGAATAGAATAAGAAAGAGGTATAACATAATGTTCGTGTTTTAAACTTTTTCCAGTATACTGCAAAAATAAAGCACCTTCTCGCCGAACAGCCGGAAGAGCTCTCTTTTCAGTTGTACGTCTATAACAGCGATATGCTGATTGTAAGTTCCCATATCCTGTAAAAAATATTGCAGCGTCAGTGTAATAGCCTCTGATTCATCTACATTCAGCAGTCTGAACATTTTGTGTTCTAAAACCGAAGGTGAGTTTTCCAGGACGGGAAAATGATACCGGTTCAGATAGTCTTTGAATTGATCTGCTACTTCGTGCTCAATATTAAAGGTGATGTTATAGAGAATCATGCTGCAAGTAGGATATTAAGAATCGTGCCAGACGTCCTACTGCGTATCTCCTCTTAATCTTCTATAACGTTTACGGGCGTCTATGGTATAAGTGCTATCCGGATATTCCAGCAGGATCTTTTCGTACCACTCCATGGCTTTAGATTTATCATTGAACTGATATTCATATAGTTCTGCAAGCTGGAAGGCCGCATCATCCGCCATAATGCTGGTGGAGAAATCATCTGTGATCCTGGTCAGATATTGTACTGCGTTATCGTATTGCTGCCGTTGCCGGGCTATTCTGGCCTTGATGTAATAAATGTCATCTTCTATAGGATGTCCGGTGTAAGTCAGCAGCATCATATCTGCCAGCTTGTCAGCTTCCTCCAGCTTGTTCTGGAAAGATAAGAGGTTTACCTGGGAGAAGGTTTTCATAGCCTGCTTATCTTCTTCATAGTCCTGATTGTAGTTGTCGGAAATAAAGACAGCCAGTTCTATCGCATCATTACTGATCAGCTCGAAGGTATTGCCTTTAATGACTTTGAGTTGAGTCAGTGCCCAGTCAAAGTCCCCTTTAAAATAGGCCAGCCGGGCGTTCCTGAATTTAGCTTCTTCTCCGGTAGGAGTGCCTTTATACTCTTTTTCTACTTGTGTATATAGTAATGTGGATTCCCAATGTTCATTGTTCATGATGTAATAGTCTCCCAGTGCCAGCTTTGCCCTGACCAGCAAATCCTTAGGCGTATCCCGGTTGTTAAGCACCTTTTGCAGGAGGATGATCGCGGAATCCAGCTCATAGAGATACCTGGCTTCCAGATCGGCCAGCTCTATCTGGGCGGCTGCGCTGGTATACACATTATAATAGCCGGCGATAAAATCGAGATAAGCCTGCTTCAATCCCAGCACTTGTTCCCGGGTGTATTGTTTCTGCTGGAGGATCTGCTCTTTTCTGGCTGTGATAAGCTCCAGGGAGGCTGTAACGTAATACGGATTTTCTTTTCCCTTGCCGACGACGTATTGATAAGCTTTGATAGCTGTCCTGTAGTCTTTCTGTCGCAAAGCGATCCGGGCCAGTTCCATTACCCGGCTTCCGTCTTCATCTTTCAGGAGATCGAGGGAGCGGAGCTGTTCGAGAGCAGATTCATAATCGTCCTTTTTCTGATACAGCCAGATCAGCAGTTCTATCACCGGCCAGGCTTCCTTATTCTTTCCGACCGTTCTCAGGAGCTCACCTTCCAGGAGGTCCGACTGTTCTTCAGACTGTGTAGCGCTCTGCAGGGCATTGATGATCTCCGGCAGGTCACCGGGATAATTGATCGCATGTTGTATAAATGAAGTTACCATGCCGTTAAAATCTCCCTGCAGGCCGGATATGTGCGCCAGCTCCAGCTCAAAGGCTTCGTTGCTTTTAAAGATCTGTTTGCCTTTCAGGTAGACGGCTTTCGCCCACTCATATTTCTGGGCATCAATCAGCTTGCGGGCAATGGTATGGATCTGGTAGGCATTCTGTTTGAGGGCGCCTAATGCTTTGGTAAGGGTCTTGTCAGCATTCTTGTTGTCCCCGGCTCTGTCATAGAACATAGCCAGGTCAAAAAGGTATACGGGATCTTTTCCCGCGAGCAGGTAGGCTTTCTCTATAAGGGCTTCTTCTGCTTTGGTATCTTCGAGCTGTTGAAGAACCAGCTGGTAGTCTTCATAGATCTCAAAAAAGGTTTCCTGTCTGTTGCTGAGCTTTTTAAACAGTTCTGCAGCTTTCTGTAATTCTGCCTGTTCCGCGAATTGCCTGGCCAGCTGCAGGTCAGTATGATCTTGTCCGAGCGCGATCAGCGCGGCCGTGCAGCAGATAATGAGAAGTACTCCGGTCCTGAGTAATCTAAGCATATTCCTAAGTTAACGGAAATCGTCAGGAAAGTGTATTTTTTCTACCATTGGTACACCTTCCATTTATTTTCAAATTTCAACCAGCAATACCATGCCAGCAGAATCCCTGCAAAATTGGCCACCTGGTCTGTCCAGTCCATACCTCTTCCGATGTAGGATTGAAGGTATTCTATGGATCCTCCCATGAAAAGAGCGATAATGGCGGACAACCTGAATATCTTCTGCCGGCCCTTTACCAGCGGTCCGGTACCTTTAAAACCCCAGACGAGCATCGTCCAGGTGCCGAAATACATCATTACATGCACCCATTTGTCAAAATGGATCAGGTCCAGGAAGGTATTGGTTTTAATATTGCCGGCAGGCATCAGGCACAGGTAACAGACCAGTCCCATATATGCCAGGACCAAGAACCAGCGGATAACGGTAAATCTGAATATCTTTTCCAAAATAAAAAGGCCACGATCTACATCGTGGCCGTAAATGTATAGTTTTTTGAATTGCTTAGCTAATGGCTGCCTGGTATCCTGCTGCATCGAACAGGGCATCCAGCTCAGCGGCATCTGCAATTTTTACCTTGATCATCCATCCCTCTCCGTAAGGATCGGTATTGACTAATTCCGGTTCATCGTTCAGTTTCTCATTGAACTCTACCACTTCTCCCGAAATCGGCATGAACAGATCCGAGACAGTTTTGACCGCCTCAACGGTGCCGAAGATATCATTCGCTTTTAATTCCTCTCCGACAGTCTCAATGTCAACATAGATGATATCCCCTAATTCACCTTGCGCGAAATCCGTAATGCCAACGGTAGCAATATCACCTTCAACACGAACCCATTCGTGCTCTTTTGAATATCTCAGTCCTTGTGGAATGTTCATGATTAGAATTTTTGCAAAAATACGGTATTCGTTTAAATAAGCTAATGCCCTTTGCGAATATTCATGCGACAATTCTGCTGATCTGTGTTTATTTGACCAGTTGAACCTCCACCCGTCTGCTGTAACCCAGATCCTGGGAATTGTTTTCCTGCCCTACCGGTAAGACAATGATCCTGGATACATCGATCTTATGTGTATTGACAAGATAGCTTTTTACAGCGTCTGCCCGTTTTTCAGAGAGTACCATATTGGCTGCTGCGTTACCGGTCGGATCAGCGAATCCTCTTAATTCCACCCGCAGATCAGGATAGGTTCTGAGCTGAGTAGCCAGTTTATCCAGGCTGGAGCGGTATTGTGTGGCTACGGCGGATTTACCTACGGCGAAAAACACTTTGGTAGAAGGCTGCTGCAGAATGATATCTATAGGATCCTTTTCCGGGGCTTTCTCAACAATCACCGGTGCGGCTGGTGCCGGTTGATTGATCTTATCGGCCATGGAAGATAAGATGTTGAGCAGGCTGTCCTGTCCTTTCTGGATATCATTGATCTGCTGCTTTAACCATTCGTTTTCTGCGCGCAGTGTTGAATCTGTGCTCACGGAATCTGTAGTGGTACCGATGCTGTCTGTGCTTAAGGATTCTGCGGATAAAGAATCGCTGCTGAGGCTGTCGGTTGCCTGGGTCTCTTCACCTGTCTTTTCTCCTGATGCGGCCAGCTTGGCTTCTTCTTTTTTCTGTTTCCTCTTGGCAAAGAATCCATCCGATTTTTTCTCAACAGTGAGGTTGAGGTTAGTAGAGAGGTTCCCGTTAGGTTCTCTGGTGGATGATGGCTGTCCTGTACCTGAAGTACCGGAGTAGCTTTGTCCTTCTGAAGATCTGTACCCGGATCCTGTAGAATAATTTTGTCCGGAATAACCGGAGCCATAGGATTCTGAGCTTTGATAAGCAGGTGTTGTGCTGTTTCTCCGGGCTGCTTCATTCAATAAGCGCTGCTGGGTGATCGCATTATTCAGCGAATCCAGTCTCGCGTTGAATGCTGCTACGTCATTATTATTAGGTGCGGCCTGGGTAGTAGTCTGGTTCTGCTGTGCGCTTTGAGGTGTCGCAGGCTGAGCAGACTGCATGGCTTTCAGCTGAGCCTCCAGTTCGGCTATTTTTTTCTGCGTAGCTTCCTGGTTGGCATCCGGCTGCGGTGCTGCGGTCCTGGCTGTTGCTGTTTTCCGGACAGAAGAAGTGTCTGCAGGAGGCAGGGTGTTAGAAAATGCTGCCTGGTCCGTTGTTGCAGTCCGGACCGTATCCTTTTTCCTGGTTTTATCGTCTCTGACAGCTGTAAGGTTCGGTGCGGCTACTACTTTAGAGGTTGATTTTTTAACCGTATCTGCCTGCGCATTTGTTTCTTCTTGCGTTGTACGGGTATCCACCCGGGCGTCCGTTGCTTTTACACTGGAATCTGCTTTAGCCGTTACTGCCTGTTCTTTTGTACGGGCTGCTGCCTGAGTAGCCGGTACTATAGAATCTACCTGGGTTCTGGCCTGTTTCCTGACGGTATCCGCCTGGCTGCTGATGGTTTTACCTTTAGCTGTCAGGGTATCTTTCAGCGGAGGTATGACTTTTACAGAATCGGTTTTTCTCTTAACATCAGCTGTAATGGTATCCTGTTGGGCCCTTAATCCTGCCGCTGCTGAGGACAGGGAGTCTGTTTTTGCTGAAGATGTTCTCCTGATCGAATCTGCCGGAACTGTCAGTGCTTTGGTTTTTGACCGGACTGTATCTTTAGCTGAACTCTGTTTAGCGCGGATGCTGTCCTGGTCAGGTATCAACTTTTGTGCTGCGGAAATACTGTCTGTTTTTGCAGCAGCTCTCTTCACAGAATCCGTTGATAGGGCAGCTGTGCCGGATCTTGCCTGGACAGAGTCTTTGAGCGGAGGAACTACCTTGACAGAGTCTGTTGTTTGCTGACTTTTGACGACGAGGGAATCAGATGCAGGAACAAGCCTGGATGAAGACCCCGGAATCGTATCTGTTTTCTTCTTTATGGTGTCTGCTTTAGGAATCACCTTGGAAGATGTCCGCACAGAATCCTGTAGGGAAGAAGTGCTCCTGGTTTTAATAGTATCGATGGTCTGTCCCGTATTGTTGCGGGCAGTATCGCTGCCTGCGGCAGTATAAGGCGTGACTTTTCTTGCTGCAGCTACAGAATCCTGCCTGTTGCCGGCAGTATCAGATGTGATCATTTTTGTTTTGTTGAGCTGTTCCTCCAGCGCATCCAGTTGAGTCCTGAGCTGTAAGATGATATCGTTAATGGTGTCTCCGGATGTTTTCAAAGAATCACCGGCGGTCCTGTAAGCGATAGAATCCATAGCTGTTGAGCTGCTGTCCTCTAAATCCGGTAGCAGATATGCGGATGCATGGTGTGAGCTGGCAGCGATGATGCTGTCTACGGATTGCCTGGCTTTTCTGTCTTTGAGTGAAAATACCTGCTTATCCGGAAGGGTTTCAAGGTAATTGCTGTCGACGTTCAGACTATCCACCCGGTAAACGAAGGTGTTCTTCAGCGGAAGCGTATCTGTGCTTTCCAGTGAATCTCCTGTAATAGAATCCCGCATAGGAATCGCTACATAGTATTGGACCATGTATTGATCTTTCTTTCCGGGGATCTTGACGATCGCCATGGAATCTACGTACATGCTGTTCTTCAGTGAGTCCGGTGCATCCCAAAGAGTAGAATAGGTTTTAAGGTCTGCATGGATCAGGCTGTCCTGTACATCAAAGAAATCTTTCTGGGCACTGCCGATCAGACCTGCGGCCTTTCTGTCAACAGAGTCTTGTGGGGTGACCTGAAGCGAATCTGTTGCCGGTTGTACGGTTTTAGGCGGAGTAATTTTGGGATAGAAGACCGGGTTTTTGAAAGGCGGTTTTTTGTTTTGCCTGATGTTGAATGTTAGTCCTGCGCTCAGGTAAAGATATCCGTCATTTAACCCGGAACGTTTGTCGAGGTTCCTTGGCCGGTCTCCGATAAAGCCGGCCGGATCTGCAGCGAATAATACTCTCGGATCTGTAATGTCTGCTGATGTCCGCATATCGCCTACGTTGTCCAGGTAGTCTGTCATAGCATAGGTATACTGTGCCTCCAGGACGAGTGCTGCCACATCTCCGAGCCTCATCTTAAGTCCGATGCCTATAGGAATCTGCCATTTGAAGCGGTTATAGGATTTTTCTATGGCCAGTTCCCTGAGGTTGGTTTCGTAGGATTTGTCTCTGCTGATGACATTCGCGTCACTGGCATTCGGCGCGTTTTCCGGCAGGTCTCTGATGGTCAGGTCGGACCAATAGTTATAAAAATTGCCGTTGGCATCTTTCAGGTCGCCATAGACGTCAAAATAACCGACTCCGATACCGGCGCGGACATATGCGTTCAAGAAGGGTGGCCGCTCTCTTTTGTTTTTTGAGCCGAAATAGAAAACGAACGATGCGTTGACATCATGGATCTCTGTTCTGAAGTTCAGGGACCGGCCAAAATCAGGATTACCCGGATAACCGGAGTTGATCCAGCCGCCCGGAGCTCTGTCGCTGCCCAACAGGTACCCGTTGACGGATTCCAACCGCAGGTAGATTCCTTTGTTCTTGGTAAGAAGCCGTTCCAGGTAGGCGTGGTAGCCCCATTCCTGCAGGTTCATGTTTACGAACTTATGTGAAAGGTCTCCATAGTATGTCATCGAGCCTGCGCCGGCACCCAGGTGCCATTTGTGCCACTGGGCTTTTGCCTGATGATGGGTGATCATGAGGCAAAGCAGCAGGAGGATTTTCCCGTAATAGCTACTGATTCTCATGATCTTTTATTTTGCGAAGTCTGCCCAGAAATTAATTTCAATACTCAGACCGACGAATGGGCGGACAAAAATTTTGTCGGTGTTGATGAATTCTCCGTTATCGGATTTCTTTTCGAGCAATACAGCGCCTGCATTGACTCTCAGGAACCGGAAGAATTTGTATCCCAGTCCTACATAGAAGGGTCGCTGGATGATCGGACCTTTGATCTCGTTGTCATCCGCATCCTTGAAGTTGAGGACAAATACACCTGTAGAAATGGAGGCATTGGTCCAGAACTTTTTGCTGTGCGCTTTTTTTCCGAGCGGGAAGGAGAGGCCTACATAAGGAGCGTGCCCGTAATTGAAATTGTTCAGGTTACCGCTGAACCATGCTCCTCCGTAGCCTCCGTTGATGGCTACTACATGTCTCTGTTTTTCAGATGGATGCCCGGTAATGACCTTGGTTTCAGATAATACCAGCATCTCATTGTTGAGGAACTGTTCTATTTCCAGCGATACCTGGGACAGTATGCCCGCCATCTTGTTGACAAATTCGTCATCCATATTGTTGTCCTCATCTTTCCTGATCGCTTTGGCCCTGCTGCCGGTGATATCGCTGAAGTCTTCCAGCTGCCGTTTAATGATGTCTGAGAATCCCGGGAAGTTTTCCAGCGTGCGGGTCCTGTATTTGACGAGTCCCTGCTGTACGATCCTGTTCATTTCTGTCTGGATCACTCCGGGCTCGTATTCGAGCACCATCTCTTTATTGGTAGCTCTGGCCCCGGATAGCAGGTAATTCTGGATACTGGTGACAAGCGATTCTTTGGTATAGGCCACTTCGGCTGAATCCAGCGATCTGTATAATCTCAGGTTAAAGTCGTAGCTCTCGTTGGCCCTTAAAGCTTTTTTGATCGAAAGGTAGAACTGTGTGCTGTTATCAGATTTGTCTCTCAGCCAGTAAGTGGAGTAATACTCATTGATCTCCTCCTTCTTGTTGATTCCCTGGTATATGTCAACTTCTACCAGCTGTACAGAGGTGTCTATAAAACCGGAGATGTTGAACCGTTGATCCGACGGGAGATCATAGTCGTTGTCAAAGGTGTTACGTTGAAAATCGTAGGTTACATTTCTAACCTGTGCAGATATAGGATTAATGAATAATAACGTTGCTGCACAAAAAATGGATGTAAAAATCTTATTCATGAATCAATTCTTTTAATAATCTATGCAGGCAATGTATAAGGTATAGATTACTTTCGCAACTTAACAGGCTGTTTAGCAATCAGATAGTTAAATTGAGTTCTTTTTGTTATGCGATTTTTCCGGAAAGTTTTATCTATATATTTTCACCGATTTGTTATTCAATAGTTTTATTATGAATGTATTGTGAAGATGTTTTTTTATAATTTACGTTGCCTGTACTATTTTTAAAAGGAACCCTAAAATTGATCTGTATTAACTGCATTTTAAGATGTACCGGCAGGACAAATATTTGATTTGTATAGCATGATAAAAAACTAACTTTGCATTTATATCGACAACTCCAATTTTAAATGGCTGAAATTCTAGAATTACGACGTATTGCTTCCCAGGTTCGCCGGGATATCGTGCGCATGGTGGGTAATGCCAAAAGCGGGCACCCGGGTGGGTCGCTTGGCTGTGCAGACTTCCTGGTAGCACTGTATTTTGAAATCATGAAACATGATCCGGCATTCAATATGGAAGCCAGGGGAGAGGATGTGTTTTTCCTTTCCAACGGTCATATTTCCCCTGTGTTTTACAGTGTGCTGGCGAGGAGCGGATATTTTGACGTGAAAGAACTGGCTGATTTCCGTATGCTGAACAGCCGGCTTCAGGGTCATCCGACTACGCATGAAGGCTTACCGGGTGTGCGTATAGCGAGCGGTTCGCTGGGCCAGGGTGTTTCAGTAGCGGTAGGTATGGCGCTGGCCAAGAAAATGGATGGTGATGACAGATGGGTTTTTGTGCTGACAGGCGATGGTGAGCTGCAGGAAGGACAGATCTGGGAGGCGCTTATGTTCGCCGCCCATAATAAGGTAGATAATCTGATCCTGACGGTGGATTATAACAACTGCCAGATAGATGGAACCGTGGATCAGGTGCTTTCTTTAGGTGATCTGAAGGGTAAATTCAAAGCATTCGGATGGGAAGTGCTGGAAATGAACGGCAACCGGATGGAGGATGTGGTGTTCACACTTTCTGAAGCGCAGCTCAAGTCTAAAAAAGGTAAGCCGGTGGCTATCCTGATGACGACAGAAATGGGTTGTGGTGTCGATTATATGATGGGTACTCATAAGTGGCACGGCAATGCTCCGAATGCGGAACAAGTAGCCAAAGCAATGGCACAACTGGAAGAAACCTTGGGTGATTTTTAATTCCCTTTACTATCAAATCAAGTATAATGTCTCTTCAAAATATAACCTTTACAGACAAAAAAGATACCCGTTCCGGTTTTGGTCAGGGTATTTATGAAGCCGGTCAGGCTCATCCGAATGTGGTGACACTTTGTGCTGACCTCGTCGGATCTTTGAAACTGGAGAAGTTCATCGAAGCGTTTCCGGACAGGTTCATTCAGGCGGGTATTGCAGAAGCGAATATGATCGGTGTTGCCGCCGGGCTCGCTACAGCAGGTAAGATTGCCGTACCTACTACATTTGCAAATTTCGGTACCAGCAGGGTTTATGACCAGATCCGTCAGTCTGTTGCGTATTCTGATAAGAATGTAAAAATTGCCTGCAGTCACGCAGGCCTGACATTGGGTGAAGACGGTGCAACGCACCAGGTGCTGGAAGATATCGGTATGATGAAAATGCTTCCGGGCATGACAGTAGTTGTACCGGCAGACTATAATCAGACGAGGCTGGCGACGAAAGCGGTTGTGGAATGGCATGGTCCGTGCTACCTGAGGTTCGGTCGTCCGGTATGGCCGATCTTTACTCCGGCAGAAGATCTGACCTTTCAGATCGGCAAGGCACAATACCTTTCTGAAGGCACAGATGTAACGATCATCGCCTGCGGTCATATGGTCTGGCAGGCAGTGGAAGCGGGCAAGATCCTGGAGGCGGAAGGTATCTCAGTGGAGCTGATCAATATGCATACGATCAAACCTTTGGATGAGGCTGCTATCCTCGCGTCAGTAGGCAAGACCGGATGTGTGGTGACGGCTGAAGAACATCAGTATAACGGTGGACTTGGAGAAAGTGTCGCCAGGGTATTGGCTCGGCACAAGCCGGCTCCGCAAGAGTTTGTTGCCGTTAATGATACATTCGGAGAGTCCGGTACTCCTGATCAGCTATTGGAAAAATACGGCCTGAGCCCTAAAGATATCGTGGCTGCTGTTAAGAAGGTTATTGCCAGGAAGTAAGCGATAAATATAAACTCTAAGTGATCTGGAGAGACTGTAAAAGGTCTCTCTTTTTTATTTGATAGATTCCGTAAGGGATTGATGGTGGAAGTATATTCTTTGGTTAATTATATTGCTGTTTCTCAATCTGCTTATTATATAAAGGTTATATATTATATTATTAATTATTATTAATGTGTTTGTTTATATTAGTGGTGTTTTCTTATTCTAGAGTAAAACCCGCTATGATACGTTGTTTAATTTTATTAATCTTTTTCATGCTTGGCTCAAAAGTTTTTGCCGGAGAATATGTGACGCTAGGCCCTTTAACAAAAGATTCTACTTTGAATATATTCCTGAATTCATATTTAGCGGTTAGAGATGTTTCTATTGATTCAAATGCAAGGGTATCAGAAAGAACATTATCAGGAAGCAGTTGCCGAGGTCATTGTGAAGATTTTTATATGTTGTGTGGTCCGGATGACGGACCTATTTACCACACAGATTTATTTGGTAATCCCATTTCTATATACGGTAAATATGGGAGTAATCCGAGATAAATATATTATGTATATGAACCGTCAGCCGGTGTTATACCTAAGAATGAAGTGGTAGTATTGATACATGGAGGTGCTTGGTTCTCAGGCCCTAATCCTGGTGAGGTCATAGGTTTCCCGTTTAATTTTTCTACTAATAATTCGGAATCTTTGGTAAAGGATCTGATGAATAACGGATATACTGTAGTTTCAGTATTGTATAGATTGATGAAACTAGGGACAACCAATACAGAGATAGAATCCAATGGAGATAAACTAAGTGAAATGTTGGATGATATTGAGGACGCTATTGAGCATTTCAGAGAAAGAATGTCTTCAGAGGAATGTTTATTTGAAGAGAATTACACCAAGTTTCATATACTGGGCGAGAGTGCCGGTGGCCATTTGGCTTTGATGTATGCCTATACAAGAGCTGATCCGATGTACGTTAAATCTGTCACTTCTCTGTATGCCCCTACAAATATAGTTCAGTTTTATAACTGGATTAATAATCCAGGATCTACCAATATTTATGCTTGTTCTACTACATATACTCCAGCAAATGTTACAGCAGGTTTTCGTTGTGTTAATCTCTACGCAGAGGCAACACCCAAACATATGCCATTTAATTGGATGTTTGATACCATAACATCGGGAACAAATTTTAATTTCTTTTCGACGATTTGTATAACTACTAATCCGAATCAGAAAGTTTATCCAGGATCTAATCTTATTAAAGGATTGGTGGGCAAAACCAATCCAACAACGACAGAATTAGAAAGCATTAGTCCTGTTCATCAAAACAACATTGGTAATATTCCTACTTTTATTATGCATGGAAATAATGATTTTATAGTACCTTATAATCAATCATCTCAAGATCTGAGTACTAAACTTACCCTGAATGGAGACTTAGAAATCCAGAATCCTGTATGTCAGCTTACATCTATGCCTGTCATGGACCCTTTGAAAAGACACTTGATCCGGAGATATGATGGAGTGACTCATGGTTTTGAAGTAGGTAATATAAATCCATCTTTCAGAACAGCAATGTTTAATCGCGCAAGAACAGATATTTTATACTGGATAAGTGTACACTAAAAAAATATATTATGAGAAGTTTAATGTGTCCTGTTCTTTTAATGTTATCGTTTCTTTCCTGCAAGAAAGGAGATAATCAACCAATTGGTAATCTTTTGGATGGCAAATTGAAGACAATGACAGTCACTGATCCGGTCAGATCTTCGGTTACGCAATATGATTTTATTTATGACCAAAACAGAAAATTAGAAAAAATAGAATCTCAAGGAAAAACATTATTGGAATGGTTACCGATGTCCGGGGATTCTCTGAAGCTTAGATTTTACTTTTCCGATGAGACCCAGGAAATGCCGTTAGAATTTCTGGTGGAAGAATCTGAGCCTTCTTTTATCCGGTCTGTTAGAATGGTGCATAATGAACAGGCGCAAGGACCGGATACCGTGATATATGTAAATATCAGAGATGGCCATTTAGAGCATATAGATTTATCCGGTATGCTATATTTCTCTCCCTCAGGTTTACCAGGCGGTGGCGTTAAAGCATATAATTATCAGTGGAATGACAGCAGTTATATCGCCAATGTGGATTATTCTTATATGATTCTGACTTTGCCTGATTATCCGACGGTATATGCTACAGATACTGTTCTTGTAGAATATAACTCCCTGAACTCAGATATTCCTCTGCCCAACCAATCGTTCACAATGATGATGCCCTGGAATAAAGTAGGGAATAATTACAATAATCTGATTATCTACTTTCTGTATTTATCCGGCTACCATATCTATCAACCTTATACCCGCTTACCTGAGGCTGTCTACGTGAATAATCATTTAGACTTTTCTATCGATTATATACAGAATACAGGAAATCAGGTTACGAGAATGGCTTATCAGCATCCTACAATAGACTATGGTTCTATTGATTTCACATATTATTGATTGCAGCGGTATACCCGGTCGTAGATGAGAACCAAGCGGATAGTCCTACCCTATCATTATGAATGAAGAGAACAGATTACAAGGATCTGCTTGCTGAAAAGCGCAAAGTAAAAATCCTATTTTAGAGTCAGGGACTGATAACCGGATTTATGTGTACGGGCAAATGGCCATATATATTGTACCTTCTGGTACTGATTTGCAGTTGTACCGCTACATTGTACGGACAGAAGTATACCGCGGCAGATTCGGTCAGCATATATAGGTTGCTGGACCAGGCTGATGAAGAAGATTACGAAGGAAAGCTAGCTTCAGCTATAGAATCTGTGAACCAGGCACTGGAGCTGAGCCGGCAGAATAAAATGCTAAGGGGAGAAGGATTTGCCTTGCTAAAACTGGCAGATCTTTTATTAAAAAAAGAAGGTGGGACTGATGAACTGGAAAATTACTACCGGAAAGCCATCGCAATAGGAGAACAAATCAAAGACCCTTTTTTGTCAGGCCTGGCCTATCTGCAGCGAAGTCAGCAAGAAGCCCAGATCGCCGAATATGCGCAGGCTGAAAAAAGTGCTCAGACTGCCCTGGCTTTTTTTGTTATACCTGATAGCCTTTATTATATCGCACATGTTTATAATCATCTGGGTTTTATAAAGGAAAAGTCAGGCGCATATGAAAAGGCTGTTGCTTATAGTTTACAGGCCATTTCGCTTTTCGAGAAAGCCGGGAATATAAAGGAGGCTGCCAATACGTTGGGCAACCTGGCGATCATCTATTACCGGTTGGGTAAAAAAGAAGACGCCCTGCAAATGTTTAAGCAATCAGCAGCCCGGCGAGAGACCATTCAGGATATAAAAGGTCTTGCAGCCACTTATGGAAATATTGTTACAGTGTATATGCCTGTCCATGAAGATTCTGCCCGTAAATACCTGGCGCTCCAATTATCTTACGCTGAAAAGTCCGGCATTTTATTAAACCGTGCACAAGCTTATACAAATGTTATGTCCATGCTTGTCAGAGAGAAAAAATATGCTGAGGCACTGGAATTCGAGAAGAAAGCTATTGATCTGTACGAGGAGTCAGGGGATAAAGTCAAGCTGGCCACGCGTTATATCAGTGCTGCGGGCATTTACAATCTGCTGGATGACTCTGTGCATGCTGAAGAATATTTCCGGAAAGCAGAGGCTATCTCTGGAATGCTGGACAGCAAACCTTTATGGCAGCATCTTTATCTGCAGCGCTCCAACTTTTACAAAGACAGGAATAATTTCAAATCAGCGCTGGAGAACAGCAACTTGTATCATGTCTACCGGGACAGCATCATCAATGAAAAGACAGCAACCAATATTGCAGAACTGCAGGCAAAGTATGAAACAGAAAAAAAGGACAACGAAATAAACCGGCTACGTACAGAGAAACAGATCCGACAGCTCCAGATAGAGCGGCAGGCGGCGATCATCAAAGGCAATCACCTGGAGGCAGAGAGAAAGGAAAGGGAGATTCTGCTGCTCACACAGCAGCAACAGATAAAGGATGAAGGACTTAAGTTGAAAGAGGAAGAGCTGACAAGGCTGGCTTTGCAAGCTAAAAGCAATGAGCAGGAGCTGAAGATCATGCAGCAGGAAAGCATGTTGAAAGAGAAGGAAGCTGAACAGCAGAGGATGTGGTTGCTGATCTGGGCAGGCGGTATCTCCGCGGTAACTTTGTTGAGTTTCGTATTGTTTGGCCGGTATCGGCTGAAGCAGCGATTGAAAGAGCAGCAAAAATTATTGGCGGTTCGTGGAGCGATTTCAAAAGACTTGCATGACGAGATAGGGAGTACGCTCACCAGTATCAGTATTTTAAGTAATGTCTCTCAGCAAGCGATCGTCAGTGATCCGGGGCAAGCCAGGGAAATGCTGCAGCAGATATCCCAACAGAGCAGGAATATGCAGCAGAATATCAGCGATATCGTATGGTCGATCAGGCCGGACAATGAGAAGATCGAAGACCTGGAAGTGCGGATGAGAGAATATACAGCCCAGACGCTGGAACCACTGGGCATTGATACCCGTATCCGTTTTGATAAAACTCTGTCAGGTGAGACCTTACCGCAGTATTCCCGCAAGGATATTTTGATGATCTTTAAGGAGGCTGTAAACAATATTGTTAAGCACTCCAATGCTACAGAGGTTGTTATAGAATTTTTCAGAACCGGCAATACGGTTCATCTGACAATTGAGGATAATGGTATATGGAAACAGAAGCTTGAAGGTATATCCAGCGGAACCGGGACTAAAAGTATGGAGCAGAGAGCGGCCAATATCGGAGGCGCACTCTTTGTAGATAAGGGAAAAAGCAGGATCATGCTCACGTTGCCGTTGCCATAATTATGGCAGAGCAGGAAAGTATTATAATACCTATTTTGTTGTTGAATACGGAGATACTATGGATCCTGTCAGTTTACTGATATATGAGGATAATGAACACCTTAGCAATAGTCTCGGGACATTGTTTCACTGGAACAACGATTTCGAATTATTGGCAGCATTTCCCGATGCGCAAAATGTTCTTGCAGATATTCATCAGTTGAAACCGGATGTTATCCTAATGGATATAGATATGCCGGGAATAACAGGAGTGGATGCCCTGGTCCGGATCCGGAAATATTATCCGGAATTACCGGTGATCATGCTGACGGTATTTGATGATAATGATAACATATTCAATGCAATTTGTAATGGAGCCAGCGGGTATATGCTCAAGAATAATATTGATGGATTGATACCGGCTATCAGGGATGTACTGAACGGTGGTGCACCTATGACCAGTTCTGTAGCTAAAAAGGTGTTGCAGCTCTTTTCCCGTCAGCGGCAACAGATTCGCCAGGAAGAAGTCTTGCTCACGAACAGGGAAAATGAATTGCTTCAGTTGCTGGTCAGAGGATATAGTTATAAGATGATCGCTGCCGAAATGAATATTGCGCTTGAAACGGTGCGCAGCCACATTAAACGGATATATAAGAAACTACAAGTAAGCAGTGCCACAGAGGCGGTCTATAAGGTTATGAATGGCAGATCGTCATAATAATGAATCAATGGATCGTCCCGATAGCTATCGGGATCCTTTACCGCGTAAGCGGGTAACTATAAGCAGCAGTGTTTCAGACACCTGCTTGTGCAGGTGGTGAAAGGTGTTGTAGTGAAGAATCAATTTCCAGATGTTCATTCAGCAATCTTCCGCAAATGTGAATATCAGTAAATCCGATCGTCATTGGTCTATCGTCTGACCAGCTTCATTACCACATTTTTCAGCAAACACGATAGTCAATGGTCTGACTGGCTGCGGTCTATAATCTGCTTATCACTACACATTTTTCCTCCTTGCCACATTTGCATTATTTCTCATTCTTTTCATCGAACTAGATAGGTTGCATTGCTAACTGCGAATAACTCTTACTGCTTTCACCCTAATATGGGATTGATGAGAATCCGGGTAACTGCAATCTTTACACTGTGCCGGAACAGGTCTAACGATTCGTTCAGGTGCAGCATAAAAAAGCAGACATGAGAACCTTTTGCCTGATCATATTTTGTTTGTTGTCCGGAATTGCTGCTGTTGCTCAGAATATAGGGATTAACGCTACAGGTGCAACACCGGATAATTCTGCTATGCTGGATATTGAGGCTACTGATAAAGGCATGCTGATTCCCCGGGTAGCATTAATGAGCACTACTGATGCCGTTACTATAGCTTATCCTGCAATTTCTCTGCTGGTATGGAATACCAATGCTGCTATAGCCGGGGGAACCGGTGTTGGATATTATTATAACGCCGGAACACCCGCATTACCCGATTGGGTTAGGTTAGTCAATACGTCGGATCTTGTCGTAGCAACAGACTGGAACATAGACGGTAATTCCGGTCTTATCTCTCCGGAAGAGCCTGTCAACTATGGTACTTCCCCGATCGGACCTGCTGAAAATTTTCTCGGTACTACTGATGCTACTGATGTGGTTATCGGTACAAATAGGATAGAGCGCATGCGCATCAGCCGGATTTCCGGGAACATTGGCATTGGTACGGCATCACCGTCCTATCCGCTGCATGTTATAAAAAGCAGTACAGGTATCGCTATGTATTCAGCTAACACATTTTCTGGTAATAGTAATGGAATAGGCATCAATGGTTTATCTCTTAATAATCCGGGGTATGGTTATGGCGGCCAGTTTGAAGGCGGCCAGAGAGGGGTGTATGGATCTGCGACTGTTTCAGGTGTCGGTAACAGATATGGAGGTTATTTTACCGGATGGTACGGGACCGGTATTAACTATGGCAGTTATAATTATGGTTATGGAGGCACAACGTCCTATGGAATTATGGGAATAGCAGGAGGCGCTTCCGGCAGTAATACCGGCGGTTACTTTACCGGCGGTGCCGGTGGTTATGGAGTGGTAGTTCCATCTTCAGGAGGAAATAATGGTTTCGGTATTACCACGCCTGTTACTACAATGGATATCCGGGCTGCGAATGTAGTAACTGCCAGCACAACGCCCGGTATATTACATGTTATGTCTGCCGATCCGCAGAGTATGGATTTCGGTGGTTCTATATCGTTGGGCGGCTATAACAATACTACCATGAATGAAGCCGATATGCGGGTATTCGGAACCATAGAGGGCAGGAAGACGAATGGCACCAATGCCAGCAGTTCCGGGTATCTTGCCTTTAAGACTAATAATGCCGGTGTGCTGGCGGAAAGGATGCGGGTCACCAATACGGGAAATGTCGGTATTGGAGTGACAGATCCCAGTGTTAACCTGGATGTAGGCGCTCAGGTACGGATCCGTGGCGGGAATCCGGCATCCGGGAGAGTGCTGACCAGCGGTGCAGATGGTACTGCTACCTGGCAACCGGTGGCTATTAATAATGTAACAGGTGTCAACGGCACTGGTGTGGATATTGTTTATTCAGAGAGCGGCTGGCGCAATACAGGTTCATACATCACATTACCACCTGGTTTATGGGCCGTGAATGTCACTATGTTGATGGCTGCATCCGTTGCGCCGACACCTGTCAGCTCATATTTCTGGCTGCGGTCTACTTTTTCTAACTCTAATGTGACCCTGGCGGTATCTCCTGACATTGTAGGCTCCTACTATGTGAGCGGGAATATGAGCGGCTATAGCAGGTATTCATTAGTTACCGGAACTATCCTGATCCGCAATAACACTGCTGCGAGCAGGACATATTATTATGTAGCAGGTTTTGTTTATGTGGAAGGCACTACAATTTTTATTGACAATTTTGGAGGGTCATGGGATGAAGATAATATCATTGCTTATAGGTTGAGCAACTAGCCACGGAAGCAATAGTTGTATTCAAATTATATAGAGAAACCGGAAATTTTAGAGGAAGAGGAAAGAAATTGTGCAGACATTCTTCTTCCCTGATTTTGAGTCAGCCAGAGCGGAAGGCTTTAAAAAATCTCTTTTTGAACGGATTCCGGCAAAGCAGTTTTCTTTTGCTAAAATAGTGTAATTTGTATGCTAAATAGCCGCTTTCAGTGCAGGCAAAAATCAAATATATATGCATTGATGATGATCCCCTGGGATATCTGATAGTGAATGCGTATGCTGCTGCTTACTCCGAACTGGAGCATAAAGGGAATTTCCTGAATGCTGCGGATGGAATAGAGGCGATCAAGAGTATACAACCACAGCTGATCTTTCTCGATATAGAGATGCCTGGCCTGACGGGTATTGAGTTGCTGAAACGGATCAGAAAAGCCGGACAGCTTGTAGTCTTTATTACTTCTCATCCTGAGTTTGCACTGGAAGGTTTCGAGTTGCAGGCTTTCGACTATATTTTAAAGCCATTGACAGAACAACGGTTTTCACAGACAGTGAAGCGTGTGGTCGATTACTGGCAGCTGAGACAAAAGGCAGCAGCTTATGATATTATTGTCGAGCAGGAAAGTATTGTGATCAGGGAAGCCCATACCCAGGTGAAGCTGTCCATGCATGAGATCATTTACCTGGAAGCTATGCAGGATTATACCAAGATCATTACACCTAAGAAAAGCTACCTGACCCTGACAACCTTTACAGCGCTGTTACAGAAACTGCCTCCGGATCGTTTCCTGCGCATTCATCGCAGTTATGCTGTTGCTCTGAAAAGAGTTAAACTATTGAGGAGCAGCGAGGTGGTTTGTGAAGATTTTACGCTTCCCGTAGGAAAGACTTACCGGTCTGTTATTTCCCAATTAAAGCTGTGATCATTGAAATGCTTGATCTATATCCTGTTCTTTTTCCTGGCAAGCGTTCCTGTCACTGGAAAAACAATAGCACCGGATCTATCTAAGGCCGGGTCTTTAGCAGAAAAGATTGAGGTGTGGCAGGGCTATTGTAATGAATTACTGGTGAGCGGGGAAGAGCAGCAATATAAGTTGCTTGTCAAAGAAGCTCAGCGGGGTTTGGCATTGGTGCCGGATGACAGCGTGAGGGTAAAAGCCATGTTTAACCTGTTTGCCGGTGTGGCTTGTGAGTATACCAAGCAATATGATGATGCTATCCGGTATTTTACGCTTACGGCAACCCTCGCCAGGAAGCTCAATAAGACAACATATGAAATAACCGCACTCAGCCGGCTGGACGGTATTTATACTTACATAAATAACGTATCGGCCAGGAAAGAGGTGATGAACAGAATGGTAGAAATTGCCGCTTCAACACAGGATCTTGTAGCCAAAGAGCTGACAGAAAATGCACTGAGTGGTTATTACCGCGATATCAATGACTATGAAGCCGCCATAAAATATAAGATCAGGAACCATGATACATATAAAAAGCTTGTCAAAGTTGATACGCTGATCAGTGCGGAGGATGCCCGGACAAATATGGGTATCAAGCTCAGTAATATCGGAAATCTCTTCAATGAAACAGGGCAATATGATAAGGCGCTGGAATACCTCAGGGAGGCTCAAAGCTATATCGGTGATGATGCTTTTGAAGCGAATGAAGAGTCTTTGTATGTGTTTATGATCCAATCGTTTTTAGGATTAGATCAGGTCGATAGCGCTTATCATTATTACAAGGCTTCTTATGAAAAGATGGCGGGGAGAGATACCGTATACAGTGCTCTTACTTATATCAATCATTTTTTCGGGGAATATTACCTGGCAAAAGATAATGTCGACAGCGCGTACTATTTTGCGCAGCAGGCTTATCGCCTTAGCCGGAAATCTTCCTATAAAGATTCGTACATACTGGCTTCCGACCTGTTGGGTAATGTGTATTTCCGGCAGAAAAAGTATGACCGTGCGATCGGCCTGCTGAGTACGGCATTGGATAATGATTTCCGTTTAAATAAGCAGCAGTGTGCAGATTTGCATAAAGCCTTGTCTGATTGTTATGCCCGGTTAGGGCGATGGGATAGCGCTTATGTCCATTTCGGGATCTACAGTCATCTCAAAGACACCATCATGCAGGGAATTGCCAACAAAAACTTTGCTGATGCGGAAGCCCGGTTCCAGAATAAAGAGAAACGGCACCTCATTGCAGAAAAAGATATGAAGCTGGATGCTGCAAAACGGGAAAAGATATGGCTGATCGCGGGACTTTTCCTGGCTGCGCTGAGTATTTTACTGCTGTTTATTATCTATCGCAACCGTCACCGGACGGCCAGGATACTGGAGGAAAGGAACACGCAATTGTCAGTGCTGAATCAGGAGCTGGATGTTGCTAATAAAACAAAAGCAACCCTGTTCGGGATCATCAGCCATGATTTGCGGGCACCTGTTAGCCAGGTATATAATTTCCTGAAATTGTTGCAGCTCAATGCCAGTGTGCTGAGCCCGGAGCAGAAAGCAGAACTGAGCAGTAAGATCCAGGATGACACTGAAAATCTTTTAGAGACCATGGAAAATCTGCTGTTGTGGAGTAAAACACAGATGAGTGAATTCCTGCCCAGATATGAAACCATTCGTCTCTCAGAGGAAATCGATCATTGTAAGGTGCTGCTGCAATCGCATAGCGAAGCCAAAAAGATCTCTTATATCCAGGAGATCTCACCTGATTTCACCGTTGTAACAGACAGGAACTTTATAGCAACCATTATCAGGAACCTGTTGCAGAATGCTGTGAAAGCGTCATTGACGAATGGTATTATACGAATCTATGCAGAGAAGGCGCAGGACCATTGTGTCCTGACCATAGAAAACGACGGCGGAAGTTTCACACAACAGCAGTATGAAGCAGCCCTGAAGGACGATAATGCAGCCAATCTTTCCGGTCTGGGTTTGCAATTGGTGGCTACTTTAGCGCAGAAGATCAATGTTGAAATCCGGTTTGACGAACCAGAAGCGCATACGGTCAGAGTCCGTTTGATCATCCCCGAAAGATAAGCGGAGGTGCTATTGCGTTCATCGGTTTTACGCTTGCGTTCATCGGTTATTCCTGTGAACCGGATAAGAGCAATATATCTTGTGCTTTAGATCAGCTAAAGCGCCATGAAAAGATTTCTTGTCTTAATAGCAATAGCAGCCTGTATAGTAAGCGCCTGCAATTCTGAAAAAAGCAATGTTTCAGACAGCGAGAATCCGGCAGGCAATGGTGGAGAGTACTTTGAGTTCTCTGTAGACGATAAAACTTTTAACGTCGATAAGGAAGATGTGCTGACAACTTATAACGAGTTCAACAATATGCCGGAATTTAAAATTTACGCCGGTAAGGAAGGTGGTCCTACGCTGACCATCACAATTCCTGCAAATATGTCCGGTCCTTCTTCCACACCGTCCGGGTCAGCGGAGCCTGGCAGCAGTATCGCTCAGGGAAGCGTATCCTTACAGGGTTTTCCTGATCCGGGAGATACCTATAACAACTTTGACTTTATGGCGGACACGAAGTTGAAGCCCGTAAAAGATGCGGTCGTCGTTACTTCCAGTGAAAAGATCGGGGAGAAAGGCAGGATGATCAGCGGTACGATTCATACTACTACTTATCCGGGTCCGGACGGCCATGCGAAGCCGTACACCATCACCGGCAGATTTAGCATCATGCACGTCTTTAGCGGTCTGAAGTTTTAGAAGAATCTGTCAATGCACAGCTAGGCTTCTGAACTTTCTCGATGGAACTGGAATCTGCATAACACGAGCCTCCAATAGTGGTGCATGGCAGGAATGCTTGCCGGTTGCGTGGAGTGACCGGCAGGTTTTCCGGAAAATGGTGTTCCTGAAGATGTAAGATAAGCAACCACTTCCGTTCATCGGTTTTACCCTTGCGTTCATCGGTTATTCCGGTAAGCTACGGAAGGACGGTATAGATTTATGAAGAAGAAAATCGTAGTGTCATGAAGCGCCTTTTTATAGCGGCTGTTTACATCTGGATGAGTGTTGCAGGCTTGGTTTTTGCTCAGAATATTGGTATCAATGCCACTGGTGCGGCACCGGATAATTCCGCTATGCTGGATATTAATGCCGGCGATAAAGGTATGCTTGTCCCAAGGGTCAACCTGGTCAGCACTACCGATAATACTACTATTGTGAATCCTGCTGGTTCTCTCCTGGTGTGGAACACCAATCCGGCCATAACGGGAGGTTCCGGCGTGGGATTTTATTATAATGCAGGTACGCCTGTATCGCCCAACTGGGTACGGCTGGTCAATACAACAGACCTTTCGGCTACTGCGGGCTGGCTGACCACAGGCAATACGGGTACTATAGATGGCACACATTTTCTCGGCACTACCGACAATGTACCACTCAATTTCAGGGTCAATAACCAAAAAGCAGGCAGAATAGACAATGATGCTGCCGGTGCCACAGCCATAGGCTACAGGGCATTGGAAGCAAATACCGGAGATTTCAACAGTGCTTTTGGCTATCAATCGCTCAACAGAAATACAATAGGAATTTATAATACAGCAAACGGCTACCAGGCTTTATTTTTTAATATTGACGGAAACAGCAATACTGCCACCGGAACACAGGCATTATTTAGTAATGGCGTAGGTACCAGCAATGTAGCAAACGGTGCTTTTGCACTATATGGCAATACCGGTGGAAATGATAATATAGCCATTGGCAATTCTGCATTATACACCAATTCTATAGGCAGCGGCAATATTGCTATCGGAACGCAGACATTGTACAATAATTCAACAGGAAATTTTAACATAGCAGCAGGAAGGTTCTCATTATATTCCAATACATCAGGAAGAAATAATATAGCAAGCGGCTATCAGGCATTGTATGCTAATGAAACAGGCAGCCACAACATCGGAATAGGGCTGCTTGCACTGCATGAGAACAAAACAGGGAGTTTCTTAGTAGCTGTCGGCGATTCTGCCTTGTTCAATCAAAATGGAGGCACGGGTTTCAACACTGCTATCGGCAGCAAGGCACTTTTTGCAAATGTTACCGGTGCTACCAATACTGCCATAGGTGCTCAATCCTTATATGCCAATACAGGGTCTGCCAACACAGGTATTGGTGCCCAGGCATTATGGTCTAATGTCGGTGGAAACTATAATACCGCTACCGGAACTTCCGCGTTATGGTCTAATGTTGACGGAAACTATAACACCGGCACCGGATATTCTGCTTTGTACAACAACACAGCAGGTGTCAACAATACCGGAACCGGAGCAAATGCGCTCTACAGAAATTCTACAGGGAGCAATAATGCGGCTATTGGCTATGGTGCGCTTTATTTCAATTCTACAGGTGCCAGCAATGTTGCCATAGGTATCAGGGCATTGTATAATAATCAGGCAGGCAGCAACTTAGTAGCCATCGGCGATTCCGCTCTGTTTACACAAAATGGCGGATTGGGTGCAAATACAGCAGTAGGCAGCAAGGCATTATATTCCAATACCACCGGTAGCTCCAATACAGCAAATGGAAATGCTGCTTTATATTCTAATACTATAGGAACTGCAAATGTAGCTATAGGATTGAATGCTATGCGGCAAAATACAACCGGAAGTTATAATACAGTTGTAGGTTCAGATGCATTGCGGTTAAATACTGCCGGCTCATGGAATGTCGGCATTGGAGAACGTTCACTTTATAGTAACGATTCAGGAACTGCTAATGTGGCGCTTGGAGCTAACGTAATGGTACAGAATACAAATGGAAGCTTTAACACAGGCCTGGGCGACCAGGTATTGAAAGCTAACTTTCTTGGTTCGGGGAATGCAGGCGTAGGTAGGTCTGCACTCTTTAATAATACAACAGGAAACAACAATACGGCTATGGGATCAGCAGCTTTGTTTAGCAATATAACAGGCAGCAACTTAGTAGCCATCGGCGATTCCGCTCTGTTTACACAAAATGGCGGATTGGGCGTCAATACAGCAGTAGGCAGTAAGGCGTTATATTCCAATACTACCGGGGCTCTCAATACGGCATTGGGGAATCAGGTACTCTATTCCAATACAACAGGCACGAAAAACGTAGCTATTGGTAGCATGGCATTATTTACCAACACGACAGGGAGTGGCAATATTGCTATTGGCGATAGTGCTGCTTTGAAAAGTACAAGTAGCAGTAACATTGCCATAGGCGCGTCTGCGCTTAAGTTAGGAGGCGGCCCACTCGGTGGTGGTTCTAATATTGCCATAGGTTCATCTGCGTTGTCGCAACTAAGCTCTGCCAATCCCAACGAAGCCAGAGGCAATGTAGCCGTAGGAAGTTCCGCGCTAGCAAGAAGCATTTCCGGATATTACAACGTTGCAGTTGGAGGCAGCAGCTTAATCAACAGCACAACGGGATCTCTAAATGTTGCGGTAGGTAGTGGTGCAATGGATAAGAGCTATGGAGACGAAAATACAGTTATAGGCTATCAGTCATCGTTTGAAGGTGTGTTTACATATTCTAATCAAACGGTAGCTGTCGGCGCTAGGGCGGCAAGGAACAACTATGCTGACAAGACGGTTGCTATTGGATACCAGGCATTGTTCAATAATAAAGCTGATGCTCACGGAGTCATAGCCATTGGGTATCAGGCAATGTACAGTAATGGAGGCGCGCCGCCTTCCACGGGAGTAGGATTGAGAAATATAGCTATCGGAAATGTTGCCATGCGTGGAAACCTGTATGGAAGCAACAATGTGGCGATAGGCGATAGTGCGGCTTATGCTAATTCAGTGAATGCTTCAAACTCTATTGCTATCGGAGCTTCTGCTAACCTCAATGGGAATTGTCCCGATTGTATCGCCATTGGGACGAATACCTTGAGGGCCGCAGGTACTGCTGCCGTTTCTGGTAATACGGCAGTAGGTTCCCGCTCATTGGTCAAAAGTACAGGGTCGTATAATACTGCCCTGGGATATGAAACACTTTATAACATTACCGCACCCGGGGCATTTAATATTGCCATTGGGTTTCAGGCAGGCAGTTACCTCACAAGCGGCAGCAATAATACTTTCCTCGGACGGGAGGCTGATGCTGGCCTGACTACGATGAGTTATGCCACAGCGATTGGCGCAGGAGCTACTGTAAATTGCAGCAATTGTATGGCTTTGGGTGGAAATACTGCTGCCAATCAGACAAAAGTGGGCATCAATAACAACAATCCTACTTATACTTTAGATATCAATCAGATTGGTGCTTATGGAATTGGATTAAGAAATGCTAATGGTACTAATTATTGGGAAATCTACAGCGGAGCACCCAATTTGACTTTGTATGCTAACGGCAATAACAGGGGCAGTTTCAACAATACCACGGGCGTTTATACACCTGTTTCCGACAGGAGATTAAAAACGAATATCGACGGTTTGGAAAGTATTTTAAGCAAGGTCATGAAATTACAGCCCAGCAGATATGAGTTTATCAAAAACAATCCTGACCATATAAAATCTATTGGTTTCATTGCGCAGGATGTCATGGAGCTGTTTCCTGAATTGGTCACAAAGAATGACGTAAGCGGTAAAGATTCAGAATTTAATGAGATCTATACTATGGATTATTCAGGCATGTCGGTCGTAGCCATAAAAGCTATACAGGAACAGCAGCAGATTATAGAGCAACAACAGCAATTGCTGTTACAGCTTCAACAGGAATTGCAAAGACTACGACAAATACTGGAACCATAACTTTGGAGAGGGAAGGGGGCATGCCGTCGGTGGCATCCCTTCCTGACCTCCGGAACAGCTGCCGGTCAAATAAGACAGATGGAAAATAAGCTTCCCCGGAATTGACCATGCAGAATACCTGTAAATACCTTTGAATGTACAATGAGTTGATTTTGAAAATCACATAGAGTACAAACCGGAAGAATAGCTTAGCGCAAAAAATATGATGCGTTTTATTCTCTTATTATTGGTTTTGTCAGGTAGCAGTTATGTTCAGGCCCAGTCTTCCCTGGTAAGAGGCCCTTATCTGAATATACTTACCCAGGAAGGAGTGGTGGTTAAATGGCGGACTACCGTTGGCGAGAAAGGTATGATCCGGTATGGAGCCCATCCGGACAGCCTGGGGCACATGATAACTGAAGGAACAGCTACTACAGAGCATGAGATAAAGATATCGGGATTGCAGCCCGACACGCGCTACTACTATCAGATAGGTTCGGGAGAGATCTTTTACACGCCTGCAAGCGAAGATTTCCGCTTTAAAACAGCTCCTCTGCCTGATACCCGCAAACCCATCAGGATCTGGGCATTCGGTGATTTCGGAGATGGCAGTATTCACCAGAAAAGAGTAAGAGATGCTTATATCCGTCACTATGAACAGGAAGATACGGACCTCTGGCTCTGGTTGGGAGACAATGCATATAACGACGGAACGGATGAAGAATTCCAGACCAAAGTTTTTGAAGTATTTCCTGAAGAGCTGGCCAGGATGGTAGTGTGGCCTACACCCGGAAATCACGACTATAAGAGTATCAGTTGGCTGACCCATCAGGGACCCTACTATGATATTTTTACTTTGCCTAAGCAGGGAGAAGCAGGAGGTGAGCCGAGTAAAGACGAATCGTACTATTCCTTTGATTACGGAAATATTCATTTTATCTCCATCAATTCGGAGTATGTTCCGCATATCTTGAACAATAATACCATTTTTACCAAATGGCTGGAGAGAGATCTGAAGGCTACTCGAAAGGACTGGATCATTGCCTTCTGGCATCAGCCGCCTTATTCCAAGGGAACGCATGATTCCGATGACTTCTTCAGTAACATGGAGATGGTCCGCAAGTTTGTCAATCCCGTTTTAGAGCGATACGGCTGTGACCTGGTGCTCAATGGCCACAGTCACGGATATGAACGTTCGTATATGATCAGAGGACACTTTGGCTTCTCCAATACCTTTAAGCCGGAAAGTATGTTGATCGACGGCTCAAATGGTAACCCCAATGATGGGAATACTTACCAGAAATATCTTGAGGGTAGTGATGTTAATCAGGGAACAGTGTATGTTGTGGCCGGAAGTGGAGGTAAAAAAGGAGACGGCTCCAGCCTGCTGAATCATCCCGCTATGTATATGTCCACAGAAAACTATCATGGATCTCTGGTGATTGATGTTGACGGGCTGACACTGCATGCCCGGTTCATTGATACGACCGGAGGTGTTATTGATGAATTTGCCATTCAGAAAAACAGGGTTGCAACCCCGGTGAAAGGACATCAATTTGACAGGTTGGTGCAGTTAAACACCTATCCCAATCCTTTTACAGAAAGCTTCACAATAGAATTTATCCTGGAAGAGCCGGAAAAGGTAGAGATTTCTATCAGGGATTTGTTCGGGAGGATGATACAGCACCTGCCCGGACAGATTTACCCGGCAGGACAGCATCGGATGGTGATACAGACCGAAGGTGATTTTCCTGCAGGAATCTACCTCGTAGAATTAAAGACAGCGGACCGTTTGAGCGCAAAAAGAATGCTGCACGTAGAGTGATGAATAAGACAGATCTGGCTGGAGAGTTTGTCTTGAATAGTACAAAAGGCAGCCTCTTTTCCGGGTCCACCGGTTAGAGGCTGATGAGATCTGCTTATACCTCGTAGTTCAGCGTCGGAGCGAGCCATCTTTCTGCCTCTTCGACCGTTCTGCCGATCCGCCGGGCATAATCGGTGACCTGGTCTTTTCCTATTTTTCCTACGGCAAAATATCTGGCTTCCGGATGGGAAAAATACCAGCCGCTTACAGAAGCTGTCGGGAACATGGCCATGCTCTCTGTCAGGGTGATCCGGGCGTTATCAGAAGCCTGCAGCAACTGGAAGAGAGAAAGCTTTTCCAGATGATCTGGGCAGGCCGGATAGCCGGGCGCAGGCCGGATACCTTGGTATTTTTCCCGGATCAGCGCTTCATTATCCAGGCTTTCCTGATTGGCATATCCCCAGAATTCTTTCCGGACGCGTTCATGCAGGCGTTCTGCAAAAGCTTCGGCAAGCCTGTCTGCCAGTGCCTTCAGCATGATGCTGTTGTAGTCATCGTGATTAGCTTCGAAGGCCTGCACTCTTTCATCTATTCCCAATCCCGCTGTAACGGCAAAAGCGCCTAGGTAATCCTGTTTGCCCGAACTCTTTGGGGCGATGTAATCGCTTAGGCAGTTGTTAGGCAAGCCGGGTCCTTTCTGGTTTTGCTGGCGTAGGTGATGCAGGATCATACGTTGTCCGTTAGCCTCCACTTCTATATCATCTGTCAGGCTGTTGGCAGGGAAGATGCCGAAAACACCTCTTGCGGTCAGCCATTTTTCCCGGATAATCTTGTTCAGCATTTCCTGGGCATCCTCGAACAGCTTGGTGGCAGCTTCGCCTACAACCGCATCCTGGAGGATCTGGGGATATTTCCCGTATAATTCCCAGGTATTAAAAAAAGGTGTCCAGTCGATATAATTGGCCAGCTCCTGCAGATCGTAGTCTTCGAAGACTTTAATGCCGGTATAATGAGGTACAGGAGGCGTATATTGTGTCCAGTCCAGCTGTATGGCGTTGGCGCGGGCTTTTTCTATAGAAAGATAGTTTTTGATCACCTTTTTCCCGCGATGTCTTTCCCTGATCTCCTCGTACTCTTTTCTGATTTTCTGCACAAAGTCCTGCTTAAGATGCGGGCTGATCAGGTTGCTGACTACACCTACGCTCTTGGAAGCATCCAGTACATGCACTACAGGGTGAGAATACTGCGGTTCTATTTTAACAGCGGTATGAATACGGGAAGTTGTAGCACCGCCGATCAGCAACGGGATATTCATCCCTTTGCGTTCCATTTCTTTGGCCACAAATACCATTTCATCCAGGGAAGGGGTAATGAGTCCGCTCAGACCTATAGCATCTACTTTTTCCTTTTCCGCTATCTCCAGGATCTTTTCACAAGGCACCATGACTCCGACATCCACGATTTCAAAATTATTACAGCCCAGAACAACGCCTACAATATTCTTGCCGATATCATGAACATCACCTTTGACAGTGGCCATCAATACCTTACCGGCTTTCTGGCTCTGACCGTCTGCGTCCATTTCCATGAAAGGCAGCAGGTAAGCTACCGCTTTCTTCATGACCCTGGCGCTTTTGACTACCTGCGGCAGGAACATTTTCCCTTCTCCGAAAAGATCTCCGACGATGTTCATACCATCCATTAATGGGCCTTCTATAATATGGAGCGGTTTTTCATACTCTTTTCTGGCTTCTTCTACGTCCGCATCTATAAAATCAATAATGCCTTTGACCAGCGCATGTTTGAGGCGACCTTGTACGGACTCATTCCGCCAGGCCTGATCTTCTACTTTTTTCTTTGCTGCCCCTTTAAAATTTTCTGCATATTCCAGCAGGCGTTCTGTTGCATCATCCCGCCGGTTGAGCAATACATCTTCAACATATTCCAGGAGGGTTTTGTCTACCTCGTCATAGACTTCCAGCATAGTCGGGTTGACAATGCCCATGGTCATGCCATGCCTGATCCCGTGATACAGGAAAGCGGCGTGCATCGCTTCTCTGACCTTATTATTTCCTCGGAAAGAGAAAGATACGTTGCTGACTCCGCCGCTGACCTGTGCTCCGGGTAGATTTTCCCGGATCCATCTGGTCGCATTGAAGAAATCCAGGGCATTGTTTCTATGCTCATCCATGCCCGTGGCTACGGGAAAGATATTAGGGTCAAATATGATATCTGCCGGGTTGAGACGTACCCGGTCGACCAGTATTCTGTAAGATCTTTCACAGATCTCGGTTCTTCTTTCATAAGTATCTGCCTGTCCGGCTTCGTCAAAAGCCATCACCACAACGGCTGCACCGTATTTCTTGCAAAGCCTGGCCTGCCGGATGAACTCTTCCTCACCAACCTTGAGACTGATGGAGTTGACAATGCATTTCCCTTGTACATTTTTTAATCCTGCTTCAATGATCTCCCATTTCGAAGAATCGATCATGATCGGGATCCTGGAAATTTCAGGTTCTGACATCACCAGCCTGAGAAAGCGGACCATAGCTGCTTCCCCGTCAATCATACCTTCATCCATGTTGATATCCAGTACCTGCGCGCCGCCCCTTACCTGGTCCAGCGCAACAGACAGGGCATCTTCATAGCGATCTTCTTTGATCATCTTCAGAAAGGCAGCTGAACCTGTCACATTGGTTCTTTCCCCCACATTCACGAAATTGGATTCAGGGGTAATGATCAGGGGTTCCAGTCCTGATAGTTTGAGCGTTAGTGCGTTGTTCTTCAAGCGGATCTCCTTTTATTGGGTTCTTTCTGCCGGAACAGGAAGTTGTCTCGGGGTATATTGAGCGGCGATTGCTGCAATAGCCTGTATATGAGCCGGCGTGGTACCGCAACAGCCGCCTAAGATATTGACCAGGTGCAGGTCCAGGAATTCTTTGACCTCCTTGGCCATCATTTCTGGATCCTGGTCATAACATCCGAATTCATTGGGTAAGCCTGCATTCGGATAGGCGCTGACATAAAAAGGTGCTTCCTTGGCAAGGACCTGCAGATAAGGTCTCAGTTCTTTGGCACCTAAAGCGCAGTTGAGGCCGATCGCAAACAACGGTACGTGTGAGACCGAGATCAGAAAGGCTTCTGTCGTTTGCCCGCTCAGTGTCCTGCCGCTGGCATCTGTTATGGTACCGGAGACCATGACCGGCCATTCTTTACCTTTCTTTTCAAAAATATTCTGTACAGCGAAAAGTGCGGCCTTGGCATTGAGCGTATCGAAAACTGTCTCGATGAGCAGGATATCAGCTCCGCCATCCAGCAAAGCTTCAGCCTGGTAAGCGTAGGCATCGACCAGTTCATCAAAAGAGACTGCTCTGTAACCCGGATCATTCACATCCGGTGAAATAGAGGCCGTTTTATTGGTGGGGCCTATCGCACCGGCAACAAACCTGGGTTGTTCAGGTGTGAGCGCTGTCATCCGGTCTGCTTCTTCCCGGGCGATTCGGGCACTCAGGTAATTGATATCATAGACGGCCGCTTCTGTCTGGTAATCCGCCTGGGCGATAGTGGTACCGCTGAAGGTATTGGTTTCCAGGATATCAGCGCCGGCCTCCAGATAGGCACGGTGAATGGCTCTGATCACATCGGGCCGGGTGATAGAAAGGATATCATTGTTTCCTTTAAGCGGAGAAGGATGATCCCTGAACCGGTCTCCCCTGAAATCGGCTTCATCCAGTTTATATTGCTGGATCATCGTCCCCATGGCGCCATCTATAATGAGGATCCGTTGCCTGATCGCCTGTTCTAAAGCAGTATTCATATCACTTGTTTTCAGCAATACAAGCAACAACGTATAAGAGAGGAAGAATGAATGGAAACTTCATTACTACTTATCTTTCCCGCCGACCACCTGGTCTGAGGTTAGGATGTGGCACCTTCCAGCATTATGGTGCTGGGGTTGCCAAGACATCGCAGGGCCTATTCCCTCCGCCTTTCTCAATAAGTCGCTTGCTAAAGCGAAGCAAAGGTATAAAAAGAACTCCAATCGGCATAATCATGAATATTACTAATCCATTATCCCTATAGGATTTTCAAATGCAGAAGTGGAGTAGAGTATTTTTATTCAGAGTAAATAAAAGATCATTTATAGAAAAGTGTTGTTTTCTATAAACGTTATCATTGTCATTTATAGAAAAGTGTTGTTTTCTATAAACGTTATCATTGTCATTTATAGAAAATACCGCCTGTTATAGGATCGGCATTACTATATTATTTTGTGAATAACTTTAATAAAGGCTCATTAATATAATAGCTGGATCTTCCCACTTGTACTTTGAGCAAATATCCTGCATCGGACAGAAGCTCCAGATATCTTCTGGAAGTCAGGTAGCTGACATTCAGGTCTTGCTGTAAGAACTCGATTTTTGTATACGGGTTTTTAAATAGATTGTTAATTAAGTCCTGACTATAGATCTTAGGAAATTGCTTCCTCATTCTGTTTTTATAGTCCTGCATTAGGAATTTTATATCTGTAATAAGGTCGATTGTCTGCCGGGCAGTGATTTCGACACCTTGTAACATATATAATACCATGTTTTCCCAGGCTTCTTTAGTACGGACTTCTTGTAAAACCTGATAATAACGGGCTTTATTTCGTGTAATAAACCGGCTTAAGTACAGCACAGGAATATCCAGTAATCCTTGCAGTACGAGATAGAGAATATTGATTATTCTGCCGGTGCGCCCGTTCCCGTCATAAAAAGGATGTATGCTTTCAAATTGATAATGAATGACTGCCATCTTTGTGAGAGGATCCAGATCTGAAAAACTGCTATCATTGATAAATTTTTCCAGATTTGCCATCAGATCCAGGATCTCATCAGAATGTTGAGGAGGTACATAAATAACTTGTCCCTGAGAATTGACCAGCTTAGTTCCTGCCTGTGTTCTAAAGCCTGCATTATTACCTTCTAGAATTCCCTGTATAACAATAATGTGTTTATTGAGCAGTAGCCGTTCCTTGCGTATTATTTCAAATCCCTTTTTTAAACCTTGCGCGTAGTTGATAACTTCTTTCGTTGCCGGGTTATGTGAATCAATAAAAATATTCTCTTTATATAAATCATCAAGGGTGGTAACAATGTTTTCAATCTCACTGCTATCTTTTGCTTCTTGTAAAGAGAGCGTATTTATTAAAATATTTTCATTAGGAATAGTTTTGACAGTTCCTTTTAGCTCAGCCAGATGTCTGTGTGATTTTACCAGTTGTTTTAAAACTTCAGGTGTCTCAATTTCAACTCTTGGAGGCAACGGAGGTACTACAAAATCTTGTATCATTCAAAAGATCTTAGTGTTATTCCAAAGATAAAATATTTGTTTATTACACGTTTATCTACCCTTGTTTCCTTACAAATGCTAAAGATACCGGGCAAAAAACATTAGGCATACTTTAGCCCATAAGAATTGAAAAATGGATTCGGGAATTGATTAGCAATATGCTCCTCTAATTTATTATAAAAATTCATTCCCCTTTTCCCTAAGTTTGCATCCGCATTATACTCATGAAAGTTACAGATATTATTAATGAGCAGCGCAAGAACGAGAAACTGGTTTCGTTTGAGATCCTGCCTCCGCTGAAAGGTAAGAGTATAGACTCTCTTTACAAGATCCTCGATCCGCTGATGGAGTTCAGACCTCCGTTTGTGGATGTGACGTATCACCGGGAAGAGTTTGTGTATAAGATGACCTCTAGTGGTTATTTTGAGAAGATCGCTGTTCGTAAGCGTCCCGGAACAGTAGGTATCTGTGCGGCCATCAAGCATAAATATAATGTGGAAGCAGTTCCTCACCTGATCTGCGGAGGTTTTTCCAAAGAGGAGACAGAAAATGCGCTTATAGACCTGAATTTCCTGGGAGTCCAGAATGTGCTGGCACTGCGCGGTGATGCCCGGAAGCTGGAAAAAACATTTGTTCCGGAACTGGGTGGACATAAATTTGCCGTGGAACTGGTGGAGCAGCTGACCCAGATGAATAGTGGAAAGTACCTGGATGAAGACTTGGTCAATGCCGTGCATACAGATTTCTGCATCGGGGTTGCCGGATATCCGGAGAAACATTTTGAAGCGGCCAATTATGATGAAGACCTGAAATTCCTGAAAGCGAAAATTGATGCCGGTGCACATTATATCGTGACTCAGATGTTCTTCGATAATAAAGTTTACTTCAAATTTGTAGAGGATTGCCGGGCTTTGGGGATCAATGTACCGATCATCCCGGGTATCAAACCGGTTACGAGATCCAACCAGCTGAAAAGTATTCCAAGCAATTTCTATATCGATTTCCCGGACGAGCTCGTGAAAGAGATCCGGAAATGTAAAGATGAAGAGCAGGTGAAACGGGTAGGAGAAGAGTGGTGTATTGCCCAGTCTAAGGAACTGATTCAGGGCGGAGCGCCTTGTCTGCATTTCTACACCATGAGCGACGTCAGGACGATCTCTACGATCTGTTCACAGGTATTGTAATTAAATGTGTAAGTTGTTTTTTAGGGGTGCCGCTACTTTGTGCCTGCGTATCGTCAGGCTATCACTTCGGCTACCTTTCATCCCCGAACCCGGGATTCAATGTGATCCTACGTTCTATCCTTCACCCAGAAATGTAATAATGTGAAAAGGTGGTAATGAAGCTGGTCAGACGATGGACCACTGACGATCGGATTTGCTGATATTCACATTTGCGGAAGATTGCTGAATGAACATCTGGAAATTGATTCTTCACTACAACACCTTTCACCACCTGCGCAAGCAGGTGTCTGAAGCACTGCTGCTTATAGTTACCGCTTACGCGGATAAAGAATCCAGATAGCTATCGGGATTCATTTTCGCATTAACCCATTTGCTGATTAGCTCATTCTCTGATTTTCTCAATTTCCCATTAACATCATTATCCCATTAGCATATTGATTCATTGCCATATTGAATCATCGACATATCACTATATTTAAATCTTTTTTGAAATCAATGAAAAGCAGCTATCAGCCTGTGGATTGGATCATGCTCATTGGTCTGTCCCTTATGTGGGGATTCTCCTTCTTTTTCATCAAGAAAGGGTTAGAGGCTTTTGAACCGGTACATGTGGGAGCATTAAGAATATTTATTGCCTTTTGTACCCTGGCGCCGTTCCTGCTTTTTTACCGGAAGCAGGTGCCTTTCAAAGCTGTCCTGTATATATGCCTGGCAGGAATGCTGGGAAGTGGTCTGCCGCCCTTCCTGTTTTCTTTCGGACAAACACATGTAAACAGCTCTGTTACCGGTATTCTCAATACTACCACACCTTTATTTGCTCTGACCTTTGGCATCCTGCTCTTCGGTCTTAAGGCCAGGCTCAATCAGTTCCTGGGAGTATTGCTGGGATTTGCAGGCGCTGTCACAATCGTTCTGTCCAGGTCGGACGGGAATCTGTCGTTTGATCCCCGGTATGCATGCCTGATCATCCTGGCAACAGCCTGCTATGGGATGTCCGCCAATATTCTCAAGTCTAAGGTGATGGCTTATAAGATCCATCCGATCCAGATCTCCGTTTACGGGTTCTGCTTTATAGGACCTTTTGCAGGAGTATATCTTTGGCAGGACGGTGTTTTTCAGCGGTTGCTGACAGATCCGGTAGCGCAAAATGCAAGTGCCTATCTGCTGGTATTGGGAATATTCGGAACCGCACTGGCCATGTTTGTCTTCAATACTTTGACAATGCGGACGAGTGCATTATTTGCATCATTTACAACCTATCTGATCCCTGTAGTAGCGATCCTGGTCGGACTGGTTGTTTTGGGAGAGCGGCTGCATTGGATGCATGTTGCCGGCTTCATGGTCATCATCAGTGGTGTTGTGCTGGCAAACCTATCTGCCCGGACATCTAGATAGCTTTCTGATGATGTGGTGCACAGGCCGATAGCTCTGTGCCGGTATTGATCTGACCGAATGTCGGGCAACCGCATTTTTTAGAGGATTTGCAGGCGCCCAGGCTCAGTACCGTCAATGCCAGGATAGAAAAATATATCACTCTTTTTTGCATGGCTACTTATAATACGTCTGTAAATTAGACAATATTACACATCAAGCAGTATTTTTAACACATGCACCCGGGATTGGCTGGAAAGAAGATATTGGTCGCAGCGCTGAACTGGGGGCTGGGGCATGCAACGAGGTGTATGCCGCTGATTGATAAGCTGGTGGCTTGCGGCAGTGAAGTCTATCTCGCCGGTGATGGCGAGTCCCTCCGGTTATTGGAAGAGGCATATCCCGGATTGCCGGCTCATGAGCTGGCTGCTTACCAGATCCGCTATCCCGCAGGTTGGGGCGGAGCATGGAAGACTGCTTTTCAGGCGCCGAGGATCATCCGGGCCATCCGGCAGGAGCAGGACATGACCAGTAAGCTGGTGAGCAAGTATGGTTTTGATGCGATCATCTCAGATAATCGCTACGGAGTGTATTCCACGGAGGTTCCTTCTGTCTTCCTTTGTCATCAGCTCAGGGTTTTACCACCTAAAAGCCTGAGATGGGGTGCTCCGGTAGTCTTCTTTTTTCATAAATCTTTCTTTGGCCGTTTCCGGAGAGTATGGATTCCGGATAACGCGGGTTCTGATAATTTGTCCGGTGTGCTGTCTCATGGAGTCGATACCGGTATGCCTACCTTCTATATCGGCCCGCAGAGCAGGTTTGTAGGTTTGCATGCTGATCCTGTCTCGGCTGATCCGGCTCCTGTCGTGGCATTGCTTTCCGGCCCGGAACCGCAGCGGTCGTTTATGGAAGAAGTGCTGACCAGGGAATTAATGAGATTGAATGAACCCTCGATACTGATCAGGGGTGTGGTCCAACCGGGAGAACCGGTACAAACGGGCTGGCTGAAAAAGGTCAATTATCTTCATAAAGAGGAGCTTTTTCAGGTTTTGAGCCAGGCAAAGTGGATTGTCTGCAGATCCGGGTATAGCACATTGATGGATCTTTCGCTGCTGCATAAGAAAGCCGTACTGATCCCTACCGCAGGTCAGACAGAACAGGAATACCTGGCGGAGAACTTGGCCAGGCAAAAAAAGGCAATCTTGCAAAAGCAGGATAAAGTAGACCTGGTAAAAGCCGGCGCTTTACTGTCAGCAGTAGAGTCGGTCCCGTTTGCAAGGATGGATACCGGTGGTCTGGATGCAGCACTTGAAGATCTGGCGGCCTTGATCAGACGTTAAGATTGTCGTTGCTGAAGATCGGTGAATGTTGCAGGCTGACTTCTTTCTTATAGAAAAGTCTTGTGGTTTCTGCAAAGCTTTCTGTGTAATCCGATACAAAAAATTGATGGGAAACGCCCGGCTGCTGGCTGATCAGGTGAGTTTCCTCCAGGAGCGTTCTGACATATCGGGCAACAATCTCGTTGGTCGCGAGTATTTCTACTTTTCTGCCGTTTTCGGCGAGGTAATTACTGATCTCTTTTTTGATCAGCGGATAATGGGTGCAGGCTAGTACGAGCGCATCAATGTCTTTGAGCGCTTCGTCTTCCATATAATTTTCAATGATCACCCGGCTGATGTCTCCTTTTACGAATCCGGATTCGATCATCGGCGCCAGCAGGGGTGTCGCCAGCGAAGCCACCTCTATTTCCGGGTTCATTTCGCTGATCTTCTGGGGAAATATCTGGGAACCGATGGTCGCTCTTGTCCCGATGACACCTACTTTTTTATAATTGCTGACGGATACAAAGGCAGCTACCGGGTCAATGACATTGACTACGCGGACCTCTTTTTCAGCCGCTTGTTCCTGCACGGAGTCAAAAGCCACAGAGGAAGCGCTGTTGCAGGCTATGATGATCAGCTTGGCACCCTGATCCAAGAGAAAATCGGTGATCGTATAGCTGTATCTGCGGATGGTTTCAGGTGATTTATCTCCGTACGGCAGGTGCGCTGTGTCGCCAAAATAGATCAGGCTCTCGTTAGGTAAAGCATTTAAAACAGCATTGGCGACCGTCAGGCCGCCAATACCAGAGTCAAATATTCCGATAGGTCTTTCAGCTTGCATCTGATTATTTGGAAGTTGCCGGTGTAGCAGAAGCTGCAGGGAGACCCAGTTTTTTCTTCAATGCAGAGAGAAGGTTTTCTGATTCGTCTGCATGCAGGATAGAACCTGCGCTGGAGTCAAAGATGTAAGTATAACCGCCTTCTTTTGCCAGGTCAGCGATTGCTTTATTGATCCTGTCAAATAAAGGTTGATATAAGGCCTGGCGTTTTTTAGCTACTTTCTCTTCAGCCTGCTCCTGGAAATCCTGGATTCTTTTTTCGAGATCCTGGATCTCTCTCGCTCTGAACTCCTGGTCTGTTTCGCTTAAAGTACCTTCCTGGGCGCCTTTCTGGAAATCCTGGATTTTCTTCTGGTATTCTCCGTACATTTTTTCCAGGCTCGCATAAAGGTCATTACCGTATTTTTCCAGCTCCGTATCTGCAGTTTTTTTCTCAGGGATGGCATCCAGCAATTCGAGAGAGTTTACGTATCCGAATTTATAAGCTTTAATCTGAGCATTGGCCGGAAGCATAAAAGCTGCGATAGCTATGAGAGCCAGGGTAAAGAAGCATTTCTTCATCGTCTTCGTTGTTTTCGTTGGTTTAGTTAATGATTATTAAGGTTGAATGGATTTAAGTACTTGTTCGCTCAAATCGTATTTTGAATTGGTGTAGAGTAGTGTCGAACCACCTGCAGCCTTGTCAAAGATAAAATCATATCCGAGGTTTGCTGCTATTTTCTCTATGGCATTGTATACTTTTTCCTGGATCGGCTGTATAAGTTCCTGTCTTTTCTTGAACAGGTCTCCTTCGAAACCGAACCTTTGTTTTTGGAGCTCATTAGCTACCTGCTCCTTGGCGATGATCTCATCCTGTCTTTTTTTCTTCATCTCGTCAGTGAGCAGGAATTCTTCCGCCTGGTATTTGGCATAGAGTTGCTTGACTTCATTGTATTTGGCTTCTATCTCTTCGTTCCATACAATTGCCATGCCATCCAGTTTTTTCTGAGCATCGTTATATTCAGGAATTTTTTCCAGTATATATTCTGTATCTACATATGCAAAGCGTTGGGCCTGTACACCGGCAATGGTGAATGTGAGTAGTGTAAGTGTGAAGAGCCACTTTTTCATATTAACTGTTTTTATTCTGGTTCGAAACCTAATATTATGGTAAATGATCCGTTTTTCGCAATATAATCGAAGAAACCTTTCGCACTTTGTATACGGTTGTCTTCGTCATTCTTCGGTTGGTCAAATCTTATGCCATAATCTACCCCGAGTAAGCCGAACATAGGCAGGAAGGCCCGGATACCGATACCGACACTCTTGTTCAGGTTGAACGGATCATAGGTTTTAAAGGTGCGGTAGCTGTTTCCGGCTTCCGCGAATATGAGACCATAGATCGTAGCGGATGGGTTCAGGGAGAAAGGGTACCTCAATTCCATGGTGAACTTGTTGAAGATCGCGTCCCCGCCATCGTCTGAGTATACACCATAACCTCTTTGTGATACCAGATCCTGGCCGAAAAGAATGATGTTGCTGGCCAATCCGTTACCACCCACCTGGAAGCGTTCAAACGGTGACAACCCGGATTTCTTGCCATAGGAGCCGATGAAGCCGAATTTCGCAGCTGCACGGAAAACCAGCTTGTTTTTGCGGTCGAGCGCCTGGAACCAGTCCACGGTTACCCGCCATTTGTGATACTCTACCCATTTGTATTTGTCTTCTACGGAGATGTCTTTATAGAAATCATCAGATCTGAAGAGGGAATATGGCAGGGTAAACTGTCCGGACAACGTCACGTTAGACCCGCTTGTAGGATAAAGCGGCTGGTCCAGCGAGTTCCTGGAAAGAGTAAGCTTGAGGTTGAGGTTATTGAAATTACCGTTCTCAATGGTGGCATTCTCACTGTATATTCTCTCGCTAAAGTTATTCAGTGCGTAATTCTGGTAGTTTAAAGATGTCTGGAAAATGAAGTAGTCATCCGGGAATTTCAATCGCGTACCCAGTGCGATGGAAGCACCGTTAGTGATCTGGTTACCATATGGCTTATTGGTCGTATAGTTGATCAGCTGGTAACGGGATCTGAATGCAGAGAAGGAGAGTGCATTCGGTTTTTTACCGCCCAGCCACGGCTCCGTAAAGGAGAAGTTATAGGTCTGGTATTGCTTGCCGTTACTTTGTACCCGTACGCTCAGCTTCTGTCCATCACCCGAAGGCAGTGGAGACCATGCTTTTTTCTCTTTGATATTTTTAATAGAGAAGTTATTGAAGGAGAGCCCTAAGGTACCGATCACACCCTGCGCACCACCCCAGCCGGCGGAAAGCTCTATCTGGTCAGCTGACTTTTCAGAGACGGTGTACTTGATATCTACGGTTCCGTCCTGTGGATTCGGTATAGGCACTACCTGTGTGGCCTGCGGATCGAAGAACCCAAGGTTGGCGATCTCCCGCTGAGACCTGATGAGGTCGGAACGGCTGAACTTCTGGCCGGGAAGGGTTCTTAATTCCCTCCGGATCACATGCTCATTGGTCTTGTCGTTACCTTCAATGATCACGTTGCGGATAGTTGCCTGCGGACCTTCGGATATCCTGATTTCCAGATCGATGGAATCACCGTAGATGCCTGTTTCTTTAGGATCTATAGAGAAGAAAAGGTATCCGTCGTCATAGTAAAGGGAAGATACGTCTGCACCGGAAGGATCCATATTGAGTTTTTGCTGGAGCAATTCCGTATTGTATATATCACCTTTTTTGATGCCCAGTACCCGGCTCAGGATCTCACTGCTGTATTTTGCATTGCCTTTGAATTCTATATTGCGGTAATAGTAACGCTTGCCTTCTTCTACTTTGATTTTGATCTTGACCTCACTGCTGCTCGGCATGTAAACGGTATCGAAAACGATCCTCGCATCCCTGTAACCTTCTTTGTTATACAGGTCGATCAGCGCTCTCTTGTCAGCATAGTATTTCTCTTCGTTGAATTTAGCACCTTTAAAGAGGCTCAGGTTGACCCGGTCTTCGAAGAACTCCTTGGCTGATCTGAAGTTCAGGTTGGCAAGGGTGTAAAGCGCTCTTTTGAACCGTTTCTTATCTGTAAGGATCTCTTTATCACTGCCATTGAAAAATTTTATCGTGGTCTTCTGACGCGTATCTTTCATGGATTTCCGGACTTTTGCAGAGCTGAGTTGCTCTACCCCTTCCAGTTCTATGGAGGTGATCCGGGCTTTGGGGCCTTTATCAATATGAATAAATAAAGAGGCTGTATTCAGTGCGAAAGAGTCCTGTACAACTGCAAACTTGATCTGCGGGCTGAGAAACCCTTTCTCCTTATAGAATTCGGAGATTGTATTCCGGATGCTGTTTTCCATGGAAGGAGTAATAGGCCGTCCTTTCAGGGAAGTGATCTTTTTGGAAATATCTTCGGACTGTCCTTTCTTGATCCCTTTAAAGGAATAGTTCGACAATCTTGGCTTTTCTACAACATAAAGTGTGATGTGGGCTTTGCCGTCTATGACGGTATCCAGCCTGAACTCTATATCGGAGAAAAGGCCTTGTTTCCAGAGAACCTTGATGGCTTTGGATATTTCTTCACCGGGAATATCAATCTCCTGGTCTACAGCGATACCGGTAACACTTCTGATAATGTTTTTATCGAAGTATTGGGAACCTGACACCTCGAACTTACCTATTTTATAGGTGCCTGGTTCTTTATAGTTGATGATAATGCTTGAAGGCTTAGGCTGCTCTTCCTCAACACTTGCGCTCTCATTCTCACTCTGGGCATAAGCGGTGAGCGATGTTTGCAATAATATGTATAATGCAAATAAATGCTTCAATCGATTCATTAAATAGTAATTTGTTCGCTGATTTTCCCGAATCTCCTTTCTCTCTGCTGATATTTATAGATGGACTCGTAAAGGTCCTTTTTTTCGATATCAGGCCATAATTTATCTGTAAAAATGAATTCCGTATAGGCCATCTGCCATAACAGGAAATTGCTGATACGGTATTCGCCGCTGGTGCGGATCATTAATTCCGGATCAGGGATATTATGTGTATATAGATATTTCTGTATGGTTTCCGGTCGGATGTCTGATTCAGACAATTTTCCGGCTACGATATCTTTGTGCATCCTGGAAAAGGCTTCCGTTAGCTCTTCCCGTGAGCCGTAGCTGAGTGCCAGGGTAAGGGTCATCCTGGTGTTATTGCTCGTTTTTTCTATTGCGTTGAACAACTCTTTCCTGCACTTTTCAGGCAGATTATTCAGGTTGCCTATCGCGTTGAGCCTGATGTTGTTTTTCTGGAGCGTCCTGATCTCTTTCCCGATAGTGAAAACCAGCAATTCCATCAGTGCTGTCACTTCCAGCGCCGGCCGGTTCCAGTTTTCAGTAGAGAAGGCATAGAGTGTCAGGTATTTGACGCCGATCTCTGCACTGGCTTCTGTCACTTCCCGCACGGCTTTGACCCCGTTTTTATGACCAAAAACCCTGGGTTTTCCATGTTGTTTTGCCCATCTACCGTTACCGTCCATGATGATAGCGATGTGTTCCGGTAACCTGCCTACGTCAATCAGATCTTTAAATTGTTGTGTAATGTTTTCGTCCATTTTAGCTGACTTTAGAAAGTAGGGCATTTAATCGTTCTGAAAGTGTACGTGAATCCAATGCTGTAAAAATTGAATCTGTCATTGTCTTTGGATGAACCTCTCTGTTTGCCCGGATAACCGACAGGTACGATACCCAGTTCCGGAGATCTGTCGTACAAAATTTCAGACATGTTTACTCCGTCCACGAAGTAGTTGAGCTGAGAAGCGTCAGGGTAGTTGCCGCTGACATCGTCTAAGTTATCATTAAAGGTTTTCCTTGAAGAGACTTCTATCTGCATGGTCCAGTTGCGGGTGAGCGTGAATTTAAGTCCGCCGCCGAATGGAATAGCTACCGCATACGGGCTGTAGCCGCTGTTGGTTCTTTCAGAGATTGCGTTGGGATTTTTCTGTCCTTCTGTTCCTAAAGGTTCCAGTTTATATTTTTCGCTATTATAATAGGTGTAACTGTCGAAGTGGTACATGCTGATCCCTACAAATATATAGGGTGTCCATGTTTTCCTGTTGTCCCGTTTGTTGGCATCTTTGGTGTCATGCCGCCAGTTGAAGAAGTTGATCTCGTACAGACCGCTGAGCTCTATGATATTAGACTGAAAATCAAGATTTCTTGCGGTGAGATAAGGTTGTTTATTGGAAAGTTGCTGATCTGAAGCCGCAACCCAGGCATAAGAAAGTCCGGCTCTTACGGCCATCCTGTTGTTCAGGTTATAGCGGTAAAAAAGGCCGCTGCCTGCCCTGGTTTGCCGGAAAGAATAGTTGGGATTGAGGTCTCCGAAATAGTTGGTACCGGCTACGAATATGCCATATTCGCTCCGCTGAGCTCTTGCATGAAAGAGACAGAAGCAAAAAAACGCCATACTGACGGTTATTTTCAGCCAGTTACCCACTCAGGATTGTTCATTTTAGGGTGCACAAAGATAGCTAAATAACGAACAAATCCGACTGGATTGTATCCAAGCCGGAGATATTATCGATTTTAACGCTTTTTGTGCATTTGAAAATGCGACTGAAAGATACCAATAGTAAAAGGTGTCTTTAAATCGGTCGTTTCAGTTCCTGGTATCTTCGCCCCACATGAGTTTCTTGCGCAGGGTTTTCAGGTAAGTGCTCTCCGGCATCCTGAGGAGCTTGAAATGGAAACTTTCTTTGCGTATAGCCAGTTTGAAGTCCCGCTCCACCTTTTTATACCGTGAATCAATAGAGCAGAGATAATGTTTCGCCCTGGTCTCCACCTCAAAGGAGAGGATCGTGTGATCCGGGATGATCATCGGTCTGGCGTTGAGGTTATGCGGAGCGACCGGTGTCAGCACGAATGAATTGGCGCTCGGGAAGATAATCGGCCCGCCGCAGCTCAGAGAATAGGCAGTAGACCCGGTCGGTGTGGAGGCAATCAGTCCGTCTGCCCAGAATGAATTCAGGAACTCCCCGTTCAGATAGGTGTGAACGATGATCATCGAGGAAGAGTCTGTTTTGTGCAGTGTCAGCTCGTTGAGGCCATAATTGATGTTTCCGAAGATCTCTCTGCTGCCATCTACATGGATCAATGCTCTTTCTTCAATAGTATAGTTATCGGTGTGGATGGCGTTGACCAGCTGGTCGATCTCGTGTTTATGAATATCCGCCAAGAAGCCCAGCCTGCCGATATTGATCCCCGCTACCGGGATGCCGCTATCCCTTACGAGGTAGACCGTGTCCAGGATCGTACCGTCACCGCCAATGGAGATGAGCAGGTCCGTATGATGTACCAGGTCCTGGTAAGATTTGAAGGAAGAAAGCGTCGGAAGGTTTTTGATTTGCTTTCGGAACGATTGCAGATAAGGTTCATATACAGTCAACCTGTACCCCAGATGATGCAAGGCATGCAGCAATTCAGGCAGGTAGGGCAGGTGCTCTTGTTTAAAGACCTTACTGTATATGGCAATGTTCATACCCGTGATTGTACAGGTAAAGATAAAATTTAATGTCGTATTTGCAGTAAGGACAGACGGTACAGAAAGGGTTGGGCAAAGACAGGAAATTGCTCAGGGGAATAATTATTACATAGGAAGTTCCAGGTGGAAGAATAAACCTCTTTCCATTTTTTTGTTCAGGGAATATTCTATCCTGATCACCCTGTCAAAAAGCAGCAGGATATCCACTCCCACGCCACCACCTAATATCCATTGGTTTCTCAGGGTATTGCTCCGGGTAAAATATTTGTCCTGTACATAACCGCCATCCAGGTAGGCTTTGAAATAGATATCTATTGGTATTTTCTGCTTCAGTAAAGGTTTGGCTTTTTTAGGATCAGCACCCAGCCGCAATGCCGCTACCTGGTACCTGTATTCATTTTTGAACAGCGCGTAGTTTTGTCCGTCAATAACATAATACTCATAACCTCTGACAAAGTCCTGGTTATAGCCCAATCCGTTCTGGATATTATAAGGTTGTTTGGACGGATAGCTGCCTTTTAATTTGATCATATGGCCTGTAGAATGATTTCCTATCTTGTCCAGCGTGAAAAACTTACTGGCCTGGATAGAGGCGGTTGTCATATTGACCTGTTTCTGCAGGCCCAGTCCGTAATTGGTGATAGAGCCTTTCAGCATATAACCTCCGGTAGGGTATCCTCTGAAATTCCGTTTGTCAATCGTGAATCCGTATTCTAACTGGATCGCGGTCTGCTTGTTTTCCCCGTTCAGGAAATAATCCTGGTTCAGCTCGCTGATCTTATCGGCGATCCACCGGTAGCTGTATTTTGCCTCTATATAATGATTGATAAAGATATCCCTGTGTATGATCACTCTCGGGGCGATCTCTACGGCCCGTTTGATCATATTATCGTCATAGTAGAATTGAAGCTTGTCCCGTTCCGTCGTGTAAGGCATCCGCTTACTTTGGTACATATACACGTTAAAGGCTCCGCCGATCCTGCCGTTCTTTGAAAGGTGAGGCATGTAATAGTTAAAATCCAGGAGCTGGGCAAATCCGAGCGAAGCAGAGACCTTTAAAGTTTCATTCCTGCCTCTGAAATTAGTCCAGTTGAGCGTTGCCCCGTATTGTATCCGCCCGAAGTCTCTGTCGCGGTCTACCCACCATTCGTTAAGGTTCCGGTCGGCCAGCTGGAAGATAGGTACGGGAATGATGTACCACCTCTCTGTAACGCTGATATGTATGTCCAGACCATCCTCTTCCCAGTTTTTGACATTGACATTGACGTTGGTGAAAAGTTTGAGATTATAGATATTAGCTTTCGCTCTCTCCAGGAACTGCACGACTCCGGCACTGGGTATGGAATCTCCCGGATTAATACCGATTTCCCGGATGATCACATAAGGCTTGGTCACTTTATTGCCTTCAATGATGATATTGCGTACCATGATTTTTTCACCCTCCTTCTTCAGAATGGAATTAAGAGAGGGTACCTTGACCTGGGCCGGACAGGTATGCTGAACCAGGAACAGAAGTACTATCAGGGACAGACTTCTGGTAAAACCGAATAGTATGGAGTTGCTGCTTTCCGTGAGACAAATTTATCCTTTGATGAGAAATTATCAGAATAAGCTAAGGTTATCAGCAAAACTTATTCCATCCTGGTTACGGAAAGGTTAGTGCGGGAATAGGTTTAAAAGTGCCTTTAATAATGCACTGCTTTAACTGTGCATCCGGTTTTTGTATAACTCTTTTTGAATGTGAATTATGACCGAAGCAGATAGAGCCTGTGCTATATTACATGCCGGGAAATATACATACATTTGGCCGCATGAGTAAAAACACAACTCAGGAGCGGTTGGATCATCTGGATGCTATGCGCGGTATTGCTGCCATGATGGTATTACTCGGGCATTATATCAACTGGAAATACAAGGATGTGCTTTGGATAAAGCTTTTGTCCTTCCCGTTCAATGCTAATGATGCGGTATCTTTTTTCTTTGTTCTCAGCGGTTTTGTTTTGTCCTGGAAATACCTGCAGGATAATCGGCTTCCCCTGGCCATCAATAAGTTTTATATCCAGCGCCTTTTTCGTTTGTTCCCGGGTTTTGCTATAGCATTGCTGGCGGATCTGGTATTCTTTAATCGGGATCAGCTTAGCTGGCAGGTTTTCAGAGAGACCTTTATCCTGAACCGGAACCAGTTCTGGGAAGAATTCTTTCTGTTCAGAGGTTATAATACTATCTTTCTTCCGGGCTGGACGCTGACCATAGAATTATGCATGTCTTTTCTGATGCCTTTTCTCATAGTTGTGGGAAGATACAATCCCAGGTTGCTCCTTCCTTTTGCAGCAGCTACGCTTTTGGGTGCGTATATAACTGGGTTATTCATGTTTCACTTCATCCTTGGGATCTGGATAGCTGCAAATGTCGACTGGATCAGGAGCATGCAATTCAGGGAATCCGGCTGGTATCGGTACCGTTGGCTCATATTGATAACCGGATGCGTGCTTTTTTCCCTGAGAATGGCAGACCGCATTGTTCCGTTTGATTCCGGACTGATGTATATCCTGAATTACCTGAAGCTCGACTACTTTATATTTTCAGCGATAGGTTCTTTGATCTTTATCGTATATAGCCTGCATTTCAGAGGTGTCGGGAAGCTGCTCTGTCACCCGGTATTGCTGTTTTACGGAAAGATCTCTTACGGGATTTATCTGATTCACTGGGTTTATGTGATGGCTTTCTATACGTATTGGGATACCTTGCTCAGCTATACCGGTGGAAGCGATAAGATCTTGTTTATTGCGGGTCTCGCAGGAGTGGTGCTGTTATCTACATTGAGCGCTGCAGCTATCTATTATGGAGTGGAACGGCCGTTTATCAACCTGAGTAAAAAGCTCAGCCGGAAATGGAAGGACCGTTGGCTGGTTGTTCAGGCATAGAGAAGCCTTATCACCATCGGAGATCAGATGCTGAGATACATCATGAGCGAATCGTAGCGGTCTTTCAGACCGTCGTCATATTCGGAAACATGAAATACGGCAACTATATCGTATTCAAACCGTTCAAAGGTCAGGATGACATCTTTCAGGTCGATCTTATTGATCTTCAGTGTGACCAGTATGGTATCCCGTTCAGGATTAGAGGAAACGTAAGAATGAATGATATTGGCAGCATTACTTTCTACCAGCCTGGAAATCTCTGAAAGGGAATAATCCAGCGCCTTCATTTCCAGCACCACTATGCCGCCGGGTTGCGAAATAGAGCTGTCCTGTGTCAGGTTCTTTACAATGGAATTATTGGAGATACAACCGGCCAGCTCCGCCTCCTGGTTCACCACCGGAAGGATGGAAAAGGCATTCAGGATATTCTGTTTCAGGACATTAAAAAGATGAGCATCGATACTTAACGGCTCTATGGCCTGAACGATCTCGCCCAGCGGTTGTGTACTGTCAAGCACATCCAGCAACTGATCCTCAAGGATCATTCCCAGGTATTTACCATCCTCGCTGACAAGCGGTAAGGCGTGGAGGTAGCTGTCATGCATCATGAACAGTGCATGCTCTGCACTGGATGTCTCCCGTATCACGGGGACAGATGCATCTATGAGTTGATGGGCAAACAATGTTATGCAGTTTGTCTTAAAGAACGTAAAAATTCTTCAAGTAGTTCATTAAATGCCGCCGGATGTTCCATCATCGCTGCATGGCCGCATTGGTGGATCCAGTTCAGTTGAGAATGTGGGATCAGCTTATGGAATTCTTCCGCAATTTCAGGAGGAGTGATGCAGTCATTTTCACCCCAGATCAGCAGCACCGGAACCTGGATAGACCGGATATTTTCGGAAACATTATTCCTGAAAGCTGATTTGGCCATACTGAGTACCCGGATGGCTTTTTCCCGGTTGTTGACGATATCATATACCTCGTCCACGATATCTTTTGTAGCCAGCTCGGGATTGTAGAAGGTTTTTTGCGCTTTGGAGCGGATGTAATCATAATCCCCTCTTCGAGGAATCCTTTCTCCCATCGTAGTACGTTCAAACAGACCGGAGCTTCCCGTCAGCACCAATGCAGTGACCTGCTCAGGATGTTTCAGCGTATAGTTGATAGAGACATGCCCTCCGAGAGAATTCCCTACCAGCGTGAAATATTCAATGCCCAGATGGTAAGTGAGGTCTTCCAGGTAAGCGACCAGCCCTTCTATATTGGCGGCCTGCAAAGGCATGTCCAGCACCGGTAAAATCGGTACAATAGTCCTGTATTGATTGGAAAAATAATCTACTGTGTGCACGTAATTGGCCAGCGGGCCAAACAACCCATGGAGCAGGACCAGAACTTCACCTTGTCCTTCGTCGATATAACGGAAGCCCCCGGAGAATTGGATCGGATGTGACATGCAATCAGAGAAAAGCTAAAAGTAGTTATTGGCTTTTAACTTACCGGAACGGATTTATTAAATAAATATTAATCTGCTTACCGACTTATGCGTTTTTTCTGTGCTTATTTTTTGCAGAGAGCGTTCTCCTGCACCTGATGAATCCTTACATTTATCTTCATGGTATTGAACTATCTCTGGGTATTTTTCTTCCTGGTATCTTTTATTGTAGCGATTGTTAAACTGCTGCAGGGTGATGTGGCGGTGATTACGGACATGGTCAACAGCACCTTTGATACTTCCAGGACCGCTTTTGAACTGTCCCTGGGATTGACCGGGGCTATGACGCTCTGGCTGGGTTTTATGAAGGTCGGGGAGGCAGGCGGCGCCATCCGGGTGATGTCCCGCCTGGTGGGGCCTTTCTTTACCAGGCTTTTCCCGGAAGTACCTAAGGATCATCCTGCAATGGGCAGCATCCTCATGAACTTTAGTGCCAACATGCTGGGGCTGGATAATGCAGCCACACCGATCGGATTGAAGGCCATGAAAGAGCTTCAGACGCTGAACCCGGACCAGGACAGAGCCAGCAATGCCATGATCATGTTCCTGACTATCAATACCGCGGGACTGACCATTATACCGGTCAGCATATTGGCTTTCAGAACCCAGGCCGGTGCGGCCAATCCTACGGATGTCTTTTTGCCCTTGCTGCTGGCCACCTACGGGTCTATGTTGGTGGCGGTGATCGTAGTGGCGCTGATACAGCGGATCAATCTCCTGGATAAAGTATTGCTGGCTTACATCTTAGGTGTCCTCGGGTTTTTGGGAGGATTGGTATATGCAGTCAGGGTTATGCCTGCAGAGCAGATGAGCTCAGTCATCGGTCTGGCCGGGAACCTGATCATTCTGACCATCATTATATCTTTTATAGCACTGGCCTTTGTCAGAAAGGTCAATGTCTATGATACTTTTATTGAAGGAGCCAAAGAAGGCTTTTCTGTTGCCGTCACGATTATTCCTTACCTGGTAGCCATGCTGGTCGCCATCGGATTGCTGAGAAGTTCCGGTACAATGACCATCATTACCGATGGAATGATGGCTTGTATAGCGTGGATGGGGTTAGATACTTCTTTTGCGGAGGCATTGCCGGTGGCGCTGATGAAGCCGTTCAGTGGCAGCGGAGCCAGAGGACTGATGGTGGATGTGATGAATGCATCCGGTCCGGATTCGCTGGCCGGCAGGATCGCCTGTATCATGAATGGTGCCACGGAAACAACCTTCTACGTTCTGGCAGTTTATTTCGGATCGGTCAATATCAGGAATACGCGTTATGCGGCAGGTGTCGGTGTTTTTGCAGATATTGTCAGCATGATCCTGGCTATTTTCGTAGGATACTTATTTTTTGCAGTGTAAGTGTTGTTGGAAGAAGAGCAGTTGTAGCAGGTTATCATTATTTTTGAAGGGATGTTTGAGACAAACCCTGAATTTGAAGAAAGAGCCATTCTAGTGGCGGTTATAACAGATAAGGAAACGGCTGCCCGGATCGATGAGTACCTGGATGAGCTGGAATTTCTTGTTGGGACAGCGGGCGCCAATACGTATAAGCGTTTTACACAGCGCTTGGATCACCCGGATACAAGAACCTTTATAGGTTCAGGTAAGCTGGAAGAGATCAAGAGATACATAGAATTTGCCAATATTAATCTTGTCGTCTTTGATGATGAGCTTTCTCCGGCGCAGATTCGTAACCTGGAGCAAGAGCTGAAGTGTAAGATACTCGACAGGACAGCATTGATATTGGACATTTTTGCACAGAGAGCCCAGACTGCTCAGGCTAAAGCCCAGGTTGAGCTGGCGCAGATGCAATACCTTTTGCCGCGACTGAAAGGATTATGGACCCACCTAGAACGTCAGAAAGGAGGTATCGGTATGCGCGGTCCCGGTGAAAAGGAGATTGAAACTGACCGCAGGGTGGCAAAAGATAAGATCGCCCTGCTCAAAAAAGAGCTCGAGGCATTGGATCGCCAGGATCAGACCCGCAGAAAAACGAGAGGTGAACTGATCAGGGTAGGATTGGTCGGCTATACCAATGTGGGGAAATCTACGATCATGAACCTGTTGAGCAAGTCGCAGGTACTGGCAGAAAATAAATTGTTCGCCACGCTGGATACTACCGTGAGAAAGGTGGTAATTGATAATGTACCTTTTTTGTTGTCCGATACAGTCGGATTTATCCGGAAGCTTCCGCATAACCTGGTGGAAAGCTTTAAGTCCACCCTGGATGAAGCGAAAGAGTCGGATATCATCATTCATGTAGTGGATGCCTCTCATGAGCAGTTCCAGGACCAGATCGCTGTGGTCCGGCAGACTTTGGCGGACCTCTCGGTCGTTAATGTTCCTACATTAATGGTATTCAATAAGATGGATGCTTACCGGGAGCGCCATTTTGATAAGTTCCTTCCGTCACCTGTTCGCGAAGAGTTGGAAGAGGAATTCAGGAAGAGCATGCGCAGCCAGTTCCAGTGTCCTTGTGAGTTCATATCAGCGACGCAGAAAGAAAATGTTGACGGCCTCAGAGATACTCTGGTGCTGATGGTGCAGGACTGCTATCATAAAAGGTATCCGTATAAGACACACTTTTATTGATCAGCTCAGATATTGGGTTGCTTGTGCTTCCAAGGCTGGGCTTGTTCCAGCTGAGCAGCCAGCCTGAAAAGTGTGGCTTCATCTCCCATTTTGCTGGTGAACATGATACCTACAGGTAACTGATCTTTGGTCCAGTGCAAAGGTACTGACATGGAAGGTTGGCCCGTCATGTTGGCAATAGGAGTGTAGGGAATATACCCTAATGTCCGTTTGGCAATAGTATCTACTACGCTGGTGCCTTTCAGGAAAGGAACCAGGCCAAGCGAGATAGCCAGTTTAAGAATGAAATTCTCTACCGCATTGCTTTGTAATGCCCCGTTTTTAATAGGAGAACTGGCAAGTGTAGGGGTCATCCAGACAGGATAGGTCTGGTGCAATTGTCCGAATCTTCTGCTGATAGTATTCCATTCTTTCCTGGCTTTGGCAAAATCTTTCGCAGAGTATGCTTTCCCGAGGATCGATAAAAGCCAGGTCGTCAGTTCCACCTCTTCTTTTTTGATAGGCCTGCCTCTCATAAAACCTGAAATATCCAGGTCGGCAGCAACATCACCTACCATCATAAAGAAAGTTTTGGTAAGCTCATTTTCGCCGTATGGAAGCGGAATTTCTTCTACTTCATGTCCTAGAGATTGCAGGAGCTTTACAGATCTCTGTATAGCTTCTACACAGTCGGGATGCGGTTTTGTTCCGAAGGGATGTTGTGTGCTGTAAGCGATCCGCAGCTTTCCCGGTTCCCGCTCTGTTTCTGATAAGAAATCACGCTCCGGGGCCTGGAATATGAAAGGGTCCCCGGGTTGCGGTCCGATCAGGATGTCCATCAATGCGGCACTGTCCCGGACACTTTTGGAAACGGCAAAAGAAGAGACCAGCCCGCTCCAGGCTTCGCCGCTACCTGGTCCCAGGCTGATGCGTCCCCGGCTGGGTTTGATGCCGAATAAACCGCAGGCCGATGCCGGAATTCTGATAGAGCCGCCGCCATCTCCCGCACTGGCAATCGGGACGATACCGGCTGCTACTGCTGCTGCAGAACCACCGCTGCTGCCGCCGGCACTGTACGCGGTATTCCATGGATTTCTGGTCACGCCGCTAACAACGGGTTCTGTATAGGGTGTAATGCCAAATTCCGGGGTGTTGGTCTTTCCAAAGATATTGAGACCGGCAGCTTTCATCTTGGTTACGGTATAGCTATCCTCGGCCGGAACATAATTTTTCATGGACAGTGAGCCGTGGGTCATAGGTTCTCCTGCCAACGCCAACTCCAGGTCCTTCATCAGGAAAGGTACGCCTGCCAGCTTGCTGTCTGCCAACGGAAACCTGGCTGTTTCCCTCGCTTTCCCGTACATCGTGTGTATAATGGCATTCAGTTTCGGATTGACAGCTTCAGCCCGGCTGATCGCCGCTTCCAGCACTTCTGCTGCCGACACTTCACCCTTCCTGATCAGTTCCGCTAATCCCAGGGCGTCGTATTGACTATAAGTATTGAAATCCATGAGCAGATGTTTTGATGAAGTGATTATTGAGATTGTTCTTCATCCCAATTCCTGATAAACCGGATAAGCACTTCTTTCATGGCCTCCAGGCCTGCAGGATCGAGATGCTCCAGGTTATCAAGGCGGGTGTGATAGCACGGATCGTATTTGCCGGAATCCATACCGATGACAGTAACAGCCGGCAGGCCTTGTATGGCAAAAGCACTGCCGTCCGTAGCACCGATAGGTAAAGGTCTTTTCTTGTAAGGTGTGTTGGTTTGCAGGAAAGCTTTTTCCATTTTTTCTACCAGGTGCGGCGGATACTTGACAAAAGTATTGATTTCAGCAGGTACGACTGTCAACTGGGATTTCTCCTTAATAGTATCAAAGTTGATCAGGACGGCTTTCTCTCTCAGCAGTTCTTCTTTGTGCGCTTTAGCATAAGCAAAAGATCCTCTTAAAGCAGGTTCTTCGCTGCCGAAGCTGATGATCTTGAGCCTGGTATTCTTCAGTTTATTGTTTCCAGAAAAGACTTTAGCCATTTCTACGGCCAGCGCCACTGCCGAGAGGTTGTCCAGCGCTCCGTCCACTACTACTTCCCCGTGTTTAAAAAACATGGATAGTGCGGCCGGTGATATAATGACGAAAATATAGTAGGGCCACATGATGGCACCTTCAGGCGGAGTAAAGTAGGAGCTAATCCAAAGGATGACAAGATATACGGGCAACAGCACATAGCCGAAACCTGCAATAGTATTCAGTGCCACGCCGAAACCTTTGAAATGATACCACCACTGGAATTCGTTGACACTGTCGATATGCCCGGCGATCAGCAGGGTCGATCTGGCTTCACCGGTAGGCTCTATGCGGCCTTCCACATTCCAGGATTCCTGTTTCGGGAAAAGAAAATCCAGCCAGTGCCGGTAGGTCAGGAAGTGCATAACAAAGAAAAATGCACCTATTCCTGATAACGCTATTGCCAACGGGAGTTTTTGTCCGTAATTGGTGGAAACGATCCAGAGGGAAACCCAGTACAGTATGCTGAAAAGCTTGAGTGATTCAAAATGAGCTGTCAGAGGACTTTTAAAAGACTCTACCTTTACTTTATCGCAATAAGCTTCCAGTATACCTGCGGTGTATTCCTGAGCGCCTTTTTCAGCTGAAGACCCGCCCAGCCGGCCACCGAAACGCTTAATTACCTCATCAATATACGTTACCATCACCCTTGTAGTTTTAAAGCATTAAAATACCCAATAGATATCACTTATAGATATTTTTTTGAAGTACCGATATCGTTCTGATGTAAATTACATTAATACCGGCTTTTGGTAAACATACTTTATTATATTTTAGATGGTAATTTACTGTACGACCAGCTTACTGACCGCTATATCCAGACCAGCTTGCAGCTGAATAATATAGATCCCTTTAGGTAATTGGGATATATCAATGTCCGTTGAGCTGCTGATCATTCTTTCTGTTCTGATGATTTTTCCGGAGATGTCCGATAGTCTTATGACAGCAGGTTCGGCCGTATTCCATTCTATACGTATCCGTTCCCTTGCAGGATTAGGATGGATGAACACCGGTGTAGAAGAATGAATATAAACAGGTGTGGCGGTAGCGATCTTTGTAGTAGCGGTGTTGGTGAAGACCGGTTCATTGAAATCGAAGTAGATACCGGCTTTGTTGAAGATACTATCTCCGATCACCAGATCTTTATCCGGACGCAAGGCGAGTGTCACGAATCCGTGAGAACCCGGTTCATTGATATTGCTGGCAGGTAACAGGATATTGTCAAAAATGAAAGTCGCGATACCATTACCTGAAAAACTCCAATCAAAATCATGACTTGCCCCGATAATTCTGATGCTACCCGGCTCCAAGTTGCCGGTAATAGTATCTATGATGACTACTTTGAAAGCTGTATCGGTTCCTGTATTTTGGAATCGGATGGTATAGATGAGCTCATTGGAGCGGGAAGCTTCCGGAGTTAGATTAGTGTGATTGACGATTTTATCGTTAGGGTCATAGCTACCGATAATGGTATCGGTTATTTTGTAATAATTGTTTTCCGGAGAGACATCACCATTGTTTTCCACCCACATTTCGTATTGGTATGGAGCTCCTAAAATTTCTGCAGTGGCAGGAAGGGTAGAGGTTACTGTAAAGGGAGTGATTTTCAATTCGGGGACGGAGATATTGGTCCATACGATGGTGTCATTGAAAATGGCATATCCTGCAGGTTGAGCGCTTGTCAGCATCCAGTCGGCAGGTTTCAGGATTTTTACCGTCAATCCATCTTTTGTACCCAGGGAAAGATTCTCTATAAAAGCTGTTGCTTTAGTGGACATACCCTGTCTTGCCACCAGATGAGTTCCGTTGATTCGGACATCATTTTTGCTGTCGATCCGGATGAGGAAATTGATAGCTTCGGCTGTTGTATCCGAATGATAATTGATTCCAAAGGATTCCGGAGATGTCCGGATGTAATCAGGGTGATTATAATGAGCAGAAATTATATGCGAACCATTGTTTAATGAAGTAAATATAAACTGTCCCTTAGGATCTGATAATGAGTATAGTCCGTCTTGGTTAGTAATAATGGCATTAGGTAAAGCAATATCATTGATATCGATGATGCCATTGTTGTTTTTATCTAAATAGATCTTTCCGTGAACTGCATGCTTATCTACAACAACTGTTTGGGTACGGTTGGTAATGAATAAAATGGTATCTGTTGACCACAGGGGAAACATATATATTAAACAGCTATTAATGATTGTATCTCCGAAAGTAAGATTGGATTTAGGCTTTATGCCAAATTTTATATTCGGTTCGACATGCCCATTCTGGAGATCTGGCTGTAACCTGATTTCAACAATCTTTTCATCGATGATTTCATAAGTTATTTCATCGGATTCATTAATGATTCTAAAGGTACTAATGTCTAGTTGGTCCGGTATGGTATCATATATTCGGTAGGAAGTCAGCGAATCGTAGATGGAAGTTGCGATAGAGTATATTAGTTCTTGATATTCAATATCTTGCCTACTTATTTCTTCCTGATCTACGATCATGGAAAATGGCTTTTGAAAGATACGATAAGTATGTGCAAATTGATTATTAGACAGATTCACATCGTTATCTGCTTCAATAATCCATTGAACGGAAAAGGTTTCATTAATAAGTGATGCTTTATTAGGAATTCGAACATTTATCACATTTGGAGCAAAACTTCCTGCTTTTATATTTTGCCATATAATAGTATCGTTTGAGATAATATAGCCTGGTAAGCTAGCTGAAATAAATTCAATAAAAGGTGATTTGACAAACTTGATAGTAGCGTTCTGATCATATTTTGATGGGTTGACACTACCAACTCTAAAAGGTAAAGTCAGTTCAGAATCTAAGAAAGCATAGTCAAATGGATTAGTGTAATCAAAGATTACCGAAACATCTGCCTCATCTCTAAATTGAAGTAGAAAATTTTTAATAATAGTAGTATCACCTGATCTGAAATCAATAGTTATTTCATTGTCAGGAGAAGGGATATAATATCTGTTATCTTCAAAAATTTTAATGTAATAATTATTAATTCCCGAATTTGCTACCTGGTAATGTCCTTCGCTATCCGTAAATAATGTTTTGTTATTATTGATTCTCACTATTCTTTCTGGAGCTATCGGGTCTGCTTCATCTATAAATCCATTATAGTTGGCATCTATATACAATATACCTTCGGCTACAATGCGTTCTTTATTACAAGTGGAATGCATTCCAGAACATAAAGGATAAGGGTTGTTGGCACTTATATAATTAGTAGTGCTTGGAATACAGCTGATTTGATTATTGACCAGCTCAATGCTTTGCAATCCTTTAGGTAAGGTTCCAATACAGGAAAGCTGGGTGTTATTGGTAAGTTTTAATGAGATCAAAGAACTGGGAACAATAGGTATGCTTTTAATACCAGTTTGGTGGATGGACAGCAGCTTAATATTTTCAGGTAATTCCAGCTCATTGTCTACTGCAATATTGTTAAGGTAGAGGCTGTCTACTTTGCCCGGGATGATATCAGTAATATCAGAAAGCGTAGTATGAGTAGAATTTGTAAGAACGAGATACTTTAAGCTGTCCGGTATCGGAAAATATGGATTGATGGTTGTGTTGACTAGATATAATTTCTTTAAGTTAGAGAGTGGCAGGTTTTCATGGATGTTGATATCTGAATTCTCAATTATTATGGTTTCAGCTTGGGAGACGTTTTTAATTTGGCGGATGTTTAATCCACGTATTTGTAGTTCCTTTATTCTATCATATTTAAAATTAATATTTAGATTACGGGAGCCTGAAGAGAGATTAAAGAAACTGGCCTTTTCTATTTTGGGTAAATCTAGCACTAAGCTTTCTTCTTCAAAATCATTATAGATTTCAAGAGATTGCAGATTGGGATAATAAATTTCTTCATTAAAGGGCAATTGCGCGATACTTAAGTATAGAGTGGTAAGAGAATTAGAATTTAAAGGATTGGATTGTTTGAATCTAATGATATCGGCTATTTCTAAAGCGTCCGGCAAAGGAGGATTGTTTAATATTGTAGATCCGCTACCTTCCATGCTTAATGTTTTTAAAGAAGAGGGAAACTGATTGATCGTGAGAGAATCTACATAAAAAGCGGTTATATATAAGTATTTGATATTGTCAGGTATGTTTTTAATGGTATGTTTACTATAGTTAATGTTTTCCATGCCTGAAAAACCAATAGTTACAGTATCAGATTTTTCACTTAGATAGGATAGATCGACTTCTAAATTATCCATCATCTGGGTAGGGAAACTATAGCCGATATGTAAGGTGCCGATGTTTTTATAGTACCTAAAATCTGAATCAATCAGGCTTTTTATTGAAGTATCATTAAAGCTGATAGCTATCACGGATGGTGCATTTTGGGTACAAAGCGTATCTAACTGATTGGTTTCAGGATTATAGCAATTATTGATATGGAAAACTTTTGATCCGTCATATTTTAGATCAATATACTGTGCGTATGATTCAATTTTAAATTGAAATAGCACGATCAATGCGAATAGATACTTCAATAGTTTCAAGCTTGATGATTTAATCTGAAGATGATAATTTAAGCTAAAGTAATATTAATCTATTGATTTATATAAAAATACGAACTTTTAAGAGCATGTTTTATTATATGTCAGGTTTTGTATTTACTACCATGACCAGTTTACTGACTTACTATATTTTGACTGACTTGCAGCGGGATGATGTAGGTAGTTGGAATGTATTGATATCCGCTGCCCGGCTGATCATTCTTTCTGTTCTGTAAAGGTGTGAATTGACCTGTAATTGTATTAAATTAAGCTGTTAGTTTTTTACTATATAAACTGCCGGTATGTATCGGGGCTATAAAAGAAAAAGGCTCCCGCAAACAGGAGCCACACAACATTAACAAACAAACCTGAATACTACCTTCGGGTATAAATATGATCTTCTAAACGATGTATGCTGTCAGAGAATGCGAAGGCATTGTTGACGATATAATAGTTTTGCTTATCCACGCAATTGTCGTAGGCAAAGATGGCAAAGGATAATCTGCTGGATTCGTAGCTGAACAACTCCATGATCTCCCGGATCTGCTGGGCGCTGAAATAATTGTTGTAAACACCCTGTCGCGCAACAGATAACCTGTCCTCCTCAAAACGCTGATTCTGAATAGTCCTGATCAGGTTGCTGAAGTTAGCGCTGCTGTAATAATCAGCAGGAGGATAAGGGCGGTTGACATGCACGCTTACGTTAGGTACAATGACTGGTCGCGGTACGATCACCGGTCTGGGCGGTACTACATAGACGTGTCCTTTTGGCCCGCTGGGATAATGGTGAGGATGTTGGTGATATCCGTTGGAATATTGCCCGTGCTGGGCATGTTGGTTTTTGTGCTGTCCGTTCGGATTGGCGCGGTTTCTTTCTTTGGAAGCATTGCTCTGGCCGAATACGACCAGGCCGCTGGCCAGAAAGAGTAACGAGAGTGTAATGATCTTTTTCATATGATGGCCCTCCATTTGTCACACTAAAGACAATCTGTATGCCAATCTTTGAGAAGAATTATGAAAGGGCTGTTTTTGTCGATAGAATAAAGTAATGAACGATAATTATTATATGGTTAAAGCACATGTTTGTAACGGCAATTCACTAATTTAAACTGCATTATTAAAAGCTAGTTATGGCTAAACGCCGCTCTGTACAGGTTTGCATAATTTCAGATGTTCATCTTGGTACCTATGGTTGCTGTGCCCGGGAATTGAATCAATATCTCAAGAGCATAGACCCGGATATGCTGATCATTAACGGGGACTGGCTGGATATATGGAATTTTGGAGCCAACTACTGGCATCCGGAACATACAGAGAACTTATTTCTGGTCTTTGACCTGCTCAGAAAAGGTATCCCGGTATATTACCTGACAGGAAATCATGATGATATGGTCAGGAAGTTTACGGATTTTAAGCTGGATACGCTGGAATTGAGAGATGAGCTGATCCTTGAGCTGGATGGCAAAAGCCACTGGATATTCCACGGAGATATCTTTGACCTTTCAGTCAGTCACAAAGCGAGGTGGCTGGCCAAGCTGGGCGGCAAGAGCTATGATTACCTGATCCGGCTGAACCGGCTGATCAACTTCATCCGGGAACGGATGGGTATGGAGAAAGTGATGTTGTCCAAACGGATCAAGGACAGTGTAAAAAGTGTAGTAAAGAAAAAGGTATCGGATTTTGAAGAAATAGCAATAGAACGCGCAATTGCGCATGGTTACGATTATGTCATCTGTGGACATGTGCACCGGCCGCAGATGCGGGTCATAGAAACGGAGGATGGTTCTGTGACCTATCTGAATTCCGGTGACTGGATAGAAAATCTTACGGCGCTGGAGTACAATAACGGGGAATGGGAGCTTTTTTATTATCAGAATGACCTGGCCTTTAAGGACATTAACCGGGACTAAAAAATTGAGAGTCGGGGAACTTTTTGACCTGAAAATATTTTCTAATACTGTCGCCCCCGGGTGACTTGATTCTGATTACATTTGAATCCATAATTTAAAGACAAAATTTTTATGTTCGAGATCTTCGCTACCCCGGAAGCCTGGATAAGTCTGGCCACGCTTACTTTCATGGAGGTCGTGCTTGGAATAGATAATATTATTTTTATTTCACTCGTTGCCAACAGATTACCGGCAGATCAGCAAGGTAAAGCCAGGTTCATAGGGCTGGCTCTGGCATTGTTATTCAGAATTGCGCTGCTTCTGTCTATCAAATGGATCGTAGGGTTGACGGCACCTTTATTCTTTATCGGGGAGTACGGCATTACCGGCCGGGGACTGATCCTGATGCTGGGCGGTCTGTTCCTGTTGGCTAAGAGCACTACGGAGATCGCGCATAAAGTGGAAGGGGATGAGCAGGAACTAAAGCTGAAAAGTGATGGAAAGCCTGTCTCTTTCAGCAGGATCATATTACAGATTGTGCTGCTGGATATTGTTTTTTCCTTCGACTCTATCCTCACCGCGGTGGGTCTTACCGATCAGATCCTTGTTATGGTCCTGGCAGTGATCATTGCTATGGCCATTATGATGATCTTTGCGGCGCCGGTCAGTAATTTTATCAATAAATATCCGTCGCTTCAGATCCTGGCGCTGGCCTTCCTGATCCTGATCGGATTCATGCTTGTGCTGGAAGGTTTGCCGGAGCAATTGAGCCTGCATGTGCCTAAAGGTTATATTTATTTTGCTGTGTTCTTCTCACTGATCGTGGAGATGGTGAACATCCGGAGGATCAAGAAAATTAAATAAACCTGTTGCATGTTCTTAAACAATGTTATTGTGCCGTTTTTGGTGCGGGATATGATTATTTTGTATTCATGAAAATGAACCGTCGTTGTATATTATTCCTGGGTCTGGTATTTCTTTCTTCATCAGCACATGCCCAGGATGCTATTTCTAAAATGAACTATTTCCTCAGGCTATTGCAGTCGCAGTATGTTGAGGAGGTCAATCTGGATTCTTTGGTGGAGATCGGTATAACCGGGATATTGGAAGAGCTGGATCCGCATTCCGTATACTTGAGCCCTGATGAGCTGAAAAAAGCGAACGAACCGCTGGAAGGCAATTTCGAAGGAGTAGGTGTACAGTTCAATATCATGGATGATACCATCGTTGTGGTGCATGTGATCATCGGAGGACCTTCACAGAAGGTGGGTTTGCAGGATGGCGATAAGATCGTGATTATTGACGGAGATACTGTTGCCGGCAGAGGGATTACAAATGAAGGTGTGTTTAAGCGCCTGAGAGGTGCCAAGGGGACAGAAGTCGTGGTTGGTATCAAACGGGAAGGTGTTCCAGAAGTTCTGGATTTCCTGATCGTCCGGGATAAGATACCATTGTATGCGCTGGATGCGGCGTATCTGACACCGGATAAGGTGGGTTATATCAAGCTGTCCCGGTTTGCAGCCTCTGCTTCTGACGAAGTTTCCGATGCGATAGACTCGCTCAATGCGCTGGGTATGAAAAGCCTGATCCTGGATCTTACCGGCAATAGCGGAGGGTATCTCAACCAGGCGCACAGCTTGTCTGATCTGTTCATCGATTCAGATAAGCTGATTGTTTATACTGAAGGTCGCGCCCAGCCGCGGCAAAATCTGAATGCGATGTTCCCGGGTAATTTTGAAAAAGGAAAGCTGGTGATCATGATCGACGGAGGAAGTGCAAGTGCGAGCGAGATCGTTGCCGGCGCCGTTCAGGATTGGGACAGGGGTTTGCTGGTAGGCCGCAGGACTTATGGTAAAGGCCTGGTGCAGAAAGGGTACAATCTGCCGGATCATTCTGCCGTACGCCTGACTATGGCTCATTATTACACACCGAGCGGAAGATCGATACAACGGCCGTATAAGAGTGGCCACAGGAAATATGCTGAAGACATCATAGACAGGATGGAAAGTGGAGAGCTGTTTGATGAGACAAAAATTACAATCGCTGACTCTACACCCTATTATACCAATGGGAAACGATTGGTTTATGGCGGCGGCGGAATCATGCCGGATATTTATGTGCCGGTGGATACTACCTGGAGAACAGATTTTTATGCTAAGCTGCTGCGCACGGGAACCTTTTCCAGGTTTACCCTGAAGTATGTCAACGATAACCGGGCGAAGCTGGCTGCTCAGTATCCCGACCTTGCCACTTTTATCAGTAAATTCAAAACGGAAGGACCTGTCTGGGATGATTTCCTGGCATATGCAACCGCCAAAGATTTGAAACCTGAAGGTGATTATGAAAAGAGTGTAAGTAGCATGCAGCTACAGATCAAAGCTTTGGTCGCACAATATCTTTTTGATTCCAAGGCGTACTATCAGATCATCAATGAGCTGGATCCGATCTATGTCCGGGCATTGCAAATAATTCGCGGGAAAGACTATAAAAACATACTGAAGACGGAATAATGAGGAGCAAGCGATAATTATTATCTTTGCCCAACACTTTATTTATGGTAAATATCCGTCCGTTCAGGGGACTTCGCCCCAAATCCGATCTTACTCATAGAATTGCTGCAAAGCCTTACGATGTTTTAAATTCTGAAGAAGCCAGGACAGAAGTTCAGAAAGAACCGCTCTCTTTTTTACAAATATCGAAGCCGGAAGTGCATTTCGACGGAACTGTCGATCAGTATGCGGATGAGGTTTACCGGAAAGGAAAAGAGGTTTTTGACACTTTTATTGAAAAAGGATACCTCGTGCAGGACGAGCAACCCTGCATGTATGTATACTCTCAGGTAATGGACGGTCGCCGTCAGACAGGTCTGGTTGCCGGATCTTCTATTGACGACTATTTCAGCAATACCATTAAAAAGCACGAGCTTACGCTGACTGCGAAGGAGAATGACCGCATCCGCCATATGAAAACCAAAATGGCGCAGCCAGGTATGGTGTTCCTCACCTATAGAAAGGTAGAAGAGATAGATACGCTTGTTAACCAGGTGATGCATTCCTGCGCTCCGGCGGCAGACTTTACCGATGAGCTGAATGTCCGCCATCAGCTCTGGGTCGTGTCGGATCCGGCATTATTGGCTAAGTTTCAGTCTCTTTTTGCCACGAAAGTGGAAGCCAGCTATATAGCAGACGGTCATCACCGTTCCGCAGCATCGGCCAAAGTGGGCACAGCGATCAGGGAGGAAAAAGGTTCCTATACCGGTGAAGAACCGTTTAATTATTTCCTGTCCTGTCTTTTTCCATCAGAGCAGTTGCAGATCATAGATTATAACCGGTTGGTGAAAGATCTCAACGGGCACTCTGAAAAGGAAATTATCGAAGCCATCAGTGAGCATTTCGTGGTAACAGAGCAATCAGGTTTGTATAAGCCTGCGGCTTTACATGAATTCAGCATGTACCTGGCCGGTAAATGGTACAGGTTGAATGCCCGACCCGAAACATTTGATGACAATGATCCTATCCGCGGATTGGATGTAACCGTTCTGAGCCGGTATATACTGGACCCGATCCTGGGCATTAAAGATCAGCGGACAGATAAAAGAGTGGACTTTGTTGGTGGTATCAGAGGATTGGCTGAATTGAGCAGAAGAGTGGACAGCGGGGAAATGGCGGTTGCTTTCGCTCTGTATCCGGTAACTTTAGATCAGCTGATGGCGATAGCGGATAATGATATGATCATGCCGCCGAAATCTACCTGGTTTGAACCAAAGCTGAAGTCAGGTTTAGTTATTAACCTGCTAAGTGAATAATAGCCAGATTTTCCTGTATAACCAATCCACTTTTGTGGATAAATATGTGCATAAGAATATTGCAGGCACTATTATCTTGTAGGCTACACACTTTCATGTAGCCGGTTAAATGTTTGTTAACCTTCCGGTTTCGTATGATTTGTGATTTATTTTAGAGCAATTCAGAGATATGAAAAGTATTATAGCTGCTTTTTTAGGCCTTTTAATATCGACAATTAGTCTCTATGCGGATGAGGCATCCGGCAGCCTGGACAACAGCGTTCTGATGGACAGTACACCGAGGGCGGTGATTAATGCGGTGTCCAATATTGACAGGCATTATACGGCCTTATATAATCAGGGCCGGTTCAACGGAAATATCCTGATTGCTGTAAAAGGAGAACCCATCTATAAGAAAAGCTTTGGCTATGCCAATAAGGCTAAAGGTGAGCGGTTGACGATGGAATCTACTTTCCAGCTGGCTTCTACCAGCAAACCTTTCACCGCTGCCGCTATTCTCATTCTTGCTGATCAGGGTAAATTGAAGATAGATGATCCTGTGACCAGGTTTTATCCCGAGTTTCCTTATAAAGGTGTCACTATCAGACATCTTTTGTGTCACCGTTCGGGAGTGCCGGATTATCTTAATTACGGTGGATCATTCGGCAAGAAGAGCTACATCAATAACCAGGATGTGGTGGAAATGATGATCAGTAAGCGCCCGAAAGCTTTGGCTTCTCCCAATGCTGTTTTCAAATATAACAACAGTAATTATGCACTCCTGGCGGCAATAGTAGAGAAGGTTAGCAAAGAGAGCTTTGCCGACTTCTGCCGGGAAAATATATTTGAACCGCTGGGCATGAAAAATACCTGGGTGTGGCATCCTTCCCAACCGCAACGTCCGGGACAGACATACGGGTATAACTCTTCCTGGACACCCAGGAAACCGGATATGTTTGACGGAGTTGCCGGTGACAAAGGAGTATACTCCACGGTGGAAGATATGTTGCTCTGGGACCAATCCTGGTATAACCATACTTTGTTGAAGCATTCGACGATAGAAGCAGCCTACGAAGGTCAGACAAGAGGCTCTTCAGGTAAAGACTACGGCTTGGGATGGAGAATGGAAGAGTTGTCCGGAGACAAAAAGATGATCTATCACAACGGCTGGTGGCATGATTATAATATTGTTTTCAAGCGGTTTATCCATGACAGCATTACGGTGATCATTTTTTCCAATAAGTATAACCAGTCCATTTACAATACAGCTGTGGTGGAAAATGCCCTGTTCAGGAATAATTACTTTGAGGAAAAGCTGGACCAGATTCTTTACGCGGATAAAGTAACAGTGCCGGATAAAAAAGCTAATACAACAGAAGAAAGCAACGCTTCCCAGGATGTTAATCTGAATCCGTTCAATAGCCCGGTAGTCGCTGAGCATGTACAGGCGCAACCAGTCGCAGAGAAAAAGGCTGCTGCCGCACCAACTTATTATACCGTGAAAAAAGGAGATACTCTTTTCAACATTTCTCAAAGGTTCAATGTGACGGTAGAGATGTTGAAAAAGTGGAACAAAATGGCTACTGCCAATATACAGTTGGGACAGCGGTTGCTGATTGATAACCTTCGCATGAATGATTAAGCTTGCGGAGTCTTAGATTATTTCCCGGATTTTACATACTTAACTCACCTGCATCTTACTCTGGTCTGTGCTGAATAGATATCTTTTTCTGATTTTTTGCCCCTTTCTCTGGTTGGTTTCCTGTAAGAATGCTGAGGAAACAAAAGTATCCGACCCTTCTACAGAAGTATTCCAGTACCCGGTGGGCAAAGTGGATACGACATCTGCTGCTTTCCTGTCCTGGAGGGAAGAGATCGGTCATCATTTTCAGAAGCTCCACAGGTTTACCAACTTCAATGGCTGTGTCCTGGTGGCCCGTCAGGGAGTAGTGATCTATGAAGGTGCCTTCGGTGTAAAAGACCTGAAGCTGAAGGAGCCGCTTGCCCTGAATTCAGTATTTCAGATTGCTTCTGTCAGTAAAACGTTTACCGCCATGGCCACCCTGCTGCTGGTGGAAGACGGCAGGCTGGATCTGGCGCAGCCGATGGAAGATTTTTTTGATGGATTTCCTTATCCGGGCGTTACAGTCGGTGATCTGCTTTCTCATCGCTCCGGCCTTCCCAACTATCTTTCGGTAACAGAGAAAGTATGGGGGCATCAGGGTGTATTGAGGACGAATAAAGATCTGCTGAATTTTCTTATAGAGCAGCAACCACCTATACTGGCATTGCCCAACAGGACTTTCTGCTACAACAATACCAATTATGCCTTGTTGGCCCTGATCATAGAACAGGTGTCAGGTATGCCTTATGAGGAGTTTATGCAGCGGCGGATATTTGATCCGCTGGATATGAAAGAAACCTATATCTACTCTGCGCGCAACAAGCAGCTTCCCGGTAAAAATATCACTACAGGTTATTTGCGGAAGAATCATCCGGACGATATGGTACCGGTGGATGGCATTGTAGGAGATAAGAATATTTATTCTACGGTAGGAGATCTGCTGAAATGGGAGAGAGCCAATGCGCACAGCTATCTTTTTAAGCAGGCAACACTGGATTCTTCGGTGGTAGGCAGAAGCAATGAGCGGTACGGTTCCCGCAATTATGGCTACGGATGGCGCATGATGGAGAATAGTGAAAAGGGTAAAGTTGTGTATCACAACGGCTGGTGGCATGGATATACCGCTACTTTTTATCGCAATCCCGCAGACGAGACCGTTATCATTATTCTTTCGAATATCTACAACAGGAATACCTACAGGATACAGCCGGTTTGGGACATCCTGTATGGCAAAGGGCATCACCAGGATCTGGAAGAATAATAACTTATTTTACAAAGTAGGAAATAGCGATCTTATTGCTGTCAGCGAGATCCTTCTTGCCCGGCGGGAAGGAATAGTAAGAGAAAAACGGAGGTTCTTTCAGTGAGATCTTTTTTGATCTGGCCTTATTCTTTACTATCCTGAGTACCTTGTCAAAGCCGATGCTGGATCCTATGTATTCAGCCCTGAACAGGTCTCCTTCATATCTTTTGATGGCGTAAGTACCTCTGTATCCCGTGCTGTCTTCAATATTGACGCCGAATTCATATACGGTAGTATGCTGATCTATCCTGTACATCGGTGCGAAATAGAAGTAATTCTTTACTTCCATACCGGCATTACCTGCTTCCTCTAAAAGATTAACATATCTGACCTTCGCAATGGAATCCAGGTCCCGGTTCCGGATAGTATCCCAAACGGTAAGTGTGAGGTCATAATCTTTCTTTTGTTCAACATAGGTTCCGCTATCGATCAGGATGCCGGTGCTTTGACCATTCTCGATCAGGAAACCGTTGATGTTGCGCAGGCTTTTCTTAATATCTCTCCGCAACCATCCTTTTAAGAGAAATCCTAAAAGCCGGCTTCCGCTTCCGGGGAGCTGAGTTGCTATATCCCAGGTGGCTTTAGTGCCGTTTGGGGTGTCTTCCAGCAAGATAGAAGAATAGATAGGTTGTAATGTTCCTGAATTAATGATAAAGTCAACCCGGGTCTTGGGAATGATATTGGTGAGCTCGATCTTGCCTCCTGTTTCCATTCTGGCGCCTTCTTCCCAGCTGTAGAAAGCACCTATGCCGGAAGGATTGGCGCTGTATGTAGCTTTATCCGGCTTGTCATCGGACATCCAGACGCACCATTTTTCCCATTGAGACATATCTTCAATAAGGCTGTATACTGTATTCCGTTTTCCCAGGATCAGCTCTGTATGGGAAATCCTGATGGAAGAAGGCAATACAAGTGAGACGGCAAATAAAACCAGGATGAGTATGGTAAAAGTGACTACTATCTTGGTAAAACTCTTCATATTCCTGAGAGCTTTTTATTGTTAATGTGCCTGTCTTTATCGCGTTTGGTTTTTTTGTCCAGGTTCTTTTCCAAAGCTTCTGTAAGGTTAATGCCGGTCTGATTGGCGATACAGATCAGGACAAAGAGTACATCCGCTATTTCGTCGCTTAGCATTTTGTCTTTATCACTTTCTTTGAAAGACTGTTCGCCGTACATTCTTGCCATCAACCGGGCTACTTCTCCTACTTCTTCAGTGAGGATAGCCATATTGGTCAGTTCGTTAAAGTATCTGACACCGTTAGTCCTGATCCAGAGGTCTACTGTTTCCTGAGCTTCCTGAATGGTCATGAATAGAGTTGTATTCTTTTAAAAGATATTTCCTTACGGAAGATTGGCTTTATGCCGGGTTTCCGTCAGGATACAAACTTATCCTTTTTCAAGATAACTAAGCTGAACGTATTTTTGTTAAATTAGTTATCGATGGACATCGCCCTGATCTTTATCTGTCTGCTTTTATCTGCCCTCTTTTCAGGAGTGGAAGTTATGTTTCTTTCAGCCAGCAGGTTCAAGATCCAGGTGGAGGAAAATCAGGATTCGCCGGCGGGCAAGTTGATGGCAGAATATGTCGCGTCTCCTACCAGGTTCATCATCAGCTGCCTGATCGGTAACAGCCTGGCGCTGGTTATTTTCGGGTTCCTGATGATATGGCTGATAGAGGAGCCTTTGCTGAATTGGGGTGGGGCGGATTTTCTCATCTGGGTTATTGTAATATCTACCGCTTTATCCGCGTTGGTGCTGCTGGTAATAGGGGAGTATTTACCCAAGATACTCGGAAAGATATTTGCAGAAAGGATATTTCCCGTATTAGCATTGCCTGTCTATATCCTTTTCAGGTTGTTTTGGCTGCCTGTATTTATGGTGGAAGCCATATCTGCCCTTTTTCTCCGGATAATGGGGATCAGGACCCATGGAATGAACCTGGAATTCATCTCTGCCGACCTTGAAAAGATCATACAGGATCATAGTTCGGGGAAGGATAGTATAGAAACGAGCGTGGATGCGGAGCTGATAGAGAATGCCCTGTATCTTAAAAACCTCAAGGTGCGGGAATGTATGGTGCCCAGGAAAGAGCTGACCGCTATAGATATTAATGATTCCATAGAGGAGCTCATCAGGACGATTGTGAGGACCTACCATTCCCGGATCATTGTCTATAAAGATAATGTTGATAATGTGCTGGGATATGTGCACCATTTTGACCTGCATAAGCAACCTGCACAGATAGCTGATATCCTGATACCTATCAAGGTTGTGCCTGAATCTATGCCGTTGCAGACTTTGCTGAACATCCTGATCAAGGACAATAAAAGCATAGCCTGGGTAGTAAATGAATATGGCGGAACAGCGGGCGTTATTACCCTGGAAGATATCCTGGAAGAAATATTCGGGGAGATTGATGATGAATATGATAACGACGAATATATTGAGAACCGGTTGTCCAGGAATGAATTTATCCTGTCAGGCCGCCTGGAGATCGACCGCATCAACGAGGAATATGACCTGGATATCCCGGAAGGAGACTACGAGACCTTGTCCGGTATGCTCGTCAGTCATATAGGCTCAATTCCGGGGAAAAATGAAGAAATCCGGGTCGGAAAATATCACTTCCGGGTATTGGATGTTTCCGATACTAAGATAGAAACCGTAAAACTGACCATTCAAGAATCTTCTGATACCGCGGATTAATATATTTTCTTGTTTGGTAATCATGTATAACAGATTATTTTTGCACTTTGATTTAATCAACTATTAATATAAAAATGGCTTTAATAGGTAAAATACGCCAGAAAACAGGTATCCTGCTCGGATTTATAGGAGTATCGCTTTTCATTTTCCTGATCCAGGAGGCAATAAGTTCCAATTCTATGATGGGCGGAGCTGCCAAGAGCCTCGGTAAGATCAACGGTAAGAAAGTTAAAACAACCGATTTCTTTGATGAAGTCAATCAATATGAGCAAAGAATCAAAGTATTGAATCCTTCTGCTCCTATGAATGAGGAATCCAGCCTGCTTATCAGGGAGGAAGTCTGGAATAATTTTGCTGTCCGGAGCATTTTAGGAAAAACCTTTGAGCAGCTGGGGCTTACGGTAAATGCCAATGAGCTGGCTGACGCTTTCAAAGGAGATAACATTCACCCTTATGTGATGAACTTTCTCGGTCAGGCATTCGTCAACCCGCAGACCGGTCAGTTTGACAAAGCACAAATGGTCAATGCGCTGAACAATATGGATCAGTTTGACCCGAGTCTCAGACAGATCGTGTTACAATTAGAAGGACTGGTAGAGGAAGACAGGGAACGGGCTAAATACACCTCCTTGGTAACCAAGTCAGCATACGTACCTGCGTTCATAGCGAAAGATAACCTGGAGGCGAATAAAGTGACTACAGCGGACATCTTATCTGTCAGCTACGCTTCAATAGATGATAAGGATATCCAGGTGACGGATAAGGACATTGAAAACTATATCCGTAAATATCCTTCCAGGTTCAAACAGGAAGCATCTGTAGTATTGGATGTCGTTACATTTGATATCCGTCCCAGTGGAGAAGACCAGGTGGAGATCAGAGATGGTCTGCTTAAAATAAAGGATGAGCTGGCAGCAACAGATGAAGATTCTTTGCTGATAGCCCGCAGTTCTGCCCAGGGTTCTTCTGTCGTTTACCTTACTTCTGAACAGTTTGCAAGAGCAGGCAGAGCTTTTGCCGATACTTTCGCGACTAAGCCGGTGGGAAGCTTTATCGGTCCTTATGGCGAAGGCAATAACCTGGTGCTGACTTATATCGTAGATAGAAAACCGGTTGCTGACAGTGTAAAAGCATCCCGCATTATCCTGGGTTACAGGTCGGCGGAAGATGTCGCTACCAAGAAGGTGCTGGCAGACCAGATCGTGGCAGATGTAAAATCAGGTGCAGCTACTTTTGCTCAGAAGGCTATGGAATTTTCAGATGACCAGGCTACTAAAGCGAATGGCGGTGATTTGGGTTTCTTCCCGCAGGGAGCAATGGAGCCGGAACTGAACAACAAGCTTTTCTATGAGATGTCTGTAGGGCAAATAGAGATAATAGAAGCGCAGTCCGGTGTGTATATTCTTCAGAAGACAGGACAAACGGGACTGAGATCAGCCACCAGAATTGCTGACTTTACTGCTGAACTTGCAGCAAGTGATAATACGGCGAAAGAGATCTACAATGAAGCCAACCAATTCTGGGTAGAATGCAAAACCGCCGCTGAGTTTGACAAAAAAGCTAAAGGTCAGAACCTGCGCAAGAACCTGACAGTTGTTCCGGGTGATATATCTGCAGGAGGTATTGAAGGTTCAAGAAGTGTAGTCGCCTGGGCTTTCAAAGAAGCAAAACCTGGAGAAGTCAACTTTTTCGACCTCACCGATAAATATGTTGTAGTGAAGATGGTTGCCAGGAAAGAAGCCGGTCTTGCAGGCGTGAGTGATGTGAAAGACCAGGTAAAAGATATCCTGATCAAAGAAAAGAAAGGTGAGATCCTTGCCAAGAGACTGAAAGAGGCAGGCAACACTTCCCTGGAAGATATCGCTGCAAAAGTTAAAGGACAGGTATATACCGCAATTCCTGTACAGTACACGATGGGATTTGTGGAGAATATAGGTAACGAGCCGAAACTGGTAGGCGCCATATTCGGAGTGCCTCAGGGAAAAATATCTTCTCCTGTAATAGGTGCTAATGGTGTATACCTTGTAAAAGCACAACCTGCACAGAAGCTGTCCGGCGAAGTTGATACGGCTTTATACAAAAAACAGCTTTTCCGCATGGCTTCCGGACAGATGGACTTTAATACCATCTTTGGTGTGCTTAAATCAGAAGCTGAAATAGAAGATCAACGTTACCAGGTTTACTAGTACCTGTAATTGATAGAATAAGCTTAGGAATAGCAGGAGAATTCTCCTGCTATTTTTGTTTGAAGGACATTCTGGAATTTCCACTGGAGATAGGGTCTGCATCAACAAACGGTCTGTCATCTTGTTTCCTTTGAAAGCATCTTAGAATCATGTAATTGTTTCGAAGGAGATGCAGCTCATCAGTTTTGAGCAGGATCCGGTATTAAAAATTATAGAAGTATTATTATATTGAAAGCTATGGAATTGGTCAATAAGGTAGCGCAGAGTGGCATTATCACATTGGATCTGGAAACGTTTGTTGTTAAGTCCGGAATTAAAGAGCTGGATATCAGCCAGTTTCTTTTCAGAGGTCTGTTGTTGAAAGAAAAGGATCTCAGAGCGGCGCTGAAAGAATTTGACTGGACACCTTATACCGGTCAGATCGTGGCTGTATTTTGCTCTACAGATGCTATTGTGGCTCAGTGGGCGTATATGCTGGTTGCCGGATACTTACAGGATGCCGGTGCAGATTATTATTCTGGCACAAAAGATGCAGTCTGGCAAGATAAGCTGATAGAGGCGATCCGGAGCATAGACAGTGATCAATACAGGGATGAGAAAATTGTAGTCAAAGGATGCGGAACCATACCCTTACCGGATGCTGCCTACCTGGAAATCACCAAAAAGCTCAGGCCAGTAGTGAAAACATTGATGTTTGGAGAGCCTTGCTCTACAGTTCCTGTCTATAAGAAACGATAAATGGTAAGAGAAAATAAAAAGATGCTGGCTATAGTGGCAGTTGCCAGCCTGGCAATGGGATTTGGTATCGGTAGTGCATTCCAGAATGCCTCACAATACTTTGCATTTAATCCCAAAAGCGGAGTGACCTCCGACAGGAGTATTTCCGGTCAGGGTTCTGCTCCTAAATTACCTGCAAAGCTGGATTTTGCCGGCGAAGAAGTGCCCTTATATGATGTGGAGGTCAGAGAGCGGCTGGACAGGGAGCTGATCGTCAATAGCTACCGGCACAGCAGCACGATATTATTGCTGAAGAAAGCCAATCAGTGGTTACCTACGCTCGAAAAGATCCTGAAGGAGCAGGGTATTCCGCTGGATTTTTTATACCTGAGCATGGCGGAAAGTGACCTGTCGCATGTGACTTCTCCTTCGGGTGCTGCAGGGTTCTGGCAGTTCCTGAAGCCAACAGCGATCCAGTATGGATTAGTGGTCAATGATGAGGTAGATGAGCGGTTTGATATTGAAAAATCGACTTATGCTGCGTGCAGGTACCTCAGGGATTCTTATAACAAATCCGGTTCCTGGACAATGGCTGCAGCAGGTTATAATATGGGTATGGCAGGTCTGGACCGTCAGGCTGAGCGTCAGGGAAGCAGGAACTATTACCAGCTTTATCTGAACACGGAAACCAGCCGGTATGTGTTCAGAATCCTGGCCCTGAAGCTGATGCATCAGAACAGCGCTGATTTTGGCTTCAATATGGAATCTTCAGACCTGTATGAACCGTACAAATACAAAGAGGTAACAGTTTCGGGTCCTGTGAATTCCTGGGTGGATTTCGCCGTACAGAATGGGACTACTTACAAGGAGGTCCGCAGGCATAACGCCTGGATCAGGGATATTTCAATGAAGAATACAGAGAAGCGGACTTATATAGTGAAAATCCCTGTATAGCTTCCGGTAAGGGATAAAAGTATAAGAGCCATTCATTATTGAATGGCTCTTTATTTTTGAGTTAATCATACCATTTCTGCCGGCGTTGCTTAGGTACGTAATAATCTTTCAATGGATTATTAACCAGGTGCGGAGGTGTTTTCGGAGAAACTTTTCCTATCGCAATGTTCAGGCCTGCACCTACATAAGATTTCTGGTTATTAAAGTTGCCGAATAGCACCAGTCCTATGCTGCTAAAGGTCTTTATTTTCGGAGGAGGAGTAAAAGCAAACGTGATCTCTATCGGGAATCCTACCGTTTTGATATTGATCTGCGGATTGAAATAAATCGGGACTGTATCCAGCGTTTTCTGGTTGGTGGTCGCATTTCCCCAATTACCGCTGATACCAAAAGATGCTGAGAATAAAAAGTTCTTTTTCCGGAAAGACCACCCGTAAAGCGCACCTATTTCATTAAACTTATTGCTGGCGGAGTCTGTTTTGCTGAAATTATTGGTGTGGGTAAATCCTATTTTAAAAATATTGAAGCGATACTTATAGTTGAAGCCGGTATGGAAGTGGTGCCCTAGCCTGGAGTAGCCGTACCGGAGATCAACGAAAGCGAAATGGTCCGGGTTATAGATAAACCGGTTGAGATCAACTGTGCTGGAGTCCGTCTTTTCATTGGCAAGGAGCTGTGCACAACCCAGTATGAACAATATGTATATCAGCAATGCCTTTTTCATGATATCCGGTTTTTATTTTAGAAGCATGACAAACCCGGTCTTCTGATAAGATACGCCGTCCAGGCCTGTAAATCTCAGGAAATAGATATAACTGTCCAGCGGTGCGAGCAATCCTTTATTAGTCCCGTTCCAGCCGATCTTCGGGCTATTGCTCTCGAAAACCTTGGCGCCGTTTCTATCGAATACTTCCAGGAGATAATTTTCTTCCGTACCGAAAACCAGAATGGGCTTGAAAATCTTATTCACGCCCTGCGGTGCAAATGCATTGGGAACAAAAGCCTGTGGCAACGGTTTCAGGCAGATGGTATTGGACCGGCTACTGAAGAGATCCGCCGGACGGTCAGGTTCATTAAACCGGTAATCTGCTTCTACGAAATAACAGGCTTCTACGAAATTGTTATTGGCATAGATGCCGTTGTCTGTATAGGTTCCCGATTGTGCCTGCGAATGGATCCGGGTCGTATCGCCATTGATGATCCGGAAGATATTATAACCCGAAACGGTAGCGCCCGCTACAGATGATGTTTCCCAGGTGATCACATTATTGAGCCCCTTATTGCTGCCGTCCTCAAAAACAGTTTTGGCAGGTTCAGTGCTGTAGAAATTATTGCAGGTGTTTTTGATCGTTACTTTATACCAGTAAGCGGTTCTGTCTGTGAGTGCGCTGAAGTCTTTGATGATATAAGGGCCGTCAGGCTCCGGTTGCTGGATGGATACGCCTGAACCCAGAACCGAGAAGTTGACACCGTTTGCGCTTCTTTCTATTGCGATTTCTCCCATATCCGCCTTCAGATCCGGAATGTATTCCAGCAATACATGGTCCGGCGCTACGGAGATGCTTCTTATGTAATGATCTTCTACCGGTGTAATGCCTTTTCCTACTACGCAGAGCAGGTTAGAGTAAGACACTACGTTTTCCGGAAGTATAGCGACAACGCGGATGCAGGTGCTGATATTCGCTGTAAGGCCTTCGAAGTTGAAAGTTCTGGCATCACTGCCCAGGTCAGCTTTTATCTGGAAAGTGTTTCCTGCGTCTTCGGAATAATCAATTCTGTAACCTAAAACCGGTTGGGTCTGATTATTATAGCCGTTCCAGCTCAGTTGAACCGCTCTTTTACAAGGTTCTTCTTCAGATGCTGATACCAGGATGGTATTATAAGGTGGTGAAATATTGCCGTACAAACCGGCAGGATCTTCGCAGAATTCCAGCGAACGGATCCGGTATACAGGTATTTCTTTAGAGGGATCTCTGGTATAGTCAATATAAGTATTGGCGGATCGCCCGTCAACCGTGTCGATGGGTTCGTTGTAATTATTGATATTACTGTAAATGGCGTAGCTGCTTACTTCAGGATTGGTAGAGGGTATCCAGTTGATCTGGGCTAAGTTATTTTCTACGGTCACATTGATGATCTCGATGACCGGATGCGGAACAATATTGTCCAAAGTATCGGATGTGATCGCCTGGGTCACCGGATTACTGCAGCTCTGCTCGTTGACCATGAACACGTATACGCTCCCGCTGTATTGCGGATCTAATATCAGTGTGCCGTCTCCCGGTGTATTGATGCTGTCCAGTTTGATGTAGGGTCCTGTCCTGTCTCCCCTTGAAATATAAATGCTGTATTGCCTGAAGCACGGACCGATCGGCACAGATGCCGTCCACTGTATGGAAATTTTATTGGAGACCTCGTTTTTTACGCAATTCAGAACAGGTGCCGGTCCGGTCAGCGAAGGGGTAATCTGCGCTTGAAGATGTAAGGCTAATCCCAGTATTGTTATTAATAGAGATATTATTTTGTGCATCTTATATTTTCTTTAGCCGCCAGCGATTACTTCACTAAAAGAATCAAAGGAGAGGTATTTCCCTGCCATTACTCTTATATCTTCTGCTGTGCTTTGCCGGATGATATCTGCAAATTTATCGAAGTATTGTATATCGACACCTTCGATCATATAATTTTTGAAGGTTTCCATTTGCGCGAAAGGTCCATCCATCCTGCTGAGATATTTGCCGGCGAGATAGTTGCGGGCCTGTCTCAGCTCTTCTTCCCCAATTCTTTCATTTTGAAGGATTTCACATTCTTTTTTAATTTCTGTAATGCAGGCATCGATATGCTCATTGCTGATTTCTGTCTGGATCAATAACGCAGCATCGTGTCTGTATGTTTGTAACGAAGAATATATGCCGTAAGTATATCCCTTGTCTTCTCTGATATTAGCCATGAGCCGGGAACCGAAGTATCCTCCGAAGACCGTGTTCATCAATACAAATCCGGGATAATCCGGATGCAGCTTATTAATATGTCTTTTCCCGAGAACGAGAGAAGCCTGCACTGCCCCCGGCTTTTTGATATAAGTTTTTGCAGCAGGCATCACTGTAACGGTGTGTATGGTATCAGGTCCTGCAGGAGGGTAGGACCGTCCGGCCAATGAGTCGCTGATGATTGCGAGATCTGTATCATCATACTTTCCGGAGACATAGACATCCGGTTGCTTATCCCTGACCTGACTGTTAAAGTAGGCCCGGATCCAGCCGATCTGCAGCTGTTCCAGCAATGAGACAGTTGTCGGGTATCCGTAGGGATGATCTGCTCCGAAGATCTGCTGCTTGAATTCCATATCAGCCAGATAGTCTGTCTTCTCTTCGTTGATCTTATGCTTGGCTATGGCATTTCTCTGGTAGATCTCGAATTCTGATTCCGGGAATGTGCTGTTGAAAAGACATTCCTGCAAGAGGGTCAATACTTTTTTAAGGTGTTTCCTCATTGTATACACGCTGATGACATATCCGTGATAGCCGGCAGTAGCGGTGATAGTGGCTCCCAGCGAGTCTATGGCCTCATCTATCTGGAAAGCCGTTCTTGTATTGGTTCCTCCTTTGAAAAGTTTAGAGGAAGCGTGTGCGGTAAGAGGATGTTCTTCTGTCCATCGTCCGCTGTCAAAAACAAACTCCAGGCGGAGGATATCATTGAAAGCACCATTAAATCCAAAGATTCTGGTCCCATTTGAGAGGATGACCGTTTCCGGCAGGCTGAAGGCCGGTATCGTCAGTGGTTGCAGGCTGGGGGCTGGTTTCAATTTTCAGTGTTTGACAGATAATATAATGTATTGCTCTTCTCAAGGGTCAGGTGTTGATTGGCAAATTGCAGGATCCCTTGAGCAGTTACAGCTTCATAATTGCTTTCTTCCCGGTTGATCATGCTGGCATCACCCAACATCTCGTAATAAGCCAGGCTGATTGTTCTGTTCAGTAAACTGACGTCAGAGAAATTCATATAGGTCAGCATCTTATTCTTTACCTTTTCCAGCTCTTCTTCGCTGACCGGAGTTGTTTTCAGCTGATGGAGCTCTTCCCAAATACTTTGGCAGGCGATCTCTGCGGATACGCCCTGATTGGTTTTTCCTTCAATGACCAGCATGCCGGTATCATTGCTTCCGGATATGTAAGCGTCTATTTCTGAAAAGAGCCTTTTATCTTTGATCAGCCGATGGTGCAGACGGGAGGAGCTTCCTGTGGATAGAATATCAGTGATTACATCTGCTTCGTAATAGCCGGTTTCTGTCCTGCCCGGCATCTGGAAGGCCAGGTAGATACAATCCTGGGGAACCGGCGCGTACACTTTCTTTTCTCTTCTGGCAGTTTGTTCCGGTTCCGTGATATTCACCCGGGGTGGAGATGTATGCTCGGCGAGCTCGCCAAACCACTTTTCTGCAAACTCATAAGCTTTTTCAGCGCTGATATTTCCTGAAACTACCATAACGGCGTTGTTCGGTTGATAAAAGGAATTATAGAAAGCCCTGACATCTGCCAGTAAAGCCTGTTCGATGTGCCGGGTATCTTTTCCTATCGTAGGCCATTGATAAGGGTGCCGGGTATATACCATTTCCCTGATCAGGTGATAGGCATCGCCATAGGGCTGATTGATGTAGTTTTCTTTGAACTCTTCTATTACTACCTTTTTCTGGAGCGATAAGGATTTGGTATTGATGTTGAGATTCCTCATCCTGTCTGCTTCGATCCAGAAGGCGATCTCTGCATTAACTGCCGGAACGATGTCGTAATAGTTCGTATAGTCGTTATTGGTAAAAGCGTTGTTTTCTCCGCCGGCTTCTTGTAAGGGTCCGTCAAAATAGGGTACAGCTTTGGTTCCTTCAAACATCAGGTGCTCAAAAAGGTGAGCAAAACCGGTTTTGTCGGGAGATTCATCCCTGGCGCCGACCTTGTACAGCATGTTGACAACGACAAATGGTGTGGAATGGTCCAGGTGGTGTATGACGCACAGGCCATTTTTCAGGGTGCGCCTTTCGAAATTTATAGTTGACATTACTGAAATGATTGTCAAAATTAATAAATCGCGTTACACCTTTCAACTTTGTTGGAAAAGGGTTTGTTGAGTTTAAGCGATGAAGTCTTAACTTTGATATTTAGCGAGATGATTTTACAAGATTTATACACGAAGGCTCTCAACCTGGAATTCCTGACTGCAGAAGAAGGGGTTTTCCTGTTTGAGCATGCTCCGACTGCAGAACTGGTGGCTATCGGGAATACGTTGCGTTATAAGCATAAGCCGGATCCTGTAGTGACCTGGATCATCGACAGGAACCTCAATACGACCAACGTGTGTGTCGCTAACTGTAAATTCTGTAATTTCTACAGGAAGCCGGGTCATGGCGAATCTTACATTACAGATATTGAAACATACAAGGTAAAGATAGAGGAGACGATCCGGTACGGCGGAGATCAATTGCTTTTACAGGGCGGTCATCATCCGGATCTGGGATTGAGCTTTTATACAAATCTTTTTAAACAGCTTAAGCAGCTTTATCCCAATATCAAGCTGCACGCATTGGGACCTCCTGAGATCGCTCACATTTCCAGGTTGGATGGCCTGAGCCATATCGACGTATTGACGGCACTTAAGGATGCGGGCCTGGATTCACTTCCGGGAGCGGGTGCCGAGATATTGAATGACCGGGTGAGGCGATTGCTTGCCAAAGGTAAATGCAGCGGACAGGAATGGCTGAATGTGATGCGTGCTGCGCACAAGATAGGTCTGACCACATCCGCTACCATGATGTTCGGTCATATTGAAACAATATATGAACGGATGGAGCACCTGGTCTGGTTGCGGCAGGTCCAGGCTGAAAAACCGGCGGATTCAAAAGGCTTCATTGCTTTCATTCCGTGGCCCTTCCAGGATGAAGGAACATTACTGACCCGGTTGAGGGGCATCCGTAACAGGGTAACCGCCGACGAGTATGTCCGGATGATCGCTATCAGCAGGATGATGTTGCCTAATATCCAGAATGTACAGGCTTCCTGGCTGACCGTCGGTAAAGAGGTGGCTTCTATATGTTTACACGCGGGAGCCAACGATTACGGTTCTATCATGATAGAAGAGAATGTCGTTTCGGCAGCAGGAGCGCCGCACCGTTTTACCTCTCAGGGAATCCAGGATGCTATCCGGGCAGCAGGTTTTGAGCCCCGGCTGAGGAATCAGCAATACGAGTTCCGGGAATTACCGCGGTTGCTGGAACAGCAGCGCATTACCTATTAATACGAATTATTAAATATAAGCGAAGCCTCCTGAAATAAAGGAGGCTTACTATTTTAAAGGTAATTGATCCGAATACAGGACATTTCTGAAGAATATGTGAGGTAATTGTTATCAAATAGAAATTCTCCTGTAAAAAATGAAAGATTGCAGGAATCAGATCGTGTTAATATTAGCGGTTAAATATTGTTTTATTGGTGAAAAATAAAGTCGGTTTTTAGATTAATTAATATTTTTTAGCTTGAAATATGATGTATATACAATTTTTAAGTGGCTGAGACGGCGATTCTAACTGGTTTACAGTCAAAAGATTTAGGTAAAGTATTTACAGTTTTGTCTGAGAAAATACATATACTTGTGTTTAACATCTTTTAAAGGAATTAGCAATTATTAACAAACAAGTCAGGCTTTATGAAAAAAAACTTACTTCTCTGGCTGCTTGGACTGCTTATAGGCACGTCGCAAGTACTCGCGCAAGACCGCACGATTTCGGGTGTGGTGACTGATGCAGATGATGGTGAGCCACTCATCGGCGTTAGTGTATTAATTAAAGGTACTAGTACAGGAGCAGTCACAGATATTGATGGTAAATACTCCATCAGTAACGTTCCTGCCAGTGCAAAGACCTTGGTCGTTTCATATGTAGGTTATGCTACGCAGGAAATAGCTATTACAGCTTCTAACACTGTTAATGTAAAGTTGAAAGCAGGGGTTGAGTTAGAGGAAGTACTGGTAGTAGGTTATTCTTCCGTGAAAAAATCAGACGTAACTGCTTCAGTTTCTGAGGTAGGCGGCGAGACACTCAGAAATATCCCGATCGCTGGTGTGGACAACCTCCTCCAGGGTAAAGCTTCCGGTGTGCAGATCACTGCCTTGAACGGTCGTCCTGGCGGTAACGCTTACATCAGGATCCGTGGTACAGGATCACTGAACGCATCTTCCGAACCGCTGATCCTTGTTGATGGAGTTCAGGTTGCTTTAAGAGATTATGCCATGATCAACCCGGCAGATATCGCTGATGTGATCGTACTGAAAGATGCGGCAGCAGCTGCGATCTACGGTTCCCGGGCTTCTAACGGTGTAATCCTTGTGACTACCAGGAGAGGTACCGGTTCTACTATGAAAAAATTCAACGTTCAGTACAACTACAACAGAGGTGTCAAAACGAAAAACAAAGACAACTTCGAGTTGATGAATATTGAAGAGAAGATCGCTTATGAGCGTGAGCTCGGAAGAGGTAATCCGCAGATCCTGGCACTAACCGATGCAGAGGTCCCTGAGTTCATCAGAAAGAACAAAACAGACTGGTTCGATGTATTATTGAGAAAAGCAGTTGTGGAAACTCATGACGTTTCTGTTAGCGGAGCTGCAAATGATTTCAACTACTACCTTTCTTTTGGTTCCTACAAAGAAGAAGGTTTGGTGGTTAACTCTCTGTTCGAAAGAATGAACGTGAGATTTAACTCTGACTACAGAGCAAACAAATGGTTGAAAGTCGGTAATTCCGTTACTATTGTCAGCTCCAAAGATGAAGAGCTAAGGGACAGGTACAATGCTCAGAACCCGTTTGTAGGTATTTATACTTATAACCCGTATGAGACGGTGTACGAAATCGATGATGATGGCAATGTTGTAAAGGATGAGAACGGTAATCCGGTTTGGAACCTGACGCACCAGGGATTCAACTCACTGGAAGGTATTGAGAACGCTCCTGAGAAATTCAAATACTTCAACGTTATCGGTAACGCTTATGCGCAGGTAGATATCATCGAAGGTCTCTCTGTGAAAACGGATATGGGTGTTAAGCACAGAACAGACAGAAGGTACTCTTACCTCTATCCTGGATCTATCCTGGATGGCTACGTAGGAAACCCTGACGCACCTGGTACCCTGATCCAGAATACTACTCAGAATGCCTTGGTTAAGTGGACGAATGTTGCCAATTATAACAAGACTTTCAAACAAAAACATAACCTGTCCCTGTTAGCGGGTACGGAGTTGCTGAAAACAGATTTCGAGACAATGGGTGCAACCGGAGAAGGTTTCCAAAGCAAAGATCTGATGCAATTGGATATCGCTGCTCAGCCTACAGGCGTGGTTGGTACTAAATTGCAATATGCATTGTTCTCCCTGTTTGGCGAGGCAAAATATAACTATGGAAACAAATACTTTATAAGCGGATCAGTGAGACGCGACGGTTCTACTGCTTTTGGTGAGTCCAGCCGCTACGGTACCTTCTGGGGTGCTTCAGTTGGATGGAATATCGCCAGAGAAGGTTTCCTGGCCAATGTTAAGAAGATCGATCAGTTGAAAATCAGAGCCTCTGTCGGTACTTCCGGTAATGACAGGATCGGAGACTTCTTATATCTGTCTACCTATAACCTGGGCAGCTACGGAGATCTTACTGCGAGCTTCCCGGCTTCACCAGCTAACCCTGATCTGAAATGGGAGTCTAACTTTAACTATAACGTAGGTATAGACTTCGGTTTCTTTAACAACAGACTGACAGGTTCCGTAGAGTACTACAACAAGAAAACCAATGACCTGTTATTCCCTGTAGCACTTTCTTATACTTCCGGTTTCGTGTCTCAGACCCAGAACATCGGTTCTATGTTGAACGAAGGTGTTGAGGCGGAATTGAGAGTGGATGTTCTCCGTAAGAAAAAAGCGAATATCTCTTTATACGGAAACTTCTCTTACAACAAAAACGAAGTATTGTCTATCCCTACTGAAGAAGAGTTTCTTCCTACAACAGGAAGAGGTTTGGGTCTTACAGTGCTGAAAGAAGGATTACCTGCTTACACTTACTACCTGACTCGTTGGGCTGGTGTAGACCCATCTAATGGCCAACCGCTTTATTATGATAAAAACGGAAACGTTACAAACGTATTCAGCGAAGGTGACAACGTGATCCTGGAAGGTAAATCCTTGCTTCCGAAATGGTACGGCGGATTTGGTCTGGAAGCCGATTTCTACGGGGTCTTTGTTAATGCCGACTTTTATTACAGTGGCGGTAACTATACTGCTAACCTGATCGCAAGAGACTTATTGGGTGATGGTTCAACTCCTGAATCTATCCAGAGAAAAGAAGCGAATGACTACTGGAGAAATCCTGGTGATATCACTTCACTGCCTAATCCTGCAGCAGCAGAATACACATCAAGAACAACAGACCGTTGGTTACAGAAAGCAGACTACCTGCGTTTACGTTCTTTGAGAGTAGGTTACAGCCTTCCATCCTCCGTATTGAGCAAAATCAAAGTGTCCAACCTTTCTGTATACTTCCAGGGTACTAACCTGTTTACAGCTACTAACTTTGAAGGTGATCCGGAAGTTGGTATGGGTTCTGAGGAATCTTCTACAGGCAGTATCGGTATCCCTGGTGAGGCTTCTTTATACAGCTATCCGCAGTTCAGGGGTTACTCATTCGGTGTAAACATTGGTTTCTAATAAATTAAAAGACTGCAATGAAAAAGTTATCATTAATATTTATAGTGTGCGTTTCTTCTTTCCTGTTCTCCTGCAAAGATGACCTGGAATTAAGCCCTTTCGATAAGCTTGAGGAAGAAGCTGCATTCAAGACTCCTTCAGACTTCACGGCGGCGCTGAGGGGATCCTATTCAAGATTATTAGGTTTTGAAGGTACCTACTACGGTGGTAGAATGCTGATCTTGCCGGATGTCATTTCAGACAACCTGATCATCAGCCAAACTGGTAGAAGATCGCTCCAAAGCTTTTATCAGCTCATTTACGATGCAAACTCTACCTGGGGTGAACTGCTACTCTATGGATATAGCTCCATAGACCGCGCCAACAGGATCATCAAGAACCTGGATGCCTTACCGGAAGGAGAATTCAAGAACAGTGTTGAAGGTCAGGCCAGAGCAATCAGAGCGCTTGCTCATTTCGACTTGGTGAAGACATTCTCTCCTGCCTATACAGCGGTTGCTGACCCTGCAGCAGCAGGCGGTGTGCCGATCATTACTACACCGGATGCATCAGCTAAGCCATCCCGGAACACACTGGAAGAAACTTTCAATTTCATCATTTCTGAATTGAAAGCTGCTAAAGACCTCGTGCCTAATAATGCGGATATGATCTCCAGTGGTTTCATGAACCAGGCTGCGGTAAGCTCCCTTCTGGCGAGAGTTTACCTGTATAAAGGAGATTATCCTAATGCGAGACAAGAAGCTTCTGAGGCCGCTACTTTGATAGGTTCTGCAGATCAGGCTATCGCTTCACTGACAGAGTTTCCGAAAATCTGGAAAGACAACAGTGTAGGTAATGCGGGCGTGGTATTCAAACTCCTGGTTACAGAGCAGGATCAGATCTACCCTGGTTCTGAATTCAATCAGACCAGCTCTGCAGGTGTGAGATCCGAGTATGTACCTACCTTTGATTTTTATGCCCTGTACGATGATAACGATATCAGAAAGACTGCATACTTTACTACTTCTGCTTTCTCTGGTAATGTGTATAACCACATCGTTAAGTATTCCAGCAGACCAGGTTCTTCTGCCAACGTTGTAGATGTGAAAGTTATCCGTGGAGCGGAAGTTTACCTGACACTTGCTGAGGCTCAGTACAGAACAGGAGATGAGGCCGGAGCACTGGCTTCACTGGATGCAGTGAGATCAAGAAGATATACCGGTTTCTCATCACCAGGTGAAAGCGGCGAGGCTTTATTGAATGAAATTCTTAAGCAAAGAAGACTGGAACTGGCATTTGAAGGTCACAGATTATACGATCTGAAGAGGTTAGGTTTACCGATCATACGTTCCGGAGTTTATGGTGATAATGCTGACGGTTCGGGAACTCCGGCACCTGTTAATACCAGAAATCTTCCTGGTAACGATTACAGATTTACATTACCTATTCCAACTGCTGAAAGACAGGCTAATCCTAATTTCCAACAGTCACCGATTTATTAATCTATCAATTAAAGGAATATGAAACGCATTTTTAATCTTGCTACTACCATACTAGTCGCATCCCTTATACTGGCGGGATGTAAAAAAGACGATCTTCTGTATGACGGTCCCAGCCTGGCACATTTTACCACTCCTTCAGCGACCTTTTATGTAGAGGAGCAGGATACGGTCTACAGGGTTCCTGTTGGTCTTACTAAAGCATTTGATACGGATATGACCTTCACTGTTCAGGTGGTTGAAGATGGCACTACTGCCGTAGATGGTGAGCAATACAGGTTGCGATCTACTCAGGTTACTATACCGGCAGGTCAGGTGATCGGCTATATTGAAGTGGAAGGTATTTTCGAGAATGTTGCTACACCGACCAACCTGGTGCTGGCATTGGATTCTACAGGTTCTTCTGCTCAATTCTATCAGACATTTACATTGAAAATTCAACAGTTCTGTAAGTTTGTACAGGAAGAGTTTGTCGGTACTTATTTCTTCTCTTCCGCTTGGTGGGAAGATGAATACGAAGTAGATGCTGTTGCAGATCCTAATAATCCTAATGCGATCATCTTTAAAGATCTGTATGATATAGGTTACGATGTTACAGTTGTATTTAATGATGACAACAAGAATAATATCTTCGTATCTGTGGCCCAACAACCTGCATGGTATAATTCTACATACGGAGATGTCTACCTGATGGGCGGGACCGGAACCTTTAACGGTTGTGAAAAAACACTAACCTATTCTACTGCTCATGGTGTCCCAGGCTTGGGTACCTTCAGTGGAACGGATACTCCGACCTTGGTTAAGATAGACTAACGGATATTGTTAAAACCCAAGAGTCGCCCCTTAAAGGCGGCTCTTTTCATTTATATTTGTTTATATGAGACTGTTACTGCTTTTTGTCTTTGCCCTGGGTTCATTTGTTGTGCAGGCGCATACCAATTGTGGTATGAATATTTCCGAAGAACAACAGAAAGAGATCATTGCGTACAGACAGCATTTACAACAATTTCAGGCACTTACCGGTGCTGACCAGCGGGTTAATGCGCTGATCACTATACCGTTGCAGATTCACATTGTGGGGGATGATAACGGTAATAACTATTATAATATTAATAACCTGTTTCCTCAGGTCTGTGAGCTGAATGAGTTGTATAAGGATGTAGGGTTTTACTTTTATTTATTGCCTACTTTCGATTATATCAATGACAGCCGTTTTATCAGGGTCAATTCTCAACCGGTGATGGGAGATTCGGCATTCCAGGTATTAGGGGCATTGTTGTATAGCCATTACACCTATGGAGCTTTGAATGTTTACTATACTTCCGGTACAGGGTTATGTGGTCTGGCACCGTTTCCTTCCTGGGCACAGTATCTGGAAGGCAGGACAGGCGTGCTTATGGAGTCGTCTAAAGGTTGTGCCAGCCCCGGAAAGAAAACACTGGCCCATGAGCTGGGACATCATTTCGACCTGCTGCACACCTTCCAGGGTTGGGATTCCGGGAACGGAACTACCAGTGAATATGTAACCAGAACAGCCGGACAAAGGAATTGCGAGACTGCAGGAGATGGTTTTTGTGATACGCCTGCTGACTGGCTGGATTACTCATGTCCTTATTCAGGCGTAAAAACAGACCTTAAAGGCGCGTATTATAGCCCGGATGTTTCCCTGATCATGTCCTATCATGGCGATGCGTGTCAGTATAGGTTCTCCAGTGAGCAGATTGCCCACATGAAAGCCGTTATAACCACTGATACAGGAAGGGTGGTTTATCTTAAAAATCAGATAGATGATTTTTCACAGGTGGGAAAATCGAGCTTATCTGCACCAGACAGTAATGCCCAGGTGGCTTACGGTAGTCCTGTGAGCTTCCAGTGGCAAGCCGCAGATAATGCGGATGCATATGTCTTTACTATTACTACGGGTTCAGGAGCTGTAGTGTGGCAAAAATTGGTCAATGGTAATTCTGCAGAATACACCTTTACCCAGCAGGATCTGGGGAGAGCATTTCTCTGGAACGTCACTCCGGTACGGTTTAATCAGCCTTGTACTGAAACGACCTCTAACTTCCGGGTGAGAATTGTAGCACCTGCTACAGGTATCAATAGTATAACCCATAAAGAAGTATTGATCTATCCGAATCCTGTGTCACCAGGTGCTGCATCGTCAATACAGGTGTCTTTGCCGGGCGATCATGCATTAGCCGGAAGGAATGTATTATTGACACTGAATGCTGTCAGCGGGCAGCAGGTATTTCAGAAGACGATCAGAGTGGAGAGAGGCAATACTACGATTGAATTACCTTTTTCACAGCTCAGCGCAGGCATATATCACATCAGTCTGACAGCTGAAGATATATTGTATCATGCCAAACTGATCCTTCAGTAAAGGAATCTTACATTATCTGAATTGAACTTTTAATCCGGGAGCACCTGTTCAGGGTGCTCCCGTTTTTTTGTCGGAATCCGGTGTTATCATCAATCTTGGTCGTCCAAAGTCTTTTACGGAAATTGCTTTGCTTATCTTAATGTTGCAAGTTTTTAAACTGCATAATATATGATAGAAAGAAGTATAGATACCAGGTTGCTGCCTATAAAGGAGCTCTATTCTTATTTACAGAGTTTCGTACAGAAAAGATTATGGCTGAAAGTGATCATTGCTATGATCGCCGGGATTGCACTGGGTGCGTATTTTGCTACCGGACCTCAATGGCTGGGAGAAGAAGCATTGGCTTCGCTGATCAGTTGGATAGCTTTCCCGGGAAACCTGTTTATCAGGGTTGTACAGATGATCATGATACCGCTTATGTTCAGCTCGGTGGTACAAGGTATTGCAGGCGGTAACAATAAGGAGTATTTACTAAAATCTGGCCCCAGGTTATTGTTATACTATGGAATGACCACCTCCACGGTTCTGATCCTTTCCGTTATTATGGCTTCCGTATTAAAACCGGGGGCTTATATGGATGCTACCCATCTGCTTACGGAAGATATGGCGATCCTTGCCCCTTCGACAAATGCGCAGTCTGTTCTGAAATTTGGCAATATTCCCAATATGATCACAGAATTACTGCCGGCCAATCCTTTGGAGGCTCTGGTATCCGGTGATATGCTGAGCATTGTGATATTTGCGATCATTGTGGGTGTTTCTCTGGCGAATATTGCGCCGGATACGGCTTTGCCGCTTCTGAAAGTTTTGTATTCGGTCCAGGAGATAACAATGGCCATTATAAGGTGGGCGATGAAACTGGCACCTGTCGCAGTATTCGGTCTGATGTGCCAGGTCACTTCAAAGGTAGGAATAGATACCATTATGGGACTTTCTATGTTCATGTTTACAGTCATGATAGGCTTACTGATCGTAGTAGGTGTATATACCTGTCTGCTGTTCTTTGTAGCCAGGATCAATATCCGTAAGTTCTTTTCAGACGCTAAAGACGTGTTGTTGCTGGGATTTTCCACTGCCAGCTCTGCAGCAGTAATGCCGCTGACACTTAAAACCGCTGAGGAAAAGATGGGAATTCATCCCTCAGTCAGCAGGTTTATTATACCGGTAGGCGTCTCTCTGAACATGGATGGCACTGCTGTCTTTCAGGCTATTGCAACCTTGTTTCTGGCACAGGTATACGGACTGGAGCTGGATACGCCTACTATTCTTGTTGTTATTGTGACAACGATCCTGGCTTCTATCGGGACACCATCTGCACCGGGAGCCGGTGTGATCGTTCTGGGATCAGTGCTGGGAACAATAGGCATCCCGGTGACAGCAATAGCGCTGATAATAGGAGTCGACCGGTTGCTGGGAATGTTCCGTACTTCTGTGAACGTAATGGGCGACCTGGTAACCTGCCAGGTTTTCAATAGGTTCTATAAAGAAGAAAGACCGGACGTCCGACTTGAAAAGTATTGAGTGGGCCGTTATTCTCAATGTCTTTTATGGCCAGTGTGATGATCACAGATGTAATGACCGGGAATGCTCAGAGGTTATATGAACCGTTTATCGTGCCGTTGATGGTTGTACCAGCTGGCATGAAAGCAGCATCTCCTTTCTTGAAAAGATAGAAGATCATAGGCCAGACAATTGTTAATCCCAGACCCAGGCTGATCCCCAGGACCTTTCCTTTGCTACTTTCCGGCGATATGGTCTGTCCACCTCTCAGACCGATAACCTGCCCGTTTTTTGACTGAACGGAAACCAGGGTAATTGTTATAGCACCCGGCCTGCCTACAGGTTTATTCTTTTCCAGTTTTATATCGACTACGACGGGCGCTCCTGCTTCTATAACTACCTGCCCGTTGTTGTCCATTACATCTTTCTCAACGACAAACCCGGTAGTTGCTCCTTCCTGACTGTTCAGGTTATCAAGAGATCTGACAGTGATAGCAGAACCATCTCTAAGTACTGAACCGGCAAAAGCTATCTGGAATAACATCAGGAAGACCAGGCAGAAACTTGTAATCTTTTTCATGACTAAGTGATATTCTGTTTGCAGAATTTTTATTTAAGCAAGCCTTTGGCTCTCATTTCGGCCAGGGATGCCTCATATTGGTCAGACATAACCGTCTGGTCATTTACCCATCCGGTAAATCTTCTGATACCTTCTTCAAAATCGACCTTCGCCTCAAAATTCAATAAAGTTCTGGCCTTCTCCATATCTGCGACATTATGCCTGATATCTCCTTTGCGGAATTGTCCGGTAACTGAAAGTTTAACCTCTTTTCCATAGTATTTCATAAGGGTTCTGGCTACTTCCAATACAGAAGTGGCTACTCCGGTACCTACGTTGAAGGAATGGAAATCGGATTCTTTCCGCTCAATGCCCAGGATGGTGGCCTCCACTACATCATCGATGAATACAAAATCCCTGCTTTCCAATCCGTCTTCAAAGATATTGATATCATTACCGCCTTTGATGCGGGTAGAAAATATGGAAAGGATACCGGTATAAGGATTATTCAGTGACTGGCCCGGACCATAAACATTCTGGTAACGGTATGCGACAGCCGGTATACCTAATGCCTGGCAGGTGATCATGATAGCCTGTTCCTGGTGGTATTTTGTCAGGCCGTATATAGAGTTCGGCTGTATTCTGGACCATTCGTCCGTAAGCCTTAATTCTGCATCCATGCCAGTGAAAGGACATTTGACTGCAAAATCACCTTTGAGCATATCTTCTTCTTTCCTGCCCAGGGGATAAACTTCCCGGTGGAGTGCGGGTGACCAGTATTTGCCTTCTCCGTAGATAGCCCGTGAAGAAGCAACGACCACCTTTTCCACGGAATGTTGTGTATTGGTCAGCAGATCCAGGAAAATAGCTGTTCCGGTGACATTTACGGTTGTGTACCGCTCGATCTGGTACATGGACTGCCCTGTTCCGGTTTCGGCAGCCAGGTGCACAACTATCTGCTGGCCGGGCAGCGCTTTTTCCCAGTCGTCTTTGTTCTGTACATCTCCGTAAATGAAGTTGACTTTATCTTTAATGCTGTTATACAGGACAGAAGTTGATGCATCTCCATGGATCTGTGGTGAGAGGTTATCCAGTATAGTTACCTCATGCCCTTTGGCAAGTAGTTGATGGGTCAGACTGGTTCCGATAAAACCGGCTCCTCCGGTGATTAATATCTTTTTTGAGGCGGTCATAGTGATTATGCTCGTAGTAATAGTTTAAGGGTTGGCAGGAGATTGTTTTTGAAAAAGCGATTCCTGATGATCAGCATCTTTCTTTGCATCCCACGGGTGGATTTCAGCAGGATAAAGTTCTGGAGCATTTTGATCTGCTCTGTTTTCAGGAGCGGCTGGTGCCTGTTCAGCAGGGCTTCTGCCTGGGCAACCTGCTTGAAGAGGTAATTGTGGAAATTGGCGTTGCTCAGCTTATTTTCGATACCTTCTTTGGCTTCTTTTTTATGCTGACTCTCAGCACGGCTTGCGTTGCGTTGGTGGATCCGGTGCAGCAGCAGGGATTCGTCGATAAAAGCTATTTTTCCCAGTAATGCTGCGGATACAGCCAGCCAATGGTCGTGCAATAAGGCTTCCCGGGGAATAGGTGTAGATTGTTGAAGCAGTGCTTTATTGATCATGGTAGCACAGCCATAAGGAACATTCTGCATGAGCAGGCGGTGTGCCTGGATGCAATCCGGATCAAGATGATCCCTGTCATTCAGAGACGGATGTGTAATGTTCAGCTGTTCATCGCAGAGTGTAAGGTCGGAAAATACAAATGCAGGTATATTGCGGTTATTTCCTTCCAGTTGCTGTATTGCAGCCAGCTGAGTGCTGATCTTATTGGGCAACCATTTATCATCCTGGTCAGAAAAACAGATATATTCGGCACTGGCATGCTCCATCAATATGCTGAAGTTGGCTGTAGCACCTACATTCTTTTGCTCGTCCCGGATCTCTATTACTTTGTCCGGATGCAGATTGACCCATTGTGCAATGATATCCCGGGTACTGTCTGCAGAGCCGTCATCCCGGATCAATATCCTGAAATCCTGAAAATCCTGTTCAAATATGGATTGCAGCTGGATATTCAGGTATTGTTCGCCATTATAGGTGGCTAGGAGTATGTCTACAATGGCCGGCATGTCAGGAAATGATTTTATCGTACTTCAATCGGTGCATGATCGGTTGATGTTTTTTCAGGAGATAAATTTTAACGGCTTCTTCATTGCTGAGAAAAGCGAAGCTGCGATCGCTTCTGACTTCTTTTACCTGCTTTGCTATCTGCTCAGGAGTTGGGGTCAGGCCGCAATATCCTGCAATCTCTGCCAGGTGGTTTGCGGGATTCTCCAGGAAATCTTCATATCGTACATGCAGCATATCCGGAAAATCTTTTTCAAGGTCCAGGCATTTGGAAACATATTCTTCCCATAGATTATAACCTTCTTCCAGGCTATGCAATCTGAAATTGGCGTGGTAATTATTCCTGATCAGGAACTCCCGTTTCAGCTTTTTTTTCCAGTTATGGGTGAAGCGGTTTTTCATGACCAGATCCCGTTCTATAAAGCTGCTGATCGAATCTATGGGGTTTCTATATATATGCAATACCTTGGCACCCGGAAAGATCTCTTTCCATAAATCAATTGTAAATGAATTCTTAGGGTCTTTCCATCCCCAGGGAAAATCCAGGTCACGGATATCTTTGTAGCGGGAATAGTATTGACTGCCCAGGAACGATTTTCTTTTAGAGCTTTGTGTGAAATAAGCCAGATCTTTGATGATGATCTCTTTTGCAGCGGGATTGAGGTACCGGAAATTATGAGGCATATCGGCCCGGCTTACAGCGATATCGAATATCCAGTTATTAATATCCCAGAAGAAAAGCGCCTCGTTATTCACTTCCTTCTTATCGCCTACAAATAGTCCCAGATTTTCCAACATTTTCGTCACCATGGAGGTGCCAGATCTGTGCATTCCTACTATAATGACCGGAGGAGTTGGCATTGCTCTATATAAATTGATTTAGGATTGCTAAAATACCAAATCCTTTCCCTGCTGCATCAGAAACTTAAAATTTTATAATTGATAGAGTAATAAATTTTCCGGAAGATGGATAAGTCAATGATTTTATAAGTGTTTTAAGCAGAAGATGGGCAGAAAAGATCGTTTGAGATAACTGAAAATTGTTAAAAATAAAGGCCCGGATACCCTTGATCAACGGGAAAAATTTATTGGCACGCTTGTTGTTAAATAAACTGTAAATGAACATTTTTATCTTGATTGGTTTAAGTTAAGTCGGGGCCGGAAAACCCCGGCTTAATTTTTTATACCAACCTGTGTCGGCTACCCCGTAATAGCGGCCAGTTGTTCATCGATCAGCGCGATCCTGGCGTGTATCACAGCCGCATTTCCTCTGCCTTCCTGTAATTTGAACAACAGCCTTTGTTTTTGTTCATGCAGTTCGTTGATCCGCCACTGTTTGACCCGTACCTGTTGCTTAATGATCTCGAGTGATTCATTCACTATTTCCTTCATCATTGTATTCAACCTTTCATTGTCCGGGTGTTCTTCTGTAAACTGGCCGAAGAGGCTGGATGTGATATCTTCTATTCCGTGTACCCGCTTATTTTTAGCGATATCTTCTATAGTGTTATCAATCACATTAAAGGTGATATTGCTGATAGAGCTGTCCAATGCCAGGGCAATCTGCCTGCCTATGCCCGGTATAAGAGAGATGCGTTTGATCTCGGGATTTTCGTAAACGGATTTGGTGACGGTCTCTTTCAGGTAATTATGAATGTCGTTGCGGTGTTTGTAGTAGGTCATGCTGACGGTGTCACTGAGCCGGTCATTGAGCCAGTCGTTGATCTGGGCCTGTTTGGGAATCAGGACCTGGCTGGCAATTTTGTGCACGACAGGGTTATCTTTTTTAACCTCATCCTGTATTCCTTCGATGACATTGGTCACTACTCTGTCTGATACTTCTTCTATAAAGATCTTAACGTACTTGATGGACTTCCTATACAGGTAAGTACTTTTCAGATCTATAATCCCCAGGTTGTTGAGCCGGATGACCATACCGATGATCCTTAGCAACCTGAATAATTTCAGCGTGCCGCTCATAGGTATACAACCCAGTACATCGTACCAGTGAATGAATGGGTAGAAGAACCATTTATCGTACGTACGTCTTCTGATGGCTAATCCCCATCTGACCAGAAGCTCTGTGATGAAAATGCTCACGAAGATCAGGTCCAAGAAAGATGCATTGGGGTGGATGGTAGTCCTGTACCAATGCTCAAACGTCGGAGAAATGAATTCAATGACGGAACGGAACGACTGATAGCTGAATGACCAGTCGAAGAAAATCAGGGATAAATTGATAATGACCAATATGATCATCAACAGGTCTACGAATAAAGGTAATCCTTGTCTTGTTGCCCTGAGTTTGACAAAATCAACAGTAAAAAAGCGCCTGATCTGATGGAGCATAAGCAGTAGTAAGGTGTTAAAATAAAGACATCTCGTCTAAATATCAACGAAAAAGGCTTAAAAGCGTCCCGGCACAACAGATTCGAGTCCTTTTACTGCTCTTCGTGCCGGCAGCCAGGCCATGAGCGCACTGATCCCAAAGCAGATGAATCCGATCAATAAGAAGTCTGTGAACTGCATCTGGACAGGATAATATTGTACCAGGAAAGTGGATCCTGGCATCGGTACGATTCCGATATGGATTTGTAACCAGCAGATGATGGCTCCGATGCTCAAACCGGTGATGGCTCCGATCAGGGACATGAGCATCCCCTCCAGGAGAAAGATTCTTTGTATGAGTGCGCTGTCTGCACCTAATGCCCTGAGAGTGGCGATATCCTGCTTTTTCTCGATCACCAGCATCGACAGGGAACCTACAATATTGAATGCTGCAATGATCACTATAAATGAAAGAATGGCGAAAACCGCCCATTTCTCTGTTTTCATGACCTTGTACAAGGTTTCGTTTTGCTCGTATCTTGTTTTAATGATCAGCTGATCTCCGATCCCGGCAGTTAATTTTTCCTGCAGCTCTTTGGCTTTATCCGGATGACTGGTCCTGATCTCGATCGCTGAAACCTTGACCGGTTCTGCCATCAGGTTCCGGGCAAATTCTATCGGAACGAGAATGTATTTATTATCAAAGTCTTGCTGCACAGCAAAAATACCTCTTGGATATATGCTTTCATTCCTGAATGCATTGGCTATATCGTTCAATGCGGTCTTATCATTCCTGGGCATGTACAGAGATACCATCGCATTGGGTAGAGATATGTTGATCCCTAATGCATACGCCACGCCTGCGCCGAGCACTGCTACCGGTATGCTGTCATAGTATAGATCTTTGCTGCCGTCAAAGATGTATTTACTAAGCCCGGTGACGACATTATAGTAATTCCTGTCCACACCTTTCATAGTGGCGATATATTGCCTGCCATGAAATTCAGCCAGGATGTTTTCTTCCAATACTTCTGTATATGCTGCAATTCCGGGTGTTTCTCTGAGCAGCTGCAGGGTCTGCTCTTCTGGGATAAAAAATTTTCCTTCAGCCGGGAGAATCACCAGGTCGGTATAAAAGACCTTATAAAGCGATTTGACCAGGTCCTCAAAACCATTGAAGACGGACATGACAATGATCAACGCTGCTGTGCCGATGGCCATGGCGAAAGCCGTGATCATAGATATGATGTTGACCACCCGCGTGGATTTGCGCGAGAAAAGATAGCGTTTGGCGATCGAATACGCCGGATATCTCATTATTTGTTCAGGGTTTCGTCTTTATAAGGATTTTCATCCTTGAAGTTACTGGACCGTCTGATCTCACCAATCGCATCATCCTGTGCCTTGATCTCTTTGAACAGGTTATCCAGCTTGATGACCTCATCCATGGTATCGTCTCTGAAAAACTCCAGCTGAGGTATAGTGCGGACCTTGTTTCTTATTTTTTTGCCCAGAAGACCTCTGATCTCTTTATTGTTGTGCTCTATAAAACCTAAGATCTCTTTGGGATCGGGAGTATTGTATATGCTCAGGTATACGCGGGCAATGTACAGGTCCGGAGTGATTTTGACAGCTGCTACCGATACAAGCGCGCTGCCCAGGATCTCTTTTGCTTCTTTTAAAAAGATCTCACTGAGTGCTACCTGTATAATTTTGCTGATCTGTTTTTGTCTTATGGTCTCCATCTCCTCGGCTTTACAAGACATAAAAGTAAGAAAACTATGGATATATTTGTCAGGGATGAATAGCGTGCGTCTACTATGGCCATTGATCCGCAGGTATAAGGCTGCTGCAATATTGAATATACTTTTCAATCTGTTGGCGGCTTTTTTTTCGGTTTTTTCCCTGCTGATGCTGATCCCTTTTTTGCAGGTCCTGTTCTATGATGAGCAGCAGCTGGTCCGTCAGGCGACTGTCTCTGATATCCCGTTTGCAGAAGGTCTGTATCACGAATGGCTGCTGCTGGTGAAAACGGAGGGTCAGAAAACGGCCCTGGTGGTACTTTGCCTGGGGCTGGTGGGAGCGTTCCTGCTTAAAAACGGATTCAGGTTCCTGGCGCTGAATGCCATGATCCCTATGCGTACCGGAGTCATGAGAGATCTCCGGAAAAAGATCTATGAGAAGCTGTTGGTGCTGGATTTTCCTTTTTTTCAGTCAACCAGGCGCGGAGATATCCTGACCCGTTTCGGACAGGATGTGCAGGAAGTAGAATATGGCATTATCAATTTCATTGAAACGGGACTGAAAGAACCGGTTACGATCATTATCACCCTGATCAGCCTGGTCTGGATGAGCCCGGTGCTGACACTTTGGGTTTTTATCCTGTTGCCGGTATCGGGATATGTGATAGGCCGGATCGGAAAGCGTCTGAAGAGAGATTCTCTGAAAGCCCAGTATCAGTTGTCCTTGCTCCAGATGATGGTGGATGAGCTGATGCACGGGATCCGGATCATACAATCGCTGGGCAATGTATCAGTAGTGTCTTCAAAATTTGAAAAGATCAATAATGAATACAGGGAGCTGCACACTGCCATGCTCAGACGTAAAGAACTGGCTTCTCCGTTGTCTGAAGTGCTGGGCATTACTGTTGTAGCCATATTGTTGCTGATCGGCGGCAGTGCTATCTTATCCGGAGAAAGCAGCTTGTCCCCGGAAGTTTTCATTACCTATATCGTTGTTTTTTCCCAGATCATAGCACCGGCCAAGGCTTTTGCAAATGCCTGGTATTTTATTCAGAAAGGGATAGCTTCCCTGCAGCGGATCAATGAATTATTAAACACTTCCTCTTTTCTTGACCGGCAGGCAGGGAAACAGCTGAAAGCGTCTTTCGAAAGTTCTATTGTGATCAGGGACCTGAGCTATTCTTTTGGTGAAAAAAGCGTATTGGATAAAATTGATCTGGAGATCAGGAAGGCTGAAAAGGTGGCCATCATAGGTCCTTCGGGAAGCGGCAAGACAACGCTGATACAGCTGTTATGCAGGTTCTATGATGTGCCGTCTGGCAAGATCTTTATAGATGGAGCGGATATAGAAGAGATCTCGCTGGAAGACTACAGGAAACTGTATGCGATCGTAACCCAGGAGCCGATCCTGTTCTTCGGTACGGTAGAAGATAACCTGAGAATGGCTAAGCCGGATGCGACGCTTGATGAAATCATCGCTTCACTGGAAAAGGCAGATGCCCTGCGCTTTGTCAGAGAGCTGCCTGAAGGTATTCAAACGGTCATCGGTGAACGGGGTGCCAGGCTGAGTGGCGGTCAGCAGCAACGGATCGCATTGGCAAGAGCTTACCTGAAAAATGCTCCTGTCCTTATCCTGGATGAAGCGACTGCTGCGCTGGACAGTAATGCGGATAATGTAATAAGAGAAGCGATCGTGAAATTGTCTGAAGGGAAAACCGTCATAGCCATTGCACACAGGCTGACTACTGTCCAGGGATATGACCGGATCATTGTATTGGAAGAGGGACGGATCACCGGGAACGGATCACACGCTTCTTTGCTGAAAACGCATCCTTTATATCATCAATTGGTACAAAATCAGCTGCTCTGATAACCTTATGGTCCTGTCCGTTTGCGGACTGCTTTAATTGATCAGTGTTTTATACAATGAAAGGATCGCTTTTTTACTTTCTGTGATAGAAACGGCTGTGCCGGCAGTGCTGACAGGAAGATTATAGAGTTGTGCCATGGCTTGCCGGGCAGTTTTTACTTTTCCGTCATTTTGCTCATGTTCAATGATATTTTTATAAATCTCCAATCCTTTCTGAAAGGTATCATCATCTACGGCTAACAGATACTTATAGAATGCATCATTAAGAGATGTCGGCTTGCTGGGTGTGTACATGAACATGGCCCGCTCAAATAATCGGAAGTCTTTTGCTAGTGCAGTGTCTGCGTAAACCTGTGCTACGGCTGTAGTGATATCAGTATTGTTGAACTGATCCATTGCGGTTGCATACCGGTAAGCTATAGCGAGCGAGCTGTCTCTGACAACGGCCAGCGCTTTACTGAGCACTGTGAAAGAACTGTCTTTCTCAAGGAGCGCGATGGCAGTTTGTTTAGCTTTTGAAGGGTTCAGTACCAGTAACTTTTCCAATGCCAGTCTTCTTAGATGCGGAAATGTGTCTGTAAGAGATAGCTTGCGGATTTGCTCCGAGAGATCCGGGATGGCTGCATCTTTTGCTTCCAGTCCAGCCAACGCTTGCTCCCTTACATACCAGTTCGGATGATCCAGGGCTGTATTCGTGAAGGCAATGGCCTGCGGGTCCTTGGCTCTTTGTTTCAGCAGGTTGACGACAAAGATTTTATCCAGGATCTTATCCGACCGGTCAAATATCGTTAATAGTTCCTGCGTGCTGATGTCATCCTTCCGTTCCCATACCTGCATTTTTCCAGGATCGATGTTAACCGCAAGCGGTTGCGTTTCAGAAGGTAGCAGTATGTTTTCTGATTTCCTGTTGACCCATACCCTGTGCCGGACAGTGGTATCCGGATAAATCAGGTCAATATCCAGGTATATCCGGTGAACAGGTATATCGGCATTAGGATGATTGTCCTGGCGCTGTCTGATCCTGATATTGATCTCTTTATTGCTCGCATTGTATTGATGAGATAGCTCTACTATCGGATGTCCTGGTTGGAACCACCATTGATTAAAGAACCAGTTGAGATCCTGCCCGGTGATTTCTTCAAAAGCGATGCGCAGATCATGGATCTCGGTAGCTTTGAATTCGTGCTTTTGCAGGTAATGCCTGAGCGAGGTAAAGAAGGCATCATCACCCAGGTATTTTCTGAGCAGGTGTAATACCCTGCCGCCTTTATCATAGCGGTGCCGGTCAAACATATCGTTCGGACTGTTATAATAGAAATAAGTGATCGGTTCTGCTTTTTTATAGGTAAACTCATGCAGGTAGCTCTGCAGACCTTTATACCATTGTACTTCGGCGTCATCCGTACCTTTCCATTTTTCCAGCCAGAGTATTTCACTGTAATTGGCAAAAGATTCGTTCAGGGAAAGTTGCGACCAGTTTTCACAGGTAACCAGGTTGCCGAACCATTGATGGAACAATTCATGGGCAATGATCAAGTCATGTCCCCAGGTTCTGTCTTCAAGTTCCCGGTGGGTACAAAACAAGGACTCATGAAAAGTAGAGGCGGTTGTGTTTTCCATAGCACCTGCGGTGAAGTCATAAACGACTACCTGGTCGTATTTTTCCCATGGATATTTCACGCCCAGGAGATCAGAAAAATAGGTCATCATCTCCGGTGTGTTACCGAACACCGCTTTCACATCCTTTAAATAAGATGGAAGCGTGTGATAATTGACGGCTGTTTCATTCCATTGGTCGTGTGCTGTCAGGAAAGTACCTGCTACCAGTGTAAAGAGGTAAGGTGCGTGCGGGAGCGTTTGTCGCCAGTAATCTGTTCTCGTTCCGTCACCGTTATTCTTCTGGCTGATCAGGAGCCCGTTGGAGAGCGTATGAAGAGTATTGGCTACTGTCACATAAATTTCCTGGGTTGTCTTCTGATAAGTAGCATCCAGCGTTGGAAACCAGCAGGATGCAGCTTCAGGTTCGCCTTGTGTCCAGAGCATCGTCGGTTTATAAGGATTTTTACCTTCAGGATTGATAAAATAAACTCCCCGTCCGCCTGCTGCGGTTACTTCATCCAGCTCATAAGGTTGGGCTGTGTAATTTATGTGAAGCTCTATCGTGTCTTTTCCCGTCAATACCCTGGGAAAAGTGATCCTGAGACGCTTCCCGTCATATCCATAGGGTAGAACAGAAGAGAATTCGTCCAAGCTGGAAGATACGCCGGAAATGACCATGCCTTTTGCATCCAGGACAATTTCTGCCTGTTCATAAAAGTGAGGAACAACTTTTAAGGTTGCTTTTCCGGTCAGGGTTCTTTCTCTGAAAGAAGGAGTCAGTTCCAGTTTCGTATGCAGCAGGTTGAAAAGCCTGGGATAAGTAGCTTTATAGTCCAGGATCTTGTCTACAGGAAAGATGTTCATCGTATCCATGGCGACTTCTTCGAATTCCTGTTTCTTTTTCTTCTTCTTATGTTTGGTATCCTGGGCAGAAACAGGGAGGGCTGCAAGGACCATCATCAGGATGAGCAAACGCGGTCCAAATTTTTTTATCACCATACTTATCCACACTTTAGGTATATCGTAGCGTCGTATCACCGTTGAATATTCTTTATCTTGCTCAGCAAAATAGCTGAATAATATAAATTTCATGAAATATAGGGTTAATGATGCAAAAGCGGGCACGATAGAAGTGTCTTTTAATTCCGGTAAAGTATTCCTGAATGGGGAGGAAACCCGACCGGATCTTGTATTCATCAGCCCGGGTAAGTATCATGTATTGCAGGATAATATCTCTTACAACCTGGAAGTGATGGAAAGCAATATTGCTGAGAAGCGGTTTAAAATCCGGGTGAACGGTAAGGTATATGATCTGACGCTCGAAGATGCGCTGGACATACAGCTTAAGAAGATGGGTATGTCAGCGGCTGATGGAGAAAAAGTGGATAAAGTGAAAGCGCCGATGCCGGGACTGGTCTTACAGATATTGGTGACACCTGGCCAGGAGGTAAAGAAAGGAGATTCGCTGATTATCCTGGAAGCCATGAAAATGGAGAATGTGATCAAATCTCAGGGAGCGGGAGTCGTGAAGAATATCCTGATCCGGCAGAAGGATGCAGTGGAGAAAAACCAGGTATTGATAGAAATGGAATAATGCTATGTTCGGTCTGGTATCAGAAGAAATAGAGAGATATATTGAGATCCATACTTCGGATGAGGGAGAAGCGCTGAAAGCGCTGGACCGCAGAACGCATATGGATGTGCTGATGCCGAGAATGCTTTCCGGCAAGGTACAGGGCCGTTTCCTTTCTATATTGAGCAGGGCGATCAGACCGCGATATATCCTGGAAATAGGAACCTTTACCGGGTATTCTGCGATATGTCTCGCGGAAGGCCTTCAGGAGGGCGGAAAACTGGTGACGATCGATATCAATGAAGAACGGGAAAATATCGTTCAGTCTGCTATCCGGGATGCAGGCATGGAGGATAAGATTGAAACATTAACAGGACCTGCAGCAGAGATCATCCCGGGATTGGACCTGGATTTAGACCTGGTGTTCATAGATGCCGATAAGGCCAGCTATAGTCTTTATTTTGATCTGGTGATCGATAAAGTCAGGTCTGGCGGGCTGATCCTGGCCGATAATGTGCTGTGGAGCGGGAAAGTGGTGCAGGAGAAGAAAGATAAGGATACGCTCGCATTACAGTTATTTAATCAGAAGGTTCAACAAGATGCGCGCGTAGACAACGTTATCTTATCGGTCAGAGACGGCATATCATTCATTTATAAAAAATGATCTTGTTCAAGATGAAGAAATTAAAAGCAATTATTCTGGGCATTCTGTTGATAGTACAACTACCATATTTCGCCAGGGCGGAAGTCAAAGCTACGGTGGAGGAATATATCCAGAAATATAAAGCTATCTCGATCCAGGAAATGCAAAAGCACGGGATACCTGCGAGTATTACGCTGGCACAAGGTATCCTGGAAAGTGGCATGGGCACCAGTATCCTTGCCGTTAAAGGTAATAATCACTTCGGGATCAAATGCCACATCGAATGGAATGGTCCTACCATGAAGCATACGGATGATGCACCGGATGAATGCTTCCGGGTTTATTCGGACCCGATCCAGTCCTATATCGATCACTCACAATTCCTTTTGACTCGTCCGAGATATGCTTTTCTGTTCAAGCTGAAGACCAATGATTACATCGGTTGGGCACATGGATTGAAAAAAGCAGGATATGCGACTAATCCCAGGTATGCAGAAATGCTGATAGATGTGATCAACAGGCACCAGCTCCATGTTTACGATATGGATCTTTCTGTGGAAGAAATGGAGGCTTTTCGCGACAAATTGAAGGAACAGGAGAAAGAAACCCTGATCGCACTGCAGAAACAGAATGTCAAGATCGGAGCCGGCAGCACGCAGGTGCAGATCCCTGTGGCGAAGCAGCCTGTACTGATCGCTAATGCAGGCAATGCGGTATTCTACAACAATAAGGTCAAGGTGGTCAGGCTGCAGAAAGGACAATCGCTCAACGATGTCTCTTACATTCACAATGTTTCCCTGAAAAAGCTCAATACATATAATGACCTTACTGCTAAGCAGGAAGTCTCGGAAGGTCAGCTGATCTATCTCGCTTCCAAGAAGAATAAAGCTAAGCAAAAGAAGCACCTGGTGCTGGCACACGAAACGCTCTGGAGCATCTCACAGTTTCACGGTGTCAAGCTGAGCAAGCTCTATGAAAGAAATTTCCTCAAACCGGGAGAAGAGCCGGCCGTAGGCGCAACGGTTTACCTGAACAAGACTGCACCTAAGAAGCCTGCGGTCCGGTCAGCTAAGGATATCAAACCGGCGGATGTGATAGTGCCGGTAGTGACCAATAATGATATTGTTCTTCCTGCCAAGCCGGCTCCGACCTATTCTAATCCGAATCCTTCCAAACCAGCTCCGAGAGTGGTCGAAACACCTGTCGCACAGAATGCACAGCCGGCTCAGGCCCAGAAGGTCATGTACCATACTGTTCAGACTGGAGATACGCTGTATAATATTTCAAAGAGATATAATGTAACGGTCACACAAATAAAACAATGGAATCAGATATTAGATGACACTATTAAATTGGGTCAGCAATTAATTATCTATTTTTAGTCATGGACAATAGCATCAAAATAGACGACAAGGTTTTTGAATTATACCTTCATCAGACGGAGATTGAAGCACGTATCAGGGAAATGGCGCTGGAGATCCGTAAAAAGTATGAAGGAACTTCGCCGGTGTTTATTGTAGTCCTGAACGGCGCATTCATGTTTGCCGGAGAGTTCTTCAAAACCTACAACAGTCAATGCGAAGTAGAGTTCGTAAAGCTGATGTCCTATATAGGTGCGGAAAGTTCCGGTGATGTCATCAATTGCATAGGGGTGACGGACGAAAAAATCCGTAACAAACCGGTGGTCATCCTGGAAGATATCATTGATTCCGGTCTGACTATGGATTATTTTATGGATTACCTGCAGACCATGTCTCCGAGTAGTGTAGAAGTAGCTACCTTATTGTTCAAACCTTCCAATCTCAAAAAAGATATTAACCTCAACTATTACGGGTTCAGTATTCCGCCGCTGTTTGTAGTCGGATACGGGTTGGATTACAATGATAAAGGGAGAAATTTGACCAACATTTATCAAATAGTTAATCCGTAGAACTTACAGTAATCCTATTTTTGCGGAAATATCATCGAGTACATCATGTTAAATCTAATTTTGTTTGGCCCTCCGGGAAGTGGTAAAGGCACTCAGGCACAAAATCTTGTAGAAAAATATAATCTTTTCCATCTTTCTACCGGAGACCTTCTTCGCAGTGAGCTGAAAGCAGCTACACCGCTCGGATTGGAAGCTAAAAAATATATCGATAAGGGAGAGCTGGTTCCGGATGAAGTCGTTATCGGTATGATCAGCAGCAAACTGGACGAAAGTATCGGGAAAGTAAAAGGTTTTATTTTCGACGGATTTCCCAGGACAAAAGCACAGGCTGAGGCCTTGGATAAGCTTCTGGATTTCAAACAAACAGAGATCAGTCAGGTGCTGGCTCTGGAAGTATCAGAAGAAGAAGTTGTAAAAAGGATCCTGAACAGGGGCCTTACTTCGGGAAGATCTGATGACAACGACCAGGATATTATCAAGAACCGTTTCAACGTTTACCTGAAAGAAACGACAGCTGTAGCGGATCACTACAAACAATTCGGCAAATTTACTTCTATACCGGGTGAAGGATCAATTGAGGAGGTGTTTACCTCTTTGACTGAAGCAATAGATCCTTTGGTATAACACGGATTTCCCGTACCATAATATAAGAGCTATCCTGACCGGGTAGCTCTTTTTTTATATAAAATACTGATCAGATTTGCCAGTATATCTTTTAGCGATAGCGGCCAAAATATATGGAATATATTTAACTAATTATCGTATTTGTGAATATAAGTATGTGTATATTTAGTTTTGTACATTTTATTTTAATATGAAAGCTAAGTATATGAAACTCTTAATGCGGTTTTTCCTAAGTATGAGCTGTATTTGTGCTTATCTGGAAATATCTGCATGTAATAATCCTTCATGGAGAAGCGCTGACTCCTTGCAATTAGTGAATTTATATAATTCTGCAAATGGTATTGAATGGAGTTCTCCGTGGATTGATAGTGGAGGTGCTAGCGGACCGATTAATACCTGGAAAGGTATAAAGATGGCTAACGACCAATGCAGGGTCGAAGAAATAAGCATTTCTGATACCAATCTTTCCGGAACAATTCCTGTATTGAATTTACCTGGATTAAAAAAACTTGTAATAGTTGGGGATTCGAGAAAGAAGTTAAGTAATATAGTTAGTGGAACAATTCCTTCTCTCGATAGTCTGCAACAATTAGAGTCTCTTCAATTGAGGTTTCATAATTTTCAGGATAGTTTTATCAGTTTTACTCATCCGTTTCTTCGAAATTTGGTGATAGAGAACTCTTTTGCTGATAGTTTGTTTATAGATGTTGATCTTCCAAACTTGAGGAGCATTACGCTCACTAACAATAAGATAAAAGGTATTCTTCCTACTTTTCATTCTTCTGATTCCCTTTCTGGCATAGACTTGAGAGGAAATGGATTTTCAGGAGAAATTCATGCTTATGATCATCCACGGATAAAGACGATTTATCTGACGGGTAATGTATTTGATGATACAATTCCGGATTTTAATCTGCCGCAGTTAGAGACACTGGTAATCAGTAAGAATATAAGAGCATTACCCTTTCCCCGGTTTACACATCTTAGTATGCTTAAACATTTAGAACTCATAGAAATGAGTATAATAAGCCTGCCGGATACAATTGAGTTGCCCAGTCTGACAATGCTAAACTTATCCGGGAATTCAATAAATAACCTGCCTGATACACTGGTTGGGCTATCTGGTTTAACTTCACTGAACTTATCTAAGAATTTAATACCTGGTAAACTCAAGGGCTCATTGCTGGAGAGTTTCCCTTTGTTAACTGTTGCTAATCTATCGGGTAATTTGATCTCAGGTATAGAAGACATCCCGGAAAGTCAATCAGGGAACTTATTGGATATAAACCTTGAAGACAACATAGTTTCTTCACTTTCAGATTTTAGTGGTTATACAAGAGTCAAGAAATTGAATTTGATAGGTAATAAAATCTGCGGCACTTTACATAACTTTATGAATCTGCCTAATTTAGAAGAGCTGTTTCTGACACGTAATCAAATCTCAGGAAATATTCCTGTAGGGTTTATTGAGAGCTTGCCTTCATTGGTTAAAATAGATTTGGATGAGAATTTTCTTGTTGGTCAAATTCCTGATTTCAGTTCAAATACACTTACTCATTTTGATGCTGACTTTAATTATTTGACCGGGCCTTTGCCTCCGCTAAATGGAGCTGTTAAACTTATACATTTTGATTTTGATTACAATTTCGTGTCAGGCCCTATCCCTGATTATCACAATCGGCCGGGAGGTGGTAATATGACTCTTTTGGAGGTAGCACACAACAGGTTTAATTTTTCGGATATTGCTAATTACAATCATAACAGATCCGGATATAGATATCAGGGACAAGTCATCCCGATTGAATATGACTTTGTTAATCATAGTTTGTCTGTAGATGCAGGATTCGTCACCTCTGAAGCCGAGAATACATATACCTGGCGGAGAGTGTGTCCACCCAGTGAAACAATCACCGAGCTGACTACTGCCGGGGGAACAGAATTTGCTCTTCCTGCTCAGGATAACTGTTTCTATTGGTGTGTAATTTCGAATTCAATAATTACCATATCAGGGAATACCTACAAAGATTTGGTTATACAGTCGGATAAATTTGTTAATGGGAATATAATGAACTCATTATGTGAGTATGACGTTAACTTGATGGGTTGCGCTGATATGCAGGAAGACGGATCTATTTGTTATCCCTTGATTTATGAAGGTCCGAAAGTATTCCTGGGAGGGAAAACAGAACATCAGATTATATATAATCGGGATCTTTTAAAAGGCGATGGATTTATTAATCATCAGGATGAAGGCGATGTAATTTTGAATGATGATGATCTGGGAGAGATTTATATGAGTATTGAAGATTTCGACCAGAATTTTTCTCAGACAACATTAAACGATGAAGTATTGGGTTGCTTGGATTTTGATTTCTTACATGAGAATATCGGGATCAATGCTCAGATGAACCTGGAAAATGAAGTTTTATATAATAGCGATTGTTCTGTTTGTGAAAACATAGATGTGGATTTTCTCTATATAGAATTAATCAATGTATGTGAAATAAGTAAATATAATGCTGCTACAAAAGAAATAACATTGGTATTTGAATATCATGACCATGCTTTGAATACTGCAAATCCTCAATTTGAGTTGTATTATTATACAAATGATGCCTCACTTGCTAATGAAACATTAGTAGATGCTAACAATGTTCAATTCGATAATGGGAGAATAATTGCCAGTTTTATTTTACGACCTGAATTCTCTGGACAGTTTTTAAGATATAAGATTAATGCTGTCAGCCAATCCGGAAGAAGGTTTGAACAGCTGGCAAAGCTGAGGTTAAGCACACATGCATCAGAGTTTGCTGGCGTCTTTATAGGAAATCATGATAATGCTGCGATAAATGTTCCTGGAACTATCCGTAACGTCACTTGTGATACCCATTGGTATTATGAAGTAAGTAAATCAAGAAGGTATCAAAATATTGAGTATGATGCAGGTAGAGTATATATTAACGACAACCTGGTATACAATGGTTCTGTTCAGGAAAAGGGCGATCAATACAGGAGGCATTTCCGGCAAGGCGCCTTCAAGATTGACCACTTACCGGCTTGTTATACTATTCGTGCTCAGTCTTCATCTTCGACAATTCGTAACAGACTGCTTATGGATTATAAATTTAGTTGCCTGTTTGATTAAGTTTTCAGGATGGAATCCAGATATAAAGGGATGTTGAGTATTAGATGTTTTTAAAATAATAGCGGATTCGTTTATTGATGTACAGGCAAAATAATGATATCATTCATTTATCCTTCCTTTGCCTACCTTTACAGCTATGGAAGGTGGCAATTTTGTTGACTACGTAAAGATATTCATGCGATCCGGAAAAGGAGGCGCCGGTGCGGTTTCATTCTGGAGAGAGAAATATGTAGCGAAGGGAGGCCCTGACGGTGGAGATGGCGGTCGCGGAGCGCACATCATACTGAAAGGCAATAAGCAGCTGTGGACACTGTTGCACCTGAAATATAAGAAGCATATACATGCGGATGATGGTGGCCGCGGAGAAGGGGGAATGCGCAGCGGAGCCAATGGAAAAGATATTATCCTGGAAGTACCGCTGGGAACAGTGGTCCGGGATGCGGAAACCGGAGAGAAGGTAGCGGAAGTGCTGGAAGATCAGGAAGAGGTGATCCTGATGAGAGGTGGCCGCGGAGGGTTAGGTAATACCAATTTTAAGAGTGCAACCAACCAGACGCCATACTATGCCCAGCCGGGAGAAGAAGGAGTGGAAGGATGGATGATCCTGGAGCTGAAGGTATTGGCGGATGTAGGGCTGGTGGGTTTTCCCAATGCCGGTAAAAGTACATTGCTTTCTGTAGTCAGTGCTGCCAAACCGGAAATTGCCGATTATGCATTTACTACTATTGTGCCGAACCTCGGTATGGTTCGATACAGGGATGATCAATCCTTTGTAATGGCGGACATCCCGGGAATCATTGAAGATGCGCACAAAGGTAAAGGACTGGGAACGAGGTTTTTACGTCATATTGAACGGAATGCGGTGCTGTTGTTCCTCGTTCCGGCAGATAGCGGTAATATTAAAGAAGACTACGAGATCTTATTGAACGAGCTTCGCCAGTACAATCCGGAACTTTTGCTGAAAGATCGTATCCTGGGTATCAGTAAGAGCGATCTGCTGGATGAGGAGCTGAAAGAATTGATCAAAGCGGAATTACCGGAAGAATTGCCTTGTATATTCTTCTCTTCCGTGACGCAGTATAATATTCAGGCGCTGAAAGATGCGCTCTGGAAGCTGATCAATCAGCAGAGTGATAGTGAGTAAGAAAGGAAAACAAGTTTTTCCAAACATAGAAATAGGGAGCAGGCTTATTTAGATGGCTGTTGTATTTTTTATTATTCTTAAGTTGTGGAAGAGCAAGGTTTCATAGAAATAAAGGTTGATAATTTTAATCATTCTTTGTCACCTAAAGACATTGATATAAATGATATCAAGAATATTATAACTGATATAGAAGCCTTCTTATATCCTACAAAAGAGGAAAAAAAGTTAAGACCTCAGATTTCGTATGATATCAAATCAGGTTCTGCTAGGCATAGGTTTTCTCTTCCTATTTCTGCCGTTATCTTATTTAATGGGTTAACAACTGAGATCAATAAAAGGAAATCTTTGGATTTTCTGGATTATAAGCGACAGGAAATTATTAATAAGTTTCAGCAAAAAGCTATTAAGGAAGGTTTCTCTATTGAATTTAACAGCTCACTTTCAGAAAATCCGACATTAGTTATAGACAATAAAAGTAATTATGAGTTGATTTCTCCTCAATATTATGAAAGTGAGTTTTACCTGTATGGAGAAATTTATCAGGAGGGGGGGAAGACTCCTAATATTCATATTGCTACATCAAAATACGGGAATTTAACTGTGTCTGCTACTAAAGAGCAGATTCTGGATGGAGAAAAGAAAACGTATAAGCCTTATGGCCTAAAAGTAAAAGGTAAGAAAAGTTTGAGTGATGGAAAGTTGAATGATCTGAAATTAATTGAATTTATTAATTACAAGCCTGTCTTTGACAGGAGCTTACTTAATAAAGTAATTGAAAGGGCTTCTGCAAACTTGAATAAGATTGAAAATCTGGATCATTGGATAGAAGGGATAAAGGCTGAGGGGATATGAAAGGAATAAAGAGCGTTCTTGTAGATAATTCGTTTGTTACTCGCTTACTTAAATCTGATGATGAGTTTCATGAAAATGTTGTTGAATATTTCAAGTACTTTATTGAAAATGAAATAGTTTTATATCTGTCCACTGTAGTTGTTAGTGAATATGCTGTTGCAAATGATCCTGATAATTTATTAGCATTGAATGCCTTTCAACTTCTGGAATTTGATTATGAGGATGCTAAGATAGCAGGAAGATATTTTGCCTATCTGAAGGATTCGAAAGATTTAAGAGAAGTGGAAGAGAGAAAGGTAATTATAAATGATTTAAAACTCTTTGCCCAGGTGCAAAATAGGGGTATAGATGCTTTTATCTCTAAGGATAGAAAGGCATTAAATAAAATGATAGAACCGCTTAAGCAGAACAAGGTTTAATTTTTTGAATATTTAGATCTGACAATCCCCGTAAAAAATAGATTGGGAATTTTATTTTAAAGTTTTAGAAGGTTTTTAAATTATTTCCATTATTTCTCTTCTTATTCAGCTATGGTTTGCCACGTGCCAACCCTTAGTTTTTAGGAAATCTGTAGAAATAAAATTGCGTATAATCCGGCTTCTTAATTACTGCATTGAATAGCATCGGAAATTATTTGTAATAAAAATTAACGTTTTCGTCATTCCATGCTTCCCGTCCATTTTTCATATATTTGCACATGGAAAAGCTATCTCTCAATTCTTCCAGCCATTTCTTAGGCGAAGGCCTCACTTTCGATGATGTTTTATTAGTTCCTACTTATTCTGAAGTTCTGCCGCGGGAGACAGATACCTCCTCTTGGGTGACCAGGAATATCAAATTGAATGTTCCTATTCTGTCCGCTGCTATGGACACCGTTACGGAAGCGGCTATGGCTATTGCTATCGCGCGCGAAGGGGGAATCGGTGTGCTTCATAAGAATATGAGCATCCAGCAGCAGGCGGAAGAAGTGAGAAAAGTGAAAAGATCTGAGAGCGGTCTGATCATCGATCCGGTTACTTTGTCGGCAGAGCAGACGATTAATGAAGCGGTAGCATTGATGGGTGAGCACAAGATCGGGGGTATACCCGTAGTAGATAAGGAGAATAAACTGATCGGTATCCTGACAAACAGGGATTTGCGTTTCTGTAAAAACCGCAGCGGTCTGGTAAAAGACTACATGACTTCAGAGAATATTATTACTGCACCTGAAGGGACGGACCTTAAGAAGGCAGAGGATATTCTGGATCAGTATAAGATAGAAAAGCTGCCGGTAGTAGATGACTATAACCACCTGGTGGGTCTGATCACCTATAAAGATATTCTTAAAGTCAAAAATTATCCTAATTCCTGTAAAGATGAATTGGGAAGACTCCGTGTCGCAGCAGCAGTAGGTGTAACCGCAGATATGATCGACCGGATTCAGGCATTGGTGAATGTAGGAGTGGACTTCATTTGCATTGATACTGCGCACGGTCACTCCAAAGGAGTGCTGGATGCAGTCCGGCTGGCGAAGAAAACTTTCCCTGGCCTGCAGATCGTAGGCGGTAATGTTGCAACCGGTGAAGCCGCTAAAGCACTTGTGGAAGCCGGTGTGGACGGCGTAAAAGTAGGCGTGGGACCTGGCTCTATCTGTACGACGAGAGTAGTTGCAGGAGTTGGTGTTCCTCAGTTGTCAGCTGTCTTTGAAGCTGCACAGGCATTAAAAGGTACCGGGGTACCGATTATCGCAGATGGTGGTATCAAGTATACCGGTGATGTGGTTAAAGCGCTGGCAGCAGGCGCTTCTGCGATCATGGCAGGATCCTTATTTGCGGGAACAGAAGAGTCTCCGGGAAAAACGATCATCTTCGAAGGCCGTAAGTTCAAGGTGTACAGAGGTATGGGTTCTGTAGAGGCTATGCAGGAAGGTTCCAAGGACCGTTATTTTCAGGATGTGGAAGATGATATTAAAAAACTGGTTCCGGAAGGTATCGTAGGCCGGGTGCCTTATAAAGGATTCCTCTCAGAAGTGGTCTATCAGTTTGTAGGAGGCTTGAAAGCAGGTATGGGATATTGTGGTGCAAAAGATATCCCCTCTTTGCAGGCTAATGCCCGTTTTGTAAGGATCACGGCTTCCGGTATCAAAGAAAGCCATCCGCACGACGTGACCATCACGCATGAAGCACCCAATTATAGCAGGTAATTTCAGAATAGTTATAAAATCGATAAGCGGTTATTCTATACAGAATAACCGCTTATCTTTTTGTAGTACAGGTGATTGTGATTGTTTTATATTTAATAGTAACTTACAAATCCGATTTTTTGTATTATTTATTATAATAAGGCTGCTTCATCTTTGAAATGCAAAAGAACTGAAGAAGTTACACGGGCAATCCGCTGCTTGTATCCCCAATAACCCCCACTCGTCCCTAACGGCTGACCTTCCCCGGGTCAGCTTTTTTATTTTATATGCCGGGAGAAAAGCCGGAAGGACCAGTAGATGATATTCAGGAAAACACCCATCAGCATAGTGAGACCCCAGGCATCGCTATATTCCAGAGGTGAAAGGAAAGGGGCGATAGATTCCCGGAATAAGCCGGCCGGGTTAGTGAAAAAATCCCAGCTGTTCCAGCGGAGGTCTCTTCCCAGGTAAATGCCGAATCCTGCCAGGAAAAGTATGAAGGTGGAAACGTAAGGGATCCATTGTTCCCGGTCTCTGTACCGCAAGACCTGCTCTATATCCCATAAGCTCATCAGTCCCAGCATGATGCCGGTCCAGGCAAAGGACAGCAGGAAGATCAGATCATACCACTGCGGCATGCCGGGACGGATATTGAAGTGGTAAAGGTCTGTCAGCATGTAGTGTGAATTGGGAAAGAAGAGCAGCCACAGCAATATATAGGCCGGTATGATCCACCGGCTTTTTGCCTGGATCACCTTTTCCCTGGCGAGTCTGGAAAAAACCAGGGGGATACCGCCAAGGAAAAGGTTCCAGGGCATAAACATGTAGTGCAGGGTCCCGGAGAAGAAAACTCTTCCGGTGTACACTACAATACAGATACAGAGCAGGGCACAAATGTATTCTTTCTCTTGCCTGGAGAAATATTTAGTCAGGGTAAGCATATATCTATGATTTTCGGTAAGAAGATAAAAGTACCGGTGACAGCCGCAGATATGGAAGCGACCAGCACGGCTGCAGCCGATACGTCTTTGATTTTTTTAATAGCCGGGTGCCATTCCGGCTGAACCACGTCGCACAGCCTTTCAATAGCAGTGTTCATGGCTTCCAAGGACAATACAAATCCTGTACAAAGACCGATCAGGAGCCATTCCAGCCTGTCAATGTGAAGACAGATGCCCGATAGGATTACGATTGCCGTCGCTAACAGATGGATTCGGGCGTTAGGTTCGTGCAGAACCATGAAGAGCAGGCCTTGTAAAGCATATTTGAGGCTCTTAATTCTGGCTGGGCTTGAAAATGAAAGGATCTTCATAAGGATTTTGTATTGTCACCCGGTGGGAAGGTGGTTAATGGGGCACTTCTTTATGCCGAAGCCGGAGCGTTCCATTTTATTTTTCTTGAGAAGTACATGATCAGACCCAGGATCACGAAGAGACCTATATTTCCGATCAGCAGCGCATAGTCTTCCTGCAGGAGAATGATATACAGGAAAGCGTACACACCTGTCAACGCGGATCCGGTGATGACTGCAAACCGCATCTGTCCGAGCACAGATCTGATATAGATGCTGATCAGGAGAACGGTCATTCCGGCGGCTATCCAGTAGGCTCTGTTGAAATCCAGGAATTCTGAGATTGATACAAGCAATCCGTAAAACAGGCACAGGGCAGCGCCGGTGAGCAGGTACTGTAAAGGATGAATATTCCTGTTGCTGAGCGTTTCAATGAAAAAAAACACTACGAAAACCAGCCCAATGACCAGCAGGGCATATTTCACCGTCCGTTCAGATTTGACGTAATTGTTGACCATGATTTTCAGATCCACACCGAACTTGTCAGTGCTGACATCATATTCCTGGTTCATCCACACCTGGGGAAAGCTTCTGTTGAGGTGCTGTATCTTCCAGTGGGCATTGAAACCTGAAGAATTAACCTGAGGTTTTTCATTCGGGATATATTTGCCCCAGCATCCCGGAGCATCCCAGTCCGAAGTCATATCGATAGTTGTATTGTAGCCGACCGGTATGAAGCTGATTTGATTGGTGCCTCTCAGTGACAGGTCAATTTCAAACGTTATCCGGGAGTTATTATCCAGTGAGACCGGTGCGGAAAAACCTTGTCCGGAAAGGTCCTTCGAAGAGACCCCGGATTGGGTTTCCAGGGCTTGTCCGTTGATGATGAACCGCTCCAGCTGTTCTAATCCCCGCATATCGCTTACACCATAATTAATGATGGCTTCGTCAAGCCTGGCCGAGCCGGGGATATTGATCTTGTCGAGGTCTTTCAGGTCGAAATAACCTTCGGAACGGATAACGTCTTTATACACTGATACCTCAAAGATTCCCAGGTTGCGCTTCTCCGTTTTCAGATTATTTTTGACGATGTACTGGTGCGGCATGAGGTGTATGTACCGCGTTTCAACCTCCTTATTTCCAAGGACGACCTTATAAGGAATGCTGATGTAAGGCCCGGTAATTGTCTGAGGCGCTCCCCAGGATGTTTCGAAGAAATGTTCCGCCTCTTCTTTCTTGTTCTGGCGCTCGCTGATCAGGTCCCGGATGAATAATGTGGAGATGAAAAGCAGTACAGTCATACCAATCAGTACGATGCTTTTGACCAGGTAAGAAAAGTTACCCGGTTGTCTTTTACCCGATAGTTGATCTTCAGGTTTTTCTGTTAAAGGGTTCATGTTATTAGGAATTTATTGTGGTTGTAAATGTTTTTTTATTGAGAAATTCTGCCGCCATTGCAGGTATATGCTGATGCCGGTTATGCATAAGCGATAAACGTCACTGTGTTAAAATTTAATATGCGTAACAATAAAAATATTGGAATCAGGCAGACGGATGCGAACAACAACCTTATCAGGAGAATGTCTTTTGCTGCGTATTTTTCCTCCTTTAGGAGATAGACCAAACCGTAAAATATGGATACCGGTATAGAGAAGAAAAATATAAATGCAGATAAATAGAAATTCATAATTATATCAAATCCTTGCTGTACGGACAGATAGCATACAGATAGGAAGATCGTCAGTGTCGTTGACTGAAGCCATGTGAGGATAAGTGATTGTTTGCTGCTTTTCATATTTAAAAGTACTTTGTTTTTCAAAGTTATTGGGCAAAAAAAATGCTGATCACGCTATAGTTTTTGTTGTATCAGCTTTTCCAATGCATCGATATGCTTTCTGAATTCTGTTCTTCCCAGTACGGTGATGGAATATGAGGTATGCGGTTTTTTACCTACAAAAGCTTTCTTTACCTGGATATATTCCAGCTTCTCTAATGCGGATACATGACTGGCAAGGTTCCCGTCCGTTACATCCAGCTCTTCCTTGATGGTATTGAAATCTACGGTATCCTCTACCATCAGCATAGACATAATGCCCAGCCTGATCCTGCTTTCAAAGGCTTTGTTCAGTGCTATTGCGGGATGTTTGCTCATCTATTTTGCGGGAGACCGCTCGTATTTGTTCCACAAAATTAAACCATAAAAGATATGTACCACGCCAAAACCTAATGCCCAGAGCAATAACCCGTATCCCGGCTGGAAAATACCTATTAAACCCAGCCCGATCTGAACCAATCCCATATAACCGATTTCTTCAAAGGTATATTTACCGGCCTGGAATACAGCCAACCCATAAAAGATGAGGGTTGCCGGAGCCAGGAGAATATATGCTTTCCAGTGGATCAGCGCCAGGCAAAAGATCCCTCCGGTTGACAAAGGTACCAGGAAATGATATAAAGCTCTTAAACCGGTCTTGTCAAATACCCTGGCATTTTCTTTTCTGGCTTTTCTCACCGTAAAGAAAATACCTACAGATACAGAAGCGATCAGTACAAGCAGAGCATCAGTAATGATGAACCGGAAGAGTGCTTCCGGACCTTCTTCAAATGACCGGGCTGTATTGGCATTATAGAATCCCAGGTTGCTCCTGTAGCCGAATTTCCAATAAGCGACACCGGCTCCTATTAGAGCAAAAGTTCCTGCAAAGACACCAGCTAAACCGCTCAGCGACAAAAATCTTGTCGAACGGTTCATGATCCTCCGGATATCATGGATCGCCTCTAGTTCCTTCCTGTATTCCATAAAGTACTTTGTTTTTCAAAGTTATTATTTCAAATCATTTCTGCAAACATTTTTATCAGAAATTCTCCAAAATAGATATATTTTTCTGACCCGGAAGTCAGGCTTATTGACTTATAAGTCAAAATAATCTTATCTTGAGAAAGATGGGGATTCATGAACGCCAGCAAAGAGCAACGCTTATTATGGAAGCTGCTGCAAAGGTCTTCTTTGTTCAGGGCTTTCACGGTACGAAGATGGAACATGTTGCCAGGCACGCAGGTGTCAGCAAGGGTATGTTGTACTTCTATTATAAGAATAAGGAGGATCTTTATATGGCTCTGGTGCATTATGCGATTACTGAGTTCATCAGGTTCCATGAGCAGACATTCAAGGCTTCTGAGAAAGAAAACGGACTGCAGCGGATCCTTTTCTTCCTGACAGAGTATTTCAGGTATGTAGATGAGCACCAGGAAATACAGGCGCTGATATCCGATTATATACAAATGGCTAATCCGGCCAGGCAATCCGCATTCGACACCGGGCTGACTGCGGGTATGAAAGAGAGCAAATACTACCAGAAAATCCTGGATGACCAGTTTGTCACAGCGCTTATGATTTCCAACGTGATCGTAGAAGGAGTGGAGGATGGCAGTATTCTGAATACGACAGATCCCCGAATCATTTACGCAACGCTTTGGTCTATGGTGCTGGGATATGAGAAACTGAGTGCGGCGGAACAATACTTTATCAATAATTCCGCTGTCGATATGCAGCTTTATCAAATGGATAGAAATGCATGGCGAACGATGATATATCAATCTGTAAAATCAATACTAACAAGCAGACTATGAAAAATTTTCAGCAAAAGGTGGCCGTTATCACGGGCGCCGGCTCCGGTATAGGAAGAGCATTGTCCATACAACTGGCGAAAGAAGGAGCGGTTCTGGCACTTACCGATATTAATGAAGCAGGCCTGAAGGAGACCGTGGCGCAATGTACTTCTATAGGTGCCGGCGTATTCTCCAAAACCTGTAATGTTGCTAAGCTGGAAGAGGTGAAAGCATGGGTCCGGGATGTTGTCGCAGAATATGGGCATGTGGATATGGTCTTCAATAATGCCGGGATTGCTTTGGGCAAGAAAAAGCTTACGGAGCTGACTTACGAAGAATGGGATAAGATCATGGGCGTCAACCTGTGGGGTGTTATTTATGGATCTAAAGAGTTTCTGCCTTATCTCCTGGAACGTCCTGAAGCGGCTGTGGTGAATATTTCCAGCGTATTCGGTCTGGCGGGCATACCTGAACAGGTGCCGTATTGTACGACGAAGTTTGCCGTCCGTGGCTTTACAGAGGCGCTTCGCGGAGAATTGCTGGAAACTAATGTGGAGGTTTATTGTGTGCATCCGGGAGGGATCAATACGAATATTGCTGATGAGGCACTGAAAGAAGCGGCCAACGATCCTCAAAAACGTAAAGAGGTGGAGAACTTCAAAAAAATGCTTTTCCATACCCCTGAGAAAGCGGCCAATGTGATCCTGAATGCAGTGAGAAAGAAAAACTACAAGATCCTCATCGGAGAGGAAGCTTACGTGTTTGACCTGGCTACCAGGCTGCTTCCTGCCAGCTACAGTAAAGTGTTGGATTTTGGTATGAATAAAATACTGAAAAGATAAGATGGGGAGCCGGATTTTTTTCTTACCCGGTTATGGAGAACATAAAGAAGTCTTTAATGAGTTAGCTCCAATGATCCATGGATATGAGCTGAAATTTATAGATTACAGGATGATTTTAAGCCAGGTTCCGGTATGGAAAGTCAATGGCCGTGAGATCGCTCAGCTGCTGGTCCGGCATTATGGTATCCGGGAAGGAGATAAGCTGATCGGTCATTCTATGGGCGGCTATTTCTCATTCCTGATCCGGGAGGCGTTAGGAAATGATATCTGTATGATCTCTTCCTTCAGTGATCCGGGTAAAGTCATTCATATGCTGCCTAATCCGTATTTCACCCCTTTACTGGCGGTATCCGGGATCACCAAGACGCCCTGGGCTAAAAATTATATGTACAGGAAGGTCAGAGGTAAAGCGGTAGAACGGCCGATGATGAACGTAATAGATGGTTTCAAAAATTTCAGTAACGAAGACCTTTTCAAATTAGCTTTGATTACACTGGAGCCTAAACCTGTATCTATATTGCCGAATCCGCTGAGGCTGCATGCCAAAGATGATAAAGTGGTCCGTATTCCTGATGAGCCTTTCGTGGAAGTTACCGGCGGCCATTTCCCGTTGAATATTGTACCGGGGGATATAATAAAAGAGTTAAGCGCCTTCTTAGAATAGTTTTATATACGGCAGAAAGGCATATATGCGGTTTCTTTGTAACCTGTCAGTTCAAGTTAATATTTCTAAATTGACAAAATCCTGTATAAGCCGGTTTGCTGTGGAAGGATGAATATCAAGCAGTTCGGCAATCTGTGTGCCGTGGAGTATAGGTTGTTTGTAAAGTTCGTTGATCAGGCGTTTGCCGTCTGCTTGTTTTCTTCCCAGCTTAATGAGCTCATTAAATTCAATTTTTTCTCTGAGGTGAATAATATTCTGAAAAATAGCTATGCTGTTTTCTGACGTTTCAATAATACCGTCTAAGAAAAAATGCAGCCATCTTTCTAAGTCGTTTTTAGTTCTTACATAAGTGAGATTATCATAATAATCCTGCCGGTTACGCTCGAAAAAATCGGAGAGGTATAAAGTAGGTCTTCGTAAAAGCTTTTTATCAATCAGGTATAGTGTGATCAGCAGCCTGCCTATTCTTCCATTACCATCTAAGAAAGGGGGTATCGTTTCAAACTGATAGTGAATAAGCGCAATTTTGATCAGATGGGGCACTTGCATAGGTAAATCAAGTATTTCGGCATTGATGAACTGTTCCAGATCTTTCATCAGATCAGGAATCTCTTCGTGAGTAGGAGGTACAAAGACTGCATGTTTAAGGCTGGGGCCTATCCAGTTTTGGCTGGTCCGGAATTCTCCCGGTAATTTTTCTTTACCTCTAGCTCCTTGGAGTAAGACCTTATGTGTCTGCCTTATCAACCGATTGGATATAGGCAACTTTTCCAATTCGGAAATTGCCTTGTTGAGCGCTTCGATATAATTATGTACTTCTTTCCAGTCATTTCTTTTTTCAGGATGGATATCTTCTTCTCTGATAAGGGCTTCCTCAAAGGAAGTTTGGGTACCCTCTATTTTACTGGATACGGTTGCTTCTTTGGTAATATGCATCTTGATAAAGAAATCAATGTCCGGGATAAGCTCTGTAAAAGCATCCAAACGCCCGAGATATCGGTCAGCTTCTCCTAATTTATTGAGAAGAGCAGGAGTGCTGATCATCCATTGACGACATATGAGTTGAGGGCTGAAACTTTTATATTGATAACGCTCTACCCATGTCCCTGCCTGGAAATTGCTGATCTCCCATATTTCCATAAGTGCAAATATGGTAAGTCTTATTTGCACTTTCCTGTTTGTTTACAGCCGTTACAGAGGATATTACAATCTTGTAAATTCTGTAAATTGCTTTCAGCGGATCGGAGCATATTTATTTCACCTGCGCAATATAAAGTGTCCTTATCTTTGCAGTGATGTTGAAAGATATTCGTCAATATACGCAGGATGAGCTCATTGTCTTACTGAAGGAAATGGGGGAACAGGCGTTTCGGGCCAGGCAGATATACGCGTGGCTCTGGCAACGATCTGCCCGCAGCTTTGACGAAATGACCAATCTTTCCCTGGCTCTCCGTGAAAAGTTAAAGTCAAATTTTTCCATTCGTCCAGTGACAGTGCATAAAGAGCAGCTTTCAAGGGACGGGACGATCAAATCCGCATTCAGGCTTCACGATGCACACCTGATAGAAGGTGTGATGATCCCGACGGATGACAGGGCTACTGCCTGCGTATCTTCACAGGTGGGTTGCAGTCTGACCTGTAAATTCTGTGCAACGGGATTCATGAAAAGGGAGCGGAACCTCGAACCGGCCGAGATTTATGACCAGGTGGTGCTGATCAAAGATCAGGCAGAAAAGTCGCTGGGCCGCCCGCTGACCAATATTGTCTTCATGGGAATGGGAGAGCCACTGCTCAATTATAATAATGTTTTAAAAGCGATCGAAAAGATCACTTCACCGGAAGGTTTAGGAATGTCTCCGAAGCGCATCACCGTCTCTACGGCCGGGATTGCCAAGATGATCAGGAAGCTGGGGGATGATCAGGTCCGTTTTAACCTGGCGCTGTCGCTTCATGCGGCTAATGATGTTAAACGGGATACGATCATGCCGATCAATGAGCAGAATAATATAGAGGTGCTGGTAGATGCCCTGAACTATTTTCACGATAAAACCGGCAACAAGATTACATTCGAATATATCCTGCTCAGCGGTGTCAATGATACTATCGAGGATGCCAGGGAAGTGGTCGCGCTCTGCGCACGGGTTCCGGCCAAAGTAAATATCTTAGAGTATAACAAAGTAGAAGGTGCCGGTTTCTCCAGATCGGATGCACAGCGCCGGGATGCTTTTGTAACTTTCCTGGAAAAAAGAGGTGTAACCGCCAGTATCCGGAAAAGCAGGGGAAAAGATATCGATGCGGCCTGCGGTCAATTGGCTAATAAGGGTTAATTTACAGGATGGCTTGCGCTTGCCGGGATAATTAATTATGATTGTTAAAATATTTGTCTTCTCTTTTCATTATATTAAGATTGAAGAGGAAGAGATTTATTCTATGTTAAGTAATCGGAGGGGTTTTATTAACAGGAATAAGATATCTGTTTACCAATTATCTTTGTAGGCTATGTTGCACAAACAGTACATACATAAAGAAGGGCGCAAGATCATACTGGTTACACTGCTGGCAGTGCTGCTGATCAACTTCCTTTCCATAAAAGTGATCGGTTTCGGCCTGATTATTAAAAGCTTAATCCTGATATCCACTTCTGCTTTCCTGGGTTTCGTTACCTATTTCTTCAGGAATCCGAAACGGGTGCTGCTCACCGGAGACAATAAGATCATCTGCCCTGCCGATGGAAAGATCGTCGTGATAGAAGAGGTGCAGATGGACGAATATTTCAATGATAAGCGTTTACAGGTTTCCATATTCATGTCGCCGACCAATGTCCATGTCAACAGGACACCTATAGGTGGTGAAGTGAAATACTCCGCTTATCATCCCGGCAAATACCTCGTAGCATGGCATCCTAAGTCCTCTGAGCTGAATGAGCGGACTTCTATCGTGATCGATAATGGTAATTTTGATATCATGATGCGTCAGATCGCCGGAAAACTAGCTCGCCGGATTGTGAACTATCTGGAAGAAGGACACGAGGTGGAGCAGGGAGAGCAGTTCGGTTTTATCAAGTTCGGTTCCAGGGTAGACCTCTTTCTTCCGCTGAACACAAAGATCAACGTAGTGCTCGGGCAGAAGGTAAAAGGCGGAGTGACAGTGATCGGTGAGCTGAAAGAAGCAGAGCAGTAGCTGCGGCATATTGAAATTTCTCTTTCAGAGGAAGTATGATGATAATGTCTATTTTTACGGATAGGCATTTTTCCATGATAAGATATCTTACCGGCCGGTATAGTTGCCAACATTTTTACCTCACACTGATTGCTGTTGTATGTGTGTTACTGGTATTTGTCTGTATTCCGGCCTACCTGATGCCGTCTGAAGATGCCGCTATACTGTTCAGCTATGCTGAGAATTGGGCAAAGACCGGCGTGATCAGCTATTATCCCGGTGGTCCACCTGCGGAAGGATCTACGGATTTTCTTTTTCTGGTTCTGGTTACCTCAGGAATCCGTTTGGGAATGGGTGTGTATGAAGCCAGTTTACTGATCAATGCTCTGGCAACTTTGTTGACGGTGTTTTTCTTATTGAGAATAGCAGATAGTGGAAGGTGGCTGGTCAACCTGTTGCTGATGCTGTCCGTATTTTTCTCTCTGCAGATGATCGCCGGTGTGTATGGTTACGGAACTATTTTATTCGGGGCATTCCTGACCGTTACGGTATATTGCTTCCTGCGTAATTATTTTGCAGCATTAGTATTCGCAGCGTTATTAACTGTTCTGTGCAGGCCGGACGGGATCCTTATGGTTGCACCGCTGGTACTTTTTGCTTTGGCCGGAGATAAGGCATCCCGGAGAAAGAGATTTTTCCAGCTGTTAATTTTGGGAGTTATACCGGGTCTGCTGTATTATAGCTGGCGTTTGTGGTATTTCGGAGAGTTATTCCCGCTGCCGTTCTATGTAAAAGCGCAAGGCGAAAAGATGTTGGGAAGCTTTCAGCTCCTGTCTGTTTACACCAATATCCATTACATCCGTTATTTTCTTTTTCCGCTGCTTATACCGGTAGCTGGGTTGATCTGTTTTTACAGGAGAGATCTTTCTGCTCAGTTTTGGATGCCGCTATTGTCCATGATATTGATACCGTTGGCTTTCTATTCCATGACGCAGCAGGATATGAACCTGGGATATCGTTATCAATACCCGGCTTACCTGGGATGCCTGTTGCTGATAGCAGTAAGTATCAACCGGTTGAAAATGGATTGGTTGTCGGTATTCCTGTTGGGAAGCCTTGTCCTGTGTTTCCGGGAACACTATGTAAGGTTTACCTCGCTTCCGGATAGCAGAGAGAGCAACTATGTCCGGGTGATGAAGTCGTTGAGACCCTATTCCGGAACGCTGGCTGTTACAGATGCGGGTTATGCTGCCTGGCTCAGCCGATGGTCAACAGTAGATCTCTGGGGCCTGAATTCTCCACAATTTTCAAGGAGGCTGGCGCAGCCTGAGGATATACGTCAGTTGCTGCCCGACCTGGTAGAGATAGCTCCGTATGCCTGGGATTCCGTCCGGGTGGTCCGGAAGGAAAAGACCTTTCCTAACCTGATCCAAAACACCTTTCTTTTCCTTCAGATTTCAGACTACCAGGTATGGCGGGTGCCTAACCAGGTGAAGCAATCGCCTGAGATCATCTGGCACCCGGCTGTTGACAGGATATTCCGGGCGAATAATGATCTCCGGCCCGGCCGGTATGACGATACCATTACCTTCGGTATTCGTCCTGATGCCAGGTATATCCGGGAAATATCTGCTGTGTTTGAGGCACATCAGGGTGTCAGAGACGAATATAATCAGCAGGAATCTCTTTTCGCGCAGTAATCCGCACAAGGGGCAGAACGAAGGATCGCGCTCTTTCGGGAGAGCGCAGCCACAGAGATGACCCGGTCCCTTGGGATGTGCCCTCTTTATAATTCTATATTCCTGTTAATGGCTTAAGCTGTTTCGGTGGGAAATGTTCTCTTTATTTACCCTGATCGCCTGGTGTTTTTTCATCACAGTGACGACCTCATCGTAATATTCAAAATCTTTCCTGACACAGAAGGTAATCCTGTTGGGCACATAGGGCGAGAAGCATAACCACCGGTCTATGAAAGAGTTAAAGACGGTTTTGCCTTTCTCTTCAATAATACCTCTCGGCATATCCCAGATCTCGTAGTCATGCCTTAAGGCAAAAAGGTAGGCGTTGCTGCCCATGTTATTAAAAGTCTTTTGAGTCCGGAGTTCTGGAAAATGATACAGGTCTGTAAACCCGGTGATCTCTACCAGGTCCGGCCGGAATTGTTCAAGGTCTTCGGGTAATATCAGTCTTCGGGCATACTCCAGGGTGTTTAATCCCCACATATCTGCCACTTCCCATTTGGATTTCCAGGCCATGTAACCTGCATCCGTTACTGCCATTTTGCCGCGGAAGGCATTGAGCGCTTCAGGAACCAGGTAAAGGTTGGAATACCGGGTGTCCGGGATCAGCCTGCGGTCTTTATTCAGCAGATAGAATGTAAGCAGGCTAAAAGGTATCAGCCACCAGGTGCGGTACTGGCAGATGAATCTTAGTGTGAGTATGGCGGTGCCCAGATAAACAGGATACTGGTACCTGTAACCGAGATTCATATCCTGCTGCGTCATACTGTAAAAGAGCAGGGGCACGCAGATAAGTGTGCCGGCGATCGTGATCTCTTTCCCGTTAATGTCTTTTCTTCTGAGCAGGAAAGCTGCTGACAGTCCAGTGAGTAAGGGTAAAAGAGTGTACCTGAGGTAATGTTTATTGACATGGAAAGAGCTTTCCAGGAAAAGTCCCCATATCTTTCCCTGTCCGCTTGTTTTGACGTAGAAAGGGAGCGGGAAAAGCTCACCGAAGTACAGGTATCGTCCTGCGAAGTAGAGCATCCCGGGAATAATGCCATATAGTAAAAGTGTCCTGAGCTTATACCGGAGCTCACTGAGGTCCTTTAGGCAATATAAAAGAATGAGTGGAGCCATGATCACAAACCCATCCGGTCTGAACAGCATGGTTATCAGGGCCCCGGTGACCGTAAGAGCAAAATTATTTCGGTAAAACTGCCATATGGTGAATAGAATAGCGGCGCCATAGGCCATAGTCCCGTATCCATATAATCCGGCTCCGAGCTGGCTGGCGCTGAAAATAAAAGCGACACTCAGGAGTAAAGCGGCCGTGGAAGATCGGCGGACGATCCTGGACAGGAAATAAACGCTCAGCAAGGTAGCGATACCATTGATCAGCAGCGCACTGGTATAAGTTTTTAACCCGGCTTTGATACCCAGGGTGACAAGCACGAGAAACAGGAAATCTGTTGCTCCTTCTGTGGGCGCGCCGCCCGGATAGTAACTGATAACACCTGTTTGCGCCCAGTTTTCGGCATAGGCAAAGAGAATAGCAGCGTCTTCCGTAGGGATCAGGTACTGCGGAATGAAACAATAAAAGAATATTCCCAATGGAATGCAGAGCAACAGATACAGTAAATAAGGATAGGATTTCTTTTCCATGTGAATAATACCTGGCCATCACGCCGGACGGCTAATATAAGCCGGTTGTGATATAATTCGTCAGTATGCTTTGTCAATTTGTCACCTTGTTAGTTGTCGGCATGTACTTTGTCTGGTTACCGGCAAATTCAGTCTGAAAATGGAAAAAGGTCATATTAGTGTTCAAACGGAAAATATCTTTCCGATCATCAAGAAGTTCCTCTATTCGGATCACGAGATTTTTTTGCGCGAATTGGTGTCTAATGCTGTAGATGCTACCAAGAAAGTGAAAGGGCTGGCTCAGCTGGGTGAGTACAAGGAAGACCTGGGAGATCTGACGATCCGGATTGCTGTTGATAAAGATGCCAGAACGATCACTATATCGGATAAGGGAATCGGTATGACAGCAGAAGAAGTGAAGAAATATATTAACCAGATCGCATTTTCTTCTGCCAATGAATTCATTGAAAAATTTAAGGAAGTGGATGATGCCAAAAGCATCATCGGGCATTTCGGCTTAGGTTTCTATTCGGCGTTCATGGTAGCGCATACGGTAGAGATCCGGACCCAATCATACAAAGACGCACCGGCTGTTCAATGGACCTGTGATGGTTCTACGGAGTTTACGCTGGAAGAAATTGAGAAAGCAGAAAGAGGTACAGAGATCATATTGCACATCAATGAGGATTCTGAAGAATTCCTGGAGGATGCCCGCATCTCCGGTCTGCTGAAAAAATATTGCCGTTTCCTGCCGGTGCCGATCCAGTTCGGTGAAAAATACCTTTCTGAAGAAGAGCAAAAAGAAGGTAAAACAGCGGAGCCGAATATTATTAATATCACAGAGCCGGCGTGGACCAAAGCCCCGTCTTCCCTGACAGACGAAGATTACCTGGCTTTTTACAGGGAATTGTATCCTTTGGCTAATGACCCGCTTTTCTGGATCCACCTGAATGTGGATTATCCTTTCAACCTGACCGGTATCTTGTACTTTCCGCCGTTGAATAAGTCTTATGAGGTCCAGAAAGACAAGATACAATTGTACAGCAACCAGGTCTTTGTAACCAATAATGTAGAAGAGATCGTACCGGAATACCTGACACTGCTGCACGGGGTGATCGATTCTCCGGATATCCCGCTGAACGTATCCCGCAGCTACCTGCAGGCGGATGGTAATGTGAAGAAGATTAACCAGCATATTTCTAAAAAGGTATCCGATAAACTGGCAGAGATATTTAAAAATGACAGGGCCTCTTTTGAAGAGAAATGGGCGGATATCAGTATTTTTGTCAAATACGGTATGCTGAGTGATGATAAGTTTTATGATCGCTCCAAAAATTTCTGCCTGCTCAAAAACACGGAAGGTAAATTCTTCACTTTTGAAGAGTATAAAGAAAAGATCCGGGATAACCAGACGGACAAGAACAATAACCTCATAGCGCTGTATACCAGCTCAGAACAGGACCAGCATGCGTACATCAGGAAAGCCAATGCAAAAGGTTATGATGTCGTGGTAATGGACAGCATTATTGACAATCACTTCCTGCAGCTTCTGGAATCCAAATTGGATAAAACCCAGTTCAAGCGGGTAGATGCAGATACGCCGGATAAGCTGATCGAGAAAGATACGGCACTGGAAAGTGTGCTGAGCCAGGAAGAGCAGGACGCGTTGAAGGCAATATTTGAGGGCCAGGTTGCCAAAGAAACAACCTCTGTCGAACTGAAAGCGTTGTCGCCGGAAGATGCGCCGGTAACCATTACCCGGAATGAATTCATGCGCCGGATGCAGGAAATGAGCAAAATGGGTGGAGGTAATGCCATGTTCTTTGGTGAAATGCCGGAAAGGATTAACCTGGTGGTGAATACTAACCATCCGGTCAGCCAGCAGATCCTGAATGCTGATGAAGCGGTAAAGACTACCTTAGCGAAACAGCTGACGGATCTGGCGCTCTTATCCCAGGGAATGCTGAAAGGAGCTGCCTTAACAGACTTTGTAGAGAGAAGCTTTGGGCTGGTTTCCAAATAACCCGGTTTTCACTGACAGATAAAAGGTCTCCATTATGGAGGCCTTTTTTATTGATATTAATGCCGGAAAGCTGCTGAAATATTTCCCTCATTATAGTGTCTTGCAATTATCATTTACTCTTCCAGAGGGTTATAGTCCCTATCCTTTTTATTCCAGACAAAGTATACAGGAATACCTAATAAGATGACAATAAATCCAGGCCAGGTGTAGGTAGGCTGATAAATTAATAAGCCGATGCCTATGGATAAGGCTGCTATGATATACAGAAACGGTAATACAGGATAACCAATAGCTTTGTAAGGCCTTTCCATATCAGGATATTTCTTCCTGAGTATAAAAACTGCTGCGATGGTCAGAGAATAGAAGATCAGCACTACAAAAATGATGTAGTTGAGCAGATCGCCGTACCTTCCGGTAAGACATAATATACAGGCCCAGAGGCATTGTGCCCATAATCCCCAGCCGGGTACTTCATATTTATTGAGCATACCGGCTTTTTCGAAGAAGAGGCCATCTTTAGCCATGGTGTAATATACCCTTGCTCCGGCAAGGATCAATCCGTTGTTGCAGCCAAAGGTGGAGATCATCACCATTACAGCGATGACAGTAGTGCCTATTGTGCCGAAGATCTTTTGCGCGGCAGCTATCGCTACCCTGTCTGATGGTGCGAATGCGATCTCCTGCATAGACAAAGTGGCCAGGTACATCAGGTTGGCAGATACGTAGATAATGGTTACGATGAATACCCCTAGGAAAAGGCTCAGGCCGACGTTGCGTTTAGGATCTTTGATTTCTCCGGCAATGAAAGTGACATTGTTCCAGGCGTCACTGGAAAAAATGGAACCGACCATGGCAGAGGCCAGTCCGGCAAAAACGGCTGCACCGGCAATAGGTATAGCGGCCTGGGTATCTATATCCCACCGAATATTCTGCCAGGCATCCGTCCAGTTGGCCTGCCATATTTCGGCATTGAATCCTGCTGTCAAACCTAAGATCACAAGTCCACCCAGGGAAAAGATCTTAATAATCGTGAGGATCGTCTGTATCACTTTCCCGTTTTTGATGCCGCGGGAATTGTGCCAGGTAAGCAGGATAATGGTGGAGATGGCTAAGGCTTGCGCGCCGGAGATCCGGAACAGACCCGTATCCAGAAGGATGCTGTTTTCTCCAACCGCGGGAAACAGATAGGAGGTAAACTTGGCAAAGGCAACCCCGACTGCTGCGATAGTACCAGCCTGTATTACCATGAAAAAGGACCATCCGTAAAGAAAAGCGATCAGTCTGCCGTAAGCAGCACGGAGATATACATATTGTCCGCCCGCTTTGGGAAACATCGAAGATAACTCTCCGAAGCTCAACGCAGCAATGATCGTGATAACACCTGTAATGACCCAGATAAAAATCAGCCATCCTGCGCTACCGACATTCCTGACAATGTCCGAGCTGACGATAAATATTCCGGAACCGATCATAGAACCGGCCACTAACATCGTGGCATCCAGTAGTCCGACTTCCCTTCTCATCCCACTTTCAGGCGTAGATAATTCCGGCATATATCAATCATTTTCAATGAAGATAAAAACTATATGAATTTCTCGTATGTGTCCCGGACGAATGTTAAAAGATCTTTTTAATGCGATGTTATTCTGAACGTAGCTTACCAACAACTTTCTTGTAGTTTTTAGACCGGATGATCCTTCCCGAATCAGTGATCAGGATGCAGGCATATTGAGGATAGTTCCGGAGAAGGCGCAGGCCTTTCTCTTTTCCAAGAACCATGATAGAGGTACTGAATCCATTAGCCATTTCTGCGTTTTCCCCTATTACGGTAACGCTGGTCAGGCCGGTAACAGGCATGCCGGTTTTGGGGTTGATGATATGCGAGTAACGTTTACCATTTATCTCGACATATTTTTCATAATCGCCGGATGTTGTGACAGCTCCTTTCCTGAGAGATATGATCTTTGTTATTTTATACCGTTTAAACGGATTGGCTACGCCGATTTTCCAGGGAGAGCCATCCGGTTGCGCTCCCCAGGAAGCCATATCCCCGGAAGCGTTGACAATTCCTGCCCGGATATTCATGGATTGCATAAGCTCGCGGCCTTTATCAGCTGCATAACCTTTCCCTGTGGCACCGAACCCGATTTTCATACCGGGTAACTTTAAGAATACGGTAGACGCTGCACTGTCTAAAACGATGTGCTGATAACCGATCTTAGCTATGGCTTTTTGAATGACCGTTTCGTCAGGAAGGGCTTCCATAGATCCTTCAAATCTCCATATCTTGTCCATTGCGGCAAAGCTGATATCAAAGGCTCCGTCTGTAATTTCTGAGAAAAAGAGCGCCCGTTGAGTGAGCTCAAACACTTCGCGGTCTACTTTCACCGGCCGGATCCCGGCATTGCGGTTGATCTCCGAAACCTGAGAAGTGGCTTTCCAGTCGGAAATCAGCTCTTCGATCCTGGAGATTTCCCCGATCACCTGATCAATATAATTCTCCGCAGACAAAGAATCTTCTGCCACGATGGTAATGTCAAAACGGCTGCCCATCAGGACCGTCTCTCTCTTTCTGAACACCTGTCCGTAGGACACTTCTGTGCAGATGACTATTGATATTAAAAAGAGGATTTTCGCCATGGTAAAAGAATTAGTAGCAGTCGCTCAGGATTTGTCCCCTGGATTTATAGGCAGAAAATGGTTTCCCGTTCTTTTCATTGCAGATCGTGTCCAGGGCAGTTTCTACATCTCTCTGCATGGCCAGCGCCCCGCAGATCATAATGACACCGTTATTTTCCAGAAGACCGGCAAAAAAGTCTGTGTCTCTCTTGATCAGGTCCATGACATAACAGGGGTTTTCTTCCCGGGAGAAAGCGATGTGAAATTGATGGAGCTGTCGATTGGCTATTTGTTCCGATGCAAATTGCCGGTATTGCTGTGTGGTGGCATTATTGTAACGAAAACCACAATACAGGTGCGTCTCCATTTTTTTGTGGTTCTCCGCAATCATTCCCAGGAAAGGAGCTATTCCTGTCCCGTTGGCGATCAGGGCCACCTGAGGGGCTTTTACCGGAAAATGAAAAGATGAATTTCTGATAATTCTTGCCTTGATGACATGGTCTGTTTCCAGCTGAAACAGATATTGGGAACCCAGACCGGATTCATGCAGCTTAACGACTAGCTGAATCTTGCCTTTAATTCTGGCTATGGAATAGAACCGTTCGCGGTTATCATGGGCAGGATAAACCGCCAGCAGGTCACCCGACTGAAACCGGACGCCGGAACGCGGCTGCAGATAAAGCCGGAAAGTGGCATCATTTTCCGTTATCGGGGTCTTTTGAATGACTTTTAATTTTTTTAATCCCGGGATCTTTTGTTGGTACAACGCAGGAGCTGTGGCCAGGGCAATTAAGTTTTTCTCGCTCCAGGCTTTTGCCCAGCTGACAAACTCATCCGGTGATTTGTCGTTCACGGTATGTATCTCCAGGGAGCGGATAGCCCAGCTTTGCGATGCCAGCCATTCATCTGCCCGGATAGCAAATCCGCAATAATCTTCATAAGCCTTAGAGCCGAATCCGACTACTGAAAACTGTATCTCCCGGGTCTGTGGATGCCGGGCAATTAACTTTTCGAAATGAGTTGCATTGGAAGGAGCATCGCCTAGTCCGTAAGTAGAAGTGAAGACAATAAGATGATTAGCCTGAGGATACGTAGTATATTGATTCAATTCTGCTAAAAAGGACTTTTTCCCATCTGCCAGGATCTGTTGGTGAATGTGGTTGGCAAAGCTCAATGTGCTGCCGTTTTCAGAACCTGTCAACAGCACGTATTCTGCTTCTTTTGCCGTGTATTTGTTTTTGATCCTGACCTTTCTGCGCTTGAAAGTGATTGCGAATCCGGAATAGATGAAAAACAGGATATTAAGCGACGCGAATCCGAGAATGGAGGCCCAGATAATATTTGTTCGTCCTGTGTGAAGGTCTAAGCTGAGTTGTTCAAAAAAGACACTCCGGGGATATCGGGTTTCACTGATAATATCTCCTGTGAACTGGTGAATAACCACTTCCCGGTCTCTGAACCGGATCTTAAAAAACTCCTCCGGATCATCTGAAAACGGAAATTCTATTTTACTTACATCAGATAAATGTGTGTTTTGGAAAACAGGGAAATCTTCAAGCAGTATTCTTTCATCCTTCACCTCTTCGATAGCCGTGATCCCGGTAGTTTGAACTTCAGGTTTGGCAATCATGCCGAATCTCAGCAGGAACAGGTAGGTTCCCGTGAGCGCAAGTATAAAGATCGGAATGAGCAGAACCCTGCCAGCTACTACATGGTAATATTGGGCGAGAAAATCCCGGTTGATCCTGGAAAAAAAACGACGGATCCCTTGCTGGCGTTTAATGATCAGCACAGTGCCGGATACCACAATCAGCATCAGCAGAAAAGAGAAAACACCGACTATAAATCGCCCGGTTTCATGCAGGAATAGGGAGCGGTGCAAGGCCGTTATCCATTGGATAAATGCACTTTTGACTACCGGTTTTCCCAGCGATGCTCCAGTTATAGGATGGATCAACGATTTCACATCATTGCCTTCCTCGTCAAACCCCTCTAAAGTGACAAATTGGTTGTGATCAACACTCAATTCGAAAATTTCAGGATATACCTTTCTCAATTCAGGCAGAGACTGGGCCAGTGTGATCTCGCCGAAGTTTTCGGTCCGGTAAGGGAGCATTCTTTCATTGACCGCATCTATCGCTAATATGACCCCTGTGGTGGAAGCGATAAAGAGAAAGACAAATGAAAAGATCGCTAATGCGAGGTGTGCATAGCGCCAGACAGTTAATGTCATCAGATACTATTACACTTTTATTGAACCTTGCTGAGCTTTACGTACCTGATGTATCCTGTTCCTTCGGTTCTTAAAGTGATTCCATCTGTAGTCAAAGGAATTTCAACATCACTGATATGGTAATTCTGATCTTCTACAGAGGTTTCAAACCTTAATTTATAGCCTTTGTTCAGTTTGGACTCATCGATGACAAATGTAGTGATGCTGCGGTCGCCTGCTGCTATCGAAGCCCCGGTGATAGCACTGAGGTTTTCATTCTTCCTGGATAGATATTTATACCATTCCTTGAAACCGTTGTACCATTGTTTATCCGGTCCCATTACATACAGAGTCTTCTCATATTGTCCTTTGGGATCAATCAGGGAAACAACGACATAAGCTTCCAGTCCTGTGTAATTGGACATTTGCAAAAGGCATTTATATTTAGCGTTTTGTGCAGATAACTGGGTTGAAAAGAATAAGACGGAAAGGCTTGCTAAAAGTATTTTGGTGAAAGGTCTCATTGAACTACTTTAAAAAATTAATGGATACATTTTTTCTTGTCAGGGTTTCATTCTCACTGGCTAAATCGTAGGCAGATTCTTCAAATTCCGTAAGCAGGCTTTTGTCCGCACCTTTATCAATAAGGTATTTTAATATGCTGTCGTCCTTAGCTAATAATGCAGCTCTGTGCAGGGCTGTCATCCCTTCCGCGTTCTTCGCATTGATATCGGCCTGGACTCCTTCCAGCTTCTCCAACAGCCCTAAATCGTTCTTGGCAACTGCCAGATGGTAGAGCGTATTCCCGTCTTTTTGGGCAGCTGACAGGTCTAATCCTTTTTCTACCAGGATACTCATTTTTTTAGAGAAATCTTCTGCATTGTTGCCGGGACCCTGACCTCTGTACGATTGGATAAGGTAGTAAGCCAGGTTGCCGTCATGGGTCTGTACGTTGACCCGGGCGCCGTTTTCAATTAATAGCTGAATAGTCTCGGGTGATCCGGATTGTACTGCCGCAACTAAGGCTGTTTCACCTTTTGCATTGGCCGCATTGATATCTTTGACTTTAGGCAATAGTAATTTTATTAACGCTATATCTTTTGTGGAAGCGGCTGCCATGAAGGCAGAATTACCTCCCTTGTCAGCTTGATTGATGTCCACACCTTTATCCAGGAAGTAACTGACGATCTCTGTCTGGTTAGGTTTACGGACAATATTATGTAAAGCATTCTCACCGTTCTCACCGACAGCAGCCGGATTGATTTTCAATTCTTCTACCAGGTATTTGTAGGTCTCTAAAGTGCTGTTCGCCCGGCGGCTTCCCTGGGATGCAAAAATCAAAGCGCTTTCTGTAGGTTGTACCCCTTTCTTCAGGACATTTTTCAATAATTCAACGTTACCTGATCTGGCGGCGTAATCGAATGCAGTCCGGCCCAGGTCGTCTTTATCATTAATTGATAAACCCTTTGTCGTCAGGTAATCGGTCAGTACAAAGTTATTATCGCCGGCAATGGCCAGAAGCAATAGATTGGCTCCGCCCTGGTATTTCTTTTTCGGATCATTACCTGCTTTAAAAAGTGCATCATACACTCCTGTATTAGTTTGTCCGTTAGCAGCGGCAAATGTGAGTGCAGTGGCTCCCTTATCGTCCGTCAGATGGACGTCTGAACCTTTGGCGATCAGGTAATTGACCAATGCCACATTACCTCTGCTGGCAGCCCAGTGAAGATAGATGCGGCCATCGTGCGTTTTTTTGCTGACGCCGTTACCTTTCTGATCGATCAGGAATTGAATGGTTTCTATAGGTGCATCATTGTTGATGGCTATGCTGACGACATCAAAATTACCCCGGTTAGCTTCAGAAGGACTGTTCCCTTTTGAGATCTCAGATTGTACACTAGCCACATCCGGTTTGGATTTCCAGAAGTCCGGGCTCAGCATAGTATTATTCTGAGCACTGATAAAGAAGGGTGATAATAACAGTGCAGTAATAAGTATTCTTCTCATCATTAATTAGAGCGTTTAGATTAAATATAGTTTCTGATATTTAGACTAAATATAAATAGACTTTAATAGAGTTCTGTAATATTGATGTCATTTCCGCCTGGAAAGGTTCTGTTAAATAAGGAGGTAGCAGGGAAGGAGAGTCAGGTAAAAGAGCCTTACCATACTATCGGAGGTATATATCTGTGAACGGTCGGATCAGTTGATGAAAGGAATTCTATGGAAATCAGGGATGTTTTTATTTGTATTGAAATGTATTATAAATCCAGATAATTAATATGTTAAATAAAACGTATGCTTTGTTGTATACCTCTTTTCAACTATAGGGCAACCTGTGCGATAGCACCAAATGATTCAGTTAAGAAATTGAGAAATCTTCCTGTAATGAAGCCGATCGTGTATAAAAATCTACAGTTGAGCGCTTTATTTTCTCCCTTTCAGGAATCAGTCTCTGAACCTTTTCACAATATCTCCGTATTCATCTATACGCCTGTCTCTCAGGAATGGCCAGATCCTTCTTACTTTTTCTGAACGCTGCATATCTACGTCGACCACTATATTGACTGCTTCATCGGATGGTGCGCGGTAGATCAGCTCGCCCTGCGGTCCGGCTACAAAACTTTGACCCCAGAACTGGATACCGTTGGTGATATCGCTCCAGTCCGGCTCATGACCTACCCGGTTAACGGCAATAACCGGTATACCATTGGCTACGGCATGACCACGTTGGACGGTTTCCCATGCGCCGTGCTGACGTACCTTTTCACTTTGCTCATCCGTACTTTCCCAGCCGATGGCAGTCGGATAGATCAGTAGTTCTGCTCCGGCCAGGGCCATCAACCGGGCAGCTTCCGGGTACCATTGATCCCAGCAAACTAATACGCCCAGCTTGCCGGCAGAGGTCTGTATCGGATGAAACCCGGTATCGCCGGGTGTGAAAAAGAACTTCTCATAATAAGCCGGATCGTCCGGGATGTGCATCTTGCGGTATTTTCCGGCCATGCTGCCGTCTTTTTCAAAAATAACAGAAGTGTTATGATATAATCCTGCGGCTCTTTTTTCAAATAAAGAGGTCACCAGCACGACCCCGTTATCTTTGGCAGCTTTGCTGAAAATCTCGGTATCCGGTCCGGGAACAGGCAATGCCAGGTCAAACATCTCCGTATCTTCTACCTGGCAGAAATAAATACCCGTGTGCAGTTCCTGCAGGACAACCAGCTGAGCACCTTGCTCTGCACAGACTTTAATGCCATCCAGGCTTTTCTGTATATTTTCCATGCGGTCGCGACCGCAAGACTGTTGTACAATACCTACTTTTAAGATGCTCATAACTTTGCTTTTAGAATATTTCAGGTACTATAAGGAACGGGATAACTGCAAAAATGTCTCTTCCGTCTTGAATAATTAACCTGTTTGCTTATTGCTGCACTTCATATTTGTCCTAGATAACCCCTTCCGGGTATTGCATGGTCACACAGTGTAAAGATCCGTGTTGCAATATTAGCGGGAAGCAGTTGATACCAATGATCTCTCTTCCGGGAAAACAACCTGCCAGGATCGCCAGCGCTTCAGTATCCTGCGGCACACCATAAGTAGGAACCAGCACCGCTCCGTTGATGATGGTAAAGTTGGCGTAGGTAGCCGGGATCCTTTCTCCTTCATCGTCGTAGCATGCGTCTGCCATCGGTAAGGGTACCAGCCGGTACGGCTGACCATCCAGATCTGTGAAGGCTTTCAGCTCCTCTTCCATAGCGGCTAAGGCATGGTAATGCTCATCTGACGGATCTGTACATCTGACATATGCGATTGTTCTTTCGTCACAAAAGCGGGCCAGGGTATCAATGTGGGAATCCGTGTCATCACCGGCGAGATAACCGTTTTCCAGCCAGAGCACTTTCTCTGTGCCGAAAAGTTCTCTGAAGTTTTCCTCCACATCATCCGTACTTAAATGTGGATTCCGGTTGGGTGACAATTGACAGGAAGTAGTGGTCATCAGCACGCCTTTGCCGTCGCTTTCTATGCCGCCTCCTTCAAGGACCATGCCCACCTTGAACAACGCGTTGGTTTTAAAGATCTCCTTTTCAAATAAGCGATAGCTGATCAGGTTATCTTTATCTGCCGCGAATTTCAATCCCCAGCCGTTGAAGATAAAATCCAGGATAGTCAGCTCGCCATCATCTTCTATGGTGATGGCACCGTGATCTCTGGCCCAGGTGTCGTTGGAAGGAAGCTCTGTTAGGATCAGCCGGTCTTCCGGTATGTTTTTCAGATATTCTTTTACAGTAGTGATGTCTTCGCAAACGACCAGTACCTTCTGGAACCTGCTGACCGCTTCGGCAATCTCTACGAAGCAGGGGATCACCCGGTCCAGGAGCGGAGCCCAGTCCGAATGGACATGCGGAAAAGTTAACTGTACTGCACTCTGCGGCTCCCATTCGGCGGGTAATCTTCTCGACATGATTTCCGGTTTGGGCACAAAATTACATTTTCTTTTAAAGACCCTCTGAAAGTATTTCTGCCAGGCGTAAAACCGTAAGAACGTATAATCTCTCACATTATTTTTACCTTTCGCGGAAGGATACTATATAAGGTATCTCTGAGACAATGCAAGCTGTTGATCCTATAAGAAAGGTGGTGGTGACCCGCTATATCCAGGCCTTGCGGGAGGGCGGGTCCTTACCAGGGCTGGTGGAAGCTGATGACGGGTTCATGTACGTGATCAAATTTCGCGGGGCGGGGCAAGGCCGTAAAGCGCTGGTGGCCGAACTGATCGGCGGAGAGATCGCCAGGAAGCTGGGTTTTAAAGTGCCGGAGATCGTTTTTGCGGAGCTGGATGAAGCTTTTGGCAGACAGGAGCCTGATGAAGAGATACAGGATCTGCTGAAAGGCAGTGTAGGGGAAAACCTGGGCGTGCATTTCCTGTCTGGAGCAGTAACGTTTGATGCCGTAGTAAATGAAGTAGATGAAGGATTAGCTTCAAGGATTGCCTGGCTGGATGCTTACCTGTTCAATGTAGACAGAACAGCCCGGAATACCAATATGCTGGTCTGGAATAAAGAGCTGTGGCTGATTGATCATGGTGCGGCTTTATTCTTTCACCATTCCTGGGACAATTGGCAGGATTATATTCATAAGCCTTTTAGCCAGATCAGGGACCATGTTTTACTGTCCCGGGCCGGCCGGATAGTGGAAGCTGATGAACTCTTTAAGGAACTGCTGACACCGGAAGTGATCCGGGGGATTGTATCCCTGATACCGGACGAATGGCTGGAAAATGACGGTGACGGCAGGACTGCGCAGGAAAAGAAAGATGTGTATGAACAATTCCTGGCAGAGCGGTTAGAAAATACTTCTGTTTTTATAAATGCTGTGCTGCATGCAAAAGGGTGATGTATACGAATACGCTGTACTGCGGGTAGTTCCCCGGGTAGAACGGGGAGAATTCATCAACGTGGGTGTATTGCTGCTTTGCCGCAGACAGAAATTCGGAGCGGTCCGGTATGAAGTGGATGAACAGCGGTTAAAAGCGCTATATCCGGGTATAGACCTGGAAGTGGTCAAAACGCAGCTGGAAGTTTTTACAAAGATCAGCAAGTGTGCACCCGGTTCCGGCCTGATAGGCTCTTTGCCGCTGCATGAACGTTTCCGCTGGCTGACAGCAAACAGGAGTACTATTATACAATGTTCTCAGGTACATGTCGGTCTGACCCTGGATGCGGCTGCTACCTTGGATGAGCTGTTTGAAAAGCTGGTAAAGGTTTAGGTCTCATCCTTTGGTCTCTTATTAAAAAAATGAATTTTTATTTAGGTGCTGATAACCACGAACAAATGAACGCTGATGAAAATAATATGGTTGCTGATTTGTCTTTACCTCGGAACAGGTAATACCTTGTATGCTCAATCAGGAGCAGATACCTCTAAAATTTTTGAAATAGTAGAAGTACTACCTGAATATCCCGGTGGCCAGGACTCCATGATGAAATTTATATCATCTAATGTTCAGTATCCTGAAGAGGCCCTGAATGCGGAGATACAGGGTACAGTAGTCATACAATTTATAATCGAAAAAGACGGATCTATTTCCAATATTAAAGTTGTCAGGGATGTGGGTGGCGGATTAGGTGAAGAAGCTGCCAGGGTAGTGGGTATGATGCCTGCATGGAAACCCGGAATGCAGCTTGGGGAACCTGTACGGGTAAAGATAGCTGCCCCGGTCCGGTTCAGATTGACAAAGCAAGGCCCCTCAAAGTCGTCGAAAAAATCACGCAGATAACGGGTCACAGTACAATTTATGCGAAAATCTGGATAACGTCCTGTCTATTTCACAACCTGGATACTGGCTCTGGCCCAGGCCTGTTCTTCTGCGAAAAGAACTACCTGGTATACGCCTGCGGGAAAAGCTGAGAGATCCAGCATATGAGTATTGGTATAGATCTGTTCGGTTCTCAATACCCTGCCCGTTATATCCAGTAGCTGCAGGGTATATTCTGAAGACGGTGTGCCGGTTGCCGGTAAGCGGACAAACAGAATTCCTTCGCTGGGATTGGGATATACTTTCAGATCCGCCAGCTGCAGATGCCGGATAATACCGGTCGGCTGATATTTTCTGCAATATATGCCGGACATGAACTGCTTGATATAGTACAGTGTGCTGTCATACATCGGCTGGATCCGCATGCCGAATTCTTCGTAAGAGGTATGTCCGTTTCCGGGTATGATGTAGAAAGGATTCTCAATGCCCAGTTCCAGCGCCTTGGCATGCAGGATATTGCTTCCGTCAACGTGGGGCAAGAGAACAATACCGTAAGGTTGGCCGGTGTTAAAAGGTATCTGGGGATCACCGGTATCATGCACGCTCAGAAAAGGAATATGCTCATTATCCAGTATGGATGCTTTAGCCAGTGCTCCGCTGATATTGATGACACCCGCTACCTTATATGGATAACCTTCGGCGGCTGTGGTGCCATCTATGCCGCCCGCTTCTTCTATCCACTGCTTCCATTGTGCAGGTAATTCATCATTTTCATCCAGGTAGGTAGCATGTAAAGCGTTAAAAGAACCTGCAGATGCGCCGCCGATAAAGATCATGGAGGTATCTATTCTCCATGTATTGCCAGATTCCATCACATCTTTAAACAGGTACCGGATGATCGCTTTGGCATCTTGCGTACCTCTGGCAACGGCCTTGACCATTTTCTCCTCATTCAGCAGGGAGAGAAAAGAAGGTTCATATCTGTATTGGGGAGAGATCACCACATAACCCATCTTGGAAAGGTCCTCACCCAGGAATTTACATTGACCGTGATTCTTATCTCCGCTCCAGTAAGCACCTCCGTGCATCATCACCAGCACCGGCCGGTTCCTTTCCGTATCATCTTGCGGCTCATATACGTCAAAATGCAGTTTTTTGAGCTGTCCGTTGGACATCAGGTTCTCTCCGTAATAGATATTTCTGGTGACCAGCGTTTTGGTAAAGATCTTCTGAAAGTATCGTTCACCACAACCTTGTCCGTGTACCTGTTGCACAAAAAACAGGACACTGAGGATGAATAGCCTGGAAAAGAATTGCATATGATCCTTATTTTATAAGTACCTTATATCTTTTGCACTTTTATTGTCAAGTATCTGCAAATGAGATATGACTAAATATACAAAATAAAAAATGTGATTTTTTCAAATTTTTATCCAGATAAATGTACAGGATGAAACAGAGGATGGCTAAATGGGTTGTCCGTATCTGGTCTTCGCCTGCTCCGGCTTTTGTTCTTTCGGGACAGTTCCCTGTTATTGGAATTACAAAAACAGGTCTGTGGTAATGGTATCGGTAATAAGTTTCCCCCTGGTGGAAAGTCTGAAATGATCATCCAGGTAGAGAGTTTCTCCTGTGCGGATATAAGGTTCAATGGCCAGGATAAAATGTTTGGATACGGATGCGCCGAATTCTCTTTCCAGCGTAGGGAAGTGTATGCCTTCCCGCAGTCGGATGCGGGTCATGATCCATTCATTATACCTGGTGGTTGCATCCAGTATTTCTGCTTCTGAAGGAATGTTACCGGCCATGATGCTTCTGATATAAGCCATATTATTACTGACGTTCCAGCTTCTGACAGGATTTTTATAGCTGTGCGCGGAAGGTCCTATTCCCAGGTAAGGGATATCATGCCAGTAGCTGCTGTTGTGAATGGCTTCCGCGCCCGGCAGGGCATAATTGGACGTTTCATATTGTTCAAATCCTAGACAAGGCAGGAAATGCATCAGCCAGTCCATTTCTTCCGCCGCCTTTTCTTCATTGACGGGAAAAGACTTCTTTTTGCGGATCAGGTGAGCCAGCGCAGTATCCGGCTCTACTGTCAGACCGTAGGCAGAGATGTGCTCTACCCCGATATCTGCCAGGATCCTGCAATCTTTTTCCAGCCTGGGAATGCCCGATGTAGGAATACCAAAGATCAGGTCGGAAGATATCTTTTCTATACCTGTATTCAGGGCATGTTCTATAGCGGAGATCGCCCTGGAGGCATCATGTACCCGGTTGAGGTAGGCAAGATCCAGGTTATCAAAAGATTGTATGCCGATGCTGAGCCTGTTGACCGGAGAATGGCGGATCATTTCGTAAAAGGCGTCGTCCATATCGTCCGGATTGGCTTCCAGGGTGATCTCGGCATCCGGTAAGACATAGAAATGAGCGGTGATCGTGTCCCAGATAGCATGCAGTTCTTCCGGTGTCAGGATAGAGGGAGTACCGCCGCCAAAATATACCGACCGGATATTCGTTCTGCTACTACCGAAAAAGTCTCTCTGCAAAGAGATCTCCTGCTGTAGCGCGGCAACCATCTCAGATCTGTAGGTTTCAAAAGAGGTAGAAAAATGAAAATTGCAGTAGTGGCAGGCCTGCTTACAAAATGGAATATGGATATAGATGCCTGCCATTTGCTGAAATTGTCTCAAATTTACTGAATTACATCTATGCAGACCGGCTTTAGAGATAATGTGAGGTGGTTTTTAACAGGCATATTCTTTTTCCTGCTTACAGCATTGTACGCGCAGGACAGGTACTATGTGATCCTGGAATCCGCGACAGAGCTGAAAACGGTCAGGCTGCAGCGGGTCAACGATTTTAATACCGTTCAGAAAAGAGACCAGTTCCTGGAGCAGATCATCCGGGATTTACATCAGCGGAACTGGCTGGAGGCATCAATAGATTCTTTATATGATAATGGGACAGATACACTTATCGCTTATCTCCATATCGGCCGGAAATATGAGCTGGATATAGCATTACCTTCCGTTGCCGGAAAGGTTCGCAGGAATAGTGCGTCGCAGACAACCGCGGAATCTTTACCGGAAGCTATACTGGCCATAGATAAGCAATTGATCTATTGGCAGGAAAGCGGCTATCCTTTTGCAGAGATCAGCTGGGATTCATTATCCATGGATTCATTATCGCTGCATATGGATGCAAAGATTGAAAAGGGGCCTTTGATCATCTTTGACAGTCTGAAAAACAGGGAAGACGGGAAAATATCGGAAGCATTTCTGAGGAGCTACCTGGGCATCAAAAAAAATATGCCTTACCGGGAATCCGTTCTATCAGAAAGTGATCAGCTGATGAAAAAGCTACCGTTTGTACGTTTTGCGAAACCTTCTACGGTGAATTTCCAGGGAGATAAAGCTACGATCAATGTATATCTCGCCCACCGGAAGGTCAGCAAGTTTGATTTCCTGGTAGGCGTATTGCCTAATAATGCCAATACAGGAAAGATCCTGATCACAGGAGAAGCCAGGCTGCAGTTACAGAATGCTTTCAGACGCGGCGAGGAATTATACCTGGAATGGAAAAGGGTCAAGGCCAATTCCCAACAATTGAAGCTGAGATTCAGTTATCCGTATATTCTTCAGTCGCCGATAGGAGTGGCCGGATCATTCCTGCTGGATAAAAGAGATTCTACTTTCCTGGATCTCAACTGGACTTTAGGAGTTCCTTTCCGGACCAAGGCCAATAATTATATCAAAGCGTATGTGGAAAATGCCCAGACAATAGTCTTGCTGGTGGATACGAACACGGTCAAAAACAGGAATAAGCTGCCGGATATACAGGATGTCTCAGCGCTTTTGTATGGTTTTGAAGGATATTTTGAAAACCTGGACTATTTGTATAATCCGCGTCGCGGGATCGAAGCCGGCGCGAATATCCAGGTAGGTAACAGGAAGATCAAGCCTAATAATACCATCAGGAATATGGGAGATGCGTACCTCGCGCTGTATGACAGTATCAAGCTGAAATCTTTGCAGATACAGTTCAGGGCCAGCTTCAATGCCTATATCCGGCTGACCAACCGGCAGGTAATTAAATTAGGCGTTCGAGGGGCTTCAAAGTTTACCTCCGGAATATTGGAAAATGAGCTGTACCGGATAGGTGGGGCCAACAGCCTCCGGGGATTTGATGAAGAGTCCATTTTTACCCAGCATTATGCCTTTTCCACAGCAGAATACAGGTTCATCCTGGATCAGAATTCATACATGTATGCCTTTATAGATGCCGGGTTTACCGGAAAAAACGGGGAAGACGGTTTTGTAAAAGATTTTCCTCTTGGATTCGGCGCCGGAATAGCATTTGAAACAAAAGCAGGTATATTTGGAGTGAGTTATGCAGTGGGTAGACAACAAGGCAATCCTATTGATTTCAGATCGTCCAAATTACACTTTGGGTATGTCAATATCTTCTAGGTACTTAAAAATCATGTACCTGCTGCTGATTGCTCTTTTACCGTTGGTAGCTCATGCCCAGCCTGTTGAATATAGCCCGGAATTTGTGGATACCTTCCTGGTACAGACTGCAGATACGGAACAGGTAGCATCCGTATTGGACGACCTGGATATGAATGCGATGAGCGAAGCCCCGGAATGGGATGTGCAACACCTGCGGGTCAGGCAGTATTTTCCTTCTTTGCTGGTTTTCATCCCTGTTGTATTGCTGCTGATCATCCTGCTTAAGTTCTCTTATAAGAACTTTTTCCTGGCCAGTCTTTCAGGTATTGTCAACGATAAGGTCTTTCATTTACATTACAGGGGGAAGAAATTCTCTGAGAATCTGCCTGTTGTATTTTTTTACCTGATCCGTTTGATGGTGATCACTATGATCGTTCAGTACTGCTTTTATTATTTTCTGAACGATAACAGGTTCATTTCGTTGAGGTATTTCCTGCTCAGCTTTGTCATTGTCTTTACCTTTTATGCACTGAAGAATCTGTCGGAATGGCTGATCCAGGGCATGATCGGAACGGGAGAGGCTTTCAGGATGTATTTTGTCCAGCAGACGCTGATTACAGGATGGTTATGGTTACCTGCTCTGCTGGCGGTGCTGGTATTATATCTCAATAATGTAAAACTGCCGGCCAACTGGATGCTGGGAATCGTTGTTCTACCGGTTTTATTCAGTTCGATATTCGCTGTTATCAGGGGCTTGCTGCTCTGGAAGGCCGGGTGGAGGGATAATTTCATTTATTTTTTTATTTACCTTTGCACTTTCAAATTCATACCGTATCTGGTACTGGCCAAGTGGGTAAGCAATCACTGGGTGCTGTTCAGATAGGTGATTATTTCGTGATAAGACAATAAAGACCATCAATGGATGCTACCTCTTTGAAAGCAGTAAAATCTATTTTGATATCTCAGCCCAGGCCTGAGAACGGTAAGTCGCCGTTCCTCGATCTGGCTGGCGAATTCAATATAAAGGTCGACTTCAGACCATTCATTCATGTTGAAGGAATGATCGCCAAAGATTTCAGAAAATATAAGATTTATATCGATCAGTATCCTTGTGTGATTTTCACCAGCCGCAACGCCATCGAGCATTATTTCAGGTTGTGCGAAGAGATGAGGGTCAAAGTGTCGGAAGATACCAAGTACTTCTGTATCAGCGAAGCTATAGCATTGTATTTACAGAAGTTCATTCAATACAGAAAGAGAAAGGTATTTTTTGGAGATGGTAAGATCCCTAAGCTGATAGAGATCCTCCTCAAGCACAAGGACAAGACGGACGGGAAATTTCTCCTGCCTTGCTCGGATGTAAGAGACCAGGGCATCATAGATCTGCTGACCAAGGCCAATATTGATTTTTCTGAGGCTATTATGTATCGTACGGTCGCCAGCGATCTTTCAGATCTGCGGGATATCAAGTATGATATGCTGTCGTTTTTCAGCCCTACAGGCATCGTTTCCTTATTTAAAAACTTCCCTGATTTTGTTCAGGGAGAGACGAGGATCGCTGTATTTGGAAATATAACAGCGGATGCCGCCCGAGAAAGAGGTCTGAGAATTGATGTTTTGGCGCCTAGCCCTGAACATCCGTCTATGGTAAGTGCCATAAAAGCTTATGTCCAACTTTCCAATAAAAAGAAATAATTTACATAACTTACTAGTGCTACCGACGTTTAACTTTTAACCGGCACCTCAAGTTATGAATGTAACACCCGCCTATTTGCGTCTTATCTGCGTTGGAATATTTGTTTTCCATTATATGGTGGGAGCGGCGCAGGTATATTTCCCGAGTTCACACTTTACATGGCATCCGCAGATTGATCAACCGGCATTGATGGGTAATAGTGAGGGAATAAGGATGCTGGGCGGATACAGGTATCAATGGGTAGGCATAGACGGAGCACCTATGACAGTATATGCCGGTGCTGATATGAAGCTGCCCCTGAAAAACAGCAGCGGAGGTGTCCATATTGCACATGACAGGGCAGGGGCTTCTACTTATACTTCTGCTAAGTTATCGTATGCTTATTCTGTCAGAATAGGAGATAATAAGCTGAATCTGGGTGTACAGTTAGGATTTTTGAATATAGGTTTGGATGGAACAAAGCTTGTCGCACCTACTGATGGTATTTCCCCGGATGACGATCTGATCAACAGGGGAAAGAGTTCTGCTTTCAGGCCGGAAATAGGAATAGGAGCTGCTTATATACACAATAAATTCTGGGTAGGCGCATCGGTACATAATTTAGCGGGCTTCAAGGCTAAAATGGACGGATTATCCACAACATTTAACGCTGATTTCGGCAGATATCTGGCAGTACAGGCAGGTAGTGTGATACCTTTGTCTTCTAGGTTTTCGCTGGATCCGGGTTTATTGATGAGAACAGACCTGGTTAACTGGCAGCTAGAGGCTGCGATACTAGCTACATTAGATAAAAGATACTCCCTGGGAGTGGGCGCGAGGGGATATAATAATAAGAGTATTGAGTCGTTACTAGTATTGTCAAAGATCAGTATATCGAAAAACTTTTCGCTGATGTATTCCTATGATGCGACGCTGAATAAAATCAGGCAAGTGTCCGGTGGAACCCATGAAATCTCCCTGGGATACATCATTCCGAAAACTGCTCCTTCAAGAAGTGCTAAAACCATTAATCACCCCAGATATTTATAAAAAATATTTGTTAAACAAATTCGTTTAAAGTTATATTGAGTTAAAAATTTCAATAACTTCGTTATTTAGCATTTGTTACGAGCAAACCAAAACGAACTGAAAAAGAAACAGAACGATGAATAAATCGAAATTCTCATTAATGGCGGGCCTCCTGTTGGTAGTCCTTGCCGGATGTAACAAAAAAAATGGACTTGAAGGACAGCTTGTCGGTGCTCAGGATCGTCCTAAATGGGACAGTGAAATGATGCCTTATGGCATGGTTTATGTTCCTTCCGGAACTTTTCATACCGGTCCTTCAGATCAGGATATCGTTTATTCTCTTCAGGCAAAAAACAAGCAGATTTCCATTGTTGGCTTCTTCATGGATGAGACGGAGATCACCAATAATGAGTATCGTCAGTTCGTAGAGTGGGTAAGAGATTCTATTGCGCATAAGATGATCGGTGGAGAGCACCTTACAGACGGAGAGAACGGAAACCAGTATATCAACTGGGATTATCCTATCGACTGGTCTGCAGACGGAGAAGATGCGCAATATGTAGAACAACTGTTCTATGCAGAGAAAGACAGGTTGTTCGGTCGCAGGGAGCTGGATCCCGGAAAGCTGAACTACGAATATCTCTGGGTGAAGTGGAAGGAAATGGCTATGCCGGAGAATAAAAAGAAGCCGAGATCATCCTTTATTGAGAGAAGAACGGTTTCAGTGTGGCCGGATGAGCAAGCCTGGATCCGTGACTTTACCTACTCTTATAATGAGCCGATGACAAGGTCTTATTTCTCTCACCCTGCCTACGACGAATATCCTGTAGTAGGAGTGACCTGGGAGCAGGCAAGTGCCTTCTCTTACTGGCGTACAGCTCTCTGGACATCCTATAAGCAAAAGAACGGGGAAGCTTTCCCGGAAGAATTCAGATTGCCGTTCGAACATGAGTGGGAATACGCTGCAAGGGGTGGTCGTATGTTGTCTCCTTATCCTTGGGGCGGTCCTTATATCAGAAATACCAAAGGGTGTCTGCTGGCCAACTTCAAACCTGGCAGAGGTAGTTATCAGGAAGACGGAGGATTCTATACAGTTCCTGCCAAATCTTACTGGCCGAACGATTACGGTCTTTACAACATGGCCGGTAACGTAGCAGAATGGACACTTTCCGCTTTTTCAGAATCTTCTTATGCTTTCATGCACGATATGAACCCGGATATACGTTATGATGCAAAAGAAGGAGATCCAAGCACATTAAAGAGAAAAGTGGTTAGAGGCGGTTCCTGGAAAGATATCGCATATTTCCTGCAGACAAGTACCAGAAGCTGGGAATATCAGGATTCTTCCAAATCGTTCATAGGATTCAGATGTGTGATGCCATTCATGGGCAGGTCTATCAACGACTTCAATTAACGGAACAAGTAGATGTACATTTATAATAAAAGTCAATCTTTTTAAACCAATACAAACAACAAACTAAACTGAATTTTATGGCTTCATTTGTCAAATCAACTGGATTTAAGTACGCTAAAAACTTCGTTTTTGGTATAGGTGCAGCAGTAGTAATCATTGGTGCATGGGGGAAATTAACTCACCAGCCATGGGCTAACTTCGCTTTAACATTAGGTCTCTTAACAGAGGCTGTGCTCTTTACAATATCCGGTTTACTCCCACCTGAGAAAGATTATTATTGGGAAAAAGTATATCCTGGAATTGACAACCCTGATGGTATCGTTACAAACGGAGTAAGCACTGTAGCGGCTAAAGGTCCTGCCGGCAGCGGTTCTACAGCAGCTTTGGATAAGATGCTGGATGAGGCGAAAATCGACCAGGCTTCTATCAACAGACTGGGTGAAAATCTTAAAAAACTGAGCGAAAATGTTGCAGCCCTGTCTAATGTGGCTAATGCACAGGTAGCTACTGAGGACTTCGTAGCTAAAGCCAGACAAGCAACAGAAACTATGCATGCACTGTCCAATAACCTGGAGAAGATGAACAGGGTATATGGTAACATGCTGACTGCAATGAAATCTTAAGAAATACTTCGTTTTATAACCATTCTTAAAAAACTAAAACGGGGGATTATCTATGGCAATTCCAAAGGAAAGTAGGCAGCAGATGATCAACATGATGTATATCGTGTTGACAGCCTTGCTTGCCTTGAACGTATCCGCAGAGCTCCTGAACGCATTCTCTCTGATCAACAGAAGTTTGCTGAAATCAGGTGAGTCTCTGGATGCAAGAAACAAACAGATTTATGATTCTTTTGCTGCTAAGAAGGCAAAGGAGCCGGGCAATGAAAAAGTCCGGATATGGGAAGAAAAAGCTTTGAAGGTTAAGCAGATCTCTGAAGGTTTGCAGACTTATATCGATCAGATTACAGAAGAACTGATCAGACAAGGTGGCGGACCGGCAGAAGAGTATAACGGTGATATGAAGCAACGTGGTGACGTTGATCTGTCTACCCGTTATCTGGTTGAAGGTACTCAGAAAGGTAATGTGAAAGGTGGTGAGGGTTATAAACTTCAGACTAAGATCGAAGAAGGATTGACTCAGATCCTTGCACTGGTAGAAAAAGAGGATGTTCCTTTGATCACCAGCAAATGGCCTTTCAACTATGAGCTGGTAGATGGAAAAGTGATCCTGAAACCTTCGCAAGGTCCTACGAAAGCAAATGAAAAGAATCCTATCGCCAACCCGGCCAATGACTGGGTAAGAGAAAGTTTCGCCCAGATTCCGGCTATTGCTTCTCAAACAATGCTGACCAAGATCAATTCGGATATTAAAAGTGTTGAAACGGATGTTTCCTCTTATATGTTCGGAAAAGTTGGTCAATCTACAGAGCTGAAAGAAACGGAGATCGTATTCGACAAGTTTGCTGCCAAGATTGTAGCACCTACTTCTTATGTAATGTTAGGTGAAACTTTTGAAGCGGAGATCTTCCTGGCTGCATTCAACTCAAACACCAAGAATGTTACCATGACCGTGAACGGTGCCGGTCTGCCGGTGAACTCTGACGGTGTCGGTACTTTCAAACGTGCTGCTACAAGCGTAGGCGAATTCCCTGTCACAGGTGTGATCAATGTCAGGAATGACAGAACCAACCAGGTTAAACCTTATAAGCTTCCTGATTTCAAGTATACAGTGGCGGCTCCTTTCGCTACGGTTTCTCCTACCAAGATGAACGTATTCTATATTGGAGTAGATAACCCGATCGAGGTTTCTGCTGCAGGTGTAAGAGCTCAGGATCTGAACGTATCTGTTTCAGGAGGTAGTATCTCCGGTTCCGGCGGTTCTTATACGGTGAGAGTTTCTACTGCAGGTGAGGCTAACGTTACGGTATCAGCAAGAGGTAAAGCGCTGACTGCTAAGAAGTTTAGGGTGAAGATGATTCCTGACCCTGTTGCTAAAGTAGGTGGTAAAAACGGTGGTCGTATGAATGCTGCCGAAATGCGTGCTCAGAACGGTCTTGCGGCTATTCTTGAAAACTTTGATTTCGATGCAAGATTCGAGGTCGTTTCTTATCAGGTAACATTCGTACCTAAGCGTCAGGATCCTGTATCCGCTGCTTGTAACGGTGCTTATTTCAATTCACAAGTTCAGTCATTCCAGAAAGAGATGAAACCTGGAGATACTGTATACTTCGAGGATATCAGAGTAAAAGGTCCGGATGGAACAACTCGCCGTATCCCAGGTATCGTATTCCAGCTGATATAATTTTATCAAACAACATTAAATGAAGAGCGCACTTATAAAATCATTACTGCCTACTGCGATGGGTTTATTGATGGCGGTTGACGGCTATGCACAACAACCGACGATGGAGGTGGTGGATGCCAACGCTACAGAAAACCAACAACAGCAGCAGAATACTGAATTGCAAGTACTTCCATGGGTGCAGGAAATAACAGGACAACGCGTGCCGCTTGAGCATGAATATATAAGAGAGGCCGATGTTTTCTGGAAAAAAGAAATCTGGAGGCAGATTGACTGCAGGGAGAAAATGAATCTTCCGTTCATGTACCCGAAGAACCCGCTGATCAATATCCTGATTGATGCGGTGAAATCCGGTGAGGTGCCTGCTTTCGGTGCTAACGATGATGATTTTAAAAATCCTATTGATCCTAACGATGCTTTGGCAATGACGGGTTCGACAGCGGATACGATCTACGTACCGGATGCGATGAATCCTGATGTATTGATTCCTACGGTGATCACTAAGGATTTTAACCCTGAGAACGTACTTCGTTACAGGATCAAGGAAGTGTGGTACTTTAATAAGCAGACTTCGACTATGCAATCCCGCATCATGGGTATAGCGCCTTTGATGGAGGACTACAGTGAAGAAGGTGTTTACAGGGGTACTAAAGCGCTTTTCTGGGTGTACATGCCTTCTTTGCGCAATGTATTGGTCAAAACTGAAGCGTATAACCCGTTCCCGGATGGAATAAGACTTACCTGGGACGATATTTTCGCACAAAGACTTTTCAGCTCTGTCGTCTATAAAGAGGATAACGTGAGGGATGAGCGGGTAAAAGATATCTGGGAAGATCCGATCGATCAGCTATACGAATCAGAAAGGATAAAAGAGAAGATCTTTAACTTTGAACATGATCTTTGGGAATACTAAGATCAATATGATTTAAACAGGAAAGCGGGATGGCATCATCCCGCTTTCCTGTTTTTATGAATATACGGTTCCGGACAGATAGGCTTTAAGGTTCCTTTTCCTTGAGGGCTTCCCGGATGATAGTTGCTTTTTGTTTTCCTACCAGTTGTACGAGTGTTTCTTCCGGGAGTTCTTTTATTTTCCTGATTGAACCTGCTTTTTTTAGCAGGAGTTCCGCTGTCTTAGGTCCGATTCCGTTGATATCAGTCAGGTTCGTTTTAATAGTGCCCCTGGAACGTTGGTTTCTGTGGAAAGTGATCGCAAATCTGTGGGCCTCATTCCGTATATGCTGAAGCACTTTAAGGGTTTCGGACTTTTTGCTGATATGTAGTGGATAGCTGTCGTCCGGGTAATAAATTTCTTCCAGCCTCTTAGCAATAGAAATGACCTGTACACTGTGTTGGATACCCAGCTCTGTGAGGCTTTCCAGCGCGGACGCAAGCTGCCCTTTACCGCCATCTATTACAATCAGCTGAGGAAGTGGCTGACTGTCCTCCAAAAGCCCCTTATATCGCCTGTAAACGATCTCTCTCATGGAAGCGAAGTCATTGGGGCCATCAACTGTTTTGACATTGAAGTGCCTGTAGTCATTCTTGCTTGGTTGGGTGTTTTTAAAAACGACCATAGAAGCGACAGGAAAATGGCCTTGTATGTTAGAGTTGTCAAAACATTCGATGTGATAGGGAAGCTCTCTCAGGTGCAGCTCATCTTTCATCAACTGCAGGATGCGTTCTTCATTCGAGATGGTTTTATTTTTCCTGATCTCGTTTTTCTTAATGAACAGTGCATTCTTGATGGCCAGGTCCACCAGTTTCCTTTTATCACCCTGCTTGGGCAGTATAAAGTTAAATCCGGTCAGTTCTTCATCAAGTCTGAAAGGTATCAGCACATCATCGTTCTGCTCATTATTGATCAGGACCTCCAGTATGGCGTGGTTGAGGAGATATTCTCTGCTTTCGTCCAGTTTGCGCTGAATGATTATATTTTTGGCCTTGATGATCGTACCGTCATAAACGTAGAGGTAGTTGATATAGGCCTTCTTTTCATCTTCGTAATAGCCGAAGACATGGTAATTCCCTAATCCCGGATTGACAATGGCAGACAGCTCCATGTAATCTTTCAGAGATTTGAGCTTGTTTTTCCAGTTCTCAGCTTCTTCAAACAGCAGATTGGCGGCTGCAGCTTCCATGTGCTCTTTCAGCAGTTGCCGTATGACAGACAGTTTTCCTTTGAGTATGGCTCTTATCTCCTGGATGTTCTGCAGGTATTGTTGCTCAGTCTGTTTCCCCTCACAAGGTCCCAGGCAGTTGCCAATGTGGTATTCCAGGCATACGCGGAATTTACGTTGACGGATGTTCTTCGGTGTAAGATTGAGTGAGCAACTCCTGATCGGGTATAGCTTCTTGATAAGTTCAATGAGCGCTCTTACCTGTTGCAGGGATGTGTAGGGTCCGAAGTATTCAGATCCGTCTTTTTCGTATGTCCTGGTAAAGTATATTCTTGGAAAAGGTTCATGAACGATCTTGATGAACGGGAAAGATTTATCGTCCTTAAGAGCGATATTATACCTGGGCTGGTGTTCTTTGATCAGTGCATTTTCGAGCAGCAGTGCATCCCGTTCGGAGTTGACGACATTGTGTTGTATATCAACTATTTTCCTGACGAGCAGCCGGGTTTTGTTATTGTGCTTGGTATCGCCGGTAAAGTAGCTGGCTACCCTTTTTTTCAGGTTCTTGGCTTTGCCGATATAGAGCAGTTCTCCGTCCTTGTCATAATACCGGTATACTCCCGGTGTTTCCGGAAGTGCGTTGACTAATTCTGTGACTTCCAGTTTTTCTTTCATCCTTTTTAAAACTGGCCTTCCAGGCTCATTTCTTCAAGAGGTGCCAATCCGTCGAAGAATTCGCCCTCTTCCGTATCCTGGCAGACATTTTTGGTTAGGGTTGTGTCTGAAGGTGTAAAGAACTTGGCTTCCCTGATATCTTTGAAGTTAGGGTCTTTTACAACTTTCTGGAAGAAGTTTCCCCAGATCGGCAGTGCTGCAGCTGCGCCTTGTCCCAGGTTGGTCGATCTGAAACGCAGAAACTGCTCGTCATTTCCTACCCATACACCGGCCACCAAGGTAGGTGTGTAGCCCATGAACCAGGCATCTACGTTTTTATTGGTAGTCCCGGTTTTACCGGCTATTTCCAGCTCTCCCAGGTTATAATTCCTGCGCAGCCGGTTACCTGTTCCGCCTGGTTCAATAACCCCCTTCATGAGATTAATAACTTTATAGGCAGTATTGTTGCTGAAGGCTTCGATTCTTTTAGATACAAATGTCTGGATGACGTTTCCGTTTTTGTCTTCAATCCTCGTCAGCATTAAAGGCTCGGTCCGGATACCTCCAGAAGGAAAGCAGCTGTAGACGGTCATCATCTCGTACAATGAAAGATCTCCTGCCCCTAATGCTATGGCCGGGAAGCTGGGCAGCTTGGTAACGACACCCATCCGTTCGCCCATTTCAACCATTGCTGCAGCTCCGAGGTTTTTGACCAGGTATGCGGCACAACCGTTATCAGAAGTAGCCAGGCAATTCTTGAGGGTTTTATATCCTCCTGAACCGGTCACTGTCCAGTTCCCGATCGTGACAGTACCCGCAGGAACAGTAATACATGGAGACCAACCGTTGTCGATCGCCAGTGTATAAAGGATTGGTTTATATGTTGAGCCTACCTGTCGTTTGGTGTTGATATTGACGTGGTCGAATTTATAGTAATTGAAATTAATACCGCCTACCCAGGCTTTAATATATCCGTTTTCGGGATCCATGGCCATGAAGCCTGTCTGCAGGAACATCATATGGTATTTGATGGAGTCCAGCGGGCTCATGGTGGTGTCTTTTTCTCCTGACCAGGTGAATACTTTCAGCTTTCGGGCGGTTCTGAAGTCAGCATCAATTTCTTTTTCACTGAGGTCAGCCTCTTTCAGTCTTTTGTAACGGTCAGAGCTTTTGACAGTCAGTGCGAGGCGTTCTTTACCTAATTTGCTGTCAAAAGGATCTGTTCCGCGGTACTGGCTGTTAAAAAGTTTCTGATAGCTGCTCAGGTGCTCTTTTACGGCCTCTTCTGCATATTGCTGCATCCTGGAATCTATGGTCGTGTAGATCTTCAGACCGTCTTTATAAATATCGTAGGTCGTCCCATCCTGCTTGCGATGCTCTTTGAACCATTTCTTCAGTTCCTGGGCCAGGACATCCCTGAAGTAAGGAGCGAGGCCTTCTACGTGGCTGATAGGGGTGAAATTCAGGACTATCGGTTTCTGGCTCAATTCATTGTATTGCGCTTCACTCAGGTAGCTGTTCTTCACCATCTGGGAAAGGACTACATTTCTGCGCCGGGTTGACCTTTCAATATTGTTGCGGGGGCTGTAATAAGAAGGCGCTTTCAGCATACCGATCAGTATGGCGGATTCTTCCTGTAAAAGATCTTTAGGCAGCTTGTTGAAATATACGTGAGCAGCACTGTGTATACCTACTGCATGGTTGACGAAATCAACGGTATTGAGGTACATGGCCAGGATCTCTTCCTTGGTGTATCTGCGTTCGAGCTGTATAGCAATAATGTACTCTTTGGCTTTTTGCAGGATTCGTTGGATGATGTTTCTGGCACCGTCTTTATTGAACATGTTCTTGGCCAGCTGTTGCGTGATCGTACTGCCGCCCCCTTCTCTGCCGAGGGTGAAAATGGCTCTCATGGTAGCCCGGAGGTCGATACCCGAATGGCTGTAAAACCGTTCATCTTCTGTAGCTACCAGGGCTTTGATCAGGTTGTCAGGCAAGTCTTTAAATTCGACGTTGGTCCTGTTATCGATGTAATACTTACCGATCATGATACCGTCGGCAGAATATATTTCCGAGGCTAGGTTGGATTTAGGATTTTCAAGTTCCTGGATGTCCGGTAATTTACCGAATAAACCGAAGCTGGTAAGGGTAAAGAAGAGTAAAACACATAGTATCAACACTCCGTATCCTTTCCAAAGTATTTTAGGACTTAAGCCCATATTATTTCCCCTTATAGTATTGTTGATAGAATGAAGTATACTCATTGAGCTTTTTGGATGTAAATAACTCCTTGAAATTATCCTGTGAAATTAATAGTATTTCAGATTTTTCGATGGTCTCTTTTAACAGCGGTTCACCGGATTCCCTGATGGCTTTCAACCCTTTCTCAGCGTCTTCGATCGTATTAAAACGCTTGACCAGTATCAGTGGTGTGGCGGCATCCAGGTAGGAGTTGCTGGCCCTGATCCTTTGTGTCGGGAAAATGGTTTCTACCGCTTTATTGATCTGGTCAGAGACATTGGCGTTATTATGTTTTTTGTCTTTCAGGACGAACATGATGAAATGGTACCCGTCACTGTATTGATAGGTCTCTTTGACCGGTTCCTGCTGAGGAGCAGCTGCCAGTGTATCATTCACCTCTTTACTGTTTTCCAGCAGCGCACTGAGGTAGCGTTTGGCTTGTTTGGCTTCGTCTGATTCAGGATATAGTTTGATCAATTGATTAAGCGCTTCTTTATAGGAGTCCAGCTCACCGTTTTGGGCCAGGCTCAGCGCTTCCAGGAAATTGATCTTGGGAAGCAGGTTTTTCTCGGAATTGTATTTTTCGTAGAAATATAACTTTCCTTTTATGACATCAGCATACTGCCCGGACTGATATTTATCATACAAAGAAGCATATAGTACCTCTGCTTCGTTTGATCTGGTTGGATCTTTCTGAACGATTTGGGTATTCTGACCTTTTTTGATCCGCAGGGACAGCTCATGGTCGGGGTATTTAGCCAGCAACCTGGAAGCTTCGGCATCCGCCAGTCTGTCATTGTTCATGGCTTTATAGATCAGCATCTTTGTAAAGATCGCATCCGGAACCCATTGACCTTCCGGGTACCTTTTCAACAGGCTATCCAGGTAATTCAATGCGGGCAGGTAATCTGCCAGTCCTTCAAAAAAGGTTTTTCCGCGGAGCAGATAGGATTTTTCTATGATATTATTGGCAGCTGCAATTTCCTCTTCAGAAGCAGGTATCTTATACTGTGTGGTAGGAACTACGGCCGCTGTTTCTTTCTTGACTGTATCTTCTTTAGATCCCGAACCGGCGGTCATAGCCAGCTGAAGTGCCTCGCTCCGCCGCCAGTTGTTGACGTAAGGCCTTTCACCCCAAACCTGTTTGAACTCATTAAAGCCCCTGGTTTTCATGTCGATGTTGTAGAAATACCATTGGCCTTTATTGGTATATTGATCTTGAGAGGTATTGAAATTGGCGTTATTACCTATTCCTGTAGAGCTGTAGGCGGCATCCTCACCGCTTTTCAGGGCTTCTTTCCTTTTCTGCTTTTTCTCTATCTTATTCTGCTCTCTTATATAGCTGGCCAGTTCCTCCCGGCTGAGCGAGGAAAGGTATAGCAAACTGTCTTGCTGCATGGCCAGGGATGTTTGTTCCGCAATGTCTTTGAGAAACTTATGCTTGAGCTCTATTTTTTCTTTGTCTTTAAACTTCTCCGGCAGGATGACCAGGGCGCTGTCATAGCTGTTGTAGGCATCTTTGAAGCGGTTCATGTCGTAATAAAGATCTCCTAGGCGGATCAGCGATATGGATTTCTGTTCTTTGGTTCCTGTCAGAGAAGCAATTGATCTGTTCAGGTATTCGATGCTTTTGACAGTATCCTGGTTCATCAGGTGGATATCTGCCAGGGTGTACAGCGCTTTATCGCCGAACAGTTTGCTTTTTACGGATCTGTTATAGGATTTAATGATGTCCGGCATGTCTTCCTTTCCTGCAGTTCCGTTTCTGATCAGCCTGTACATCTGTTCCAGGGCATAAAAACTGAGCTGCTCGTCTTTTGCCTTGTCGTTCACTTCTTTATAACGGTCATAGGCGTTCTGAGGTTGAGTAGCTTCGGAAAGCTGGGCTAAAAGGTAGTTGTAATAGGCTTTCTCTTTCTTGTTTCTGATGTATGGAAGTGTTTCTTCAAGCGCTTCAGCGGCTATATTGTGCTGGCCTTTATTATAGAAATAGTATGCCCGGACGAGTTTGATGTCTTTGGTCTGCTTTTTCCTGAGCTTGATCATCGTTTTGGAATACTCGATAAGGCTTTCAGCATCAGCGTAATTGCCCTGCCTGATCAGGGTCTTGGTCATCCAGACGAGGGCTTCCGGTCTGCTGGGAAGGTGTTTGATCTTTTCCCAAAGCGTCAGCTGATTGGCTTTTTCCAGTTGTTTTTGTGTAAGGCTGTCTTCTACGTTGGCAGCTTCCAGCTTTTCTTTGGTTTTTTCCAGTGCTCTGATCTTCTGATCGGCCTTATTGACTGCGCTCTGACTGCCGTCTTTTCCACCAGCTTCGATGGAGATACCTTCAGAGATCCTGTCCAGGATATCAGAAGCAGATTTCTTATTTTTCTTGTCTTTGGAAGCAGGAGGTGTCTTGACAGACGGATTTTTCGGCGGCTTGTATTTACCTTTCGCCTTCTGCTTCATCATCTTCTGTTTGGCCTTGATCTTCTGCTGTAGCTCTTTTTCTTTGGCTTTGGCCACAGCTTCCATTCGTTTCTTCTTGTCTTCGGCTGCCTTGGCCGTTTCGGCCGCTTTTACCTTTTCTTTCTGGGCGATTTCTTTTTTCTTGGCATTGGTCAACTTGTCCATTTCCTTTTTCCTGGCTGCTTTTGCTTTCAGGATATCCTTCTGTGAGATGGCAGCTTTCTTGTCGTTGAATTTACCTCTTAATGCTGTCGTGACGAACTGGAAAGTAATCAATGCAGTATCCATGTCTCCTTTCAGGAAATATGCTTTACCCATCAGCGTATAGCAGTCGTCTTTCCACCGGGAGTAATCGTGTCTTTGTAAAGTGACGCCGGTTTTAATAATGATCTGGTTCAGTGCGGCAGTATTACCGCTCAGGGACGGCTCCCGGTCGTGCAGGTAAAAAGGTATAGTATCGTTATAGTCTACGGTCGATGTTCTGATGTGATTTTTGATCATCTCATCATATATCTTCTTGGCGTTGAAGTAGTAATTATTCCGGGTTGTGAGATCGTCCCATCCTTTTTTGACTATTCCGACCTCTTTTTTTTTCTTACTTTTCTTCGAGGATTGGGCCTCAGCTGAGGGTATATGAAAAAAAAAGCAGTAGAATACTGCTACCAATAATCCTATATTTAACCACTTATGGTGGGGCATGCTCTTACAATACTATTAAGTAACGCAATTTCACAATTTTATTTTACTTTTCCGCTTCAGGGAAGGGCTTTAATGTGTTCTGATGGCAAATGAGACCAACTTAAAGAAAGGCTTCTGGCAGAAAATCAGGAATCTATATAGATTCCAAGTCATAGATATCAATACATATGATGTCCGGTGGGTAGTGGAGATGAGTAAGCTCAATCTTATCGTTCTGCTGGGCGGATTACTGTTTCTGATGTTGCTGCTGGCCTTCGCAGTTTTTGCATTGACACCGCTGAGGTATGTACTGCCGGGGTATGTGGGCAGTAATGCCGAGGAAAAGAGAGCAATTATCGCACTCCGGTTAAAATCCGAAGAGCTGGAAAAGAAGGTCAAACAGAATGATGCCTATTATGCCAATTTATCTGCCTTGCTGGAGGATCATCAGGAATTGCATAATGACTATAAGGAAGATCAGCAGATGTTACTGAAAGCGGATAGCGCCTATTTTTTTCCGCAACCGGGTAAGCTGGAAACGAGGTTCAGGAAAGATTTTGAAACATTGCTGAAAGAGGATTTGGGGACAGATAAGACCGGGAAAGTATTTGTGCTGAACAGCATGGTGAAGCCGGTCGAAGGTAAGCCGGTTCCTTTGGAAGAGCAGGATATACATTCCAGGACTCTCCGGATCAGAGCCAGGGAGGAAGCCGCCGTTACGTCTGTATTGCCGGGGCTCGTTATTGCGAAATATAAGTCAGGAGACCAGGTGCATATATTTATCCAGCATGATGATTACCTGGTGAGCAGCTATAAGTTTCCCGGTGTTGCAGACGTGATGCAGGGTGAACGGGTGGAAGCGGGGCAGCTGATCGGAAGTATACAAAAAGCGTCGGAAGGTATCCTTTCTTTAGATATTTGGGCAAATGCAGAGCCAATTCCCCCCGGACAATATCTGAAATATTAACTTTGCAGTATGTTCAGATCCAAGGTGACCAAGAAGAATGTTGTCAATGCTGACGGAGCTACTGTGGTAGCCAACAGGATCAACAACGGTTGTGTCGTAACCGGCAGGCTGACATCCGATACCGATTTCCGTATAGACGGGAAGATCTACGGAGATATTGACTGTAATGCAAAGGTGGTCATCGGGGCAACAGGTGAAGTACACGGGGATATCCGGTGCACAGATCTGACCATTGAAGGGAGTGTGACAGGCAATGTCTATGCTTCGGGAACATTATATTTCCGGAAATCCTGTTTCTTTGGAGGCAGGGAGGTGCATTTCGTAAAACTAATCGTAGAAGAGGGCGCTGATATTAAAGCTACGCTTATCCCGATCGAAGAACAAACACAGGAGCAGGCAGATGGATCAACAGAAGAAAAAGAATACGCTGAATAGCTGGCTGAAATATTCTGCGGTGGGAACGGAAATGGCCGGTGCTGTTTTCCTGTGTGCTTTAGGAGGGAATAAGCTGGACCAGTATTTCCAGAATAAAACTCCCTGGGCAACGATCATATTGTTATTTGTGGGTCTTTCCGCCGCATTTTACCTGGTCTATAAACAGCTGAAGTGAGTATTCCTCGGAAAAAAATCTTAACCTTCCTGGTTCCCTGGTTATTGCTGACAATTATCACCTGGATAGTGGCTCCTTTAGCTCATGTTTCGGGAAAGTATTTTACACTGGGATTCGGTATTACGTCTATCATTACGCTGATCGCTTTATGGAGGTCCGGTGCCGGTAAATTCGCCGATTCGTCTGCTTCTGTCCTGGTAGCGGTAGCAGCAATCAGCCTGAAGATGTTTGCCTGTGCGGTTATCTTTGTCTTTTATTTCTATAAGCATAAAAAAGAAATAGAACCAGCCTTGGTGACCGGTTCTGTTTTATTTATCCTCTATACCTTGTTAGAGGTTTTTTATGGTTTATACTGGGGACGTCGTAACCGGTAATTATTCGGCCGGCATCTTGCTGAAATCAAAGGTCTCCAGGAATTTGGTGTTGAAATTTCCGGCCCTGAAATCGGCATCTCTCATCAATGCTTTATGAAACGGTACAGTGGTTTTAATTCCCTGTAACTGGAATTCGTCCAGCGCTCTTTTCATTCTTTCTATCGCTTCTTCCCTGGTAGCACCTCTGCAGATGATCTTGGCGATCATAGAGTCGTAATAAGGTGGGATGGTGTATCCTGCAGTAACGTGCGTATCTACCCGGACACCGTAGCCTTTACTCGTGTGCAGACTGGTGATCCTGCCCGGGTTAGGCATAAATCCTTTATGCGGATCTTCGGCATTAATCCGGCACTCGATGGCATGTCCTGCAGGCAGGTATGCATCTTTGTCCAGTTGCTTGCCTTCTGCCAGTTCGATCTGTAACCGGACCAGGTCCAGTCCTATTACCTCTTCCGTTACGGGATGTTCCACCTGTATCCTGGTGTTCATCTCCATGAAATAGAAGTTTTTGTGCTTGTCTACCAGGAACTCGATCGTTCCGAGTCCTTCGTAGCGGATAGCGGCAGCTGCTTTCCTGGCAGCGTCTCCCAATCTGTTCCGGAGCGCTTCATCTACAAACGGGGAAGGACTTTCTTCCACCAGCTTCTGGTGTCTTCGCTGTACGGAGCAGTCTCTTTCAGACATGTGGCATACATGTCCGTATTGATCGCCGGCTACCTGTATTTCTATATGGCGCGGTTCTTCTATGAATTTCTCCAGGTAAATTCCGCTGTTGCCAAACGCTGCGCCGGCTTCTGTGCGTGCGGTATTGAAGGCGGATTCGAAGTCGTTTTCAGACCAGACGATCCGCATGCCTTTACCCCCACCTCCAGCAGTAGCCTTGAGGATGACCGGGTAACCGATTTCACGGGCTATGCCAATGCCTTCCTGTATATCTGTGACCAATCCTTCAGATCCCGGGATCACCGGAACACCTGCCGCGATCATAGTTTCCTTGGCAGTGATTTTGTCGCCCATCTTCCGGATCTGTTCCGCAGTAGGGCCGATGAATTTTACACCTTGTTCCTGGCAGATTTCTGCAAAGCCTGCATTCTCAGCCAGAAAACCGTATCCGGGATGCACTGCATCAGCCCCGGTGATCTCTACAGCCGCCATGATCTGCGGAATATTGAGGTAGGAGTCTTTGCCCGGAGGCGGTCCTATACAAACGGATTGGTCTGCAAACTTAACATGCAGACTTTCCCTGTCCGCTGTAGAGTAGATCGCTACGGTAGGAATGCCCAGTTCTTTGCAGGTACGGATAATACGTAAGGCTATTTCGCCTCTGTTGGCAATTAAGATCTTTTTAAAAGACATTGCCGTTAACTTGGATCTATCAGGAATAAAGGTTGGTCGTATTCTATAGGTGTGGTATTATCTACCAGCACTTTCACAATAATGCCGCTGTATTCAGACTCGATTTCATTGAAAAGCTTCATGGCTTCGATAATACCTAATACATCTCCTTTTTTTACGCTGTCACCTACTTTTACGTATGGCTCCTGATCAGGAGACGGAGATCTGTAGAAGGTGCCGATCATAGGAGACCGGACAGTCTGGTATCTGGAAACATCTTCTGAGCTGGCAGGTTTTACCTGTTCTGTTGCCGGTGAGGCCGGAGCAGGTATCTCAGGTGCGGCTGCAGGTGCAGCGTTTTGTACACTGACAGGAGCCGGTGAAGCAGGAGCCGGATAGCTGGCAGGAGCTGCCTGGATAACACCTTTTGGGTGATAATCTTTATGACGGATGGTTAACTTGAAGTTTCCCTGTTCAATTTTTACTTCACCAATATTAGTCTTATCAACCAACTCGATGAGGGCTTTAATAGATTGCTGATCCATGCTTTTGCTAGATTTATTTCGCCCTTTCAATATACGAGTTATCTGCTGTGTTGATCTTAATTTTGTCTCCGGTATTTACAAAAAGAGGCACCATGATCTTTGCACCGGATTCTACAGTGCAAGGTTTCAGCGTGTTAGTAGCAGTATCACCTTTCAGACCCGGCTCAGTATAAGTTACTTCCTGGATCGTTGTCATTGGTAATTCACAGGTAAGCGGTCTTTCATTTTCTGCATCGAAAGTGATATCACAGACCATTCCTTCCAGCAGCAGCGGCGCGTTGTTGATGATCTTTTCTTCAATGCCGATTTGCTCGAAAGTTTCATTGCTCATGAAGTTATAAAGATCGCCTTCAGGGTAGAGGTATTGATATTGTCTTCTTTCTACCCGCACTTCCTCTATTTTGTGGCTGGAAGGGAAAGTGTTTTCCAGCACTTTTCCTGTAGATACGCTTTTCAGTTTTGTCCGTACAAAGGCCGCACCTTTTCCCGGTTTAACGTGGAGGAATTCAACAACCTGGTAGATATCGTTATTGAATTTGATACACATGCCGTTTTTGAAATCTGCCATATATTTTTAGTTGGTTAAAGTACAAAAATAGACAGCCAACCGAAAAAACAATGCTTCTCGGCTGGCTTTATCTTTTAATCATCGGAGAGATTAAGCTTCTGCTTTCTGGATAAAAAGCTTGCCGTTATAGTATACATTACCGTCAACTTCGTAAGCTCTGTGCGGTAAATGTGCTTCTCCTGTAGTTTTACAAATTACTACGTTTGGCGCTTCTAACTTGTAGTGCGTTCTACGCTTATCTCTGCGAGTAGTGGACTGTCTTCGCTTAGGATGTGCCATTATTGTTTAGTTTAAATCTTTTAGTTTATTCAAACCTTCCCATCTCGGATCCGGTTTAGTTTCTGTTTCCTCTTTTTCTTCTTCTTTACTCAACAGCTGAATGACCTCCGGATCACACTCGATTCCTGCATCTTCACAGACTTTTGAGTAGGGAATGGACAGGGAGACAAAATCATAAAGATAAGGTTCAAGATCTATTTCCGGGTCATCCGGGTTCATGAACAAAATCTCCAGGTTTTCATCCCGGGCTTCTTCAGCGCTCACATCAAATTTTACGTATACTCTGAAGTTTCCTTCAATCGGCAACATGAAATCCGATGCACATCTGTCGCATTCTGATGAGACCTCTCCGTGTAAATCAAAGTCGAGGATATAAGGCGTTTTACTTTTGTCAAAAGTTACGGTAACGTCTATATCTCCTTTCTGAATAAGGCTGGTCTCTACCTTTTTAAAGAACTGCTCATCAAGCTGGTACTTAAAAGTATGAACCTCTTTTTTCAGCCCGACATGGGGAATAGTATATGAATTCAGTCTGGTCATTACACAATACCCCTTTTTAAAGGACTGCAAAGATATAAAATATTTATTTGCCAAAGAAGTTTTATTGAAGCTGATTTGTTTTGCAGATCATAGAGGGATGGAGGTATAAAGGTATTAACAGCACTATTCACGTTACAGGCATTTCTCTGACTGATTCCATATCTTAGGGCTAATATATTCATCTGTTCATGGAGTTGAAAGGTAAACACGTGCTGATCACCGGCGCTTCTTCCGGTATTGGTGAGGCTATTGCTAAAGAATTTGCAGCGAAAGGAGCGGTACTGCTGCTGGCCGGCAGAAATGTAGCGGAACTCGAAAGGGTGAAGAAAGCGTGTGCCGGTGCCAGAGCTGTCGATATTGTCCGTCTGGACCTTTCGCAGCATGATGTGCTGTTCGATATCGCTGAACAGGTATTGGACAAGCATGGATATATCGATGTGCTGATCAACAATGCCGGTGTGAGTCAACGGGCTTATGCCAGAGATTTGCCTTTTGAGTCTGATAAATTCATCATCAATGTGGACCTGTTGGGCACTATTGCCCTGACTAAAGCTTTTCTGCCGTCTATGCTTGCCCGCAGATCCGGTCATATTGTGACGATCTCCAGCCTGATGGGCAAGTTCGGAACACCGCTGAGGTCGTCCTATGCAGCTGCCAAGCATGGCTTACACGGCTTCTTTGATTCTCTCCGGGCGGAGATTTACCAGGATAATATAGAGGTGCTGATGGTATGTCCCGGCTTTATCAGAACGAACGTATCTGTCAATGCTATCGGCCCGGACGGGAATAAGCAGGGAACGATGGACGAAGCTACAGGAAAGGGCCTGGAGCCTAAAGTGGTCGCACAGAAGATCATCGAAGCATTGGGAACAGATAAGGAGGAGATCTTTATTGGCGGCAAAGAAATGATCGGTGTGTACCTTAAGCGGTTTGCACCAGCGCTTTTTTCCAGGCTGGTCCGGAAGATGAAGGTCACCTGATGAGTGATTCATCCGTTAATAGTTAAAAGCTATACGCTCTGCAGTGACAAAAGAGGTCTTTCCCAGCGGATTTATAATACAAGCTTACAACTTATAAATCATGCTTTACGGTAGAGGTGTTCTGCGAATATTGCCGATCTGCCGTCCTTTTTACATGGCAGTCCTGGATTACCTGTCCTCGTCTTTCAGGATCGCTCTTTTTTCAAGAGGATTGGAATGGCGCTCGACGTACTCATTTCTTGCATGATAGATATCTATTGCCGAGAATATGGCTTCCCTGAAAGAAGCCGGATCTGCTATGTTTTTACCGGCGATGTCTTCAGCAGTGCCATGATCCGGTGAAGTCCGCACAACCGTCATTCCGGCAGTGTAATTGGTTCCGGTACCGGTACAGAGGGATTTGAAAGGGATAAGTCCCTGGTCGTGGTACATGGCCAGCACTGCATCAAATGATTTGTAGCTGCTGTGGGCAAAGAATCCGTCTGCCGGATACGGTCCGAATGCAAGGATGCCGTTCTTCATGGCTTCTTTTACAGCGGGAATGATGATCTCATTCTCTTCATTGCCGATCAGTCCGTCGTCTCCTGCGTGCGGATTCAGTCCCAGCACGGCAATACGGGGCTTATCAATGCCGAAATCCCTGACCAAAGACTGATTCATCAGGTACAGTTTTCTCAGGATCTGGTCTGCAGAGATATTCCGGGAAACATCTTTTAAAGCTACATGCTCTGTGACCAGGCCTACTCTTATGTTCTCTGCGATCATGAACATCAGCACTTCTTCACTTTCAAACTGTTCCTGAAGGAAAGGTGTATGACCCGAAAAGGGAAATGCTTCGCTGTGAATGTATTTCTTATTGATGGGAGCTGTTACCAGCAGGTCGATATCTCCGTTTTTGAGCGCATTACAGGCTTCCTGCAGCGACCGCAGGGCCAGCTGGCCGGTCTGCTCATTCGGTTTTCCCGGTTCGATGATAATCTCTTCATCCCAGACGGAAACGATGTTCAGGCTGTTGTGGCTGAGCTGCTGAATACTTTTTACAGAATTATACTGCAGCTTTTCAATGTTGAATGCTTTCCGGTAAAACGATATCACGCGGGAGTTGGCAAACAATACAGGGGTGAACAGCTTGTGCAGCCGTTCATCCATAAATGTCTTGATGATAATTTCCGGGCCTATTCCGGCAATATCACCGATGCTGATACCCACTTTTAACTTTTCTCCTCTTGCTGACATGATTGCGTATATCGTTTTAAGAAATCTAATATGAATCTTACCCCTGTTCCTGTACCGCCGGCAGGCCGGTAGGAGGAACCCTGACTTAAGAATGCCGGTCCGGCAATATCGAAATGCAGCCAGGGATAATTTGTAAAATGTTGCAGGAATCTTCCTGCTGTGCTGGCGCCGGCCAGCGGACCGCCGAGATTGCTGATATCGGCAACTTCTGATTTCAGCTGTTCTGCATAATCCTCCCAGAGCGGTAATTCGGCTACGCGTTCGTGCGTAGTGTAGCCGCTTTCCACTGCCAGTGTTTTTATATTGCTGTCGGCTGTTCCCATGTAAGCAGCCCCGTTGGAACCGATGGCCCGCATAGCAGCTCCTGTGAGCGTGGCGAAATCCAGCACCAGGGCGGGATCGAACTGCCGGGCATAGACCAGCGCATCGGCCAGGATCAGCCTGCCTTCTGCGTCCGTGTTCAGCACTTCTACGGTTGTGCCGTCAGAGATCGTCAGGATATCTCCCGGAACCAGGGCTTTTTCATTGATCCTGTTTTCTACTGCAGGAACCAGTGTGATGATGTGTAAGGGCAATTTTTCCAGTGCTGCGAGGTAGATACCGCCGAATACGGCTGCTGCACCGCCCATATCGCATTTCATGGTCATCATCCCGTCGCCGGTCTTGATGGAATATCCGCCGGTATCATATACCACTCCTTTTCCTACCAGAACAACAGGTTGCTGATTGACGGCGTTCTGAGGTTTCCATTCCAGGATAGTAAAAGTAGGTGCTTCTGCACTGCCCTGGTTGACTCCCAGCACGCCACCCATTTTCAATGCTTTGATTTTTTCTGCGCCGAGTTCCTCATACCGGATACCGGTAGTCTGCGCAATGTCCGCAGCAGACTGGGAAAGCTGACGGGCATTCAGGGCCATCAGCGGCTCGTTCACGATATTACGGGCATAGAAGACTGCCTGGATGATATTGTTGAGCGTAGCGACGGCATCGGGGGTTAAGGATCCTGCTGCTACGTGTATCTGTTCGATGGTTTTTAGGTTCTTGCTTTTGAACCTGTTGAATTTATAATTGGAAAGGGCGAATCCTTCTGTGAAAGCGAAACTACTTTCCTCCGGTACATTTTCAGCAATGATCAGCACTTCCTGCAGCTGCATCTCCTGGGCTATCTTGTAAGCAATACTTCCCAGGCATCTGATATGCTCTAAAGCTGTGTGCGCATTGTGCTTCTCATTTTTTACCAGGGGAATAATGATCAGGTCATTGCCGTTTTGATCTATTGTCTGGACAACTTTAACTTCTTTAGCTATTTTTTTGCGGACTGTTTCTTTAAGCGAATTATCTATATGTATACTATGCTGAATGTAATTGTCTTCTATAATGAGAATGATTGGTAAGGAAATAGTGATGGGTGAAAGAACAATCATTAAATGTGTTTTAACTGATTTATAATGAATAAATTTGCCAAATATATCTAAAAATGCAAAGGGTACAACCGAATAAAGGGTACGGACAACATTTTTTACGCGATCAGTCGGTTGTTCAGAGAACGGTAGAATTGATTCATTTACATCATCAATCGGATAAAATACTGGAGATAGGACCTGGTACAGGTGCGTTGACCTTATCCCTGCTGAAAGATTTTGAATCCCAGCTGTATTGCGTGGAAGTGGATGAAAGATGTGTCGATTTTTTATCCGGTAACTACCCGGTTTTGAAAGATAAGATCATTCACAAGGACTTCCTGAAAGTAGACTTAAGGGAATTACTGGAACCTTCTGCTACGGTAGTAGGTAATTTTCCATATAATATCAGCTCCCAGATTGTTTTCAGGATTATAGATTTCAGGAAAAACATACCCTGCATGATCGGTATGTTCCAGAAAGAAGTGGCTGTGAGAATAGCAGCGCCTCATGGAAATAAGGAGTATGGCATACTGAGTGTGCTGACCCAGTTATACTATGATGCCCGGATCGCTTTTGATATTCCGCCGGGAGCGTTTAATCCACCACCCAAGGTGATGTCAGCGGTATTGGTACTGACCCTGCGCAAAGATATCCCGGAGGTCGATCACGGATTATTGTCCCGCATTGTCAAAGCGGGATTCAACCAGAGACGCAAGATGCTGCGTAATGCGCTGAGTGCTGTAATACCTGCTGAGATGCTGTCGGATGACCTTTTCCAGAAAAGAGCGGAACAGCTTTCCGTACAGGATTTTGTGGAGTTGACGAATAGGGTTGCTGCATTCAATAAAAGTGAAAAAGGTGGCTAAAGTACTGATCACGGCGAAGGAAGTGCATGAGCTGATTCCTGAACGGCTGGCTGATTTAGGATACCGGTCGGATCATCTCCCCGAACCTTCAGAAGAGGAATTGTTGGAGGTGATAGCGGATTATGAAGGATTGATCATCACTACTTATACCAAGGTGTCCCGGGTGGTGATCGATAAGGCTGTCCAGCTGAAATTTATCGGTAGAGTCGGTTCCGGTCTGGAAAACGTAGATCTGGCATATGCTGCGGAAAAAGGAATCCAGGTATTCAGCTCTCCTGAAGGCAATGCCAATGCGGTAGGAGAGCATGCGCTGGCTTTGACACTGAACCTGTTTAATAAAATGTCTGTAGCGCATCAGGAAGTGAAAGCAGGAATATGGAAGCGCGAAGAAAACCGGGGACTGGAGCTGGACGGGAAAGTGGTAGGTATTATAGGCCTGGGACATACAGGTACTGCATTTGCTAAAAAACTGCGTGGATTTGAGGTAGAGGTGCTGGCTTACGACAAATACCGCAAAAATTATGGTTCGGATTTCGTAAAAGAGTCGACTGTGGATGAAATCCTGGAGCGGGCGGACCTGATCAGCCTGCATGTGCCCTGTACACCGGAAACCTATCATATGGTCTCTCCGGGATGGATAGCACGTACCGGGAACCGGCCTTACCTGATCCATACCTGCCGGGGAGAAGTGATAGATACGGAAGCGGTACTGGCTGGTTTAAAGTCCGGTCAGTTGCGCGGCCTCGGTATTGATGTCTATGAGGATGAACCCTGGAAAAAAGCCCGGAAAATACCGGTGTCCGTATACCGTGAGCTATTTGATCTGCCTCAGGTAATAGCTACTCCACATATTGCGGGCTGGACGCAGGAAAGCAAATTCAAACTGGCTGACATCCTGATGGATAAGATCAGCACGTGGAAAACCGGCATTATATAACACGTTGTTTTGAGACTGACTCTACGGCGCGTTTTTCGTATCCCCATTGGCGGAAAGCAAAATCCCATTCCCTGTTGATCCGTTCTACAAAGGCAGGATCTAATGCAGGGAAATCATTTTTCTTGTAATTGCTGACTTTGTGCAGGTATTCTTCCATATATGGTCGTGCCGCCTCGAAATCAGGTAAATTCAGGTGCGAATAAACGCGTTCCATAGTTTCCAGAGGGTAATTGTCAATTTCTTCATAGCTGATTTCAATCAGATTCTCTTTCGGGATCAGGTGCGCTTCATCGATGTATTTCTTCATCGTTGAAGTGAAATTGTAGAATACCCTGTCATCAATTTCCTCATCTGAAAATTCGTGCAGGAACTGGCTTTTGATCATCGTATGATACAAATGGCGGCTGGAATGGAATACCGTATAAGGATCTCTGTGGATATACACAAACTTGGCATTCGGGAATAATTCCAGGAGCTCTCTGACCCGGCTGGTATTGTGCGGATTTTTCAGGACCAGTTGCTTGTTGCCGCCGTCCGTGTAAGAGATGAGCTTAAGGAGATAGGTATAATCTTTCTGCCAGCGTCTTTTCTCTCTCTTTTTAATACCCTTGAAAAGATTGTATTTATCGTGATAGCTGAGGTTTCTCGGGAAGAAAAAGCTATGCATACCGCTTCTGGTCGACAGGTTGGTAAACGGCTGCTCTTCCTCTGCCGGGGCATCTACGGACATCGGCACATTATCCTGTGGTCGTTTGTCCGGCATGAGCGGACTTAAGATAAATTTGAGCCAGGTGCGGCCCAGCAGGGAAATGTTCAAAAGAAAAGCCTTATAGTTGCTCAGGTAGCTGAACTGCGGGTCTTTGGCCATGAGGTAATGCAGGTGGGTAGTACCGCTCCTCCAGTGGCCCAAAATAAAGATCGGCGGGTTTTTCTTCAGATCCACTTTTTTGATCCTCCGGTTAAAGACCCATCGCTGGATGAGCTGAAACGGCCAGGTGAGAAAGATGAAAAGCGTGATCCGCCAGAACATGGCTCTGTTGGAGATTTTATTTTTCCTGATCAGTCTCAGCCAGATCTTCGGCAAGGAAATGGAGAGCTGATGATCTTTCACTTCGTAATTTCCCTTTAGCTTTTTCATGATACAAAGTTGCTTTGTTATATCGGTGAAATCCTCACAGTTTTACAGGAAAAATGGGTCATGCGAAATGGTTACATAATAATCATTACAAGGATCTTCAACCATCATCGCAGCTGTCGCCTGATCTTATCCGGCACGGTGATCCCGATTATTCTTTCCTTAAATCGTTGATCTTTTCTCTGATTACAATTCCTTTAACGTTAACTTTGTTGCTACATTTTCTCTTATGAAGCGCAATTTTATTTTAGGCCTGTTATTAACCGCATCGGTACTTTTCACTTTCTCCTGTAAGTATCCGGACATCCCTAAAACTTATGAAATAAGAGGTAAGCTGAAGCTGGACTATGCGCCCTACCTTAGAAAAACAACTGATCTGCATACTAATGCCGCTATAGGGCTGCAAAACAAATACCGGGATGTTTACTACATCGTGGTAGCACATCCGTGGCGGGCTGATTCAGGTTATGTTCAATACCTGTATGATTCGCTGGCGAACGATCTGAAAAATGTGAAAAACATTGATGGCCTGGTCAAAGAAACCCTGGTATTGACGGATACGACCTATACCAATGAAAAAGGTTATTACGTTCAGGAGCTTGTTATGTCAGGAGGTTTGAGGGATAAAAAGCTCTTGTTTGATATGCAGCTGATCCGGAAAGATACTTTCCTGTACCAGACTTCCGGCTGGATGTTCCTGGAGAAAAAAGATCTGTGGCTGAAGGATATTCAGGCAATGAATAAATCTCTTACTATTTTAGATGCTAAATAGAAGAGCTTTCCTGCTTTTCAGCTAAGACGATCCAGGTGCAATGAGCGATATCAGAACGGACCCGACCGCGGAAAGCCGCAAAAGCGATCACATAGCGTTAGCTTTTGCCTCGCAGATAGAAAGCATGCTGATTGACCAGCGTTTTGCTTATGAGCCCGTATTGTCTGCTCATCCTTCCGGAGCACTGTCACCGGTACATTTTGCAGGCAAAGAGATGCGCACTCCTATCTGGGTGAGCAGCATGACCGGCGGTACGGAGAAAGCCCGGCAGATCAACCATAACCTGGCAAAAGTCTGTGCAGATTTCGGTATGGGTATGGGGCTTGGATCTTGCCGCCAGTTACTGGACAGCGATGAACGGCTCGGAGATTTTGACTTCCGGGCGATCATCGGAGCGCAACAACCTTTTTATGCTAATCTCGGAATTGCGCAGATTGAACAGGTTGTATCGCGGAAAGAGGTCTGGAAAATAGAGCGGCTGATGGAGCAGCTGAAAGCAGACGGTTTATTTATTCATATCAATCCGTTGCAGGAATGGCTGCAGCCGGAAGGAGATAAGATCACCCGGCCGCCGGTCGAAACAATTTCGGCTTTTATTGAACAATTTTCCTCCAGGGTGATTGTAAAAGAGGTGGGTCAGGGTATGGGGAAAGCCAGCTTGTCCGCTTTAATGCAGTTGCCGGTGGAAGCCATTGAATTTGCAGCTCATGGAGGCACCAACTTTTCAAGGCTGGAGCTTCTGAGAAGTGAGCCGGCCCGTCAGGAGTTGTTCCAGATGGTGGCCAGGATCGGTCACAGCGCTGTGGAAATGGTCGGTTTTGTGAATGAGCTGATCTCTGAACTGGGCGAAAAGGCAGTCTGCAGGCAATTTATTATATCCGGCGGGATCAAGAATTTCCTGGATGGATATTACGGTATAAAAAAGATTCATGCTACAGCAGTATATGGACAGGCGTCCACACTCTTGAAATATGCAGCAGAATCATACGAAGATTTACACGCTTATGTCAGCAGCCAGGTAGAAGGTCTGAAACTGGCATCCGCATTCTTTAAGGTAAAATAAATGGAAATGAGTAAAGTAATCGAAGGCTACTCTAAACTGAGTAAGGAAGAAAAGATTAATTGGCTGGTATCCAATTTCTTTGACGGAGATCCGGAAGTGAAGCACGAGCTGATGGGCTTTTGGCACCAGGACACCGCTGTTCAGAAATCCTTTGATGAGTTTACGGAGAATACGATCACTAACCTTTATTTACCGCTGGGAATTGCACCCAACTTTATTATCAATGATAAGGTATATGCCTTGCCAATGGCCATAGAGGAAAGCTCTGTGGTGGCGGCGATGTCCAAGACCGGAAAATACTGGATGAGCAGGGGCGGCTTCAGGGCTGAGATCATCAGTACGACCAAGATCGGGCAGGTTCATTTCCTGTTCAAAGGAGATGTGCCGGCGTTGAAGATTGATTTTCCGGCTATCCGGCAATATCTCCTGGAAAATGGAGCTTACCTGAGTGCCAACATGGATGCCCGTGGTGGTGGCGTATCGGATATCGCATTGGTGGATATGACGGATAAAGAACCGGATTATTTCCAGCTTAAAGTCAGCTTTGAGACCTGCGATTCAATGGGCGCCAATTATATTAATACAGTACTCGAGGAATATGCCCAGTTACTGAAACAATACGTAGGCGGAGATAAAAAATATGGTGATCAGCCGTACATTATCATGTCTATTGTTTCCAATTACACCCCCGATTGTATAGTAAGGGCCTGGGTTGAATGCCCTGTTGAGGAGCTGGGTGTTAATAATGGTATCCCTGCAGCGGAGTTTGCTGAGAAATTCAAGCGCGCGGTACGGATCGCAGAGATTGATCCGCACAGGGCGACTACACACAATAAAGGTATCTATAACGGGATCGACGCCGTGATCATTGCCACAGGTAACGACTTCCGGGCGGTAGAGGCTTGCGGACATACTTATGCCGCGAGAACCGGCCATTATAGCAGCCTGACGCATTGCAGCCTGGAGAACGGTATGTTCCGTTTCTGGATCGATCTTCCCCTGGCTGTAGGAACAGTGGGCGGGTTGACGCAATTGCATCCCCTGGTGAAGAGATGTCTTCAGCTGCTGGGCAATCCCGATGCGAAAGAACTGATGAAGATCGTAGCCGTAGCAGGACTGGCGCAGAACTTTGCAGCGTTGAAAGCACTGACGACAGTAGGGATACAGAAGGGACATATGAAAATGCATCTGCTCAATATCCTGAATCACCTGCAGGCCAATGACGCGGAGAAGGTCTATGCGCTGGAATATTTCAAAGACAAGATCGTATCTTTTACGAATGTCCGGGTGATGCTGGATCAGCTGAGAGCGCATCAAAAAGCCGGTAAATAATCAACATTGGAACAGGTTTTTCAGGCTCAGGGTAAATTGCTGCTCACGGGTGAATACTTTGTATTAGACGGAGCGATCGCATTGGCTGTGCCGACCAAAAAGGGTCAATGTATGACGGTAGCCGGTCATCCGCTGAGCCCTTATCTGCACTGGAAGAGCCTGGACCCTGCCGGTCAGGAGTGGCTGGAAGGCATATGGGATCCGGAAGAGCATCGCTGGGTGTCTGTCAGCGCACCGGAGAAAGCAGGGTATCTTGAACGCCTGCTTCTGTATGCAGAACAGGAAGTAGGTATCGATCTGGCGGGATATGATGTTGTCACCCGGCTGGAATTTACTGCGGAATGGGGCCTGGGCAGCAGCTCTACGCTGGTTTCTTTACTGGCACAATGGTGGAGACTGGACCCTTATTCATTATTGAGGAATTCGTTTGGTGGATCAGGATATGATATTGCCTGTGCCACTGCTCGGCAACCTGTTTTGTATCAATTATCCGGTCTGGCTCCTAAAGTTGAACCAGCGGATTTTCATCCTTCCTTTTCGGATCAGTTATATTTTCTTTACCTGGGACAAAAGCAGGATAGCAGACAGGGAATACAGCACTACAGGAATATTCAGGAAGATAAAAGTCAGTGGGTCGGCGAGATCAGTGATATTACCGGTAAGCTTTTGCGTTGCAGCGATTTTGACGAAATGGAGTATCTGCTGATGCTTCATGAGGCGATCGTTTCCCGGGTATTAAATTTAGAAAAGGTCAAGTCAAGGCTTTTCCCGGATTACTGGGGCGCTGTGAAGTCGCTGGGCGCCTGGGGTGGAGATTTTGTGCTGGTAACAAGTGAGGAACCTTTTGAAGAGGTAAAAGATTATTTTGCGGGGTTGGGCTACAGCACGCTCATCCCTTACCGTGAAATGGTATTATCCTGAAAATTGTGCAGGTGAAACCTGTTTCAGACAAGTCGCGGCGGCTATAGAGGCAATAACGCTGCCGATAATGATAGAGAAAGTCTTCAAGGTTTATTTAGGGTCGTGCAAGCGCTGTCAGTTGTACCCGGTAAAATAATACCTTAATTTCCGACAGGTGGAAATCATTTGAATTTTTCTTATCTTTACACCGTCGTTAAGATAGGGGACCCTTGTAGTCCCCTATTTTGTTAGGCCGTTTAGTCATGGAAAATACAGAATCGCTCAAAGAAAACATCTGGAGTACACTTACAGCTCATTTTGAAGGAACTACATTGTTCGTAGTGGATGTGCAGGTGTCTGTAACCGGTAAGATCACAGTCTATGCGGATGGAGAGAGTAACATCACGATCCAGCAGTGCGCGGAGATCAGCAGGTTCCTGGAAAATTACCTGGAGACAGAAGGGCTGGTAGGGGAGAAATACCTGCTGGAAGTGTCTTCTCCGGGTCTGGATGAGCCTTTCAAAGTGCCGCAGCAGTATAGTAAGTGGCTGAACAGGGAAGTGGAGGTTTTACTGAGGTCCGGTGTGAAAGAAACCGGGACGCTGACCGCTTTTGATGAGCAGGGTGTGACCATTGTCGTGCCGGAGCAGAAGAAAAAGAAAGAGGTCATTCCGGCAGAGACCAAAACCTTCAGCAACGACGATATTAAGTATACAAGAAAACATTTCGTATTCAAATAGAAAAGCCATGAATAGTGCAGAATTGGTAGAATCGATCTCCGAGTTTAAGGAGTTCAAAAATATTGACAGGCCTACGATGATGCGTGTGCTTGAAGATGTTTTCAAAACCCTTCTACGCAAGAAATACGGCTCTGATGAGCATTTCGATATTATTGTCAATACGGATAAGGGTGACCTCGAGATCTGGCGCAACAGAACTATCGTGGAAGATGGTGCGGTTGAAGAGGAGCTGAAAGAAGTTTCTATCTCTGAAGCCCGTAAAATTGACCCGGATTTTGAAGTAGGGGATGACTGTTACGAAGAGATCACGCTGGAGTCTTTTGGAAGAAGGGCGATCCTGGCTGCCCGGCAGACGCTGATCTCCCGTATCCTGGAGCTGGAAAAAGACGATATCTTTAAAAAGTACCAGGACCGTATCGGCGAGATCGTTACGGCTGAAGTCTACCAGATCTGGAAAAAGGAAATGCTTCTCCTCGACGAGGAAGGCAATGAGCTGTTGCTGCCTAAATCAGAACAGATCAAGAGCGATTTCTACAAGAAAGGAGATACGATCCGTGCGGTGGTGAAGGACGTGGAAATGCGCGGTGCCAATCCGAGAGTGATCTTGTCCAGGACAGATCCTGCTTTTTTGGCCAAGTTGCTCGAGCTGGAAGTTCCTGAAATATTTGACGGCCTGATTTCTATCCGCAAGATCGTCCGTGAACCGGGCGAGAGAGCTAAAGTTGCTGTAGAGTCCTATGATGATCGTATCGATCCTGTAGGCGCCTGCGTAGGTATGAAAGGTTCCCGTATCCATGGTATTGTCCGGGAGTTGAGAAACGAAAACATTGATATCATCAATTACACTAACAATACTTCTCTTTTTATCCAGAGAGCGCTTTCTCCGGCTAAGATCTCTTCTATTGAGATCAGCGACGATAAGCGGGTTGCCGTGTACCTCAAGCCGGATCAGGTATCCCTGGCGATCGGTAAGGGTGGTTTGAATATCAAGCTGGCCAGCAAGCTCACGGGATATGAGATCGACGTGTACAGGGATATCGATGAGATCGAGGACGACGTTGACCTGGATGAATTCTCAGATGAGATCGAAGGATGGGTGATCGATGCATTGAAAAATATCGGTTGCGATACGGCGCGAAGTGTCCTGGAACTGGACAGAGACGAGATCGTTCGTCGTGCGGATTTGGAAGAGGAGACGGTGGACGAAGTAATTCGTATTTTAAAAGATGAATTTGATAATTAAATTTGTAATGTATTTCCTAAAATACATTATACCAGAACCTAATAGTCGCTAATGACAGAAAATAAATCGATACAGTTGGTTAAGGCTGCCAAAGAATTGAATGTTGGTATTAATACCATCATTGATCATTTGGCGGACAAGGGGCATATTGTTGATAATAAACCCTCGACCAAACTGTCACCAGAGCAGTACAATCTCCTTCTGAGCGCCTTCAAGCAAGATCTTGCTATCAAGAAGAAAGCAGAGGAGATTAACATTGGAAAAGCCAGGAAAGATAAGGCAGATGAGTTGAAAGAGGAACCTGCTCCGGTTAAAGAGACTATTGTAGAGCGTCCGCGTATTGTAGTGGAAGGACCTAAAGTAGTCGGTAAAATGGATCTGGATGCAAAAGGCAAACCGGTTGTCGCAGAGTCTAAGCCGGAACCGGTTGTGTCTGCTCCTGAACCTAAAGTAGAAAAACCCATTGCAGAGCCTAAGCCTGTTGTGGAACCACCTGTTGAAGTGAAAGTGGAAAAACCGGTACAACCGGAACCGCAGGTGGTGAAAGAAGCTCCCAAACAACCTGTTGCTCCTGCCTCGCCGGTAGTAAAACCGGTCGCTGAAGCTCCTAAAGCAGAACCGGCACCTCAGAAAAAAGAAGAGGAGCCTAAAGTTGCTGCTGCACAGGATGATGATGTGATCAGAGCAGAAGCAGGAAGATTGTCAGGAGTTAAGATCATGGGTAAGATCGAATTACCTGATAAGCGCAGCTCTTCTTCTGATTCCAAGAAACCTTTTGGTAAAGGTGGTCAGAGTGAAGCAGAAAAGAAAAAGAGAAAACGCATTGGTGGTAAAGCGATAGATGTCAGTAAAGTCAGCCTGGATGATAAAGGTGCCGGTAGCACTGACAGGGGAGGTGCCGGAGGCGGCAACCGTCCTGGCGGCAATAACCGTCCCGGTGGTCCGGGTCAGCAAGGCGGTCGTCCTGGCGGACCGGGTGGAAATCGTCCCGGTGGTCCGGGTCAGCAAGGCGGTCGCCCCGGTGGTAATAACCGTCCCGGTGGGCATCGTCCCGGCGGACCAGGCAGAAGGGATGATCGCAATAAGCCGGATGAGCCAACCGCAGTCACAGGTAGAGAGATCGATGAAAAAATCAAGGCTACCATGGCGAAGCTGGGTGGCGGTAACCGTGCCAAATCCAATAAGTCCAAATACCGTAAACAGAGAAGGGAAGATGCTGTAGGCAGAGATGACGCACAGTCTGATGCCAAGATCCAGGTGACAGAATTTATCTCAGTCAGTGAACTGGCCAGCATCATGAACGTATCTCCTACTCAGGTGATTTCCGCCTGTTTCGGCCTCGGTGTGATCGTTTCCATCAATCAACGGATCGATGCAGAGATCATAGAATTAGTGGCCGGTGAATTTGGTTACGATGTTGAGTTCATCAACATTACTGAAGAGGAGGATGAAGATCAGGTGGAAGACAGACCGGAAGATTTATCTCCGCGTTCACCTATTGTGACCATCATGGGCCACGTAGACCACGGTAAAACATCTTTGCTGGATTATATCAGAAGCGCCAATATTGTAGCCGGGGAGGCCGGGGGTATCACTCAGCACATCGGTGCCTATGAGGTAACCCTGCCGGACAGCAAGAAGCAGATTACTTTTCTGGATACACCGGGTCACGAAGCGTTTACAGCGATGCGTGCGCGTGGTGCCAAGCTGACGGATATAGTAGTGATCGTAGTCGCTGCGGATGATAACGTGATGCCTCAAACCAAAGAGGCGATCAGTCACGCTCAGGCTGCTGAAGTACCTATCATTATTGCGATCAACAAGATCGATAAACCGACTGCCAACCCGGAAAATATTAAAAAGCAACTGGCCGAAATGAATATCCTCGTGGAAGATTGGGGCGGTAAGTACCAATGCCAGGAGATTTCAGCCAAGAAAGGTATCAATGTAGACCAGCTGCTGGAGAAGATCCTCCTGGAAGCAGAGATGCTGGAATTGAAAGCTAATCCTAATAAGCTCGCCTCCGGTAGTGTGATCGAGGCTTCTCTGGACAAAGGTCGTGGTTATGTATCTACGATCATGGTACAGGAAGGTACCCTGAATATCGGTGACTTCGTTGTTGCCGGTCAGTACTACGGTAAGGTGAAAGCGCTTACAAATGAGAGAGGCAGCAGGGTCAAGAAGGCAGGGCCATCCCAACCGGTCCAGCTGCTGGGCTTGAATGGCGCTCCTACCGCAGGTGATAAGTTCAAGGTCTATGAATCCGAACAGGAAGCTAAGGAGATCGCCAACAAGCGTTCTACGATCCTCAGAGAGCAAGGTATCAGGGCTCAGAAACATATTACGCTGGATGAGATCGGTCGTCGTCTTGCACTGGGTAACTTCAAGGAACTCAAGATCATTGTTAAAGGTGACGTGGATGGTTCAGTAGAGGCATTGAGCGATTCATTACTCAAATTGTCGACTGAAGAGATCCAGGTGTCTATCATCCTGCGTGGTGTGGGTGCTATCACTGAGAATGATGTTCAGCTGGCTGCTGCCTCTGATGCTATCATCGTAGCGTTCCAGGTTCGGCCTACTGCTAATGCCAGGGTTCTGGCTGAGCGCGAGAGCATAGAGATCAGGAATTACTCTATCATTTATGATGCTATCGATGACGTTAAGAAGGCGATGGAAGGTATGTTAGAGCCTAAATTTGAAGAGAAGATCGTGGCCAACGTTGAGGTCAGGGAAGTCTTCAAGATCAGTAAGGTGGGTACCATTGCCGGCTGTTATGTACAGGATGGCAAGATTATCAGATCGAACGGTATCCGGGTCATCCGTGACGGTATTGTAACGTATACCGGAGAACTGGAAGCCCTGAAACGCTTTAAAGATGATGTTAAGGAGGTAGCCAAAGGCTTTGAGTGCGGTATCAAGATCAAAAATTATAATGATATCCAGGTCGGAGATATTATCGAATCTTTCGAACAGGTCGAAGTCAAACGTAAACTTTAATCAACATAACTACCTGAATAAGATAAGGCCGGATTTTCCGGCCTTATTTATTTTTAAAATAATCCTGTCAATAGAATGTTAAAAAGGTATTGCTAATATTCCCGCTTTATTTTATCTTTGGTAATATAGGCTACACACATCACACACACACTTCATTTAAGCCTTATGAGATTTAAGAGGGTATCTTAGGGGGTACCCTTTATAATCTCTCTTCTTCAACAGGAAAATACAGTTTACATCCTCAGATCTTCAACCTTGACGCCTGGAAAATTGGCCCTGTTGAACTGGAATAAAGTATCGCTGAGCTTGCTCTTGGTATCAATATGATTGATCGTATAGGTATACCGGTAGCCGTTTTTATCAAAGACCTTGATCCTCCGGGCAAAGAATGTCGACTTATTGATCCATAATCTAATTTTAAAATATGATCTGGATTTATCTTTAGGTGTCAGATCTATAACAAAACAAGGTGTACCACTGATGCTTTCATCCGCAATCTGTATATAATGGAAATCGCTCTGATAAATATTGAACATGGATGAAGGTGTGATATCAGATTGGTCCGGCTCATAGTCGTTGATCTGCACTTCATTGTCTTCTTTCAGGTAGGTCCACACTGATTTTTCATCACAGAATATGGTCTGATCGGGAAATTGCACTTTGAATTTATTGCCTTTAAGGTATAATTCACCTTCTTTGCTGGTGTTCTTGCCGCCGGGAACTTCTATGGTTTGTGAAAATCTTGAATATATTCCTTCTTTATTCTTAAAGGTTAAAGATACTTTATCCAGTATCGATTTGGCTTTGGGATCATTCATGTTGTTTTGCTCCGGTTCGAATGCATACAAGGATGCAGCGCTCAGCGCAAAACACATGTATATAATAAGTTTTCTGATCATTATTAGTTTAATTGCTACTGGTCATATCCTTGCAAAATCTGTTCCAATTCCTCCATGGTTTTCACTAAAACTTCACGTGCTTTACTGCCCAGATTAGGTCCTACGATCTTGGCTGCTTCCAGCTGGTCCATTAGCCGGCCGGCGCGGTTATAGCCTAATGACATTTTACGCTGGATCAGAGAGGTGGAGCCTACCTGGTTGAGTACGATCAGGCGGGCTGCATCGTCAAACATAGGATCTCTGTCGATAAACGGATCATCATCAAAGCTGTCTCCTTTGTTTTCTTTAGGATCTATGTATTCCGGCAGTTCATAGGTTTCGCAAGGCAGATCCTGATCTTCTATGAAATTAGCTATGCTTTCTACTTCCGGAGTGTCAACAAAAGGACATTGTAACCTGATGATATCGCTGTTCAGGGACAGCAGGAGGTCTCCGCGACCGATCAGCTGATCTGCACCTCCGGCATCAAGAATCGTCCGGGAGTCAATTTTAGAAGCTACTTTGAAGGCGATCCTTCCCGGAAAGTTGGCCTTGATGACACCGGTGATGATGTTGACGGAAGGTCGCTGGGTGGCGATGACCAGGTGTATCCCGATGGCCCTGGCCAACTGTGCAAGCCGGGCGATCGGCATTTCCACCTCTTTTCCGGCAGTCATCATGAGGTCGGCAAATTCATCTACTACCAGCACGATATAAGGAAGATAACGGTGCCCGTTCAGTGGACTCAGCTTGCGATCCTTCATCTTTTGGTTGTACTCCTTAATGTTACGGACCATGGCGGCTTTGAGCAGTTCATATCGCTGATCCATCTCTATACAGAGTGCATTAAGGGTGTTGATCACTTTTTTAGTGTCTGTAATGATCGCTTCTTCTTCGTTAGGAAGCTTGGCGAGGTAATATTTTTCTATCTTCTTAAAGAGGGTAAGTTCTACTTTCTTAGGGTCTACCAGCACCAGCTTCAGCTCCGTAGGATGCTTCTTGTACAGCAGGGAGACAAGAAGGGCATTCAATCCTACGGATTTACCCTGCCCGGTGGCGCCGGCCATAAGCAAGTGAGGCATCTTGGCCAGGTCGGCTATATAATGCTCGTTGGCGATAGTTTTACCGATGGCTACCGGGAGGTCCATATCCGCGTTCTGGAATTTATCGGATGCAAGCATGGATTTCATAGACACCACCGCTTTCTTGATATTCGGTACCTCTATACCGATAGTTCCTTTTCCTGGGATCGGCGCAATGATCCTAATACCCAGTGCGGCCAGGCTCAAAGCGATATCGTCTTCAAGATTTTTGATCTTACTGATCCTGATACCGGCGCTGGGGACGATCTCATACAGCGTCACTGTAGGACCAACTGTCGCTTTGATCTTCTCTATGCTGATATTGTAGTTGAGCAGTGTTTCGACGATCTGGTTCTTTTTATTTTCCAGGTCGTCTTTATCGATAGAGATCTCGCCCCCACCATGATCTGCCAGGAGATCCAGAGGTGGAAACCTGAATCGGCTGAGCTCCAGCGTATGGTCGAAAGGAGTGAAGCTCTTTTCAGCGGTTGAGCTTTTATCTTTGGTATCGGCTGTTTTTTCTACAGGAGTGACTTCTACTTCCAGCGTGAGGGCTTCTTCCGGCTCAGTGATCTGAGGCCTGGCAGCTTTTTTTACCGGTGGCGGTGTGAAAGAGGTTTCGAAAATATTTTCCTCTTCAGGATCCGGATCGAACGGCAAGTCATTATCCTGTACAGGTTCAATTGTTTTGGTGGTGAAGGTAATCGGTTCCGGCTCTTCGTAAGGCGTCAGCTCTACTTCAGGGAACGCCGGTTTAGGAACTGGCGGTACCTGTAAGGCAGGCGTTACCGGTAGCGGTATTTCCGGTGCTGCTGTTGTCTGTTTAGCAGCGTTGACAACGTCGAATCCTGCATCCTTGAAATGAGGAACCGGAGCCGGTTTATCTTCCGGAATAATGCTTTCTCCGCCGATATTATTGCGCTCTGTTTTGCGTTTTTCAGCTTGCTCTTTCTGATAGTTGAGCCAGAACTTATAAAGGGGTAATCTGTACTGCCATAAAATGTAGGTGGTCAGTCCTCCGAATAACAATATCCCGAGTCCCAGTCTGCCGAACAGTGTGGACAACCATCCATACAGCATTTTTCCCATGCCGCCGCCTACGGAAAACTCGGCGTCCGGAAACAGGAACTGGGCAAACAGCGGGATCAGAATAAGGCCGATACATACTCTGAGCATGACCTTTACGAGCGGGAATATCCGGACTGAAAAGGTAGCATTAGTTCCGAAGGTAAAGAAAAGATAAGGCAGCACAAATGCTCCCAAGCCGAACAGGTTGTACATGAATACGTGGGAAAGAAATGCTCCGAGCCTGCCCATCATATTTTCTACAGTGATGGTCTTGCTGAACAGTATGTCCCAGGACGGATTGACGACATTACCCTGATCATTCTGCCAGTTGAAGCAGTAGGAGATCAGAGCAAGGAGTAAGAAAACTGAAAAAAAGATGAGACCTAAGCCCGCTAACCTTTTGATTCGCTGAGGTGTAAAGAATGGGGGCAGGTCATTCTCTCTGATATCTTCCCGGGTGCTCTTCGACTTTATACCTGACTTGTTGGCTGGTGGCATTTCACTATACTATTCGTTCAAAAATAGCAATTTAGCTCATTGTATGGATTAAACACATGTGTATAAGTGCGTCCGGATGAGATAGCTTTCATCAAATTTCATATTTCCTTCTCTTAGTGTTATCTTGTGGGCCTAAAATCATAATCCAATAATAAAATGAGAGAGGTTTATATCGTTTCAGTCGCCAGAACCCCGATAGGCAGTTTCAACGGAGCTTTGTCTTCCCTGAAAGCTTTGGACCTGGGAAAAACTGCTATTGTCAAAGCGCTCGAAAGAGCGGGTATCAGCGGAGACCAGGTAGAGGAAGTAATTATGGGTAATGTTCTGACAGCGAATGTCGGACAGGCTCCGGCGCGTCAGGTGGCATTGGCAGCAGGTATTACAGAATCTGCAAGATGTACGACTGTAAACAAGGTATGTGCTTCCGGCCTCAAGGCTATTGCACTGGCAACTCAATCTATTTTATTGGGAGATAGTGACATCGTGGTAGCCGGTGGTATGGAAAGCATGTCCAATGCACCTTTCTACCTGCCAAGCGGCCGTTCAGGTATCCGTTATGGCAACGGCGAGATCCTGGATGCGATCGTAAGAGATGGTCTGCAGGATCCTTATAAGAAAACAATGATGGGCAATACGGCAGAGCTTTGTGCCAGCAAGTATGAATTCTCCCGTGAAGAGCAGGATGCTTATGCTACTGAGTCTTACAGAAGAGCGGCGGAAGCTTATGCTAACGGTTCTTTTAATGATGAGCTGGCTCCTGTGACAGTTGCCGGAAGAAAAGGCGATGTCGTTATCGCTGAAGATGAGGAGTACAACAAATTCGATCCGTCAAAGGTAGGAAGCGTACGCCCTGCATTTTTAAAAGAAGGTACTGTTACTGCAATTAACTCTTCCAAGATCAATGACGGTGCAGCAGCAGTTGTATTGATGAGCAAAGAAAAAGCGGATGCATTAGGTATTAAGCCATTGGCTAAAGTGCTTTCTTATGCTGATGCGGAGCAGTCTCCGGACTGGTTTACAACGACTCCTGCCATCGCTATTCCTAATGCCGTGGCTAAAGCCGGCAAAAAGATGGAAGATGTGGACCTGTTTGAAATCAATGAAGCTTTTGCGGTAGTGGCACTGGCCAATATCAGAGATATGAACCTCGACCCGGCTAAAGTGAACGTATTTGGCGGAGCAGTTTCCCTGGGCCATCCGATAGGTATGAGCGGAGCAAGAATTGTTTGTACCCTGATATCTGCATTGAATAAAAAAGGCGGTAAGATCGGTGCTGCCGGTATCTGTAACGGTGGCGGTGGTGCAAGTGCACTCGTGATAGAGAAAGTTTAATCTTAAGGTCTTATAAAATAAAAGCGGCTGTCTGATCTTTCAGACAGCCGCTTTTATTATCAGCCGGTAGAAGTGAATCGGCGTGTATATTATACCATGCCGCCGGCTTTCAGCTTTTCTGCATTTTCTTCGAAGATGAGCTTGTCGATGATCTCCTGGAGATCGCCGTTGATGATCTCGTTGAGGTTATATAATGTCAGGTTGATCCTGTGATCGGTAACCCTTCCCTGCGGCCAGTTGTAGGTTCTGATCTTGGCAGACCTGTCACCGGTAGAAACAAGGGTTTTACGTTCTTTGGCGATCTTCTCCTGGTGTTCGGCGATGGCTTTTTCATAGATCCTGGTCCGGAGCACTTTTAAGGCGATCTCGTAGTTCTTGATCTGGGATCTGCCTTCCTGGCATTCTACGACTGTCCCGGTAGGGATATGGGTCAGTCGCACTGCGGACTCTGTTCTGTTGACGTGCTGACCTCCTGCACCGCTGGCGCGGAATACGTCTTTCCGGATATCGCTGTTATTGATTTCAACGTCTACTTCTTCTGCTTCCGGAAGGACGGCTACCGTTGCTGCAGAGGTGTGCACTCTTCCCTGCGATTCAGTTTCCGGTACTCTTTGCACGCGGTGGACACCGGATTCATATTTTAATATCCCGTAGGCTCCGTCTCCTTCAACTTCCATGACAATCTCTTTGTAGCCGCCTGAAGTTCCCGGGTTTTCGGTCATGATCTCTGTGCGCCAGCCTCTGTTTTCACAGTAGCGCTTATACATCTTCAGTAAGTCACCTGCAAATAAGCTGGCCTCATCTCCACCCGTACCCGCGCGAATCTCGAGGATGGCATTTTTATCATCACCCGGATCTTTGGGAATAAGCAGCCGCCTGATCTCCTGCTCCATCGGCTCTACCTGGCTCTGCAGCTGTTCGATCTCTTCCTTGGCCAGTTCGCGCATATCAGGATCTTTTTCTGTTTCCAGAAGCTCCTTGTTGAACTGCAGGTTACTCAAAACCGAACTGTAACGTTCATACGCGTTGACAATAGGTTCCAGATCTCTGTATTCCTTGCCCACACGTTTGAATTTGTTCAAATCACTCACTACTTCCGGATCGCTTAACTGCATTTCCAGATCTTTGTACCTGATTTTGAGTGCTTCGAGTTTTTCCAGCATGCTGCTTAAAATTTGAAGTTGCAAAGTTACGAGATACTATGTTAACTTACATATATCCTTTTACGGCAGCTGGGTAAAATTACAGGTGCTCTTTGTCTTCCTTGAACCAGCCGGAATATTTAAGGTAATTCTGTGCGATGCGTTGATTCTGGTCTTTGAAGGTTTCCGGAGATAATACCTTTACTTTTTTAGCCGGTATTCCTGCATAAATGGTTCCCGCTTCTACCCGCGTACCTTCCAGTACTACTGCTCCGGCAGCGATCAGGGCATTTTCTTCGATGTAACAGTTGTCCATAACAATAGCGCCCATCCCGATCAGGACATTGTCTTCAATTGTACAGCCATGAACGATGGCGGAATGCCCGATGGATACATTGTTGCCAATAATAGTTTTCGTCTTTTCGTATGTGCAGTGTATGACAGCGTTGTCCTGGATATTGACCCTGTCGCCGATCCGGATAGTGTTCACGTCCCCGCGTACCACGGCATTGAACCAGATGCTGCATTCCTTACCCATGATCACTTCCCCTACGATCGTCGCATTTCCGGCTATAAAACAATCTGCTCCCCACTCCGGGGTATATCCTCTGCATGGCAATATATAAGGCATCTTTTTGGAATAAAAGTAGTGGATAATTGTGGTCGCAGAAAGTGTAACTGCTGATAGTCTGAAATAATCCTGAAGGAAGTGTGAATGTTTAAATCTCTTTTAATAAATCGTTCAAATTCTTTTACTTTAGCGCATTCAATCTTTAGGGTGTGATCCCTTTACAGTGAAAACTGATCTTTTATGGTGGAACTGATAGATTTTATCCTTCACATTGATGCGCACCTGGCTACCTTCCTGGTGGAATATGGCCCCTGGGTCTATGCTATATTATTCCTGATTATTTTTGTGGAAACCGGTGTGGTTATTATGCCGTTCCTGCCCGGAGATTCGCTGCTGTTTGCAGCAGGTATGCTGGCTGCACAATACCCGGAATCACTGAATGTATGGATCGTGATCGGTTTATTACTGATCGCCGCTATCATTGGTGATACGCTGAACTACACTATTGGTAAAGAGTTTGGGAACCAGGCGCTGAAGGTGAAGATCTTCGGCCGGAACTTTGTAAAGCAGGAGCATATCAGCAAGACCCATGAGTTCTACGAAAGGTATGGAAGCAAGACGATCGTTATCGCCCGTTTTGTGCCGATCGTCCGGACACTGGCACCTTTTGTGGCAGGTATCGGCAAAATGAGCTACGGCACTTTCCTGACTTATAACGTAGCCGGCGCTTTCCTTTGGGTGGTAGGGATCACCTTGGCCGGTTATTTCCTGGGTAATATTCCACTGGTAAAAGACAATTTCGAAAAGGTAGTACTGGGGATCATTTTTATTTCCGTATTGCCGATGGTCTTTGCTTTTCTGAAAGAGAAATTCGGCAATAAGAAGGTGGCTAATTCATAGTTCTGCACCTTCTTAAAAAGGTACCGGCTCCCGGAAAAGCGGGTTGGTCAATATGGTACTGTCTGTCAGGCTGACCAGGAATGCTTTGAGATCTGCTTTTTCCTGTTCTGTCAAACCCAGTCCCCATCTGCCGAATTGCAGCACTCTCCTGTTGGCTTCCGTGATCATGATAGGATCGAGTGAAGGAGATATTTTAGGTCCTTCATTGTAAAATTCAATGACTTCGTCGATGGTCTGGAAGCGCCCGTCGTGCATGTAAGGAGCCGTCATGGTGAGGTTGCGCAGGGTAGGAATTTTAAACCGTCCGTTATCGGCAGGATTTCCGGTGAAGCCACCCAGGCCTTTGTCTTTGAAACCATCGGTATTATCTACCAGGTCCAGGCCGTTGTTTCCGAATACCTGTGACGGATGTACCATCAGCTCAGGCGTGGAATGGCAGTGAAAGCAATCTGCCTTTTCACTGTTGAACAATGCCTGTCCGCGCAAGGCTGCTTCGTTCAGTGAATTTTCTCCTCTGATGTATCTGTCAAAAGGTGCGTTATAGGATACCAGCGCTTTGATATACTGTTCCAATGCTTTGGTTACCAATTCTTTGGTGATGGTACTGGAGCCGAATACCTGGTAAAACTTCTCCGGGTAAATATTGTTGCTTTGTAATCTGCTGACCGCTTCTTCCCACGGCAGATGCATTTCTACCGGGTCTGGCACCGGTATCAGTGCCTGCGCTCTCAGGGTAGCAGCTCTGCCGTCCCAGAAAAACTGATCGCTCCAGGCCAGGTTGATCAGCGACATAGCCTGCCGGGTACCGGGAATTCCATCCACACCTATGCTGAATTGCCGGGGATCAGTAGTGCCATGTTGCAATTGATGACAACTGGCGCAGGACATGCTGAAATCTTTAGACAGTCTTTTATCGAAAAACAGCTGGTGTCCCAATGTGACACCTTCTTCCGTCAGCAGGTTGGCCGGGTCTGCTTCGGGTGCTCTGAAGTTGGATATGGAAGGAAAAAGATAAGGAGCAGGTGTATAGCCTCCTGTGTCCGGGCCCGGATCTTTTTTACAGGCCCACAGTATGCAAAAGAGAAGGAGGAGAATGAGGAGGGTCCGTTGCATGCTAATGAATGCTTTCTGCTATGAAATCCATCATTTTCAGTCCGATGTTTTTGTCATCTTCACCGCTGTGATAGCTGAAAAAGGTACTGACATCGATCGTTTCAGTTTGGTCGGTAAAGAAATGATCAAGGTCCAGGTTGAAAGCCAGGGTATTGCTCGCGCTTCCGCTGGCATTGAGCCGGATGTCTAACTGTACTTTTCTTAGGAAATCATCACCGCCTATATGGTAAGAAAACGGCAGCACGAATGATCCGTTGTTTTCCGTATCGAATGCGCCTTCATAGACTACAAAGCGGTATTTCATCATATCCCAGTACATATCCGTATATCTGCTCAGCGGGTGCTCTCTGCTGAAATTGTTGGGATTAAGATCATTTAAAGCCGGTCGTAGCCCGACATCGAAGGATATTTGAGCATATTCCCCTGACGGGATGAGACCTTTTACCTGCTGATTACTTCCCAGCCGGTAGAGAAAAACGCCTTCATCAGCTCCCGGCTGACCAGCTATGCTGAAAGGTACTTTATTGCCGCTTTTATCTGTCAATTCTATATTGCTGATGTATATTTTCAGGTCACTGATCTTGTACTTCAGACCTGTCGGGTGCGTCAGCGTATCTCCGATACTGATTGTTCTGTCCCCGGATATCGAATTAAAACCGATTGTTACAGGTGCATCTTCTGAGCTGTCTTTCTTGCAGGAAAACAGCAAAACGGAAAGCACGACTACGACGAAAGTGAGCCTTTTCATACCAGTAGTAACATTTATTGGAAAACTTGGTTCTTATGAAGATACGAATCCGGGCGGGAGTTATTGCCACCAAATAAAAAGCCCCGGATCAACCGGGGCTTATCTGACCATATTTTTAAGACTTAAGCGTCAATTTTGGCATATTTGGCATTGTTCTCAATGAACTCTCTGCGCGGCGGCACTTCATCTCCCATGAGCATGGAGAAGATAGAGTCTGCTTCTGCAGCGTTTTCAATGGTCACCTGGCGCAATGTTCTCGATTCCGGGTTGAGGGTCGTTTCCCAAAGCTGTTCAGCGTTCATCTCTCCGAGACCTTTATATCGTTGTACGTTGACAGAATCTTCTTTTCCGCCGCCGGCCAGTTCCTTAACGGCTGCGATCCGTTGCTCCTCATTCCAGGCATATATCTGTTTCTGGCCCTTCTTAACCAGGTACAGTGGCGGTGTGGCGATGTACACATAGCCGTTCTCGATCAACTCGCGCATGTATCTGAAGAAGAACGTCAGGATCAGGGTTGTGATGTGGCTGCCGTCGATATCGGCATCGCACATGATCACGGTCTTATGATATCTCAGTCCGTCGAGGTTGAGTGCTTTATCATCTCCCTGCTTACCCCTGGAAATACCGAGTGCGGTAAAGATATTCTTGATCTCTTCGTTTTCGTAAATCTTATATTCCATGGCTTTTTCCACGTTGAGGATCTTACCTCTCAGCGGAAGGATAGCCTGTGTTCTTCTGTCCCGGCCTTGCTTGGCGGTACCACCTGCGGAATCTCCCTCCACCAGGAACAGCTCGCTCAAAGCAGGGTCTTTCTCGGAACAGTCGGCCAGCTTACCCGGTAAGGCTGAGCCAACGAGGACATTCTTCCGTTGCACCATTTCACGTGCTTTGCGGGCGGCGTGACGGGCGGTAGCGGCCATGATCACCTTATTGATGATCAGCCTGGCCTCTTTCGGATGTTCTTCCAGGTAATATTCCAGTTGTTCGCCCACAATGGATTCTGTGATACCCTGCACTTCGCCGTTACCCAGCTTGGTTTTGGTCTGACCTTCAAACTGAGGTTCTGGAACTTTACAGGATATAATAGCTGTAATACCTTCTCTGAAGTCATCCCCGCTGATCTCCAGCTTCAGCTTTTCAAACAGACCGTTTTTCTGAGCATAGTTTTTAAATACCCTTGTGAGCGCTCTTCTGAAGCCTGATACGTGTGTACCGCCTTCGATCGTATTGATGTTGTTGACATAAGAGTGAAGGTTCTCATTGTACTCTCCGTCGTTGTATTGGAAAGCGACCTCCACAACCACATGATCCTTGTTGCCTTCGATGTATGCAGGCTCTGCCAATAAAGGGCTGCGGGTCCTGTCCAGGTATTTTACAAAGTCCCTGATACCGCCTTCGGAGAAGAAAGTTTCAGACTTGATGTTGCCTTTTTCGTCTTTCTCTCTTTCATCAGAGATTGTGATGCGGATGCCTCTGTTCAGGAAGGCCAGCTCCCGCATCCGGGCCATGAGCGTATCATAATTATATACGGTATGGGTAAAGATGGAATCGTCCGGCTTGAATTTTACCGTAGTTCCTCTCTTTTCAGACGGACCTACTTCTTTGACCGGGTAAAGCGGAGCGCCTATGGAGTATTCCTGTACGTATTTTTTGCCGTCTCTCTGTACCGTGACTTCAAGATGGGTAGACAAAGCGTTAACGCAGGATACACCCACACCGTGAAGACCACCGGAAACTTTATAGGAGTTTTTGTCGAATTTACCACCTGCGTGAAGAACGGTCATGACGACTTCGAGCGCAGACCTTCCTTCTTTTTTGTGGATTTCTACCGGGATACCCCGGCCGTTATCTTCTACGGAAATGCTGTTATCCTCATGTATGGTTACAAAGATGCTGTCGCAATGACCTGCCAGCGCCTCATCAATGGAGTTGTCTACTACTTCATAGACCAGATGGTGTAATCCCCTGACGCCGATATCGCCGATATACATGGCAGGACGCTTTCTGACCGCTTCTAATCCTTCCAGCACCGTAATGTTATCGGCGCCGTACTGTGCATTGTTGGTTGTCTGGTTAGCTTCTTTCTCTAATTCGGACATAAATAACTGGTTAGTGTTGTTATTTGAAAGCTAAAGATACGGAATTTACCCTTCTTAACCGGGTTAAAAAAGGTTGTATTTTCCACAATTATATACCTGATATCTATCACGTTTAAGTATTTACATTTATGTACAGACAACGTATTTTTGCGGAAACTATAAAAATATTATGAAGAAGATTTTTTCCTTAGTGTTGATTGCAGTTTTGGGGGTAACAATGGTTTCCGCGCAGGATAAGGCAAGAACAAGTGATGACGAAAAGAAGCTTAAAGAGAATCCGACCGGGTGGAAATTTGGTGGTACCGGATCGCTGACATTCAACCAGGTAGGGCTCAAAAACTGGGCTGCCGGTGGAGATCCTTCTATCTCCCTGCTGGGGGTGGTCAATGCGTATGCAGACTACAAGTATGGTAAGCACCTCTGGCAAAACAGGCTGGGTATGGAATATGGTACCCAGAAGCTGAGGAACCAGCCTATCAGGAAAAATTCTGACCGTTTGGAATTGTTTTCCAAGTATGGTTATGCAGTTTCCAACAAGTGGTACGCCTCTGTCTATGCTAATCTGCGTACCCTGATGACGCCGACTTATGAATATGATGGTGATGGAAATAAAATCCAGATGATCTCCAGGTTTGCCAACCCGATGATCATTGAGGGTGCGCTGGGTATGGACTTTGTACCGAATCAATACCTTTCCATGTTCTTATCGCCGATCGCTACCAAAATGATCATTGTGTCAGATGATAAGATCGCTATCCTGGACAGACATGGCGCGCTGGGCAATAACTTCAGGTATGAGGTGGGTGCTACAGCCGTAATTTCCTACAAACAGGAGGTCTATAAGAACATCAATATTCAGAGCGTGCTGAAACTTTTCAAGGATTACAGAAATGGTCCTGCCCAGAATATTGATGTGGACTGGCAGAATACTATTGGTCTGAAGGTGAATAACTTCCTTTCCGCAGCTGTATTTACACACCTGATCTGGGATTATGATCAGCTGATCCCTCAGTATGATGGCAATGGTATCCAGGTAGGGGAAGCACGGAAGCTCCAGTTTAGAAATGTGATCGGTGTCGGATTAGCTTATACTATGGAAAGGCGGATTAAAAAATTGGCGCCTGAGTCCAGATAATATAGCAGATATCTGTAAAAGCCGGGGCGGTTCTTCAGAACCGCCCCGGCTTTTGTATTTGAAATTTAAACCTGGAATTGAAGTTTAGCCAGGGCAGAATGAATAAGTCCGAGCGTTTCCTGTGACAATTTAACCTGCATGGCAGCAGCATTTTCTTCTGATTGTGCTGCATTCCTGGCGCCCGCCAGCACAATAGTGATACCGGGTTGTAAGGTCGTCCAGCGCAGTACCAGCTGGGACAGTGTTACACCTTGCTCTTCTGCCAGAGGCGTGATCTCGTCCAGGAAAATCCTGACCTTATCCAGGTCGAAGCGGCCAAAATAATTGTTCCGGTGATCATCTGTCTTCAGCGTGCCTCCTTTGAAATATTTACCTGACAACAAACCCCTTTCGATAGGACTGTACGCAATGATTCCGAGCTCATTTTCCAGTGCGAACGGAACCAGGTCCTTTTCAATATTCCTGTTTAGCATACTATACGGTACCTGATTGCTTGCAATCTTTAATGTCCCGAAAGCTTCCTCTACCTGTGCCAGGGTATAATTGCTCACACCTGCGGCTCTTATTTTACCCTGTTGCAGCAATATGTCCAACGCTTCCATCGTCTCGCTGATCGGTGTAGTGTTGTCGGGCCAGTGCAGCTGAAGAAGGTCGATATAGTCCGTACCCAGCCGTTTCAGGCTCTCTTCCACTTCTTTGATGACATTTTCCCTGGCGGCATATTTATATACCGGTACCTTTTTACCGTCCTTCAGAGCATCGAAGAAATATTCCCCTCTTCCTCTATTGCTTCCATCCCAGACCATTCCGAATTTGGTCAGCAACTGGATCCTGCTTCTGTCCCTTCCTTTGATCACTTCTCCGATCATTTGCTCACTGAGTCCGAAACCGTAAAAGGGAGCGGTGTCGAGGGTGGTTACGCCGTTGGCCAGTGCGGCTTCGATGGCAGCTATTGAATCTTTCTTTTCATTGCCGCCCCACATGTTGCCGCCTATGGCAAAGGCGCCGTAAGTAATGGCGGAGAGTTGCAGATCAGTGCTGCCTAATGTCCGGTATTCCATCTTATTCAGTTATCAGTTGATTTTTAAACAAATAGGTTTCATCATTTATCCTGATGAAGATTAAAACAGTTTCAGTACAGATCTCCATTTTATGCTTCTGACGGGCGTGCCCTTCACCGGCAGGAAAAATGTATTGTATGGTCGTATCCTGCCGCCTCAGGTCAGGCTATCCGTAGTACTCCGCTCTCTACTAACGTAGCAACGCGGGGTACTTACTTCTATCCTTCACGCAACAACACAGCCTGCGTCATTGTTCGTGCAAGGTATCGGGTCGGAAGATATCAGTAGTCAGATCAGGATGCCGGAATAGCGGCGGTTCTCCTTGTCCGCTGGAATTGCATCCTGGTAGCCAGGATATGCTCGCAGGGACCTTTCCGGAGATGATTGCTGAGAAAAAATGAGCAATCACAGGAGGCATCTGTCAGGCGGTGATCTTTGTCGATAACAGCGGTTGTCCGGAGGATTCCCTTACTGCTTTTAATTTTCCCGCTGATGTGCAGCAGATCGTTGACGATCCTGTATTCAGTGCTTACCTGGTTGAGCTCAACATAGGTGTTAGCTGCTTCTTCCCGTTCATTGCTGAAGCGCAGAACGGACAGGTCCAGCGGTTTCCTGCTGAGTTCCCGGACCCTGTACACGCCTGCATTCAGATCATAGATCACGCTGCCGGCTTGCGTATAGGCGGTGAGCGCGGAGGAGACAACGGCCGGGCTCAGGTTTAATTTCCGGGCTAATTGTTCGGAAGAACTGAACCAGTCCGCTTTCAATGTATCGAATACCAGCTGCCGGGTTGCCGGATCTGTATAACCGCGGGGCGCCATCAGGTCAAAATGGCCGGCGCGGCTCCAATCGTTGACCGTCCAACCGGACAGGCCAAGCGTGAAGGTCATATCTCCCAGGTCTGCAATGAAAAAGGATGGTAAGCCGGAACCTAGCAACGCGACCTTAAAATTGCGGGCTACCGGTATCAGCCGTTCCAGGATCATCAGCCTTCGCCTGCCCCATATCCTGATCGTTTGAGGTTTGGAGCCGGCATAAGGTGACCTATGGAAGGTCAGTGTTTCATACCACGGTTCCAGCAATACCTTTACCGGCTGTCCGGGTTCCAGTATGAAGCGCAATGCCCTTGGCCCTTCTTTCTCTCTGAACCTGCGCAGGTACTGACAAAGGCTGAAGATGTCCATCGGGTGCAGATCAAAAGTAGTTGCCGGCAAAGTCATGGCGGTGCTGACCTGTAAAAAACCTCTTACCCAGGATTCCGGGAGATCAACTTTAACTTCTTTATAGGTTGCTTCATGGGTTGTTGTCGTTTCAAACCCGGCTGGATCAATCCTGAATTCAGTGTCTTTGTAATTACGGATTTTCTGGAATTCACCATACAGGGCAGCCGAATAGTCAATGTTGGTCGTCCCGCACTTAAAGTCGCTGATAGCTGTAAAAACGTTATAGCTGCAGCTTAACTTTCCGTAGGAGGACTCATCCTGGCTGAAGCATTCAAAAAATACTTCGTCGGGATGAACAGTAATAACAGGATCCAGGATGAACCATGCGTCTTTATCTTTCTGATATAGATAATCAAAATAAGCTTTCCTGGCTTTATGGAAAGGCCCCAGCATCTGTTCCTTTTCGTGGTATAGCTGGCTCAATTCCTTGCGGATCTGCTGTATCCTGTTCCTGACTTTTTCGATCTGGAATCCTGCTATGTAATCGCTCAGCCAGATTTTTTCCTGTTCTGCTGCCCACTGCTTGTATGCTGTTTTGTCTTTGGGATGAAAACGCAGATCGGAAATGACGACATCGTGCAAGGCGGATATAGCTTCCCTGAAAGGGATCTTTTTATTGAGCTTCCCCGTAAAGAAAGTGGGCTCCCGGGAAGTGTCCGGAGCAAAGTTCATTGTCATTGCTGCCCGGCTGTTGCTTACGGAGGTATCACCGCTATATCTGTAGTTGAATAACATAATGCCTAGTTTTTGATGGTCAGGTGCATGTCCAGGTGAGGATATTTGTGCTTGATCTCTGATAATATGTGGATACAGGTTGCTTTATCCTGTATAGTGGATTGTGCGGAGATATCATCCAGGATCGCTGTCGCCCACAGCGCTGTTTCCTGGTTTTTCAGTGCTTCCTGCCGGAGAAAGCTGAATATACGGTCTTTGGCCATCCTGTTTTTATTGACACGCGTCAGTACAGACCGGAAATAGAAATCCAGGTGTTGCAACAGTTCCGGTTGATCCGCAGCGTGATGGAACAGGTAATTGGTAATAAAAGCCTGTACATTTATGCCCGGGTGTTCACTGAGCTTGCGGAGATATTCAGGGGCATCTTCCGGCCGGAAATATCGGGTGATCAGCTCTTTCCCGAAGCTTTCCACATCCGGGCGGACAGCGTCTGTAATGCTGATCAGGGTATCCGTATCCCAGTCTGTTTCAGTGAATGTTGTTCTGAAGAAATGAAAGGCAAAAGTTCTTGTGTCTTCCCATTGGGCATCCAGGAGGTTGAGCGCTTTTTCTTTTTCGTAGCGGATCCTGGCGGTATTGTTCAGGAAATATTGCCAGCACCATTGCCGGGCGACCAGCAGTTCATGATTACCGAAGGAGATGATCTGTCTTAACGAAAAATTATCCGGCTCAGGATATTGCTTCAGGATATCATAGCCGGTCTGCTGACTGGTGGTGTACCGTGCGTGTATCAGCCGGGAGATATCTTTGGGTTGTAATCCCTGGTTCCAGTAGTTTTTGAGACCGGTGGTCACCAGCTTTATGATCTGCTCATGCGCACCTTCGAACTTTTCTTTCCGGATGAGCGCATATACCAGGTGTTGGAGAGCAGTGATGCTGAAGGATGTGTTGGCAGTTAATTTCCCGATCCTTGCCAGAACAGTTTCCAATACGTCAGGATAGGCGCTTCCGGTCAGCTCTAAAAGAATTTCCGGGTTCTCCTCCATCAGGTGATCGGGATATTGATTCAGTAATTGTATCCCGCTTTGGCGCACTTCTTTAATATCATTGTCTAGGAAGGATACGGTCAGTTTGACCGGGATATCTGTAATGGCTGTTTTCCGTGCTTTGCGGACGAGTATATTTCCTGCCAGTATTTTATTGGCATTTAGCCGGGAGCGGATCAGTTGTTGCAGAACAGACCAGCTGACCCGTTCAATTTGTTGAACTGCAAGGATATCCAGACGTTCCAGGACATGCTGTGCCATCTGGTTATTGTTGCCGGTATTTTCAAGGTTAAGCAGTTCTGCTACTGTTTTTCCCAGGATAACCTGTTGCCGTTCTTCTGTAAAGGTATTTTTGCTCAGTATTGCTTTGATCCACTGTTCGAGTTCGCTGATCGTATTGAATAACAGTAGTAATACGAACCCGAGATTGTTAAGGTACGTTCCGGGATCTTTTTCTATCCGGGTTCTGGCCCATTGCTGTGCCGGCGGATAAGAGCTGTTGAGTATTTTCCCCACCCATTCCGGGTTCTGAGAAATATTTTCTTCCCGTTTCTGCAGTACTTCAAATCCAAACTGGCTGGGTAATTCAAAAGAACTGTTCAGCAATCGGAGTATGGCCTCTTCATCAAAACGGCTCATAATGGCTGTTGCTTCCGGGTGTTGTTTCAGGTTGTTGTACGCGAACCGGTGTATGATGTTCATCCGGCCTTGCATCAGTAATTGCACATAGGCTTCCGGAGCACTGTCCCAGTGTTCAGGGTAAAGCTCCAGCCGCTGCGGAACGGTATTTCCAGCAGGTATTTCCGGATTTTCCGGCGGATCCTGAACGGGAGCAGATGTTTCCTTCTTCCTGTTGAAGAGGTTTTTCAGTGTATTGAAGATTGAACTGCCCACCCGGGTGATCGGATTGTTGGGTACAGAGATCTTCGATTCTGTGTAAGGAACGATTTGTTCTGGCGTATAGAAGAAGGAATCACTTGTGACCAGCCTTTTACCTGTAATGAACTTCAGGTTGGGTTGTAGTTTTCGCTGGGGATCGTTGCCGAAGAGAATCGTGGAAAGTAACAGGGATTCCGAGCATTCGGGCAAATCATATAAGGTAAACAGGTATCGTCTGGACCGGTAATCGTACCTCCCGTATAAGCTTAGCGGGAGCTCCGCCGCCGGGGTATAATCGGTTTCCCTGTATTGTAATAAGGTAGTTACGGCCAGCTTGAGGTAAGTTCTGGCGTCTGACTGCTGGGCTGTGCTGCGTATATGCCCGGCTGCATCTTTCTGGAAATAAGCTTTGGTATATTGAGAAAAGGCGAGCCTGCTTTCTTTATTTTTCAATTCTTTAGCTACATCTACCGGCTTGTCCAGGAAATGTAGCTGTTGCTTCTGAGCTGAGCTTGTCCGTTTGAACATGGCCGGTTCTTTCTCCAGCCGGTAAGAAAGGATAGCGATTGCAGAAATGTCCTGCCTTAATCTGGCCAGCTTATATATGGCCCTTATTTGTCTGAAGTAGGGTGGCCGCAAAGGCCATGAACGGAGGCCATCTTGTATGGTGTCGAAGAGCCATGGCTGTATCCTGCAGAGCAGGTACAGATCGGAAAAGTAATCCACTGATCCCTTATGTGCATACCGGGCGATGAGAGCGTTCAAGGCGGCGGCATCCTTTATCCTGATAAGTTCGCGGATCTCCTCGGGAAGTCTTTCCTGTATCCGGTGTTCGAGCTGATCCAGCACCTCCTGCTGTGTTGTGACGGTTAGCAGACCTTCTGTTGCCAGGTTTCTTATGTGCAGTTTCTGCTTTGCGTTGGTAGCGTAGCTGTTGAATAAACCTGCTGCATCCTGCGCTTTCAAAAGGGTCAGTGTCCGGAGAGCGGCATAAAGCTGCATTTCATCTCCTTTGGTTGCCAGACCGATGATGAACGGTATCGCTTCTTCAAGATGGAGTTGACCTGCTTTCCATATGACCCGGCTGGTTTTCCATTCTGTTGCAAAGCTGTTCTTACCTTCTACAGCATCCTGTAAACGTCTTAAGACGGCGCCTTTTTCAGACCTGGTATCTATATGATCAAGCGTAGGCAATGCTATGAACTGTGCTGTTTCCGTCTGGTATCCTTTTCTTCTTTTTTCATTTTCCAGGCTGGAAAAGATATTTTCTGCCTGGCGGAAGGATACGGCAGAAGGTGTTTTTGTCCCTTCTTTTAGAGTACTGCCTCTTCTTCCATACCTGAAATTGACGAGATATTCCTGCCCGGGAAGTTCGCAAAGATCGATCTCGTATACCTTGTCCGAATTTCCTTCCCTGTAGAAGAGCTTACATTGCTGGATGAGTTTCATAGGCTGAAGAAGTCGTTGGATAATAATTATTTTGTCAGGGCTGTTATTGATAATGTCAGGAAAATAGATCCCACCAGTCTTTGAGTTGATCTGCAGGTGCCGGATCATTGTCCGGGATATCTTTTGGAGCGGTCTGGATGTCCTGGTGGGCGGTTCTTATGATGACCGGATATCCGTGCATGGCAATGATCTTGTCCAGCTCTTCTTTAAATTGCTGTCCTTTCCCGGGATTGACCATCCGGATATAATGGATATAACCTGCTATAGCATGGACCAGGTTCCTGGCTTTGCCCCATTGCTGTTGTTGCCAGCCGTTGACTTTAATGTTATGTAACAACGCCCGGAACTTCCTGAGCTTTTTCCGTTCAATATTCAGTTTTTCATTCACAACAATACCCGTCACCTTTTGCAGCGTGCTGCTGCGCATGATATGGGTCTTGTCCGGATGAATGGCAAATCCTTCCGATTCAATGATCTTTCTCAGGAAATAGAGCAGCCTGGCAATATTCTTCCGGTTATCTGCCGAAGTGGAAAAGCTGAGATCATCAGCGTATCGCGTATAGTTGAAGTTTAATTTGGCTGCCAGTCCCTGGATCTTTTTGTCCATTTTATAAGCTATCAGGTTGCTGATGGCGGGACTGGCCGGAGATCCCTGCGGAAGGAAACGGTGACCTTTCTGTACATAATAGCTGATCCCGTCCATTTCTACCTCACTCGTTTCTGCCTGCGTGCAGATCAGGGCAAAGATCGTCGCTGCCTGCTCTGAATAACCCAGTTTATGGAACAAGCCTTTAACTCTTGCGTAGGTGATCGTCGGGAAGAAATCTTTCAGATCTACATTGATGACAATATCCTGTTGAAGGTGTGGCTGTGCATTGGTGACAATAGATCTTTTCCTGACGAATCCGTGCGTGGTATCTTCTGCGGGCAGGCAGTTGAGGATCGTATTCAGTACCCAGTTCTGAAGCTGTTTCAGCTGTTGTTTGGGTGCAGAGATGCGCCTGGTGCCTCCCGTTTTTTTAGCGATCTCGAAAACGTGATAATGACTGATCCTGGATACCTTTCGCTGGTAAAGAAGATATCTTAATTTACTTACCTCCAGCTGCATGCTTTCAGCGATGTCGGAGACCGTACTGAAGACAGGCAGATTCAGTCTTTGAAGCAATTCCCTGTCCGGTTCTATATGATTCAATCCGCCGGAAACACCCTGTCCCAGGTATATGATCTGGCTGAGTTGGCTTTGCTGCCAGTTCCGTGCCTTTTCTATCTTCTTTTGCTTATTGAGCTGTCTGGTCTGTTCCCGCTTTTCTTTGGCCTGCTTCATGCGTGCTTTACGCATTTCTTTCAGCATAGCTTCCTGGTCGCCGTACTTTTTGTCTTCTGCCAGCAGCCTGTTCAGCTCTTTACTGAGATCAGCTTCTTTCCTGATCAGCATTTCCGGCAGTGAAGGGGTAGAGGAGGTTTCCCAGAATCCCAGGCGCTGCATTTCTTCCAGTATCAGGGTGTCTTTGGAGCTTTCCCGGATGCGGTCGTATATCTGTTGCCGGCTAAGTTTTTCTGACATGGCCTTCATTGAATTTAAGATAAAAGCCCTGTTTGCGTTAAACAGGGCTTGGATTCGGGACCTTCGTATTTTCCCGGGACTATATCAATCAACTCCAGAGTAGATATACCATACGTATGTTTAAACTCACGGAGTGGGGAACCGAAAACATACGTATGGTATATTCTACTCCCCATAAAGATTGCAGGTAGTGCCGAATGTCAAATAATATCTCAACGATGACGAAACATCACCTTTTTCTTATTCAGAAAAGCAAGGTATTTCCGAATCCTTCATGAATATATGTATAATAATGCTTATTCCAAGCCTTCCTTCCCGTTTTATCAACTTTTAGGGTCGGGATCAATGCTTCCTGGAAAGTTTGTACCGGAGCGTGTCTTTAAGCAACTCTTTGTCACCCGGGTTGAATCTTTTTAATGCCGGGCTACGACTCCTAAAATCCGCTGTTCTTTCTCCAGATAAAGCCGTCCAGGACGTAATGGGTGGCCTGTGGTAATGCCAGCAAGGGTACCAACAGCGCTAACAGGTATTCTTCTGATATGACAGGTAAAAATGCAAACGGTGCGAAAAAGTTCTGGTGTTCCTGCCAGACCAGTCCGTCCCAGAGCCCTTCTTCAAAGTAAGCCAGCACTATGAGCAAAAGCAGGAAATACAGAATACCGCTTCTTCCGGAGATGAGTTTTGTCAGCTGGCTTTTGTCAGGGGCCTGATTCAACCGTTTCTTCTCAAAGAACCAGATCAGCGCCATATAGGGAATGCCGTGAGAGATCACGTTCAGGGTGGTGAAGGCCATATCTCCATTGAAGTAAACAATACCGAAGTACCAGGAAAGAAAGGTCCCGGCGATCAGCAGGTTGCGCGGAATGTTGAACTGCCTGCTTTGAATGATAAGGCTGAGTTCCTTGATCAGGTAAACTACTATAACAGTCAGATATGCCAGCGTAAAATAACCTGATAACCGGCTGCTGTGCTCAAAACGGAAGAAATCGTCTTCTACAAACCATGTAAAATTCCGGTCTCCGTTCAGGTGCCAGAAGATCAAAGGATAAATTGTAGCAGTATAGATGGCGATGGTATCTATCCACCGGCAATATGGCGGCGCATGTTCTGACCTGGAATACAGCCGCATGAAGCCGTACTGTTGCCGGATAAAATGATAGACCGCCAGATAGGCGAGTACCCGCCAGAAAAGCAGGCTGTCTGTGCTATAGAGTATAATTCCTGTGATGTAACAGCCTATGGGTACACCTGTCAGCAGAGCAGTCTTCATTCTCAGGATGTTGCGCTTGAAATAGGTTCTGTATAAGGTGCTATAAACATGAGCCACGTCGATGAACAGGATCAATAATACCCAGTAAGCCAGCGGAATTCCGGAAGCCTGTTGGAAAGGTTCGGGAAACAGGAAAACGATCAGCAGGGAGAGAAACGGGGGCGACAGGATAAATACCAGGTCGCTCGCCGGTGTATTCAGCCAGGCCTGTCGGGATTGTTTACGCATGATTCAGTACTTCTTTTGCAGCTCTGATACCTTGATGGAAAGCTTCTTCAAAAATAGATATTCCGCTCAGGTCAGAATGGGCAAAGAAGATCTTGTTGTCGATCGGCTGCCTGGCCTGCGCTAATTGAGTACCCAGCGTAAAACCTTTTGCCGGGTAGATCATGCCATGCCCCCAGACCCACAGATCTATGTTTTCTATCCGTTTTTTGATGCCGGGATGCATGTATTCGAGTTCAGGCAGGACGATATCCAGCCACTGCTCAAAAGTTCTCGAATAGGCCGCGATTCTTTCCACTCTTGCTTCATTTTTACAGAGTGGCAAGTAATAGGTGATCACCCTGGACCTGGCCGGGTAAGACACCGGTTGCTGGTGAGTGGCATTGACATACCCTACAGAGTCGGTATTATAGGCAACATTGTCCCAGCATAGGCCGGTACCTCCGGATTCAGGGAATTGACTCACGGTAATGTTCGCTACCAGCCAGGGAGCATAGTTGAAGGCCCGGTAATCTGTTCCCGGGCGATTTATTTTATGTAATAATTTTTGTGTGACAAACTGAGGGCAGCAAAGGATAACCTTTTCCGCTCTGATACATTCTGAAACCTTTGTCTGCAGATCGTACAGATGAGCCGTTACTTTCCCGTCCTGTGCCAGTTCCAGGCGGGAACACATATGCTGTGTAGTGATATGATGCTGCAGGTTTTCGGCCATCCGCTGCATGAGCCATCCGTTTCCTTCCGGCCACGTGAGCACTGCATGGTCTTCTGCGTTTGAAGCTTTGCCGCGCCTGGATGCAAAGTAGTGTAATCCTGCCCACGCGGATACCCGGTCGATCTTTTGCCCATAATCGTCCTTGCAGGCATAATTCAGGTACCACAGCAGGTATTCCGAAGTATAACCTTGTTGCTGAAGATATTCTTTGAACGGAATTTCATCCAGTCGGGTGAAGGCCGGATCCTTGGAAGAGTTGATTACAGGTATATCGAAGACAAATTTCCCGTCTCTCCCTCTGGTATATCTGAGTCGCTCTGCTTCATCCAGGAATTGCCGGATTTGTGCTTTGTCTGTTTCCGGAACGCCGAAATCAGGGATCAGCCCTTCCTGCCATTGTCCGTTGATCAGCAGACGCTCTTCCGGATCGAAGGTGAGATAGTAGTCATTGTAGCAGGGCAGATCGTTTTCATAATGCGTGATAACTCCGGTCTCTTCCAGGAAATCGAGCAGCAACCGGTCATCATTGTTGGGAATGGTGATGTAATGTGCTGCTAACGGATAAGCGGAGATCTTGTTTTTGCCTGAATGGGCGTTGCCGCCGGTGTGCCGTTCCAGCTCGACGATCCTGAAATCTGTTTCGCCGTGCTTTTTCAGCCATCTGCCGGCAGAGAGTCCGGCAATGCCGCTGCCGATGATCAGGATCCTGGTCATGCTGGTTCGGGATGGTTCCGGCAATGGGATCTTATCCCGTAAAAGATGTCCGGCAACGGCATCGGGTCCCAGCAATTTACCGGGAATACTGTACCGGGAACCTTTAATCTTTTTGTAGCACCCGTTCAGGAAGATGCTCCCGGTGATCAGTCCCATCCGGATCAGGAAAGAACGTCTCCGGATCTGGTCGGATAAAGTATGCTTATAAGACGGCCGACCACTCATCTTCAAAGTTTTTGACCAGGACCTGGTTGTTCAGTTTATTGACATCGGTTTCGCGCCTGGCCATATCACCGGGAAAATACAGCATCTGGTCGAAGCTCTGAGCGGAAATGAACTTTAATTCCGGCAGGTATTGCTGAGGCTTTCTGAAAATAGTCTCCGGGGCGCTGGCCAGGATATATCCCCATTCGCCGAAAGAAGGCACATAATTATGATACGGGATCGTCTTCAGCCCTACGCTTTCCAGCGTTTTATTGACCGTCCAGAAGGATTTTGGCGCTACATAAGGTGAAGTCGACTGGATGACTATCATTCCTCCCGGTGCGAGCATATCTCTGACCGCTCTGTAGAAGGTATTGGTATATAATTTACCGATGGCATAATTAGACGGATCAGGAAAATCAATAACGATAAAATCATAAGTCTCCTGTTGCTCTTTTACCCAGCTGAAGGCATCAGCGTTGATGATCTTTACCTTTTGGGACAACAGAGAGTGCTGATTCAGTTCGGTGAGTAAAGAATTACTGCGGAATAAGGAGGTCATGCCGGGATCCAGGTCCACCAGGGTGATATCAGTTATGTTCGGGTATTTGAGGATTTCCCGCACCGCCAGACCGTCTCCGCCACCCATCACCAGCACATGCCGGGCATGCGGCAGCGCCTGGAGCCCCGGGTGTACCAGCGCTTCATGGTACCGGTATTCGTCATCAGAACTGAATTGCAGGTTCCCATTCAGGAACAGTTTCAGAACCTTGCCCCGGCGGGTCAGAACAATCCGTTGATAAGAGGTACTTTTCGAATAGATGATCGTATCGCTATAGGCCATACTTTCGGAAAAAGCAGTGATCTTATCTGCACTGACGAATCCTGCCAGTAAGACCAGCAGACCGATAACAGAGGCTGTCTGCAGGTAAGCAAGACCTTTGATCTCTTTCCTGAATCCGAAGCAGACTACTAAGGCTACAAATACATTGAGCATTCCGAACAGGAAAGCCGTCCGTACAAGGCCGAGGTGGGGGATCAGCAACAGCGGAAAAATAATAGATGCCAGCAAAGCGCCGATATAGTCAAAGGTAAACACCTTGGATACCAGATCCTTGAATTCAAATCGGTCCTTGAGGATGCGCATCATCAGCGGGATTTCCAGCCCGACCAGGATACCTGTGATGCTGACAATGCTGTAAAGCACGATCCGGAAGGAAGCCACGTTCTCGAAAAGCAGGAAAAGGATCGTAGAACTGAAACCTCCGATCAGCCCGACCAGGATCTCGATCTGTATAAACCAGAAAAGGATCTTCTCTTCAAAGTACCGGGACAACCACGATCCTATGCCCATGGAGAAAAGATAGACTCCGATGATCGTTGAGAATTGTGTGACAGAGTCTCCCAGCAGGTAGGAGGCGAGCGTGCCGGCTACCAGTTCATAGATCAGTCCGCAGGTCGCAATGACGAAAACCGAGAGCAGCAGCAGGACAGGCAGGTGCTTATTATTCATCCCGGCCTGGTTTTATCCGTTAATTGCCGAACTGATGATGATGGCAATCGCGATAATAAAAGCTGCAAAAATGATGGCCAGGGCCATATTCTGCTTTTCCAGGATCTCTTTCCAGAGGTTTTCAGGGGTGATCTTCTCTACTACCCAGAAGGAAACGATCAGGATGATGATACCCAGGAAAGAGTACAGGAGAGATGCTACTATGTACTTGATGTTGATCAATTCAGTCAGACTCATAGTGTTGTTGTTTTATTTGTGATAATACCTGCCCGAGGAACCGGAAGATGAACCGGAATCGGAATACCCGGCATCCCGGATGGTTTTGTCCTCATAATAAGCGTTGCCTTTATAAATAGAGTAACCGAAGTAGATCACTACACCGGACACAAGCAGGGAATATAAGATAACGGCTGTTCTGGATTTCATAACCATTGGTTAGGTGGAGGTAAGAAATTGCTGTTGTCCCATCGGGATCGCTCATAATTGCGCATCATCAGCCATAAGAAGACGGGATAGCAGAGCAGGATCAGCGCGGAAATGAAGAAATTCCGCCACAGCAGGCTGTTGGCGGTGACCAGCATAGAAAGCTGACCGATATACGGATCTCCGCTGTCAGGATATACGTTCAGGTGGTAACTGCCTTCCGGTATTTCAGAGATCATGATCTTAGCCCGTTTGCTTCCTTCCGACCAGCTTTCACCGCCATCGTATCCGTGATAGTACTCTATTCCCTTGTTCACTTCCCAGGTCTGATTGCTGAGCTCATTAACCAGTACGATCGTGGCGTCCAGCCAGTTGTTGTCCACCGGGGAGAATAGCCGGAATTCCAGGTTGGATGATGCCTGATCTAAACGGAAAGAAGGTGTCTTGAAAGGTTCATAGGTGTATTGGCCGAAACCTCCGGGATTGGAACGGATAGAAAATACCTGGTCCAGCAGGATCGTTTCAGGTTTTTGAATGCTTGCCGCGAGCAGGATCAGTAACATTCCTACCAGCGCGGCGCAGGTGATCCTGACGACAGCTTTCCATTGCTGCATGTACCAGGATGGCTGGCAGGCGCCTATGCCGTATCTCGGAGGAAGTTGCTGTGCATCCAATCCGAAGCTCCGGGCAATCTCTTCGGGTTCTATATATTCGGCGAGATAAAAGATATTGGTTTTATTTTTCTTATTGGTTTCCTCTATCAGCATATACGGCGGTGCTATATATTCCCTGACCTGCGGCCTTTCTGCAGTGACATCCCAGTCCGTCTCTCCCTGTATTGCCAGCAGTGCAGCAGTATATTTGTGGAAGATGGCGTAGGCTTTGTTTTTATAAACTATGACTTTTTCTTTTTTCTCTACAGTGACGTCAACAGGCTGATCGGGTATCAGGGTCCAGTGACCGTCATATTCAGCCAGGGTTGTATATCCTGTCTCATAATTATACAGCAGGTATTCATTCCAGGAGTAGTTGCTGGCCAATTCTTTTTTCTCGAAATAGGCAATGACTTTAAAAGCAGTTCCCCTGATTGTGCCTTCTGTGCCGATCGGTACCGAAGGTTTATGAGTAGCTTTCCTGAGCCTGATTTTGCCGGATACTATAGTGCCACCGGCTGTCACAAAGTAATTGGCACATTGCGGACAGGAGATGTATTTACTGCCCGCCGGATCCAAAAGCCTGATTTCCTTCTTACAGCCGGGGCAGTTTAAATGTCCGGGTTGAGGAAAGGTATGTAACCCGATCGTAGCCATCAGCGGGAAATTTCAGTTTTTTGTTTTTCCTGTCCTTTGAACAAGGTCAGTACAGACCGGTAGATGGCTCTTACTTTTTCAGTATTGTCCGCCTTTTAATTGGACAGGAATACATCAAAAGTAGCCAATCTGTACTCCGGCCAGGTGTGTATGGAAAGGTGAGACTCAGTCAGGCAGACAACCGCTGTGAATCCTCCTCCGGGAAAGTCATGATAGACTTCTCCTACTTTCCGGAGGTCATGTTGCCTGATCAGCTGGTCGAATAAGAGACGGCAGGCTTCGGAAGATTCCAGTAGAGGCACTTCTTCGGAAGTGAACTCAGCCAGAATATGTAAGCCGGGACGATACTTCATTCGGAGAACCAATAGCGGTCAAAAATATAAAATAATTCTCACATGATTGCAGGGAAGTTGTTATGCCGGAACATACTGGAATATAAATGAAAAAAGGCCGCGGAAATTCATTCCGAAGCCTTTCTGTTGGGTGCCCAAGACTGGACTCGAACCAGCACGTCCTTGCGAACACTGCGCCCTGAACACAGCGTGTCTACCAATTTCACCACTTGGGCAGTGGACAGTATTTCAAAGAAAATCCCTGGTTAAAGGTACTTTTCTGTGGCCGTTGATCGCGGTTTTCAGCTTTGCTCCACTTTTCCGGCAGACTTAAATGCTCACCGAAAATATGCTCAGTGCAGAACTGAAATACACTTGTCAATCAAGCGAGTGCGAAGGTATAGAAACTCTGTTTAATTACAAAGCAATTTTTTAAAAATCAGTTCTCAGATTTATTGTTTTTATTTAAATAATTGAGGATAGATATCTTGAACGGCGTTCTTACGGAATATAGATTGCGTACCAGAAAAGTTTTTCCGTTGACAGGCTATTGAAGGTCGGAAAGAATGCGCTTGAGGTTGATACCTTTTCCCAGTACCGGCCTGAAAATATCTCCTTCCGATTTTATGCGTTCAATAGCGTTGGTAATAGTAAAATCGGTCATCCTGAGCCCCTTCTTTACTTCGTCCCAATAGAGCGGCATAGATACCGTGGCACCAGGCTTGGGCCTGAGCGAATAGGGTGCAACAAGCGTTGCCGCAGGCCGGTTCTGCAGGAAGTCGATATATATTTTTCCTTTGCGCTTATCCGTCATGCGTTCTATGCTCGTAAAGTCGAACAGGGCATTCACCTGTGCGGCGATCCATTTTGCAAACAGCTGGGATTGATCGTAAGAATACCTGGCTCCCAGCGGAATGTAGACGTGAAGGCCGGTAGATCCGGAGGTTTTGCAATAAGAAGGCACTTTGATATCCTCCAGGAGCTCGTGAATGGCGCGGGCCACCTCAATAACCTGTTCGAAGGTATTGTCTTTATCCGGGTCGAGATCAAGCAGACACCAGGTCGGATGGTCCGGCTGATGGATAGTGCTGCTCCAGGGATTGATCTCGATAGCAGCGAGATTAGCCATATAGAGCAATGCCGCTTCGTTATTGCACAGCATATAGTGCTTGAGCTGCGGTTCGTCTTCAGACTTATAAGTATACTTCTCTACCCAGGCAGGCACTTTCCGGGTCACATCTTTCTGGTAAAAGTTCTGACCGTTGATACCATTGGGAAAACGGTTGAGTGATTGGGGCCGGTCTTTCAGGTAGGGAAGGATATAAGGCGCCACCTGCCAATAATAGTTCAGCATATCGCCTTTGGTGTACTTTTCTTCCGGCCAGAGGATCTTTTTCAGGTTGGTAAATTTCAGCTCATTGCCGTTAATTTCCCTGACCTGGGTGTTTTCGGAAGGATTCACCAGGGTCCGCCGTTGGCGTGCTGCAGGTGTCTTGGTAATGTCTTCTTTCATGTTGTCCTCCTCTTCGTCTAAAACCTTTTCTACCGGTATTTCTTTTTCGGCTGTTACAGCCCGGGGATCTTTATCTTCCCGGAGCGCAATGAAAGCAGGATGCCGGAATACGCTGTCATCGGTCACCTCCGTATAGTGGATCTCGCAAACCAGCTCCGGTTGCAGCCATACCACTTCAGCGTGCGGCGGATGAGGCCTGAACCGGGAAGGCTTATTGTAATAGGGTCTTTCTGAAAACGGGCTGTCTTCCCGGATAAGCGGTTGGAATAAGCGGAGCATTTCCTGTTGGTCTTTGCTTCTGAAACCGGTGCCTACCTTGCCTACATATTTGAATTGCCTGCCTTTGTAGACACCTAGGAGGAGAGAGCTGAAAGGTTTTGAGGTCCCTTCATTGCGGGTATAACCGCCAATGACGGCCTCCTGTCTTTTCTGCGATTTGATCTTCAGCCAGTCCCTGGAACGTTCACCGGGATAATAACGGCTGTCCGACCGCTTGGCGATGATCCCTTCCAGTCCCAGCTTGCAGGCTGCATCGAAAAATTCGGAGCCTTTCGCACGGATGCTGTAACCGTTCCTGATAATACCATCCTTTGGAATAAGGGTCTGCAGCAGGGCTTTGCGTTCTGACAGGGGCAGCTCCATGGTATTTTTACCTTTGTACCAGAGCAGGTCAAAGACATAATAGAGCAATTCTCCGTCTTCCTCACTTCGCCAGTTTTGCAGCTTGTTGAAGTTGGAAACACCTTCATCCGTGACGACAACGATTTCACCGTCTACTACGGCTTTGATTCCCCAGCTTTTTACCGCATGGAAGACCGGGTAAAATTTTTCCTCAAAGGACTTATTGTTGCGGGATTTTAACTTGACGGATTCCCCGTTCATAAAAGTTATCGCCCGGTAACCGTCCCATTTTACCTCATATTCCCATTGAGGATCATCGAACACCTCACTGACCAAGGTTGCCAGCATGGGTGCCAGTGTTTTTGGGAAAGGTGCTTTAGAGGCTTTTTCAAGGATAGCGCGTACATCCGTTTCCTGTTTTGTGTTTATATTTTTATCGGGATCGGCCAGCTGTTTTACCTTCGCTTTTACGGTTTTGGCCGGCTTTTTATGGGGTTCTTCATCAGGGGCGTCCTCTTCATCAGCGGCATCAGCATCTGCTTTGGCCACCTGCTCCACTGTTTTACGGGAAATCACTGATTTATCTTTCAGTGTGATATCTTCTTTGCCGGCGTATTCATCCCTGTGCTTGATGAGCAGCCAGGCATTGTCTTCTTTGGTTTTCATTCTGACCAGCGCAAATTCCCCTTTCAGCTTTTTGCCGTGGAGGACGAACTTGATAGAACCATCCTTCCACTGTTCCAGCAATTTCTTTTCCATTGCTTTTTTGCTCCCTTTCTCTTCCAGTGGTTCGTAGGTTCCTTCATCCCAGACAATGACGGTTCCGGCGCCGTAATTTCCCTTTGGTATGACTCCTTCAAAATCTTTATAGTCATAAGGATGATCTTCCACTTCCATGGCCAGGCGCTTGTCTTCCGGGTTCAGGGACGGACCTTTGGGAACTGCCCAGCTTTTGAGTGTGCCGTCCATTTCCAGCCTGAAATCATAATGCAGCCTCGAAGCTTTGTGCTTCTGTACAACAAACCGGAGCGCTTTATCCGGCGCTTTCCCTCCGGTCGGTTCAGGGGTATTGCTGAAGGTTCGCTTTTTCCTGTATTCTTTCAGTGCCATAGGGATATTGATTTAGGCGAGGCTCGCTTTCAATTGTTCTAAAAGATCTTTTGATCCGGTTTTGGATGGTTTCAGCTTCCGCACGACAGGTCGCTTACCCCGTGCTTTTGCCCGGATGAGCTTCATGAGCTCCTTGCTGTATTCATCTTTATATTCATCAATATTGAAGTTGCCGCTATGTCTCCTGATAAGTTGTACTGCCATGTCCATTTCAGCTTTGGAAATCTGGGTCAGCGGAACCGTGATCTCTCCGGTATCTCTGATCTCTTCCTGGAAGCGGAGCTTATTGAGCAGCAGCAGTCCCTGGTGCGGACGGATCACCGCCAGGTTTTCCGTATTGCGCATCACGAAAGTGGACAAGCCTGCTTTTTTTGTCTTTTCCAGCGCTTTCAGCAGCAGGGAATAGGCCTTTTCTCCACCCTTCTGAGGGCTGAGGTAATAAGGCGATTCAAAATAGATGCTGTCAATATCCGATTCATTGACGAAAGACTGGAGGTTGATCATCTTTGTCTTTTCAGGGCTGGCTTCCTCAAAATCAGCATCTTCGAGCACGATATACCTGTCTTTCAGGAAATGTGCCCTGACGATATTGTCCCAGTCCACCTCTTTACCGGTCTGCTCGTTGACCCGTTTATAACGTATTCTTTCCAGGGTTTTCCTGTCCAGCAGATCAAAATCAGGACGGCTGTCCTGGGTAGCGCTGTATATTTTTACCGGAATGTTCACCAGTCCAAAACCTATCGCTCCTGTCCAGATTGCCCTCATAATGTCGGTTTTAATATTAACGTATGCTGTTTTGCTCTTTACTGCTACAAAGGTTTACGGACTCATCATAAAACAAGTTTCCTGCCATCCGGTGTTTCTGTTCCCGTGGATTTCGGGGCTGATGCGAAGGGGGCAATATTCCTGCATCACCTGCCGGATATGCAGGACAGTGTTAGCTGTCAGGATAGTGTGGCCAAGGGGAAATTCTGTAGAATTTCGGGGAATTAGATCCACAATTTATGGAGGCCGGATTGTTCTAAATCAAAGGCTGGCAATGCCTTCCGGCAACAGGCACCGGATTTGGTGCACTTGCAAAACCGGTCCTGAATAGGTGAGAAGTGTCTTAACCGATCAGTATCTGTAAACAGGTCATACAAGCAATATTTTAATTTTTTCAAACTTATAAATCAGAAAACATGAATACTGAAAAGAAATATGTACTGATCACGGGCGGCTCAATGGGTATTGGCCTGGCGCTGGCCAAGGAATTTGCAGCCAACAATCATCACCTGATCCTGGTGGCACGGAGTGAAGGCGAGCTGGCGGCAGCCAGAGAAACCCTGCAAATATACGGGGTGGATGTTATTACCATTCCTAAAGATCTGTTCTATATGGAAGCTGCTTTTGAATTGTATGATGAGATCACCAATGCAGGTTATCAGGTAGATATATTGGTGAATAATGCCGGACAGGGCTTATATGGTCTCTTTGAAAACACGGATATCAGGTACGAGCTGGATATTATTCATCTGAATATCTGTTCGCTGGTCATATTGAGCAAGCTTTTTCTCCAGGATATGCTGAGACGGGGTGAAGGAAGGATATTGAATCTTTCTTCTATCGCCAGCAAGGTGCCTGGTCCGTGGCAGTCCGTGTATCATGGAACCAAGGCTTTTGTCCAATCTTTCACGGAAGCGCTGCGCAGTGAGGTGAAGGACCGCAATATTGTAGTGACCGCTTTGCTGCCCGGCGCTACGGATACTGATTTCTTCAATAAAGCTGGTATGACCTCTTCCAAAGCCGTCCAGGATAAAGAGCAGCTGGCCGATCCTGCAGAAGTGGCACGGGACGGGTATGCTGCATTAATGAGCAACAGGGATATGGTGGTATCCGGTTTTATGAATAAAATGAATGTAGCTATGAGCAATCTCATGCCGGACAACGTCGCAGCGGACAATATGAAGAACAGACAAGAACCTGTAAGCAGTGATAACCGGTAACATCTTTTCCAATTCTTAAAATAATACATATGAAGGCAGCAGTTATTCACGGTCCCGGCATGATCTCTTATGACAATGTTGAGGATCCCAGACTGGAAGAGAATCGGGATATCATCCTGAAGGTGACCGCTACCGCTATTTGCGGCTCCGATCTCCACATATACAGCGGCGGCATACCGCAACCCCGGAATATGGTGCTGGGGCATGAATTTATGGGTATCGTCGAAGAAGTAGGCAAGGATGTAAAGAATCTGAAAAGAGGTGACCGCGTTGTTGTTCCGTTTCCGATCGCCTGCGGTCACTGCTTTTTTTGCGCCCATCATTTGCCGGGCCACTGTGAGAACAGTAATCCTGAAAATTACGGACCCGAGGGCGGTCTCCTTACGGAAAAAGGCGGGGCACTTTTTGGCTATACTGATCTTTACGGTGGATATGACGGCGGCCAGGCACAATATGTAAGGGTTCCTTATGGAGATTATGGTCCGCGGCTGGTACCTGCTGACATGACTGATGAGCAGGTGCTTTTCCTCACCGATATATTTCCTACAGGCTATACCGGGATCGACTGGGCGAATGTGCACGGCGGCGAAAGTGTGGCCATCTTTGGTGCCGGACCGGTTGGTTTGATGACGCTCAAGTCTGCCCATCTCCGCAATGCCGGGAAGGTGATCATCGTAGATACTTTGCCCTATCGCCTGGACAAAGCTAAGGAAATCGCAGATTGCCATACCGTTCTGTGGGAAGACGATAGCAAGGATGTCGTAAAGCAGATCCGGGACCTCACAGAAGGAAGAGGGGCAGATGTGTGCGTAGATGCGGTAGGTTTTGAGCCGGATCGTAGTTTGCTGGATCGCGCCAAGGCCGTTATCAACCTGGAAAAAGGTTCTGTCAAAGTGCTGGAAGCTTGCATGAGCGCAGTGCGCAGAGGTGGTTTTGTCTCTGTCTTGGGCGTCTATCCCGTGTCTTATGATAATTTCCCGGTCGGTCAGTTCTTTGACAAGGGGATCACGCTTAAAGGCGGCCAGGCGCCTGCCCAGAAATATATCGATACCCTGTTGCAGTACGTGGTCGCCGACAAGGTCAGGCTGGATGATATTATTACCCACCGCCTGCCACTGTCTGAAGTAGCGCACGGTTATGATATTTTCAGGAACAAGGAAGAAGATTGTGTTAAAGTAATATTAGATCCCTGGCGATAGCCTGATATAGAAAAAGCCAAAACTATTCACCTAATAATTTTTCTGCCATGACTCCAAAAGATACTAATGCAAAGTATGCAGACCTTCAAAAAAACATTACTGATGCGCAGGGTCAGGACATGAACACCGATCAGGGTGTGCTGATCAATGATGATCATAACTCCTTGCGGACCAGTGATCGCGGTGCCACCCTGCTGGAAGATTTTATACTGAGAGAAAAGATCACACATTTTGATCATGAACGCATCCCGGAAAGAGTTGTTCACGCACGTGGCAGCGGCGCTCACGGGGTATTTAAGCTGCATACGGATTTATCAGAATATACTACAGCGGGTTTTTTGACGGATGTGAACAGAGAAACACCTGTTTTTGTGCGGTTTTCCACTGTCGCAGGTTCGCGGGGTTCTACCGATATGCCGAGAGATGTGAGGGGCTTTGCCGTTAAGTTTTATACGGAAGAAGGCAACTTTGACCTGGTGGGAAATAACATGCCGGTATTTTTTATCCAGGATGCGATGAAATTTCCTGACCTGGTTCATGCCGTAAAGCCGGAGCAGGATAATGAAATCCCGCAGGCGGCGTCTGCGCATGATACCTTCTGGGATTTTATTTCTCTTATGCCCGAAAGTACCCATATGGTGTTCTGGCTGATGAGTGACCGCGCTGTACCCAGGAGCTTCCGTATGATGGAAGGTTTCGGAGTGCATACTTTCAGGCTGGTTAGTAAGGAAGGAAAAAGCACTTTTGTGAAATTCCATTGGAAACCTCGATTAGGAGTGCATTCGGTTGTATGGGATGAAGCACAGAAAATATCCGGAAAAGATCCTGATTTCCTGAGACGGGATCTGTGGGATGCCATAGAAGACGGCAATTATCCGGAGTGGGATCTGGGCGTACAGCTGGTACCCGAGGAAGACGAACATAATTTTGATTTTGACCTGCTGGATGCCACCAAGATCATCCCGGAAGAAATCGTTCCGGTTAAGCTTGTGGGTACGCTGACGCTCAACAGGAATCCTGATAACTTTTTCGCAGAAACAGAGCAGGTGGCTTTCCATCCCGGCCATATTGTACCGGGTATTGACTTTACCAATGATCCTTTATTACAAGGCAGGCTTTTTTCCTATACGGACACGCAGTTATCCAGGCTCGGCAGTCCTAACTTCCATGAGATACCGATCAACCGGTCGGTCAATACGATCTATAACAACCAGCGGGAAGCTCAGATGCGCATGCAGATCAATAAAGGTAAGGCCAGCTACAGTCCCAATAGCATCGGCGGCGGATGTCCTTACCTGGCACAGGCAGCCGCAGGCGGTTTTACCAGTTACAACGAACGCATTGATGGCCATAAGATCCGGGGCCGGAGCCAGAGTTTCCTGGATCATTTCAGCCAGGCTATTTTGTTCTACCGGAGCCAGAGCGAACCGGAACAGCAGCATATCAAGGATGCATTCAGCTTTGAGTTGTCCAAATGTACCATACCCGAGATCCGGAAAAGAATGGTGAACACGCTGGCCCATATTGATGCAGGGCTGGCCGCTTATGTAGCAGAGATGTTAGGCCTTGAAGTACCGGTTCAGCCGGACCCTGTAATCAATGGAGCGATACCGGCGGACGGCAAGCCGGAGAATTATGTGCCGCTCATCAGGCAACCTGAACTGGAACGTTCGGATGCTTTAAGCATGATGCATACGAAAAAAGACAGCATCAAAACAAGATGCGTGGCGGTTTTGGTGAATGAAGGAGTCGATGCGGCTGCTTTTAAACACCTGAAGCAGAAAATTACAGCGGCCGGCGGACAGATTAAAGTGATCGCCCCGCGCTTAGGAAGTGTTAAGGCAGCGGATGGCAGCGAGGTTCCGGTGGATATGACCTTTTACAATACTTCCAGTGTGCTGCATGACGCTTTGTATCTGTTAGGTGATGAAGAACATGCCAGTTCCTTACTGATCATTCCGGAAGCAGTTGAATTCATTCATGAACAATACCGGCATTGCAAAATACTGGGAGCTACCGAAGATGCCTCAGGGATATTCAGCAAGCTGGATAAAGAGATAGATGACGGAATTGTAGCCAACGGAGATGTTGAAGCGTTTATAGAAGCCTTGGCCGGACACCGGTTTTGGGACAGAGCACATAAGTTTTTTAAATGAGCATAAAGACCATAAGATGGATACCATTGCTACAGGGAGGATATTTAGGTATTACGGCCTTGTGGCCCCTGGTAGATCTGAATAGCTTCATGATGGTGACGGGATACAAGGCGGATGTCTGGCTGGTGAAAACCGTATCTGTATTATTGCTGGCGTTAACGGTGATCGTTTTCAATGTGGCCTTTAGCGCTCAACCTGTTCCTTTGTCTGATTCATCAGCCATCATAGCAGGAACAACCGGGCTGGCCCTGGTAGCATTTATTTATTATTTCAATGGTACCATACGCTGGGTATACCTTGTTGATGCCATCATTGAAATGCTCTTTTTAACCTGGTGGATAGTGATTTTCATCCGCTCCGTTAGGAAGAATTAAACAATTTAAAGACAGCCTTATGAGCAAAGAAAATTTGAAAAACCAGGAAGCGATCGATAAGCTAAAAGAGCTGATCAATTCTATCGGTGTGTAGTTATCAATTGCTCAGCATTCATGGTGATACAGAGATCTCAAAAGAGCCTGGCCGGATAGATAAGTATTGGAACAATATGATGAAAAGCTGGTTGAATAAGGAGGATGTCTTGGTGCTGAAAATCATACCGCTTGAAGCGCACTATTGGGACACGGAATCCGGCAGGCCGGTAACATTTTTGAAGACCGCCATCAGCAGCATATCCGGTCAGGAAATGAATATAGGACGCCGCGGCGATCTGGAAATCTGATTTTTTAACCTCATAAAAAGTAAATTATGTCTAAGACGATTGCCATATTGGCTACCAACGGATTTGAAGAAAGCGAATTAAAATCTCCCAAAGAACACCTGGAGCAGCAGGGCTGGAAGGTGGATATTATAAGCCCGGAAGCAGGCACTATCAAAGCCTGGGCAGAGAAGGATTGGGGCAAAGATTATCCTGTAGATAAAAAGCTGTCTGAGGCTTCTGCTTCGGATTATGATGCCCTGGTCTTACCGGGTGGTGTGCTGAACCCGGATAAGCTGAGAACGAACCGGGAAGCGCTGGATTTTGTACGGGACTTCTTTGAACAGCAAAAACCTGTCGCTGCTATCTGTCATGGTCCGCAGATTCTCATTGATGCTGAACTGGTTCGGAACCGGAAAATGACCTCTGTACACAATATCAGCAAAGACCTGATCAATGCGGGTGCCTCCTGGACGGATGAAGCCGTTGTAGTAGATGCCGGCCTGGTAACCAGCAGAACACCGGACGATCTTCCCGCCTTTAATGCCAAACTCGTGGAGGAAATCAATGAAGGCAGACACCGGTCACAGAGAGTTTGATGTGATTGTTGATTATAATGGATTTAAAATGAAGAAGCGCACTAAGGTGCGCTTTTGTACTTTCTGTAAGACATCTTTAATTAAGATATTCAATGTGTTAATTATATTATAATTAATATAAATTTATAAGCCAAAATCTTTATCTCTTTATTTCCTGTAGTTTGTCCCAGGTCTGATTATTCAGGTTTTCATCCAGGTTGGGATCATAAGTATGGCTGTTAGTACTTATATACTTCCCATCGCTGTTCATCCAATACTGATTATATCCGCTCTCCACTTTTTGCTGTGTGCCTGTGGACGTATTGACGGTATTGGTACGTTCGGTAATGGCATCCACAAACCTTTCATGCGCTATCTCATTGGCATTGCTTTGTTCTTTCCAGTTGCTCATGATCGCATCATTCACTGCGTTGCTCCGGTTGACAAAATCCCGTTGCTGTGCCTGAAAGGCGGCTTGATTCTCCGCCATCCGCTTATTAAAAGCTGCCCAGCTTTGGTTGACTTTCTGCATCTCGATCCTGTTATATTCCATGATAGGCTCTGGGTTATAATATGCGTTGGCGATACCGAAAATCAATTGTTTTTTGGCTAATTCATAATAATCCTTCTGGGATTCCAGGCTGGAACAGAAATATCCCCAGAGAAGTGTACCGCCGGTTTGAGTGGCGTTCAACCGGATCAGTAAAAAGAAAGGGTCTCCATTCTTCTTTTTCCATTCTGTACCGATTGCAGTGATCTTTTTTTGTGGTTGGGAAACTTTGAAAAGCTGGTCGTCGTACCAGTTATCGATTTTTGCTATCTCCGGAATCTCGTAGTGCCTGACAAACTGCAATCCGTTTTGATTTCCCCAAGGGATAAAATCCTGTTGTATAAATGCATCTATACTGTTGGGCATCGGGCGCATTTGTTGGCCGTTTTGCGAGTAAATCTGTTGCAACTGCGGATCCTGGGAATATATGAAGGATTGGAAAGGATAATCCACGACTTTGATTCCTTTCGGACCAGTGATATGTGGTTCTCCGGGTTGTCCTTTCTGCTGAAAGGTCCAGGAAGAGGGAAAAGGCATCGAGACGATAACCCTGCCTTTATCATCTTTAAACGGAATCATGACCAGTCGTTCCCATTGGTTACTGGCAGCCGTTTTCCCTGTATGCTGTGGCGTTGTATTTTCTTTTTCCTTATTATTTGTATTCAGGGTCTCTGTTTTTTGTTGACCCTCTGTACAACCCAAAGAGATGAAAAACATCCCCAATACTATAAAAACCTGTTTCATGACAATTCGTTTTAGGATATTACTCAAACCATTCTTCTATCCTTCTGTATATCGGATGAACAGGAAAAGGTCATCAGAATTTTCGGGTTCTGATAGGTAAGCTTATCCTTTCCGGATTTTATTGTCCAGGCATATTTTGGATTAAATACACAATGAATCAGTACGGAGAATACAGGTATTCAGGTTTTCTTTCAAAGTTTCATTCTGCCATCAACAGATTTTATTACATGAGCCTCACATTGAAGCATTAACAAAGTACCATGTCATGCTGATTTATAGAAAGGATAAAAGCAATCTGCATTATTAGGATCTTTCTACTCAAAAAAGAGAGGATAGCTAACCAGATTATAGTAGTTTAGGTCACAGATTCTATTGGCATAAATAAAAAACTCCAACGCAACGGTCGGAGTTTATCAGTGAACCCTGTGGTACAAAACTCGAACCACTTTTAGCAGATTTAAGACTATTGAGTGAATTGTAAATAGTTGGAAGGCCCTACAGTTTGTAATAATCTTATTAAATCATGTTGTGGGAAATCTATTAAATCATGCACTGTATATTTATATGATATGAATGAAAGTAGCCAGATTTAGCTGGTAAGCATACCTATTAAATCCAGCGATTCTTCTTCTATCCACTTATTATCTTGTATTAGCCGTTTAATGAGGTTAACGGCTTCATCTGAAAAGTCCTCATGCTTCAATCCCGATAATCTGTTATTAAAATTCCATCTGCTATTATGATGTGGTGAATCAACAGGCAGCGATATTTCATAAGCGTTGGGAATTAATAAATTTAGCTCATGTCCTTTAGATTTGATCTTATGTTTTATCCGGGAATAAATGGATAAGCCATCAAAATCCCAGTCACAGCAATAATAAATGGGTAGGCTTAATTTACCCGGATCGATGAAATCTATGATACCTATATTATTTCCTCCAACGTACCATAACTCTAAATTTGCTTCCCGGGCTTTCCATGGATTTTTTAAGCGATCCAGATTCTCACACAATACAATAGCCTGAGGGCTAATACAATCCGTTACAAACCTCCATTGAAGGTTTTTAGGATCCTTATCAGGAAAATCTATTATTCCCAATATTTTACAAACGGCATTTTTTAATCCAGGTTTGTTTTCTAAGTACTTAGAACCTTTACCTTTAAAAATCTCTCCGGAAAATGTCTTAATAGTTGTTAGGTTCCTAACTAACTCTTCTTTTTGCTCTACTACAAACATTAATGCCCGGATATCATCTTCGGTATATTTTCTCCTGGCATCATCCTCCAGATTGGCCGCTTGTAAAAACTGAGCATACTGCTCGAAATCCTGTTTGAAATTTTCTTCGTAAAAAACGACATATTTAGGTGCTGCTTCCAGTATTTTATTATTACCTGATTTGAATTTCAGCAATCTTTTTTGCGCCATTAACACGTTAGCGATATAGCCGTTGTCTGTGATCTTAGCATCGGTACGTTTATCAATATACAATTGATTTAATGCTTTTAAATGCCGCCACGTCAGTGCTCTTTTCATATTTCAATTCCGTTCTGTATTGCTGATTTATCTGCTTCACATAAAATAGCCATCGGCGTATAATTTACGGCCGCTTCTTCTTCCATATTTTTATGGAGTATATAGAGGTATTGTTCCCCATCTTTAAACCTGCCTACCGGGCCAATCGAAAGAGAAATTAGTTGATAATCATGCTTCTGGGCTATGTCATACAACATATCATAGTTGGAACCCAGGCCCTCTGCTTCGTCTATCGGCATGATGCGAACTGCAGGTGCTGCCGCTTTGCCTTCCTCGCTGCTCATAATAGACAAACGGGCGATGCAGAGAAGTGCGACGGCTGCATAGGTCTGACCGGTACTTCCTTTATTGATGCGCCCACTTTCGGATTCCATCGTGAAGGAGAGTTCATAATAATTCGATGAATCGAGCAATTTGGCTACTGCTGTATTGGCGTTCAAGGGACCTCCACAATTGTGAAAGGCAGTCTTCATCATTTCGGCTAAATCTATCTTTTCACCCAGTTTATTTTGCAAAGCACCTCCTTCGTCCTCTATCATCTCTTTAAAGGTGCTCATCCAGGTTTTGGGATAATTAACAGCCGGTGTTTTACGTAACCTGGCTGTATATCCTCCTGTAATCTGCGCATCGCTTTTCAAAAAATTGTCGATACGGCGAATAGTGTTTTCCTGTTGCGTAATGATTTCATCTACTTCGTCCAGCAGGTTTTTTATTTTCTGAATTTTCCGGTTGTTCAGTTGCCTGTTCTTTTCGTTGATACGGGTAAGATAAGAGGCAATGATATCAATCACATTGGTCTCCGACTGATCTACCACGACATCATAGAAAGCTTCAGGAAGCAGATTTTTGGCTAATTCCGTAAAGTCCTTTGTGTCCGCAAAGCGATAGGCTTCGGAAGCGATATATTGCTCTATTATAGACGCATACCTGGCAATGAATCTTTCCTCTGCTACAATATATGCATTATGTTCTGTTTTTGGTTCTGTTATATACTCTTCGGCTTCTAAAGACTCCGGTAAACGTTCATACCATTTCAGGTATTGATTTTTTGCTTGCTCCAGTTCAGTTTGGTTACTATCTAAACTGCTTTTCAAAGAGTGAAGTTGTTGGATGCCGGACAAAGTGGGTTGCATCAATTGCCCTTGCTCCCTGAAAAAATCGGTTTTGTTCATCGCCCTGGAGAGGGAAGCGGATATGTTCTCTTTTTCTAAGCTGTAGGAGTCCGGGTGAATTTCCCTGCGTGGGAGTTGGTCGAGAATAAGCTGTACATCATCATCAGGTTTAGTATGGATATCCATTGCTTTCGAGATGGCATTGTATTCACCGGCATTAGCTTTGGCAAAACGTAGTTTATCATCGGCTTGCTCTTTGGTACTTTTGGCTCGGGTAAATTGTTTCTGAATTGCTGTTTTCTGAAGATAAAGTTCCTGGTATTCCTGAAAACGTTCCTCACTGATATTGAGCGATGGAATATCCGAAAGTTGATTCAAAATATCTTTTCTTGGATAAGCTGATAGTATTCGGGCGATATTATCCTGTGTATTGACGGTTTCCTGTATAGCCTGGTAAATACTAAGTTCTTTTTCAAGCTCACGGACATCCTTATCCAGGGTATTCGTGTATTGTTCAAAATAAGAACGGATCTTACCCTCATCAGTCGTATCTAATATCTGTTCGGTAACATAGGGGATGTGCTTGCGTATGCCGTTCAGTGTGATCCAAAAGCCATTATCCGACTTTTCAGCCACCGATAGCGATAATATCAACTCCGCTGGTTCTGGAAGGTAGTCGTTTAAATCGGCCGGCTTCTTCCTCGGCAAATCCTGAAAATGCAGGATGGCGCTTTCTTCTTCAATCGTAAAGGCTTTTTTTTGTTGCAATGCCCAGTTGGCCAATGATTCCGGATCATTGATATTAGCGTATTTTTTTAACCGGTTCTTTTGCTGTATCTGATGTTCTCTTTCAGCAATGACATCTGCCAGATATAGATTTAGTTCGGCAGCTGATTGTTTTGCAGAAATATTGTCAAATGCATCCGCTATGCTTTTTTGCTGCAATGCATAAAGAAACGGGCTTATCACGGCTTTTTCGGATTGATTCCGTTTGTACTCCTTATAGCGGGTTCCCAGCTCTTCATAGGAACAGTTAAATTCGGCCAGCCAATCCAATACTTGTTTTACCTGGCTATGACGAGGTAAAATAGCTTCATATTCTTGTTCTGCTGTTTTTTTCGCCCGCTCCAATTCAGGCAATCTCTCATTTACCCGGTCGATCTCATCTGCCAGTAACTCTTTGAGTATGGACTGATGTTGCAGTGCACTTGTATATTGAATGATACCGTCGTTGACTTCTTTTTCCAGTCTTGTTGTCTCCTGGTGATAGAATAACAGATTTCGGTGCAGCCATCTATGTTGTTGCTCATCCCGTTGTTTTTTCAGTTCTCTAAGATCTATCAGTGCTTTTTGTTTTGATGTCACCCGTTCAATCTCCTGCAGGTTATGACCATATTCCCCGATAGCCTGTTCCATATCCTTTTCCGCACTTTTGTAATTATCCAGTATTTTCCAGGTCTCCTGATTGCCGAAAAGAAATTGTTTGAGACTGTCGCTTTTATGGGTATCCAGCATTTTACCCCTGGAGAAAGACTGCAGTATCCCGGCATAGTCATTCAGCAGTCTCTCGCTGGATGCCAGATCCAAAGGGACGATCTTTTCACGGAACAGGATTTTATGAAATTCTTTGTAACGTTGCCAGGCTTTCATGTGCAAACCCTGTTCATCCAGGTGTTCCGTGAGCAAATCTATCGGCAGGATATCCTCTTCTTTTAAAACCTGTTGAAAAGAAACTGGTGTAGAAAGATACTGAATATGCTGCCAGTCGTAACCGGCCTGAACGATAAAAGCCTGTGTACTCCGATTGCCCGTTTCCATGTAACTGCCTACTACCAGGTATTGTGCGGGCGCCATTTCTATATTCAGAAAAGCGTAGCCGACACCTTTGCTGCGTTTTTCTGCCTGTAATACCATTCCTTCCGGTTCCCGGGTATCCGTTCCCCGTGTGGCAGATTCAAAGGCTTCTGATCCCACAAAGATGAGTTGGATCAGGTCGGCGATCATACTTTTCCCGGATCCGCTTTCACCTATGAAATCTGTACGGAACGGATGAAAAAGGTAGTCGAACTCTCGGTGATGAATCAGGCCAACGGTGGAAAGACTGTATATTCTGGGATATTGTTTCGTCATGCTGTTTCGTCTTTTAGCCAGTTTTCGGGATGGTTGATGTAGTCGCCATATATCTTGGGCAATCGCTGAAAAGAGGGTAATATGTCGAAGTTTTGCCCTTCCAGTGCTATCCAGCCGATTTTGGAAAATTCACGCAATGCTTTTTCAACGACATCATTTACTTTCTGATCGTCCATTTCTGTTGTGTTGACTTTTCTAGCTTTTGCCAATGCCCGGTAAATGCCGGGTTTGATGTCTTCATAGTCCTGCCGGATCATCCTTTGCAATGCAGGTAAGGAATCGAGCTCAATATATCCATCGATAAACACGATCTTGTACAGCATAAAACCTACAATGACATATTCATTGGCCAGGAAATGCCTGTTTTCCACAGGGATATTCCCGCGGCTGCCGGGCAGAAAATCCACATAATAGTATTTGTTGACCGTCTCTCCGGCTTCTTCGAGCGGTATGCCAAAAAAATCGCGGTAATACAGCTTCATACTATGGAAATGCCTTTCCAGAAAACGAAACATAGCTTCTTGCTGCTGCCAGCGCTGAATGTGTACACCGTTTTTTAACGCGTAATCTATCCTTGCGAAAAGCTCTTTTGCCTCGGAGGCTGATAAAAATGAAGTCGCGTTTATGTTTTCCTGCGGATGATAATTTCCCATAATGATGTTTTAAATGCCGTGTTATGTATAATTTTTCCAGGATCGATACTGACCATATATTGTTCTTGTCGTTCGAAAAATCCCATAGCCCGGTAAATGACAGCAATGGCAAGCGTGAGCGTATGAGGATCATCCGGTTCCGCTATCTGAAAGAAATAATCCGAAAGCCGTAGCTGCTCATGCATATCCACTTCTCTTTGAAGCGTATCTATCCAATGACTGATTTCATCCTGCTGGTTCAGGCGGTTCTGAAACGAAGCGAAAACCGAGGCTTTCATTTCGGGAGTTTCGGTAATCATCAGCCGTTTTTTTGGTTTTACCGGAAAGAGATCTGTTTTTCTTTCGACGATTGTAAGGTCTTGCTGCAACCGAAATACAGACAATGGCGGAATATTGCCAGGCAGGAGGATTGTTTTTTTGCTACCCTCAATGACTTCTGTGCTATTTTCGACCAAGTGATAGAAGAAACATTCTACCCGGGTATTGAACAGGGGCTTGTTCAGGTTGCTGAACAGTTGCCTTATTTTGGGCTGAATGCGATCTAATCGCTTATCGATAATGGAAAGCGTTCGGCGCATTTCCTGGAAGAAAGTAATGGCTTCATGTACCCTCGCGTCAACTTCTGCATGATCATAAGCTGATGCGTTGCTTTCCATCAGTCTCCGGATTTGCTCTATTTCCCGGAATGCAGTACGTAATTCCTTGTTTTGGACCCTGATGAGCTCAATGCGTTCATCAATTTGCCTCAGTGTTTCCAGTATGGTGCCTTCCTGAAGACTAAGCTTTTTGTTTTCTCTTAGTGAGGCGACCGATTGGTCGATCTGCCGGTCCAGAAAATCCAACTGGCTTTTTAACTGGGGCTTAAAGGCATCAAAATCAATACGGAACCAATCCAAGAATGCATCAAGGTCTTTGCTTTGTTTCAGTTTTTCGTGTAAAGCGAAGCATATTTTCTCAATCCTTGTAGGAGAGAAGCTGGCTTTTAGTATGTCGTGTGCCTGCCTGCAAAAAATGTAGGCATATTCCTTGAACGAGTATTCCTGCCGTTCTTCATCATAGCGGAGAAAGTATTCCAACAGGTTTGAGATCAGGGCATTGTAATGTTCCCTGGGATGACGGCTTTTGTCGTTTTCAATAGCTGGGTTTACCGTCTGCAGGGCTTCATGGATATCTTTTTCTTTAAAGCTATTTTGTGGAAATATTCCGTTCTGCATCTGCTCATACAACCATACGATCGCTAGGCCCGCTTTAGCTTCCGGAAAGAGCAGGTTGTAGGTGTTTTCCTTTGAAATTTCTGAAAGGAAATGGAAGGTATGGTTGGCTACATTATTCATCTTTTCGTTTAACACCCAAATCTTTTTCAATAAACCATTGAAAGATTGATATTAAAGTATCATCGTCGATAGGATCCCGATCTGAAATAACCGATGGTCCGGTTTCATGAGGATGGTTACCATACTTGGTTATAAGGTTATCATTAATAATATTTACATCAGCAACTTCTTTCACTGCTTCATAATTAGTTTCATAAAAACCAGATTTGTACGTGCTCCTATAAACATGCTTACTCTGTGGGCTAAAAGAGCTTGAACTAATTGTTGGGGTAAAAACTTTTATAAGTTGTAATGCGAAATCAGGATTATTCTTATCGCCTAAATGCTTATTCCAAAATACCTGTAGCTTGTTCTTGTACTTCTTTGATTTACCCCACCAGCTGAGTATTCGCCATAGATTACCATCAGAAACAAGTGTAAAGAAATTCTCATCTGTCATTTCATTAAGAAAACGTTCAACGATGAATTCCTGAATTTGGGCATCTTCTTTTTTGGAGAAAATAGTCTTATCAGGATAGTTCTTTTCCCGGTACATCAACCAATAGTGTATTTCCATAGCATACTCTAACGATTGAGTTTCTAAAAGCAGTTGCTCGACAAATGGGACCTGTTTTGCCTTGGGCACATTTCTTACCAATCTTGCGATGAGGCTGGCAGATTGGGCATAGGTAGTCGCAAAATGTATGTCTTCTTCTACCGGAAATGAATGGCCAATTCGTGCTAAAATTATAGCAAGGTTTTCAGATTGTACTTCGCTTAATTCTTCCTCCCGCATCCTGAATTTCTGAACTATATCAAAAGCATCGTATTGTTCCAATGCCTGCGTGAATTTTGTAACTAAATTTTCAATCGTATCATTTTGAAGATCTATCAGCAACCGGTCAAAATAGTTGTCGGGCATATCTCCTTCCTGCACAGCGTAAGAAAAATATCGGTCAAAGTATTTCGCCGAGCATATTTTCCTTTCTTTCATCCAGCGTGTATAAGCGTTATCAGGAAAGCTTGTATTATCATAAATCGCCTTCAATTGAGGAAATAACTGTTGTAATATCTCAATAATAGCGATTCGTTTATCAGTTGTATATATATCAATAACACTCGATAGCTTATTTCTTACCTGATCTCTTTCTTGCCGTTCATGGTCATATTCCCTGCTTCCGGTTCTTTGCGTAAACAGGTAAGCATTTGATCTTATGAAATCATACAACTCTGGGTAAAATATTTTTATCCCTTCAATAACAATTAAGTTCCCAGTGTTTACTTCCCCATTCAATAAAGGCAGGGAGAAAGCAAGTGTATTAGCATATCGGATAGCCATTCGTGGATTATCCATAAATGGCAGAAATGCGGTATTGAAAGCCTCTGTAAAATCGTTTGTCTCACCTTTGTTTAATTCGATCTTCGCATCTGTTAATACGCTGTTGAGTAAATCGGCGGTATATTTATACAGAGCCTTCTTGCTTGCTTTGGGTATTTTTAAGGGTACCTGTATGATCTTTTCCAGAAAATTATAACCAGCGGCTTTATTATCACCTCCGTACTTGGGCGCTAAAGCTGCGGAAACCATTTCGTCATCAAAAGAAAGCACATAAGCCGTCTGGGGGAAGTCGCCTACCAGTTTTACGAGTTTAAAAACGTATTGAATTTCCTGGATATCCAGCCGGTCAATGTCATCTACAAATACAACGATATTTTTACCCGATTCGCGAATCATCTTATCAACTCGGGTTTTAAGTTTTTCAACAGAAACAGTACTTAATTTCTGTCCTAACTTTCCCAGCCATTTAATGGATCGGCCTACCTTTGGAATGTATTCTGCTGTATCGCCAATTGCATCACCGTAATCAGCCAATATCTTTCCAAATTGCTCCTTTCCATTATTAATTTTTTCTCCTAATGCGTCTGCAAGAAGCGAGAAAAAGGATTTTAGTAAATGCTGTTCATCCAAAAACATCCAGGGATTGAAGTTTACAATTATGGTATCCTCCGGAAGCTCTTGCTGCACAAAATTCATTACCGACGTTTTCCCTTCGCCCCATTTGCCATAAAGCCCTATAATCAGAGATTTATCAATCTTAGGAGTAGCAATGATAGAAGCTATACGCTTTGAAAACTCGTAGCGTTGAAAGCGGTCTTCAAATTTTGATGAGGCTGGTTTGTCGGTGTGAACTTGCATTTGGCAATTTATTGGTTTTAATTTATTTCTTCTGCTCTTACACCACCGTCATTGGCAATTAATCTCCATAGTTTTACATCGATATTCTCATTCTGCAACTTCCTTTGAAAGAATTTTCCCTGAATAGCATCATGTGTACCCATTAAGATTTGGAAATCCTGATCAATAATATAATCCCTGAGCAAGTCGAACACACCAGAAGCATGAACAAGATCATGATGTTGGGTTGGATCATCTAGCAATAATGATTTCCAAGGTGTCCACTTATAGCTACTAGCCATAGATAACATAAAGGTCAATTGCAAATCTGTGGCTTGTGCTTCGCTGGCTACATCCATAACGCTTACTTGTGAATCATGAAGATCAACTTTCACTTCTGCTTGTGATTTATTTCTATAGGAATAGCTATCTAGATGCGTATCTACAAAACGAGGATTTACAACAACCTTTTTTAATAGCGATACCCATAACGGATTAACTGCTTTAATTTTCTCATGCACACCATTAACTTCATCACCAATTTTTCGATACAATCTGTCTAAAGCAGCTTTTCTTTCAGTTATAAAGGCCAATTCTTGTTCAAGTGCAAGAGACTGATCTTTTATTTTCTTTAGATATATTTGTTCATCTTCATTTTTACATATTGCCTTGATCTCCTTATCCAGTGTTTCAAACTTTTCTGCTGCTGTCCAACGACCTAATTCTTCAGCTAACTTATTTAATTCTTCTGATCTTTGCTTAATAGAATCTGCTTGTTTGAGCAGCATTTCCCTTTTATTAATCAGTGTTTCTAAAGTAGGGCTATCAATCAAACCGCAATTTTCCCACTGTTTTAAAATTTCATTTTGCTGCCCTTTTAATTTCGAAACAGCTAAATTTAAATCCATAATTTGATCCTCCGCTTCTTTCTTTTTCCTTTCTATCCGTTCTATATCTCTTGACTTATTCGTGATATTTTGAGTTGCAGTATCAATAGCTTGGGTTGCATCATCTATATTTACATCTAACTTTTCTAAATCAACAGCAGAAAGAGATAAATCTATTATTTCAATTTCATGTTTAGTGTTATCAAGGGACGCTTGAAGTACGCGGATGTTTGATTCGTGGGATTGAATTACATCCCTTATCTGGTCACTGGATGTTTTGAGCCTGCTTAATTCTTCCGATGACGGCTCTTTCCCAAAATCGTTTTTGTCGGCAGTTACTTTTATAAGGTTAGCATCATTATCTTTTTTCTCACTCTTAAGCCATTCGTCTGCTTCATTAACAGTTTTTTTCTCCGGGAACCTGGGCATACATTTTTCATTAATGAATGCCTGTATGCTTTTAACGCTTTCTTCGTTCTCAGACAAGCTTTCAGCCAGTTTACTCAATTTTGCTTTTTCTTCCTGTAAATGTTGTTTCTTCTGATCTACATTTTGCCTTAAAGTCTTATTCGTTTCAATTTCGTTACTTAATACAGGGTCTATTTGCTGCAAAGCGATAGCTATTTCCCTTCTGAGTTCATCAGGTTCGTATTCAGCATTACAAACAGGACATTTACTCTGGTCTTCTGGCAAATTCGTTGCAATTATTCCTACGGCACTAAGGATTGCATCTGAAGCAGTTTTTAATGCATCAAGCCTAATCTGGCTCTCGCTCAGCAATTTCTCGGTTCCCAATAAATCAAGTTGAGAACCCTCAATCTTTTTCTGTAAATCTTCCTGTTGCAATTTAAGATTGGAAATGAGGGCCTTTAATTCATTGAGCCTTGTCAGGTAGCTACTCCAATCATTAATTACAGATTGTAAAGAAACAAGTTCACCCTGTTTCTTTAAAACTTCTGTTTCACGCTGGCGAATAGCATTGAATTTTGCAATATCTGCGTTCAGCTTTTCAATAAGACCGGTTTCTATTCTTAGTTTTTCTTTTTGCTGGGGGATAGAGTCTGATGTTGTTTTGATAGAATTTTCTATTGCTCCTAATTTAGCTTCTTCCTCTTTCCTTTTATTAAATAAGTCTCTCGATTTTTGTAGGTTGTTCTGCAGGTCTTTGGCCTTATTAAGAACATCTTGCAAGAAATCGATTTCTTTCCTCACAAACTCAAGGTCAGCAATCGCTTTTTGGGATACGCCAGTTTGTTCAGTTACCTGCTTTAATTTATCTGCTATATCTTGGTTGTTTTTTTGATATAGCGGCAACTTGCTTTCAAGATTTAAAAGATTTAGCAGCAACTGCTGATTATCCTCGTTAGATTTAGCTATAATGGCGTTGACAACACCGCGGTAGCCAATAATAGCATTTAAATTTTGATCGATATTTCCTGTATTTTGTGTGTTGCTAAATTGCTTATGGATACTCTGTATCTGATTAAAAATTTCATTTAAAGGTGTAAGAACGTAGGTCAACTTCGCAGCGTCACGATTTTTCATCTTACTTTCAAAAGAAGATACCTCTTCATTATGTCTGTCCAAATGCCCTTTTTTCTCACCAATTGTTCTCGTTGCGGCACCTAGCGTGCTAGTTTTTGTCTTTGCAATCGCACTAAGATCTTTCCCGATAGATAGTCTATCCAGCAAGTCGCCTGCCTGCGATGCCTCGTGTTTCTGTATAAACCAATTATTGCCACGTTGTTCTATAAGATGGGTCAGGCGTAGGAGGAATGAAATATCCTCAGTCTTGTGGTTAGGAAATAACAGACCATGATCTCCCGATAATATAGGGTTTTGACCTTTGCGATAATTTACCTCACAAAAGTTGCCGTTATCAAAATCCAGCCGTACATCTACACCATCCTCCTTGTCACGTATTAGGGATAAAGGAGGGTTTTTTAAACGTTGAATAGACCCGGTCAATGCAAATTCAATGGCTTCGAATATGGTTGTTTTACCCGTGCCATTCGGGGCAAGAAATATATTGGCACCAGAACTTAAATCAATCTCTACGTCTTTTCCGAAGCGCCTGGCATTGCTTATGGTTATTTTTTTAAGATGCTTCATTATTTTCTGGTTTATGGGTTATCAATGCATCAAACAGATCAGAACCTGAGGCACCTGAGTTGAATGCTTCTTTCCATCTGGTTTTTTCGGCTTGGTCAAACCAGCCAAAATCTTCTTCCAATCCTGAAAAAGCTGATATAAGAGGATCTTGTCCTAAGTCTAGTGGCTGTGGAGCATCAACTTTTTTCAAGAAAGTTCTTTCAATCAATGATTCTACAGTTTCGCTGGGTCGTAATACGAATTTTCGGCAAAAATCTTCGTTAGCTTCAATTCTCAAGCATTCTTCAATAGAAGGGTTGTTGTCCCCAAGCCACATAATAAAAAGATAAACGTCAGATGTTTCCGGATCCAAAAGCATTTCTTTACATAATGCAGCCCATTGTAATGCAGCCCTTAAATTATCTGAGGTGATGCCAACTATAAGTAAGGTTTTCATATAACGACTTAATGTATCTGAAGAATCTTGGCGGCAAACCCTTAATACTTGTTTGTGCCCGATATTTTCAGGCAGTAGGGCCAACATTTCTGTTTTAATATCATTTTGATTCTCGATAGAAAAGCGATTTTCTATAACGCTATTTATATGTGCGGTAAATTGCTCAAATGTCATGATGCATTGTTATTTAAAGTTTCAGTAATAGACTCACTGTGGGTAATTAGCTTTTGTTGTAAATAATTCCTAAGTTCGGTAATACTTCCTTTTTTTATTATCGAATTAAAAAACTGATTCCGGGTAACTAATAATTTTGGACTACGCCCAGCTGCTAAAGAATGATCGATATTCGCTGATTCACCTAGAGATTGCTTATAAATCACACTTTCCGCCTGTTTACTTTGTGAGAGTACTAAAATATCATATGCTTCTTTGCCAATAAGGTCATCTACAGATTCTCCATCATCAATCTCCCGTATCCTCTTTGTTTTTCCCGCAGGTCCACTCCACCAACTAAGGCCTATAACACCTATATTCAATCCATCTTCAGTTTTCATAATTCCTGAATCCAAAGAATTTAATGCAACTGAAATAAGTAAGCAGGTAAATAAAGCATCCGCAATCAGCAATTTTGTTTTAGGACCTATTCTCAGGCTTCCTAATATCTCTTCTCCTTCGGCCTTAGGATGTACAATACTCTTTAGAAGGGTTGTCAGTATAGATTCATTTTGACTTACATTTTCTTGCCAACTTTTCCATCTTGTTTCAACCGCATCACGTAATTCTTGAGATTGACTGATATCCATTAGGGATATTCGCCATGATATTTTTTCAGAAATCAGCTCCCATGTTCTTTTTGTCATTTGGTCACTCATTTCTTTAGCAAAAGCATCACGTTCAGCATTTGTATTTATTGTCTTTCCTCCGCTAACTTTGAAAGGAGCATTATTGTTAGAAATACGAAGTCCTTCAAAATCGTTTTCCAGAAGGCCCAACGTTCCGCCAATCTTATTTTCGATACACACTTTCCACCCGTCCCAATTTGCACACAATCCACTTACATTACCATCTAAATGGAGCGCAAGCCGGAAAATGCTTTCATGGATAGAAGAAAGAGGGTTACTGACTTTTGCAATGTTGATATTTAAATCCCTGACCTTTTCATTTGACCATAAAAGCGGTATTGTCTTGGAAGGCCTCTCTATATCTGTATTGTTTTCTAAATCATGAATACCCGAAATTTGCCAGTTGTTATCTAAGTTTTCTATTTGCGTCCAAATCTTGATGTCGGAACGGATATATTCTTGGAGTTCGAATAATAAATTTCGAGGTGCAATAGCTCCTGAAAACGTAGTATTTTCAATAGTGTAAGAAAGGATTTTTAATCGTACCTCTTTTAATTTATCGGAGATAAATATCTCTTTCAACTTCTCTTCAGTTTTAATTTCGATTTCAGATTCCAGACCCGAATTTTTTATTCTGAGGAACTGCAAGGCTTTTAAAATGTGTTCCCAGTCTTTGAAGTCGCACCAAGTTGTTAACCAATCAAAACAGTTTTTAATATTTGCATTTGAGCCAGCCTGAGTTTGAAGACCAAAAGCTGTCGTAACTGTAGGTCTAATTTGCACCTCACACAAATCTTTCAAATCTTTAACTTGAAGTCCATCTTTAATTTGTGTATTTAATTCTGGAAGCTCAATCCAAAACTCTCTTTTGGGATTTACGGTAGATATATCTACACCTTTAAACCAATCCGCCAGACTTTTCATGGTTTCGTCTAAAGGAGACAAATCACGTTTTTCTCCTTGTCGGTTTCCACTTAAAATCTCGTTTCTAATGCATTTATCATTAGAAGTGCCAAAATCTGCAGATGTTTGCCTTTTAACCTGTATATGAATTTGCGAACCTTGCTCTTTTTCAATAACTATATCATCCCATTTGGATATTCCTCCTTGCTCCGATCCAATTCGAATATAATGTTTTCTTCCTAATGCAAAATCAATCAGCATAACCGCAATTTCATAGGTTGCAAGTGCCTGCTCATATTTTTTTGTTTGGTCTAAGCGTAGTTTAGCTAACATATATTTCTATTTCAACTTTTATATTAAATTCCAACAACTTCCACCTTACTCCTCCCACTCTGCTGCTTACTCACCTTGATCTGTACAGGTATCCGCTCGGTCATTTCCTGCACGTGTGAGATGACGCCCACCTTACGCCCCTGGTTGTGCAGGCGCTCCAACGCATCCATGGCGATATTGAGCGTGGCGGGGTCGAGCGAACCGAAGCCTTCGTCGATGAACAGGGATTCAACCTTCATGCGACTGGACGAAAGCGAGGCCAGTCCCAATGCCAATGCCAATGATACCAGGAAGGATTCTCCACCCGAAAGGGAATACACGGTACGCACTTCATCACCCATGTCTTGATCTAGTACCTGCAGGCCCAACGAGCCAGGGATGCGTTGCAATACATAGCGCTTGCTCAGCACTTCAAGGTGGACATTGGCATAGCTGAGCAGTACATCCAGTGTATATTCCTGGGCGATTTGCCGGAATTTTTTGCCATCGGCAGACCCGATGATTTCATTGAGTTTCGCCCAATTGTCCACTATCTGTGACTGCCGCTCTATATCCTGCAAAAGCTGGCCGATGCGTTGCTTATTGATGGCATCTTCCCGTAGTCGGAAATCGATTTCATTGACGGTTTGCATGTCTTGCCGCAAGATGGTGGTTGCTTCAGCATGCAATGCTGTCAGTTCGTCAAGTGACCGTTCCGAGAGGTGTTGCTGCGTATGCTTTTCCAGCGTATCGTTCCGCTCACTCCATACCGATTTTGCCTGTGTCACTGCATCGTCCAAGGTACGCAAGGCTGTCCGTTCCGCTTCTATCCAATCCTGGGTAACATCCAATAGCGGCATTAGTCCTGATTCCGTCAACGTGGTGGCATGTTGACGGTTGTGGGCATCGAGCCAATCTTTTATTTTGGCTTTAAGGGTTGTTTCCTGCTGCGCAAGGATAGATATATCCTTTTCTGCCTGTTCTTTTTGGGTGGTGGTACGGGTCAGTTCTGCCTGTAGTGTCTCCTTTTCTGCTCTGCGCCCATCCAATGCCAGCCTAGCTTGGGTTACCGATTCTTTCAGGCCTATTTCCACTTTTGATACGGGCTCCCCATCGAAAATGGTCTTTCGTTTTTCTGTCAGGTCGTTCCATTGCCCCTGTAGCTGCAATAGATGCTGCTCTTTTTGCTTTACCTCTTCCAATAGACTACTCCATTGCTCCTGCAAGCCTTTCAGTGTTGCTACCACTACGCCATGTTGCCGTACATTTTCTTCCAACTGCTGTACATTGGTCTTCCATTCCCCGGCAAATTTGTGGATGCGTTGCATAAAAACCTCGGGGTCATCTTTCCAATGCTGGAACCATTGTTCCGAGGTGAAATAAGGGACCAAGCTTTGCTGTACGTTTTCGAGGTTGGCATTGGCTTGCTGCTGTTCCAGTGTATGGTTTGTCCATTGCTCCTGCAGGGATTTCAGGTTTCTTTCGATGTCCTTTAATGCATTTTCTGTTTCCGTAAGTTGCTTGTCCCACGCATCACGTTTGTTTTTTAGCACTTCCAATTGCTCCTTCCTAATACTATAGTCCCGAATTTGTTGCTGCAATTGGTGTTGTCTGTCTTTCTGTTGTTGGAGCTGCTGCCGGAGCCATGTGACCCTATCTTCGACAGGCTGCTCCGTACAAGCCGTATGGATTTTAAACCGGATCCATGTTTCGTCCAGTTGCTGGATGGTTTTTTCTTTCAAAGCCAGGTCTTTTTCCTGTGTGCCGATGGTCTTTTGCAGTTGGTCGCAGGCTTGCTTCAGGCTACTATGTGTGGTGAGGAGCTGTGTATAGTCAGCTTCTATCTCCTGATGGCTGGCTTCGAGCTTGGCAAGCACATGATCGAGTTGCGGATTGTGCGTAGCGTAGGGATGTGTAGTGCTGCCGCAAACGGGGCAGGGTTCATCCGGTACCAGGTTTGCTCGCAGGCTTTCCACATCTTCCACGGCTGCCAGCCGGGCTTTTTCCAACATGCTTAGTGAAGTGTTCCGCTGTGCTCTGGTTGTTTCCAGTGATTTTGCGGTAGTAGCTAATTGCTCCAGGTTGTTTTCCAGTTGCTTTTTGTTGTCTTTGAGCAACTGTTGAAGGGTATCTCGTTCTGTCTGCGCGCTATAAAGCAACTTCCAATGGGCTTCCGCCGCAATGGTATCTTCCACGGACGCATCAACAGCAGACTTTTCCTGTTCCAATGAGGCAATGGGTATGGCGGATAATGACGCCTGCAGATTGTCGTAGCCCTGTTGTGCGTGTTGCAGGGACGCCTGTGAGGAAACATGTTCAGCATCCAATCGTTCCTTTTCCTGTTGGTTACGCTCGATTTCCTTTTCAGTAATATCTATGAGTGATGACCGGTGCTGTAACGTTTCCAGCAGGGTTGCGGCATCACTGAGTCTGGATATGATCAATTGGTGCTGTTCGGCAATGGGTTGGCGCAATGCATGCTCTTCCTTCCATTGGTTGAGTCGTTGTATGACCTGTTCCAGCCGGTCTGCCTCCTGCTTCGTTTGCGCTGATTTTTCCTGTTGCTGTTGTTGCTTTTCACAGACGGTGTTTACTTCATCTTTTGCTTGGTGAATCTGCGTCTCCTTTTCGGCCAGTTGAGTATCCAATTTCTTTGCGGCATCGAGCAGAGGTTGGGCTGCTTCCTGCTCCTGAATCCTGGCATTCAGGTTGGATTCTGCTTGCTGCAGGGAAAGGTCTAGTGTTTCTTCTTGCTGATGCAAAACGGCAAATTGGGCGGTGAGCTGTCCTGATTGCGCTGACTTATCGGTAAGTTGGCTTTGGGTATGGTGCAGGTTGTCGACCACTGGCTTTATACGCTGTACCCATATGATCTGCTGCAACTGGTGCTCACGTGGCAAGGCTTCTTCTTTGGCAGCTGAGGCCTGCTCATATTGCAGCCGTGCGGCTTCCAAATGGGACTGTAATGTTGTGTATTGTTCATGCCACGTGATTTCTTTGCCTAATTCAGCTATTGACTTTTCTTGTACTTTTATGGCGGTTTGAGTTGCTTCTTTTTGTGTCTGCAAGGCATCCAGTTCCTCTGAAGTCAGGGTGGGGATACCTTCTCGCTGTAAATTGAGCTCACGCAGTTGCTGTACCTGTTCCCGGTGTTTTTCAAAAATACGCCTTGAAATTTCAGAATAGATGTGCGTGCCGGTTAGTTTCTCCAATAGAGAGGATTTCTCGTCCTTGCCGGCTTTCAGGAAAGCAGTAAAATCGCCTTGTGCCAGTAGTACGGAACGGGTAAATTGTTCAAAGTTCAATCCAACTAACCGCTCTATCTCCTGTAGTAATTCTGTTTTCCTGCCAGGGATATCCTGATTGGTACTGGTATTTTTCAGTGCTATCTCATAAGCTTGCAAATTGCCATCGGCTTTGTTGCGGGCTCTTCTTACGCTCCATATAGCCCGGTAGTGATAACTGTCTACACCAACAAAATCTACTTCCGCAAACCCTTCTGCTGTGCCGTCGCGTAGTATGCCCCGGATGTCGCCCTGATGAATGGTATTTTCTTGTACATCCCTGATTTCGATGCCGGATTCAGCCAGTTTATATCGTGGGGTTTTAGCATATAAAGCCAGGCACAATGCATCCAGGATGGTGGATTTGCCAGCGCCCGTCGGGCCGGTGATCGCAAAGATACCGGCGGACTGTAGCGGCTCCTGCGCGAAGTCGATTTGCGTGGTTCCGTCGAGCGACGCCAGATTTTTGATGCGTATGGCTAATATCTTCATGCTGTCATTCGGTTTGGGAGACCTCCTGGGCTACCTGGTGAAACAATTGCAGCAGTTCTTCGGGAAGCGTATGGCCATATCTGGATTGGTAGGTTTTGGTGAACACGTCCAGTGGTTGTAGCTCGTTCAGTTGATCCGGGCTCGCCATGTCGCCTTTATTTGCCGAGGGTGATACATTAGCGTAATGGACATCGATTTTTGCCAGCCGGACATTTTTGCCGGTTAAGGCAGTCTCCACCTTATGGCGGAGCGCGGGCTCAGGGCCATCAAGCAATACACGTACTTCAAGATACGGGGCTAATGCCAGATCGTCCCCCGTTTCGGGTAATTGTGCCAAGGTTATGATCACTTCCGCCAGCGTGCTGTGTACGGTAGGGATTCGCTGAAGCGGTATGGATACGGGTACTTCTATCGATTTGATGTTGCCGACAGATTCGCCATCTAAGTTAAATACGATGACCTGGTGTTTGTAGTTCAGTTCTGAAAAAGACATGGGTAGTGGGCTGCCACAATAACGGACGTGTTCCTTACCGCCGATGCGCTGGGCTTTATGTATATGACCCAATGCCACATAACAGATATCCTCGTGGAATGCTGATGCTGAGATGCATTCCACGCCTCCCATGATCAGCCTTTCCGCTTTGTCCATGTCGCTTACCGCTGCCTGTTGGGCATGTAGGTGTCCCATAGCAATGATGGCCTGCCCGGGTTGCTTTTTAGCCAGCGCATTTTCATACACTTCTTGGTAAAGGGTAGCAACTCCATCCCTGTAGGGGTTGCCACTGTTAGGAATAGACGGGTAATCTCCCATGCGCAGGAAAGGTACGGCCAGGCACCAGGCTTCCACATTCCCATCTTTGCTTTTCAATGGGATAATTAATTTGCCATAGTCAATTGCTCCGTTTTCGTCCTTTTCGACCAGCCCTACGATGTGGATATTAGACGATTCCAACAGTGGCTTGGGTGATTCCAGGCGCGATGCGGAATCGTGGTTGCCCGCGGTAATGACCACTTGCAGGTCAGGATTCGTCCTTGTAGCTTTGTTAAGGAACGTATAGAACATTTTGATGGACGCGGCCGATGGGTTGGACAGATCGAACACATCACCACTGATGAACAACACATCCACCTGCTCATCCTGAAGCGTTTGTACCAGCCAATCCAGAAAATGTTGGTGCTCATAGCTGCGATCATACTCGTGGAAGAGCTGACCTATGTGCCAGTCGGAAGTATGAAGGATTTTCATAATGGGCTAAGTTATGTTTGAACTGCTCAATAAATTATAAGCAATTGGCTTATAAGATAATAATATAATCTCATCACAGAGATATATTGTTAGGCTATGTTTAAAAAACTAAGTAATGAAAGTTCTTACAATAAAATTCGAAATGGAGAAGGCTGATTTATACATTTGTGTAAGCACAGATCAACAAGCTGAAAAAGGATTTTCATTAGAATATCAGGAAGATATATTGCGTCGGCATTGTCTGATAAATAGTATCCAAGTTCAAAGTATATTTTAGAATTTTCCGCCAGGAATTTTTATCGATTGTTAAAAATGAAAGTATCTGGCAATTAGGTATTTTCTGAAAAACAAAAGGGACAAAATGAAATTTTTCATTTTGTCCCTTTTCGTGATCCCGCTGGGATTCGAACCCAGGACCCATACATTAAAAGTGTATTGCTCTACCAGCTGAGCTACGGAATCTTCTCTGTTGCAGCTATAAGCATTGCTTAAGCTTAAGAGCGTAAATTTTTTAGTGCCCACGACTGGACTCGAACCAGCATGTCCTTGCGAACACCACCCCCTCAAGATGGCGTGTCTACCAATTTCACCACATGGGCATCATCAACATTCCAAAGAAAAAATCCCCGTTTCAGGGGGATTTCTGGTGTGATCCCGCTGGGATTCGAACCCAGGACCCATACATTAAAAGTGTATTGCTCTACCAGCTGAGCTACGGAATCAGTGCTTTTTTTGAAAGCGTGTGCAAATATATGAACTCTATGCTTATTTACAAGTGCTTTGGGAATTTATTCTCATTTTTATGGTGCAGGAACGGATACTTTTTGCTTGTAAGTTCCTGCTTTTAGATACCTGTATTATGCCTGAGAGCTATTTCCCTCAGTTCAGGATCACGCCTGTAGCGATGAATTCGTACTGGTCTTTGTCCGCATTTTTATTGCCGTCGCCGATGAGCGTCACTTTCCGTCCCTTGATATCTTTGGCAGTCGTGAAAGCATCATCCTTGTAGGTGACCATGATTTTTTCACCGGTTTCATTCTCCAGGGTGAGCCAGCAACCTTTGTGCGTACAGGATTTGTCCACTGTGCCGCTGACCTGTATACCTTTCACTGCAGCCTGTCCGTCAATAGCATTGATCAGGGAATCTGCGCTGACAGGCTGGGTCTCTGTGAATTTTTCCCCGTAAAATACTTTCACCGGTGCTCCTGAATTACAAGCCGCTAATACACAGGTTATGATGCTTAAAAGAAACCACTTCATAATTTGAGTTTATACTGCTAAGGTACATTAATCGTTTCAACAGGTCTTCTGTCTTTGTAAACATATATTTTTTTGAGTGTGCCCGTAGAGTCGTACACTTTCAGCTCCTGGTCTTCCAGGTCGTCAACGTAAATGCCCTCCGCTGCGACGTGGCCGTTTGGATGGTATTCTTTGAACGGACCGTTCCTGTAGCCGTTTTCATAGATACCTTCCGCCTGTATCTGTCCGCTCTCATAGTACTGCTTGTAAGGTCCGTTTTCGACGCCTTGTTTCATGATGACCACTTCTTTGAGCCGGCCTCTCGGTGATCTGTAATAGGTTTTCAGCTCTCCCTCAAAATTGCCGTTCCTGAAAGCGCCGAGCTGCCGGGGAGCACCGTCTTCGTAGAAAGATTGATAAGGTCCGTTGTAAACATTGGCTGTATAGTTTTCTACAATGCTGATATTCCCGTTGTTGTGGAAAATGATCCGTTGCCCGTCGATCATGCCGTTTTTATAGGTGACCTTTTCAATCGTGTCACCTTTTGCATTGAACCTGTAATAATAGCCGTCCCGTACAGTTGTGTCGGCAGGCAGCACCGTGAATTCTTCCTGGTCGCCATTGCTCAGCGTATTCTTCCTGACAATAGGTTTGGAATCGTCTTTACAGGCCTGGAATGCTAGAAAGAAGATCCATAATAACAGCAGCAGTTTGGAGTTTCTGTACATATTGAGCAGTTGAGACTTGTAACTAAATTAACGATTAATCCAGAAAATAACGTGTGAGCTCAGTCATATCGTATCTGCTCCTGTAAAGCAGAAGCGGCTGCCTTTTCAGACAGCCGCTCCGTTATTGTATCATTTCTTAGTCATTGGGCATGGCGCCTTCCGAATGATGTTCGACTTCTGACGGACGCATACCGATGAGCGTTTCGAGGTCTGATTTGAAGAGGATCTCTTTTTTCAGAAGTTCCTGGGCCAGGATTTCCAGCTGCTCTCTTTTTTCCAGCAATAGTGCTTTGGTGGCTTCGTAGGCATCGTGGATGACCTTGCGGACTTCCTCATCGATCTCACGCGCAGTAGCTTCGGAATAAGGCTTGGTAAAAGCGTTTTCGTTGGCGGGATCGTAGAAGGACAGGTGCCCGATCTTATTGTTCATGCCATACACCGTTACCATGGCATATGCCATCTGGGTGATCCGTTGCAGGTCATTCTGCGCACCGGTGGATATCTTTCCGAATACGATCTCTTCAGCAGCTCTACCACCGAGGGTCATGCACATCATATCCATCAGTTGCTCGGTACGATACAGGTATTGTTCCTTCGGCAGGTATTGCGCATATCCCAGTGCGGCTTCTCCGCGCGGAATAATAGTGACCTTGAGCAAAGGATCTGCATGTTCCAGGTACCATCCGCAGACTGCGTGCCCGGCTTCGTGATAAGCGATAATTTCTTTTTCCTGCGGAGAAATGATCTTATTGCGTTTCTCCAGTCCTCCGATCACCCTGTCGATGGCGTTGTTGAAATCATCCATCTGCACCACGGATTTATTTTTCCTGGCTGCGATCAGCGCTGCCTCATTACATACGTTGGCTATTTCAGCACCGGCAAAACCTGGAGTCAGGGAAGCCAGCTTTTCTGGCCTTACTTCCGGGTCGAGCTTCAGCTTTTTCAGGTGTACCCTGAAGATCTGCTCTCTTCCTTTCTGGTCCGGCTTGTCAATGGATATCTGCCTGTCAAAACGTCCGGGTCTCAGCAATGCAGGGTCCAGCACATCCGGCCTGTTGGTAGCCGCCAGGATGATGATGCCGGTGTCGCCGCTGAATCCGTCCATCTCTACGAGCATCTGGTTCAGGGTGTTTTCGCGTTCATCATTGCTTTGCAGCATGTTCTTGCCGCGTGCCCTGCCTATGGCATCTATCTCGTCTATGAAGATGATACATGGTGCTTTTTCCCGGGCATTCTTGAACAGGTCGCGCACACGGGAAGCACCCACTCCAACGAACATCTCCACGAAGTCGGAGCCTGAGAGTGAGAAGAAAGGTACTTTTGCTTCGCCTGCAACCGCTTTGGCCAATAAGGTTTTACCGGTACCCGGTGATCCTACCAGGAGCATTCCTTTCGGGATCGAACCGCCAAGATTGGTATATTTCTTGGGATTTTTAAGAAAATCCACGACTTCTTTAACCTCTTCTTTCGCTTCATCCAGACCTGCCACATCATCAAAAGTGATAGTGACATGGGTAGAATCTTTGTCGTAAAGAGAAGCTTTGGACTTACCTATGTTAAAGATCTGTCCGCCGGCACCGCCCATGCTGTTGCCTACACGGCGCATCATGAACATCCATAAGCCCACGAGCAGCAGGATCGGGAATATCCAGGAAAGCAGTATTTCCAGGATATTGCCGCGTTTGACATAGTCTACGCTGATCGTTTTGTCCATAGGCAGGTCCTGTTGCACCTTGTCTACCTGTTCCTGGAAATATTCTTTGGAAGGTATGGTCAGTTTGTAGTGCGGGCCGGAATTGTCCATGCCCATTCTTGTCTTACCTACGTTTTTATACTTTTCTTTCTCGAGCGCATCCTTCTTCAGGTAGACTTCGGCGGCGTCCTCGTTGACTACGACCACTTTTTCCACGTCTCCGGACGGGAGCAGCTCTTTGAGGAACTTAGGCATGGAGACCTCTTTCACAGAGCCGCTCATGGTAAACATCTGTGAACCCAGGATCAGTATGATGGCGATGGCATAAATCCAATAAAAATTGAACTTGCTTTTCTTCGGTGTCTTGTTGCTATTTTCAGGTAACCCTTCCATTAATTTCTTTGCGTATGTGATTAAACGTTTTCGTACACTTTTATTTTAGCATCACTCCAAAGTTCTTCCAGCATGTAGTGCGCTCTTTTTTCGGTCTGGAAGACGTGTACTACGATATCTCCTAAGTCTGCCAGTGCCCACTCTCCGTTAGAACGGCCTTCCAGGTTGATCCTTCCCTTACCGATGATCTGTGCCGCCTCATATTCCACATTGTCTACGATCGCTCTTACCTGCGTAGTAGAGTCAGCGTGACAAATGATGAAGTAATCTGCTACCGCCTCCGGAATGGCACTCAGGTTCAGGCTCACTATATCTTTCCCTTTTTTATCCTGGATGAAACCCACGATCAATTCTGCGAGCGTCTCTAATGGTAAGTTCTTTTCTGCCGTCTTTAGTACTTTCAAATCTTCCAAATCGTTAAATAAGTTATATATTTCTGTCCAAAGCTAATCAAATTTGGATACTAACTATCTCAACACATTTTTTACAGGAAAGTTCCTGATGAAGTTAGATGAAATAGATTCTACCAATAACTTTCTCAAAGCCTGGGTGGCAAATAATAAGCCAATTGAAGGTACTGTCATTTTGACTGAAAAACAAAATGCAGGCAGGGGCCAGGCAGGAACAAGCTGGCAGAGCAAATCCGGTGAAAACATCACTTTGTCTGTTTTATATACACCGTCTTTCCTGGAAGCCAGAAACCAGTTTGTGCTGAGCGCTGCGGTCGCCCTGGGAGTGTATGAAGCGGTATCTGCTGTTTTACCTTCCAAAATGGTCAAGATTAAATGGCCGAACGATATTTTACTGGAAAATAAGAAAGTTTGCGGTATCCTCATTGAAAATTCGCTGATGGGCAGCTATTTGCAGAATAGTATTATCGGGATCGGGCTGAATGTACTGCAGACGGATTTCGGAGACCTGTCCCTGGCGACTTCTCTTAAAAAGGAAGGCTATACAGGTGAAGTGGATAATGTTATTAAAATATTGCTGGAAAACCTGGAAGCCCAGTACCTGAGATTGAAATCCGGCAGGTATGAGAGTATCCTGGAAGATTATCATGCCCATTTATTGGGCAAGGATGAAGTGCGGTCTTTTATCGCAGATGACGTATCTTTTGAAGGGATCATACAGGGAGTGGAAAATGACGGCAGGCTGCGGATCTCTACGACAAACGGCGACCGCCTGTTTTATCACAAAGAGGTCTCCTTTGTCCTCTTGTAGAAGAAGTTAATGGTTTTGGCTGTGACCAGTATGACAAATCCGAGAGCATTGAGATAAAAACCAGTGCCGAGGTTATTTCCGCCGATAGGGCTGAAGCCAATATAAAGCAGGAAGAACAGGTTCAGTAAGGCGGCTGCCACAAACCATTTTTCAGAATTTTTCACAAAGTGTTCGTAATAGAACAGGATAAGGGAGAGGATGAGGGAAAAGCACGCCAGGAAAGTAGCGATACCAAAGAAGGTCAAAGGAGAGCGGAATAAGAACTCCAGGATAGTAAATCAGCTCCACGGCCCGTAAAACTCTCCGAACGGCAGGAACACGCTGCTGGAAAGCAGCACAATACCTATAAAAGCAGCGAATTTTAATGCGTTCCTCATACAGATAAAACGCATTAGAAGTAATTATGTTGGAGATTTCGATATGTAATAGTTCTCTTTCTCACGCATCTGCGCGCTTTCCTGTGCGGTTTTGTCCTTATACCCGCAGAGATGAAGTAAACCGTGCGCCAGTACACGCGCCAGCTCGGTCTCGAAAGGCACTCTGAACTTTTCTGCATTTTCAGCTACGCGGTCCAGGCTGATGTAGATCTCACTTTCAATATCTTCCGGTGATGCCTCATCGGACAGGTCAAAAGTGATGATGTCTGTATATGTGTGGTGGTTGAGATGCTGAATATTGATTTCCAGCAGGTAAGCATCGCTGCAAAAGATATAATCCAGCTCGATGAGTTGAAAGCCTTCTTCTTCCGCCAGGTTTTTCAGCCACTTTTTCCAGGGAGAGACCTTCCATTTCAACGGGCGTACATCTGCGTAGGAAAAGGTAATAGCCATCTGGTGAATAGTTTGTCCAAAAATAGCTTTTATAAAATGAACGGCTAAGGTGTTCCGTTCTTTTCTTTGGGCGGCTGACAGGCCATCACTCATAGTCCTCCGCTCTACGACCGTAGAGCGTGCGGGCTATCCGTTCTGTCCTTGCCGCTTTGTGCTGACCGGAGCGTTGGTAAAGTAAAAAGCATGGCTGATGCCATGCCTTATCTCACACCACACCTGTCCGCTAATTATTTCTTACACAACGAATGCAGGCACCTGTGTTTTGGGGCTGATAGGCCTGGGTCAGCCCTGAGCTCGCTTCAGTAATGGCATACAAGATACCTGATAACGGATTATCCGGTTGCGCTGAAGAAGTCCACATAAAACCTGCCCTGCCGAGATTGATAAACCCGGAGCTCTGGAACCGGCTGCCGGCCGGGAAGAAATTGAAGCCGCTGCTGTTGGTCCCGGTCTTACCTTCTGGCCAGCCGGTTGCGGACTTCAGTGCCGCTGCATTGCCCGTGCCCAGGAAATCGATCAGCCGCCGGATATCTTCATCTGTAGGTACATGCCACCCCTTGGGGCAGATATTTGCCGAAGCAGCCGCATGCCAGTTATAGAGCAAGCCGTATGATGATGAGTCCGGGCTGTTCTTGTAATAACTCCAGGCGCCGGAAGTAACGGTATTCCATTCACTTTGCTCCGTTAGGTTGGTGATCAGGCTGCCGTTGTTGTATCTCATTGTTTTCAGGTTGGATTCCATCCAGCACTGGCTGCCGATTTTTACCGCTTTATATGTATTCCCTTCAGCATCGGTAATAGTAGTCTCGCAAGTGACATCCACACTCTTTTGCCTGGTTCTGAAGCTCACATTTGATCCGTAGGCAGTGCCTGCCCGGTTAGTGGCGTAAGCACGGACGTAATAGGTGGTAAATTCGTCCAGGCCTGTTAACGTGGACTGGAAAGCACCTTTCCCGTTACCTGCCGTGATCTTGTTGTTAGCGATAGTAGGATCGGCGCTGGTCGACCAGCAGAATTCCCTTTCGGTAACGGGAGCGTCTCCCTCATCTGTCACTGTTCCGCCGGCTATGGCAGTATTGTCAGTGATACCGGTGATGTCTGTCGTGGTTACATAAGGTTGGATAACGGGTTCAATTGCTTCTTCTTTTTCACAGGCTGCTATGGCCAGTAAGAAGCCGGAAAGGATGGCTGTAAAAAGTTTCCGGTGGTGATTGGACAGTGGATTGCTCATACGGTCGTAAAAGTCACCACTTTTTATCAGCAGTGTATAATCTGGCAGGTGGTGAAATAAGGTAGTCGCCTGAAAACTACCCGTTTGGGTAGGCAGGTTTGTTTTATGGATGTATGATTTTTAATCAGTTATGAATAAAAATATTTTTATCCATTTATCCGGCTGTAAAAAGAAAACGGTCTTTTTAATTGTTATGCCATTAACTTTTTCCCTCACGATAGATCAGATCTCTTGTCAATTGCTGAGCGGACTTGCCTGTTAAATAAAAAAGTCCCTGAAGGGAAATTCTTTTCAACCTCCTTTAAGTGATATGGATCCGGAAACTGTGGATCAAAAGTTCTTACAAAACAAGACAGGCACCTGGAACAGGTGTAAATATTTAAGAATTTATGCTGGTAACAGAACAGTCTGTCAAAGGTGAAAAGACATTTCCAGCGTAGCGCCATTGTCTCTGAAGGTCACGTCATCTGCCAGGTGACGGATCAGGAATACTCCCCGGCCGCTGATCTTTTCCCTGTTCTCCGGAAGGGTAGGATCCGGTATGGATGTGACGTCAAAGCCGGGGCCCTGATCTTTCACGCAGAATCTGATTACCTTATCGTCTTTTATAGTGCAGAAGAAGATATCCTTCTCTACATTTTGCTTATTCCCGTGCACGATAGCATTGGTAACTGCTTCAACAACTGCCAAATGAATATTTCCGTAAAGACTGTCATCAATCTGGAACTCGCTCCTTATAGTATCAATATATTCTTCAATGAGGTGAATATGTTGAAGTGAGGAAGGAATTTGAATCGATTTCTGCATTTAGGATAAGATGAAAGTTTTTTAAAGATAAAAAGGTTTGCAAAAAAACACACCTATTTATGGTGAATGTAGGTATTAACGAGGTCTTTGTAAAAAGGTTTCAGTTCCGGCGGTAAAGTAGATGGTGTATTAAGCTGTGCATTTCTCTTTTTCAGGTATTGTTCGATAACAGCCGGCGGAGTTTTGGGGAAATCTGTTGCGGTTTTAGACTCTCTTTCATCTTTCTCATCTTGTTCCCGCATGGCCTTCTCTAATTCCAGCATCCTGGTTTCAATATTCTTCTGCCGCATAAGCGTCTGTTCTGTTATACGTTTGTTGACGATGTCGGTTTCAATTTTGTCCATTTCATCCATCATTTTGTCCACTCCGGTATCATTTTTTTGCTTCTGAGACATGTTTTCCCGCATTTTCCGGAGTGTTTCCCGGATAGCAGCCTGCTGTTCCGCCATTTGAGCCAGTTCTTTATTCATCTGTGATCCGCCCTGACCTTCTTTGATCTGTTTTCCCATTTTCTGAAGGTCCTGGCCCAATTGTTCCTGGAGTTTTTTCAGGTCTTCCGCACCCGGCATGCCTGGATTATTCCCATTCGGATTGGAGCAGCTACCTGAACCGCTCATTTTGTTCATCTGCTGCTGCATCTGATCCATGACTTCACTGAGCATCAGGGCAAGATTATTGGCACTGGACATGGCAAATTGCTGCGAGGCGGTTGCCGGGCCCCGTTGTTTGGATTCCAGCAGGCCAATGGATTTCTTCAGATCCCTCTTCATTTTATACACCTCGTCAGAGATGAAGGTTTGCAGCTGGAAGACCCTTTTCCCCAGTGCAGTAAGACTATCCTCGATGATGACAGCATCCTCTTTGAGCTTGTATTGCTGCTGAACAAGCTGGGTGAATTTAGGGTCATTCTCATGTGTTTTCCGGACGGTGAGCATAAGCTCTTCCTGTTCTTTGGACAGTTTCAGCAGGTTGCTGAGCAGCCTCCGGATTGTATTGATATCTTCTGCGCTTTGTTGCATCTGCATCTGCGACATCTGGCTGCGGAGATTTTGTGCCATCTGTTTCATCTGCTCGCTGGCTTTCTTCTGCTGTTCACTGGCTTTTTTCTGCTGTTTTTGCTGCAGCTGCTCTTCAGCATTCTTCATATTTTGACTGATCTGCTCTTTTTTCTCCTGAGCCTCATCCAGGTCAAGCGGTTTCTTTTGGTCCTTATTGAGTTTTTCCAGCTGATCCAGGTCTTTTTTGAGCTCTTCAAACTCTTTGTTGAGTTCCTGTTGCTTTTGGGTGGATTGTTCCGTATTGCTGCTCTTGTCCTGTTCCAGCTTATCCTGTTGTTGCGCCAGCTGGTCTAATTCATTGGCGATATCAGAAGCTTTTTGTTCCAGCTCGAGCCTTTTAAAGAGTTCCAGCATCTTATCCAGCTCTTTATTGAGGTTCTCGTTGCTCATCTGCATATTCTCGAGCCGTTCAAATGCGTTGTTTTGCTGGAATTTTTCCAGGAGCGCTTCCAGCTCTTTCATCAGGTCTTTCATTTCCTGTGAAAGCAGCTCATCCATCATTTTACTGAGCTGGTCCTGCTTCTGAAGGATCTCCGGGTCTACTTCTTTGAATTGGTCCTGGTTTTTCAGGTTCTCATCGTATTTCTCTTTAATCTGCTGCAGCTCCTGGGTCAGTTCATCGTGCTTTTTCAGAAGGTCTTCTGTTTCCTTTTTATCTTCCCAGCTCAGGTTTTTCTTGGTAAGGACTTTTTCTTTGAGCTGCTTAATGTCCCTGGAGAGTTTCTGAACCTCTTTGGAAGTGCTGCTGATACTGCTTTTAATAGATTCATTATTCGTAGTCTCCATGTTTTTGAATTCTACTACGGTCGGAAGTGTATAGCTGAAAAGTGCTGATTTTGCTGACTTCGGTCCGTTCACGCCGTCATTGTCCCAGACTTCGAAATAATATTCCAGGCGGTCTCCTGCATTCAGGGTATAATCGTAAATATTGAGTTGGTAAGTGAAATCAACAGTGACGTCTTTCCTGACCGGTACGGATTTTTTGCCCGAGGCGCGGATCTGTCCTTTTTCATTGACGATCCTGGTGTGCAGTTCCAGCCTGGAGATGCCGTAATCATCGGACGCATTGCCCAAGAAGTAGACAAACCGGGCATCGTTGCTGTCCGGAACAGACTCTACGAGAATAACCGGAGATTGATCCGGTGTGGCGGTCAGGGAGAACAAGACGGAATCTCCCAGCGGCATGTCTTTATTGCTCAGGTATAACTTATACCGGGTGTCTTTCAGTATTTTTTTGCTGAATCCGAACTGGCGCTGACCGGTAGCAGGGATCTTTTCAGCGGGCAGTCCTTCAAAGCTAACGAGCATTTCTTCCGCATGCGTGCCTTTCAGCTCCCAGGTCAGTGTAGTGCCTTGCGGCACTACCAGGTCGCCGGTGTTATAAACGGTTTCGGTTTTCCTTTGCAGGTAGGCCGGGTAGCTGACCGTGATCTTCATGGAAGAGACGATCGGTTTCTTTAATACCTTGATCCTGAATTCTTCTGATACGTATCCGTTACCAGTCAGTCTGAAGGCGATATCTTCCTGCACATTGAGCAGCTGGTAAGAAAAAGTGTTGACATCTACCCTGTTCATCGGTGCTGTCTGGCCCTGCTGTATCCATTCTACCTGTGCAGGCAAGAGCTTACCTTTCACTTTTACAACTACTTCCAGGTCTTTGAACTGTACTACCTGCAGATCTTTCTTGTCTATGATGAAATCAAAAGGTGCCGGTTTTGCGAAACTTTTGGAGGGTTGCACCAGCCTGGCATTACTTTCTGAAAGGATGTTCGGTGAGATGAGCAGGATGATCACGAGCAGGGCGATCGGAGGAATCGCATACCTCAGGAATTTCCTGTTTTCCTTCAGGTCTACAGCCTGCGAGAAGGGTACCCAGCTGATATTATCGATTTTCTGCCGGATGCTCGCCTGGATGAGTTCCCGGCTGCCGCTTGCGTGATCTTCCGATTTGAGCTGGAGGATATTCAGCAGTTTGTCCTGCACATCCGAAAAGTGTTTCCCGATGATCCGGGCGGCCTGTTCATGGGTAAGCCCTTTAGACAGGTTCAGGTAACCTGCCAGGGGACTGAGGATCCATTGGACCAGGGTATATAAAGCCACTCCGATAAAGCCGCCGGCCAGGATCCAGCGAATCCAGGATGGAAAATAGAAGGCGAATTCACCAAGGCTCAGCAGGAGATATAAGCTCAGGATCACCCCGGAAAAAAGAAGCACACCTTTCAGCATTTTGCTGAGATAATACTTCCTGATGAAGCGGTCGAGCTGTTGTATCAATGACTCGTAAGTGTTCATACCTTTTATCAACGTTGGCTTGCTCCTTTCTGATATACCTTTAACAATATAGCCGGATATCCGCAAATATTATGCAATATTTTAAGGTAAAGGCTTTACAGAACCTAAGATTTCTTCTTCGGTGTGAAGTAAATAACGGCATAATTCCTGTACTCCATAGCATTCTGGTAGAAATCCTGCAGATTAGCCTGTAAAAGCCTGTAGTCTTTATCGTAGAAAAGCGGCAGGACGGCAGCATCATCCGTGACGATCTGGTCTGCTTTTGCATAATATTCGTTCCGGGTCTTCTCATCAATGCTCCGCAACGCTGCTTCCAGGTTCCTGTCAAATTCTTTATTGACATATCTGTAGGAGTTGATATAGGTTTTGGTGTTGATATCTGCCGGGACGTATTTGGATAAGAAGAGATTCAGGAAGTTTTCTGCTTCCGGGTAGTCGGCGATCCAGCCCATTCGCCAGAAATTGGTCTTGGCAGATTCCACTGCTTCTGAATGCTGCGCCCAGGGAACGGTCAGGAGCTCTACTTTGACCCCGAGCACTTCGCCCAGCATTTTTTGTATAGCTTCAGCGACCTGGCTGTTTCTTCCGCCGCCGCTGTTGAGCTGAAGGGTGATCTTCGGAAAACCTTTCCCGTTCGGGTATCCGGCTTCTGCCATTAAGGCTTTGGCTTTTTCGGGTTGGAAAGTATAACCTTTGATCACAGAAGGATCATAGGTGCCTGTGCCCGGAGGCACCATGCCGTAGATGGCGGGAAAACCTGCGTTTCTCAGGGTGTATGTGCATAATTTTTCCCGGTCTATGGCATAACAGAATGCCTGGCGAATCCTTTTATCCTTGAAGATCGGGTTGGTGTGCAGGAATCCGTAGTATTGGAGAGACATGGACGGTTCCGATTGCAGCTGGTATTGCCTGTACTCCGGCTTCAGCTGGCCGTCCGGCAGCAAGATCTCGTCCACCATATCCAGCGGGAAGCGGTAAATGAAATCTATTTCTCCTTTCTTGAAAGAGAGTAACTCCGCCCGTTTCTCTTTTACAAAGGTGATCTTGACATGATCTATATAAGGTAACTGGTTGCCGAATTCGTCATACTGCCAGTAGTTTTCGTTCCGGGTCAGGAATACGATCTCGTTTTCCCGCATGATCTTCATCTTATAGGGACCTGTACCGACGGATCTGATCCTCAGTTCGCCGCCATACATGTCCACGGCTTCCTTAGGATAGATCTTGGCAAAGATCAGTCCCAGCCTGGACAGGAATACGGAGAAAGGTTCGTACAATTCAACCGTAATAGTGGAATCGTTAAGCACTTTTACGCCTTCCACGCCGTTAGCCGGTATTTCTCCCTTTTCCGTTGCTGCGTGATACTCATTGGCACCTTTTACGACATCCTTGAAGATCCAGAATCCCTGGTTGTCTGACGGATTATAATAACAGAGCCTGTCAAAGCAGTATTTGACATCCCGGGCAGTGAAATACCTTCCTTTACCGTCCGGGAAGCAAGGGTCGTCATGGAACCTGATGCCGTTTCTGAGGTGAAAGGTATATAGTGTGCCGGAAGGATCTACTTCCCAGCTCTTGGCCAGGGAAGGGACAATTGCCAGTGTCTTCTGATCGAAGCTAACCAGGCCCTCGTAGATCTGTTCAGCTACCCGGTGACCGGTGACTTCGGTGACATTGAGCGGGTAAAGGCTTTTCAGGAATTCTTCCTCGTTGTACCTTAATGTACCTCCGTAATATTTTCCGCCTTTGGCTTCCCGGAGCTGATCATTGACCGGAAGCTTGCTTTTACAGCCAAAAAGAGAAACGGCTAGGAGAAGATATAAAAAGGTATATTTCATATAAGGTATAGGTTACTTAAATAACAGTCTTATCTATTTCAACAAAAATAGGACAATGGTCTGAATGCACAATATCCGGCAGGATAGCGGCGGATAACAGGTAAGGCCGGAGCGGTTCGGTTACCGCATGATAATCAATGCGCCATCCTTTGTTCCTTCCCCTGGCACCTGCCCGGAAAGACCACCAGGAGTAGTGATGCGGATCCTGATTGAAATGGCGGAAAGAATCTACGAATCCGTTGGCGAAGTATTTGCTCATCCAGGCTCTTTCTTCAGGAAGGAAGCCGGAAGAGTTTTTATTACCGACCGGGTCGTGAATGTCTATGGCATGGTGACAAATGTTGTAGTCGCCCGAAACGATAATATTGGGCCGTTGTTCCCGGAGCTGCTGGATATAGGTATAGAAGTCATCGAGGTATCTCATTTTGACATCCTGCCGGATATCTCCGCTGGAACCGGACGGGAAATAGGAATTGATGATCGTCAGGTGACCGAAATCCAATCTGAGTAACCGACCCTCGTTGTCATAAGATTCCATGTCCATGCCTTTTACAATGAGGTCCGGCTCCTGCCGGAAGATAGCTCCGACGCCGCTGTATCCTTTCTTTTGCGCAGGAAACCAGGTATGGTGGTAACCCAGGTGTTCGAAGATCTCTACCGGTATCGAGCTGATATCTGCTTTAATTTCCTGGAATAACAGGATATCGAATTCATTTTGTTCAATCCACTGTGCAAGTCCTTTGGATAATGCAGAACGGATGCCGTTGACATTATAAGAGATAATTTTCAAGCTGGACATAAATGCTAAAGTAGAGAATTAGGTTAAGGCTTAAAACATTTTGCTGACAGATATTGTTTGGCAGCCCTGTTTGAAGCAGCGTAAATAAAAAAATCCCGGTCGGGTAACCGGGATTTTGTGCTGTAAGGGAAGGATTCGAACCTTCACGAGGCAATTAGGAACTGGACAGAACACTTGGTGGTCAACCCCTGTCGGCCGTCAACGGGCAGTCCGGCGATATCCAGTCTTTATTTTGAACTCCTCACCCCCGAGACAAGAGGGCATGGCTGCCAGTTTCATCACCTCACAATGATACTGTGAAAAGCAAGATCAAAGTTAATAAAACTCGCCTTTTGTTGTCAGGGATGTAATGATTTATCTAAATTATTTAATATTATCTAAATAAATCGTTCATTTATTAACAAGGCTTTTGTGCTTTAAAGAACTTTCCCGGAATCTTTAGCTGTTTTTAAATAGATTTAGTTGTTTAGGCAACTAATTTTGATTCAAAGGCTGCACAAGTTACGCTTTTCTCATCAGAAAAAACGGATTACCCCATTTTTATAAACGGACTGAGCTCTTTCTGAAGCATAGACAAGGACATTGCCCCGGTTTTTCGCCATAAGGTCCTGCCATCTTTGAACAGGATCAGGGTGGGTACGCTCCGGATTTTATAGCGGGCCGTGAGTTGGACGGCTTTGTCGATATCTATCCGGACGATCCTGATCTTATCGACGTTTTTGTCTTTGAACTGCCGTAGTATCGCTGACATGGTTTTGCAGGGAGCGCACCAGGTCGCAAAAAAATCTACCAGGACGAATTCTCCTGATTGTATGATCTGGTCAAAACCCGATGGATTCATTCATGCATTTATATCCCGGCCTCAGTGGCTGACCTCTTTATATCCTGACGGATAGTAATACTGCTCAAGAGATCAGAATGTCTGGTTCCAGGCGATGATACCGCCGCGCAGGTTATACAGCTTTTCAAAGCCGAGACCTGACATATAATTGCAAACCTGTCCGCTTCTGTTGCCGCTTCTGCAGTAGATATAATAAGGCAGGGATTTATCCAGTTCTGCGATCTTGGCCGGGAAGGTCGGATCCATTACATTGATCATGATGTGTCCTTCGATCTGTCCTTCTGCTAGTTCGGCAGGTGTACGGACATCTATAATGACGGCATTAGGTTCTGTTTCGAAGCCTTCTTTGAAGCTTACGGGGTCAATATCCTGATAAGGCATTTTTTAATTTTTAGTTTTACAAAAATAGAAGCTATGACGAATACTCGGTGTAGCTTTTGTTACAATTTGTGCATTAAGGACAGATTATGCTGCTCCGGTTGTCGATATGTCGTTTTTTCAGATTTCTTATACTTCAATATGCCGGACAACGAATGCCTGCTCGTCGAGAGAGATCTTAAGTCTTTGATTATCCCTGTAATTGAAGACACTGCCCTGGGTACGGACCGTATCGAGTTTCCCGATATCCAATTCCTGGACCAGCCATCCTTCCTGCTGTGCCGGTCGAATGCTGATAATTCCTTCGTCAGGAAAATCCAGGTCAGGCGTACTGTACACAGCCGTATACCCATAGTTGATATCCACGGCTGGAGACCAGTCACAATTACCGATAGTTTGGGCAACTACCGTATAAACCTGGTTTTCCAGCGCTCTGGCCCTGGCGCCTACATGTACCCGGGTCGAACCTCTTAATGTTTCACAGCAGCTTGGCGCAAAGATAACCTGCGCTCCCGCTTCGGCCAGCAGTTTGGAGCCGATCGGAAATTCTATGTCATAGCAGATCTGTATGCCGAAGTTACCCCAGGCCGTTTTGAAAACGTGCAATTCAGGAGTGCCGGAGACAATGCCCCATTCCTCGTTCTCAAAACGGGTCATGAATGCCTTATCCTGGTAACCAACCAGTCCTTTTGAGGAGTACACTTTTGCCCGGTTGATCCTTTTCCCGTGGAGCTCAAAAGGAACGCTGGGTGCGATAATGACTACTTCGTACTTTTGGGCGAGTCTTATAAAGGTGTTGTCAAAATCTTTTTCCAGCGCATGCACAGACCGGACCTGTTCGCGGATGTCCTGCCGTACAGATTCCGAAAACAGGCTGACCAGCTCCATGCTGCCGTATTCCGGGAACAGAAGGATATGCGCCTGCTGATCGGCAGCGTTTTTTACCCATTGCTCCGTGTATTGGTCCCAGGCTGCAAAGGACTGGTGGAACTGTATAGGATACTGTGCGGTGGCGATCTTCATCGTTCAATGGGTTTCATCCAGTAAATCATCGGTTTATGTGTGGAGGTGGTTTCCCCGATATCCGGCCATTCGAAAGTGGTCTGGAGCTGCGGTTGCTGTACGTAACCTCTTTTAATCCAGAAAGCATCATTGGCCCGGTAATCGTACGGTCTTGCAGGATGATCATCCGGCCGGACGACTGCGCAGAAAGAGGTATGCGTATAAGCTCCGGAGGTTTTGGCATGCAGTTCCCGTTCATCCATGAAGCGATGGCCCAGCCCCAATCCTCTGTAAGGTTTCAGCAGGATACTTTCTCCGAAATAGAAGATCTTATGAAGGTCAATTCCTGCTGCTATAAAAGGTGCCTGCACATCCAGCGTTTCGTCTGCAAGAGGAATAGCAGTGGTGGCGCCTACCATTTTTAAGCCGTCATATACTGTGAAAACCATGGCCTTATCGGATCTGGAATAGGTTTCCAGGTATTCTTTTTCGTATTCCAGAGTCCCTTCGTATAAATAAGGGAAATCTCTGAACACCTGTATCCGGAGCTGCGCCAGGTCTTCGAAAAGCTCTACGATGTTGTGGCCGGTCTTTTTAATATAGCTCAGGTTCATGATTGGCTGACCAGTTGGATCCAGTGTTCCAGGTTGTAGTAAGTAGTCACCCTGGTGATCTTACCCTCTTTTACTTCCAGGAAAGCGCCGGCCGGAAGCACATATTTTTGCCCTTTGGCTTCAGGTAACCCTTCTTCAGATTGCTTGTAGATCCCGTTGACAATAAATTCAGCGGCAACACGCGTATTGGTTGGCTCATCCATCAGAACGATATCAGTGAGCGTTTCATCATAAGCCACCTCCATTTTGTCCACGAACTGCCTGAACAGGTCTTTCCCTTTCCTCGTCTCTCCCTGGTTGGAATCATGCTGGATATTGTCCGCTACCAGGGCGAGCATGCCTTCCCAGTTCTTGTCATTGAATGCCTGGTAATACTGCTGAACGATCTCTTTAGCTTTCATGCACTTTCTTTCAGCCAAAAATAAAGGATTCGGGAGTATTTGATTGGTATGCTACAGATAAATGCTTGCAGCCCTGCTGAAATAACGAGTTTTAGGTAGTTGGTGGAAATTGATGTGAAATACAGGCCGGTACCGGTTCCAGCAAAAGAATGCCAGGTCTATTATTGTAAAAACATTATATAAATTCTTTTATTCAAGATGTTATTTTTTAACTTGAGGCGATAAGACCCTATGCGTTACCGGTACCTGTCCTCTGATGCTTTTATTCAGCTCTTCCGATTATCTGTGATGATTATGATTATCCTGTTCTGAAGTAGTCCGGTACCGGGTATCTGGTTCATTTAATTCCCGATGTTATGAAGATTAAAATAAAAGGTGTAGAAAATCTGCAGTTTACGGATCCATCCTTTGACGGCTTTGAGCTGGCGGCATCTTTCAGGCTGACCCGGGACCGTGATATTTCCGGGATGATCGAGGTAGAAGAGGAGGCAACAAGCATCGCCCAGGTGGTCTTTGAAGATGGAGTGGAATGGCTGGGATATCTCGGTGATATTCATGAAATATTGGATCCGAAGAGTAGCCGGGAAATCGCGGGGGAGGGATTGGTTATCAGCGCTACCTCCGGGTTGACTACAGAGCGGGGAGTAAAGGAGGCAGTGCTGAGGTTCCTGAATATCTTCAGAGCTGACCCGGCGAAAAAATACCTGGTAAAGGAGCTGGGATCCTGGGTAGATAAAAAAGTCATGCCTGAACCGGGGCTGTACCTGGTAAACGATCAGCTGGCGATGCAGCGAATCACGGAAGAGCAGATAGACGCTTCCCGGCGATACCTGCTGCTGATCCACGGAACATTCAGCTCTGCAGAAGGTTCGTTCGGCGATCTGAGAGGAGAATCGTGGAGAAAAATTTATCAGCGGTATGAAGGAAGAGTCCTGGCCTTTAATCATTATACAATATCCGAGAGCCCGGTAGAAAATGCTATAGATATCCTGGCCAGTTTGCCGCAAAACCTTATTATCGATGTCATGAGCGCTTCAAGAGGTGGATTGGTAGCAGATATCCTGGTGCGTTGCGATTCGAGAAATAAAGAGACCGGTTTCAGTGAAACAGAGAAGGAAATACTGGCCGGTCACGATAAGATAAGAGAGCAGATTGATCAGTTGAACCGGCTGGCGGTTGAAAAAAGTATCCAGGTCAACAACCAGGTCCGGGTGGCCTGTCCGGCAGGAGGAACAATATTGCTGCAGGAGCGGTTGGACCATTTCCTCAATTTTATATTGAATGCTATAGGTTTTGCATTACCCGGAAATGTCAACATTGCATACTACGCCGTCAAGGAATTCCTGATGCGGGTCATCAAATCCAGGGCGGATGTTGAAAGCATGCCCGGATTATGGTGCCAGGTTCCGGATTCAGACTATCAGAAAGCCAACAATATCAGAAGCCGGGAGCTGATCACCCGGTTGTACGTCATCGCCGGTGATGCTGAGCAGGGCGGCGGTCTGGCCAATTCACTGAAAGTCATTTTAGCCAATCTGTATTTCCGGGTAGCCAATGATTTTGTGGTGGATACCGGGTCGATGAAGCGTGGGTTGAGCAGGACGGAAGGGATGTATTATTTTCTTTCCAAAACCAATAAGAGCAGTCATTTCGGCTATTTCAGGAATACCGATTCACTGGAATGCGTTCTCCAGGCGCTGGACAATAACCCGGGCATGCCTGCTTTTAGTTTCCAGCTCCTGATGAAAGAGCAGATGGACAGAGGTATACGGCCGACTTTCGGGTATGGTCCGTATAACAAAACCCAGGTTTCCGGTCAGAGACCTGTATTGGTGCTGTTGCCGGGCATAATGGGCTCTACCTTAAGGACATCTGCGGAGATATGGCTGGACTTTATGCAGATCGCTGATGGTAAGATCGTCACCGATTTACCTATTACATCAGAAAAAGTAAAAGCATCCGGTGTTGTGGAAAGGTATTACCGGAAAATGGCTGAGTATTTTTCCAGGGATTATGATGTATATACCTTTCCTTATGACTGGCGGAAATCTCTGAAAGAAGCAGCCGGTCAATTGTACCAGGTACTGGAAAAGCTGATGGCGTATGGCCAGCCTGTCAGGATCGTAGCTCATTCTATGGGAGGATTGGTGGTCAGGCAATTGATGCTGGACTATAAAGTTTTCTGGGAAACCTATATAGAAAAGAAAGATTCCAGGTTTGTCATGCTGGGAACACCCTGGAAAGGTTCGTACCTGATCATGGAAGTGCTGACAGGATATTCCCGCCGGATCCGGCAGCTCAGGTTGCTGGATTATAAGCATGGTCAGCTGGATCTGTTAAAGGTCATAGGGGCGTATCCGGGTGTATATGAGCTGCTTCCTGTGGATCATCGCCCGTTTGAAGAAGCTGCATTCTGGGCACGGATATCCCGTATAGTAGGAGAGCGTAAAATGCTGCAGCCTTCCGCGGCTGTTTTAGAGCATTTCAGGCAATACAAGGAAAAGATCCGGCAGGGTTTTGCAGACTATTCGTTTGACAATATCTATTACATAGCCGGCCAGGCAAGTACAGTGCATGATTATGAAGAAAAGGCGGGTTTCTTCAGAGGTTCTTACCTGGAATTTACGGAAACAGAAGAAGGGGACGGAAGTGTCACCTGGAGATCGGGCATACCTGAAAACCTGAAGCGGGATAATCTCTATTACAGCAATGTGGAGCATGGAAACCTGGCGAATGAAGAAACAATCTTTGCAGCATTGAAGGACCTGCTCCGGGAGGGACAGACTTCCCGCTTGAGCCGTCAGCAACCTTCCTCAGATAAACGGGGAGCATTCATTCCGCAACGGACGGTTACCAGGAGCAGGGCATTCTTTGGTTCTGAAGAGGAGATCATAGAGAACCTCTTTAATGATGGTTATAAAGCACCGGATCAGGAACCTGCAAAAGATGTACTGGAAATATCAGTCTTGAATGCGGACCTGAAGTATGCCTCTTATCCGGTGATGGCAGGACATTTCCGCAATGATGGATTGTACAGTGCGGAGCGGGCTTTGGATATTTATCTGGGGAATAAACTTTCGGCCCGGCATTCTATAGGATTCTATCCGCAGGATATCGGCGAAAGCCAGGTTGTCTTCCATGTGAATGATCAGCCGAAGGGCGCTCTGATCGTCGGTCTGGGGTTGCAAGGCGAGCTGACCCCGTACAAGCTGGCTAAAAGTGTGCAGGCCGCCATATTGAGATATGCTTTCTTTTTCCGGGATAACTATGAAGATCCTGCTGCCAGGATGAACGGAAAAGCGATCAGCGCGGTCCTGATCGGCAGTGCATTCGGTGGTCTGGGGCTTGCCGACTGTATAAGGGCGGTAATTAAAGGTGTTGAAAAAGCGAACGAAAAGATCAGGATACTGGATCATGGCCTGGAAACGATCGAAACGATCGAGATCGTGAATTATTTTGAGGATGTGGCGCAGCAGACCTATTGGGTGCTGAAGGAACTGGAACAGGAAGTCAACTATTGCAATATCGTGGTGACCGGTTTCCGGGTCGGCATCGGCAACCGGAAAAGGATGTTGTTTGAAGAATCTAAAACCTGGTGGCATACTTTCACGACGGAGGTCATTCATAATACGGAAGTCACTCCGGGAAGATCCGGCCAGCCGCTGGGATTGAATTTTACTTCCAGTGCCGGAATCGCCAGGGTAGAGAAGAATGATGTCAGGGATGTTCTGAAATGGGCGGAAAAATATGCTGCTGATTTTTCTCATCAGACGGAATGGAATAAAGACCTGTCCAAGGTGCTTTTTGAATTACTGATCCCGAATGATTTTAAAGATACAATCCGCAACCAGAACAATATTATCTGGAAAATGGATGAATATGCTGCCCAGTTTCCCTGGGAGATGTTCAACGATAATGATTTCTCCAATGAGCCTGCTTTTGTCAATACCGGGTTTGTGAGGCAGCTGATCCTGAATGATTACCGGCCAACTCCGGTCGTGGCGGCAGAAAAAAATGCGCTGATCATAGGAGATCCGGATTATTCGAACACGGCTTTTCCCCAGCTGCCTCGTGCAAAGGAAGAAGCTGAGCTGGTGCATAATATCCTTAAAGAGGACGGATTTGATACGGCCGGGTTATTCCGTGCATCTCCGCAGAATATTATCAACCAACTATTTAAACACTCATATAAGGTGCTGCATATTGCTGCCCATGGCGTATATGATGCGGAAAATGCCGGTGTGGTGCTGGGTGACGGTCTTTATCTTACCCCGGCTATTATCAACCAGCTGTCCTCGGTGCCGGAGTTTGTTTTTATCAACTGTTGTTATTCAGGAGATTTCCGGGATTTAGGAGAAAAGTTTTATAAAGACCGGGCTAAGCTGGCTTCTAATATAGGTCCTCAGCTGATCAGGATGGGAGTAAAAGCAGTGGTAGTGGCTGGCTGGGCGGTCGATGACGCCGCTGCAAAAGTCTTCGCAGAAGAGTTATACAGAAAGCTGCTGGAAGGGTATGAGTTCGGTACCGCTTCGCAGCGAGCCCGCAGAATATGCTATGATCTGTATAAGCATACCAATACCTGGGGTGCCTATCAGTGTTACGGAGACCATTTTTACAAGCTGGTTAACAGAACACCCGGAAATGTCAGGAAAGTAAACTATGTAACCGAGACACAGGCGCTGATCGATGTCACCAACCTGTTGTCTAAGGTTAAAGGTCAGAAAGTCAATGTTGAAAAGACCCTTCGACAGCTCGCAGTGATCAGGGAGCATGTGGCCGAAGCCGGGTTAGAGTCGGCTCCTATCCTGGAAAACTATGCTTTTATCCTTGCAGAGCTGGGTGAATACGGTTCCGCTATTGAGGTGCTGGATTCTTTGCGGTCGATCGAGAAGGCGAATTTTTCTGTAGTTGCGCTGGAACAATATATGAGTCTGAGAGGAAAGCATCTGGTAGTCGAGTATAAAAGGACAAAACAGTTTTCGGAAGAAAAGCTCGTGAACCTGCTCAAGGATCTGTCACTGGTGAGCTTGATCGGAGCCACCTCGGAAAGGCTGGCCCTGGTCGGCTCTGCTAATAAAAGAGCTGCATACCTGGATCTTAAAAAGAGAAAGGTATATCTCCGTAAAATGAAATCGGATTTCAAAGAAGCCTATGAGCGGATCCGGCATGCTCCGCTGGAGGACACCATATATGCGCTGTCTAATTTCCTGACTGCACACTTTTTCATTAACTATGGGAAAGGTTTTTATGGTAAAAGCAACCAGGGTGTTCTGAGAGAATTGGGGATTGACACCTCTGCGGATGTTAATGCTTACCTGTCGGCGTTATTGGAACAGCTGGAACAGCAAAAACAACTGTTCAAGGAATATTATAAGTCCAACGCTGTCTATAAGATCCTTTTGTGTCGTTTCCTGTACAGCAAAGATGCCAGGGAAGAGGATGCGGCGAGAGTTCTGGATAGCCTGATGGAGTCTGTTGATAACTATGCCAATATCAAAAATATCATGGGCGAAGTAGAGCATCTGGATTTCATCTTGCACCTGCTGAAATCGGAACCGCATAAGAAACTGCTGCAGCGACTTTCGGCTCTGTTAGAAACCAGGCTGAAGTATACGGAAGAGAACGGAATGATATAAAACAATAATGCCTTCATGTTTTCTAAAACCATGGAGAAACGAAGGGACATTAAGAATCGGTAGGATGTGTTTACGTTTTAAAGGTTATTTACTTTTAAAACCGTGAAGAAATCAGGAGACGTTAAAAGCTCATTCAACCTTAATGAATCTTCATGCCTTCATGTTTTTATTTTTTGAACCATAAAGAAATGGAGGGATGTTAAGAATCGGTAGGATGTTCATATCTCAATGGTTTCACCATATTTTATAGGTTCTTACTTTCTTAAGTGTTGATCCTGTGATATATTGGGAAAAGTTTAACGATATAAACCGGTGATCCGGAAACTTAATTTCAAATCTTATGTCTCATTTACCTTCCCTTATAACGGATTTGGCCCTGATCCTGGGAATTGCCGCTATAACGACCATACTCTTTAAAAAGCTGAAGCAGCCGGTAGTGCTCGGTTATATCCTTGCAGGGTTGCTGGTCGAACCGGAAATTAACTTTCTTCCCAATGTACAGGACAGCAACTCGATCACGGTATGGGCGGAGATCGGTATTATTTTCCTGCTTTTCAACCTGGGATTGGAGTTCAGTATCAAGAAGATGGCTCAGGTAGGCCCGGTTGCGGCGCCTACAGGTGTATTCGAAGTGCTGACGATGATGGTGATCGGCTACGTGGCAGGGGGCCTGCTCGGATGGCCGCAGATGGACAGGATCTTCCTGGGCGGTATGATCGCTATCTCTTCTACCACTATTATTATCAGGGCATTTGATGAATTGGGACTGAAAACGAAAAAGTTCACCGGGCTGGTACTGGGTGTCCTGATCATTGAAGACATCGTTGCTGTGTTGCTGCTGGTATTGCTTTCTACGGTAGCAGTCAGCCAGAACTTTGAAGGAAGTGAGCTGGTCTTTTCCATCCTGAAGCTCGCTTTTTTCCTTACCCTTTGGTTTTTAATGGGCATTCTGCTGATCCCTACTTTACTGAACAAGCTGAAACAATACCTGAATGACGAGACGATATTGGTGGTCGCACTGGGATTATGTCTTGGAATGGTGGTACTGGCTAACCAGGTAGGTTTTTCCTCCGCTTTGGGCGCATTTCTCATGGGTTCCATCCTGGCAGAAACTACCTATGTTGAGAAAATAGAGCATCAGCTGAAGCCGATCAAAGATCTTTTCGGAGCGGTATTCTTCGTATCTGTTGGTATGATGATCAGCCCGGCTTTGCTTTGGGAAAATATCGTCCCGGTGATCGTCCTGACGATAGCCGTGCTGGTCGGTAAGACGGTTTGCGTCACTGTGGGCATGCTGATCTCCGGTCAGTCGCTGAAGTCGGCGCTTCAGTCCGGGATGAGTATGAGCCAGATCGGGGAATTTTCGTTCATCATTGCTACCCTGGGATTGTCCCTGGGTGTGATCAGTGAGTTCATTTATCCCATAGCTGTAGGAGTTTCGGTGATCACCACTTTTACTACGCCATACATGATCAAGCTTTCGGAACCTGCCTATAATAGGCTGGAGAAAATATTGCCCGCCTCCTGGTTAGATACCCTGAACCGGTATTCGGAATCCTCCCAGAAGATTGTCACGGAAAGTGATTGGAAGATACTGGTGAAAGGATATGTGCGGCTGATACTGATCAATTCTGTAATGGTCATTGGCGTAATACTCCTTGCGTATTACGTGGTATTGCCGATGGAGACCAGTTGGGTCGGAGATTCCTTGCTGAATCGCAGCGTTTTCTTTTTGGTGGTGCTGTTGCTGATCCTACCGTTTCTCTGGGGATTGCTGCGCAAAAAGGTACAGCTAGAGATTTTTAAAGGATTGTGGGATAAAAACCGGTATAACCGCGGGCCGCTGCTCTCGCTGGAGTTGCTGAGAGCGCTGGTCGCCGTAGCCTTATTGACCTTTCTGTTGAGCAAAGTCTTCTCTGTGGGGATCGTTTTAGGGATCGCGTTGCTGGTCGTTTTTATCGGGATTTCTATCTTCTCCAACCGGATCCAGGGATATTACAACAAGATCGAGAACCGGTTCTATACGAACCTGAATCATAAAGAAATAGAAGAGAAAAACCGTATTGTAAAGCTGAAAGGGCTCCTGCCCTGGGATACGCATTTTGCAGTCTTTCACGTCAGCGCCAGCTCGGCAGTCATAGGAAAACCTTTATCCGAACTGCGGCTCAGAGAAGATTACGGGGTGAATATTGCTATTATTGACCGGTCACATTATAAGATCTATGTACCCGGAAAGTCAGAAGTGCTTTTTCCGGGCGATACCATTACAGTGGTGGGAGATGATGAGCAGCTGCAAAGCATTAAAGAGTTTTTTGAAACGCCGCTTCCGCTTTCGAAGACATTATCCCATGAGGAGATCGTTTTGGGTAAAATTGTGGTCAGGGAAAATGATCAGCTGGCCGGGAAAACGATCCAAGGCAGCAATATCCGGGAAAGTACACACGGAATGGTCATTGGTTTGGAGCGGGAAGAAGAGCGGATGCTCAACCCGGAGTCCAATGTAGTACTGGAAGACGGGGATATTCTTTGGATTGTAGGAGATAAGAAGCTGATCGACCAGGTCATCCGGAAGCAAAAAGAATATGTGGTGGATGAGTCCAGGTAATGATGTAGAGCTTTCAATAAAATCTGTTTACAGAGATGTGTATTTAATTTTAAATTATTCAAAAAAGTTCCTGAAATATTGGCAGGATAAGGGATTAGGACTAACTTTGCGGATTATGGGAAGTATCAATGCATCATCTATCTGTTGTTGCTGTAAAGCATCTGTGCATATTGGATAGGATGTTGTGTTTTTAGAATAAACGTAAGACCTGTCTGATGATCATCCGGCAGGTCTTGCTTTTTTATACCCATTGAACTTAAACGAGTAACGATGTCAGTCAATATTACCGAAAATATCAGCAAGGAAGCGGTTAAAGATATTCTTGAGCTGCAGACAAAGATCAATTCTTTTATCAGCGGGGAGATGCCTGAGGATAAGTTTAAGCATTTTCGTCTGACCCGCGGAGTATATGGCCAGCGTCAGCTGGGCGTGCAGATGTTCAGGATCAAGTTGCCGGCAGGAAGAATTACACCGGAGCAACTACTCAGGATCGCAGATCTTTCTGAGCAGTATGCCAGCGGTAACCTGCACTTCACCACCCGTCAGGATATCCAGCTTCACTATGTGAAAGTGACGGATGCACCGGTGATCTGGACAGGGCTGGAAGATGCCGGGATCACAGCCAGGGAAGCCTGCGGTAATACGGTAAGAAATATCACGGCTTCAGCTATAGCCGGTATTGACAAGGATGAATTGTTTGATGTATCATCTTATGCATATGAGGCCTTCCGGTTTTTCCTGAGAAACCCTATCTGCCAGGATATGGGCCGTAAAGTCAAGGTCGCCTTCTCTTCCTCTGAAAAAGATACGGCATACACCTTCCTGCACGATTTCGGATTCATTCCTAGGATAGAGAACGGAGAAAGAGGCTTTAAGGTGGTTGTAGGCGGCGGATTGGGTGCGCAGGCGATCCTTGCACAGACCGCTTATGAATTCTTACCGGAAGACCAGGTGATACCTTTCATTGAAGCCGGTCTGAGAGTATTCGACAGATACGGAGAACGTACCCGCAGGAATAAAGCCAGGATGAAATTCCTGGTCAAAGATATCGGCCTGGAGCAGTTCATGGAGCTGATAGAACAGGAGAAGAAGACCCTGAAAGCAAAGGTGTTTAAAATAAACAGGGAACTGATCACGGCGGGAGAAGCACCTGAAGCGGTAGCTGCGCCGGAAGTACAGATAGAAAACGAACAGGATTATCAGGACTGGCTGAGAACAAACGTTTTTGAACAGAAACAGGAAGGTTTTTACGGTGTATACCTGAAAGTAAGCAATGGTGATGTAAAAGTGCCGGAGGCCAGGCGGATTGCTGCACTGGTGAACCGGTATGCTTCAAAAGATATGAGAGTCACTATGAACCAGGGTTTCCTGATCAAGTTTGTAAGACCGGAATATCTGCCGTATATCTATACGGAACTGAAAGATATGGGTTTTGCCAATCCGGGTTTTGATTCCATAGCAGATGTAACTACCTGCCCGGGAACGGATACCTGTAACCTGGGTGTGACCAACAGCATGACACTGGCCAAAATACTGGAAGATGTAATCCAGGATGAGTTCCGTCACCTGATCTTCGACAGTGAGATCAAGATCAAAATGAGCGGCTGTATGAACTCCTGCGGTCAGCACATGGCCGCTCAGATTGGCCTGCACGGCAGTTCCATCAAAGTCGGACAGCTTGTTGCACCGGCGATGCAGGTAGTGTTAGGCGGTGGTGTGGATGCGCAGGGTGTAGGAACGGTGGGTGATAAGATCGTGAAGCTCCCGACTAAGAAAATGCCTGCCGCGCTGAGAAGCATCCTGAATGATTACGAGGACAATGCCACCGAAGGAGAATACTTCAATGACTATTACAGAAGACAGGGCAAGCAGTATTTCTATGCCATGCTGAAACCGCTGGCCGATCCTAAAACCTTCACAGATGATGAATTCTTTGATTATGGTCAGGATCAGCACTTTACGCCTGAGATCGGCGTAGGAGAGTGTGCCGGTGTGATGTATGACATGGTCGGTGCCATCCTGAAAGAAGCGGATGAAAAGCTTCAGAACGCTAAAAACCTGATCTCAGAGGAACGGTATCCTGAAGCAATATATCATGCTTATACAGGCTATATAATAGGTGCAAAAGCTATCCTGCTGAGCAAAGATATTGAGTGCAATACCCAGATCAAGATCATGAGAGATTTTGATGAAAAGATTGTTGCTGCCGGTATCTTCCCGATCGAAGGAAGCACTTTCGAAGCTACGGTACTGGATATACAAAACCATGAACCTTCCAGGGAATTTGCCCAGGTATACACCGAAGGATTCGAACGTTTCCTGAAGCAGGTCATCGCGCACCGCCAGGAGACACTGAACACAGACAAGGTGGTGGTAGACGCTGCTTATAAGGCTTAAATTATCCATGACGACCAGGATGATCCATACAGAGTGGCTCCACCTCCAGGAGGTGCACCAGCAGGCCCGGCTTACTTTAGTAGGCGCAGGTCCGGGTGATCCTGAGCTGATTACCTTCAAAGCGGTCAAAGCTTTGCAGGAAGCAGATGTCGTGCTGTACGATGCGCTGGTAGACCCTTCGTTGCTGAAACATGCTCCGCAGGCGATCCATCAGTATGTCGGTAAGCGTGCAGGTCAGCATTATCTCTCCCAGCTGGAGATCAACCGGAAGATCGTGGAAATGGCGGTTAGGCACGGCCATGTCGTCCGGCTCAAGGGAGGTGATCCGTTCATCTTCGGAAGAGGACAGGAAGAGCTCGCCTTTGCGGCAGAATTTCATATACCTACTACTTATGTGCCGGGCATCAGCAGCGCTATTGCAGTGCCTGGTCTGGCAGGAATACCATTGACATCCAGAGGGGTGAATGAAAGTTTCTGGGTTACTACCGGTACAACTTCCTGTGGTGCTTTATCTTCTGATATCCCGTTGGCAGCACAATCTTCGGCCACGGTTGTAATCCTGATGGGTATGAGCAAGCTGCCAGAGATCGTCCGGATCTTCGAATCTTATCGTACCCCGGATCTGCCGGTAGCGGTAATACAGTCCGGATCTACCCCGTCAGAGCGGAAAGTTTTCGGAACATTGAGAAATATTGAAGAACGGGTTGAGGAGCAACAGCTGGTGACACCGGCCATTATTATCCTTGGCGAAGTAGTGGCACATTCACAATCGTATACGGAATATCTCAAGGCGCTCTTTACTCAACCGGTAAATGGGACAGAATAAATTATACCCGGTTTTCTTAAGGCTTAACCGTTTTACCATACTCATTGTCGGTGGAGGTAAAGTGGGAATGGAAAAATTGCATTTTATCCTGAAAAGCAGCCCGGATGCCCACATCCGGTTGGTGGCTATAGAGATCAGCGATGAGATCCGGGCTTTGGCGGTACAGTTTCCCCAGGTTCAGCTTATGGAAAAAGCTTTCGATAGCAGTGATATACAGGATGTACGGCTGGTGATCGCTGCTACTTCGGACCGGGAGGTCAACCAGGCGGTTTACCAGTTGGCCCGGGAGAAGGGTATATTGGTGAATGTAGCGGATACACCGGAACTTTGTGATTTCTACCTGGGGTCCATCGTGACCAAAGGAGACCTCAAGATCGGGATCTCTACCAATGGACAATCGCCCACATTTGCGAAAAGATTCCGGGAAATGCTCGAAGATGTGGGCGATTGTCCATTGGTAGAGATCC